>OJAM01000528.1_pt1 | contig 16644 bp, 15 predicted proteins | sample 1589071 | NCBI WGS metagenome assembly OJAM01 (sample SAMN03283243) | human gut metagenome | biome: human-associated habitat; material: feces | host: Homo sapiens | place: Peru | collected 2012
CGCTACCGTGGGTATGTCTATGACGAGGAGACAGGTTTCTACTACCTCCAAAGCAGGTACTATAACCCCGAAGTCGGCAGGTTTATTTCCTCCGATGTCCTCCTCTCCACCGGCCAGGGCGTCCTGGGGCATAACGCTTATGCGTATTGCCTGAATGATCCTATAAACAGCGTTGACAGTACCGGCAACTTTTCCTTCAAAAATCTCTTTTCCGGCGTTAATCTTGTTTCGATCGGTATTACTGCTATTACAGCAGCGGCTACGATACTCACATGCGGCGCAGCTGCACCATTAATGGTTGCCGTGGCAACCGCCACCGTTGTTGCGGGCACGGCAACATTTATAAACGGAGTTGCCGAAATAGGGGAAGGAATATCTGCATCGAGTGACACAGCAAATGACGGAACGAATTTTGTTCGTGATTTCGTCATGGGAGGTAATGCCGATGCATATGAAAAGCAAAAAAGAATATTCTCTGCAGCAGCACAAGTAGGAACCGCGATTTGTGGAGCCTATACCGCCGCTAAAGGCGGCAACGTCTGTTTCGTTGCGGGAACGCAAGTCGAGACGGCTGACGGAAGCACTGCAATTGAAAATATCAAAGAGGGCGACCGTGTTCTTGCAACAAACCCCGAAACCGGAGAAACCGAGTACAAGCGGGCTGTTCAAACCTTTGTGAACGAAACGGATGAGCTTGTTGATGTAACCATAGACGGAAAAACCATAAGGTCAACGCCTTCTCACCCGTTCTATTCTGCACAAAAAGGTTGGACAAGCGCAATCAACCTCCGTGCAGGTGATATCCTTGTTCTCAATAACGGCGAGTATGTTGTTGTTGAGCGGATTCAGCATGAACTGCTCGAGAGTCCGATCAAAGTCTATAACTTTGAAGTCGAGGATTTTCACACCTATTATGTTTCGGCAAACGCGGACTCGGATGAGTTTGTGCTGGTGCATAATAGCTGCAATCATAACAGCCGTTGGAACAGCGAACGAAGGAATTACTGGAAGAGACAAGCAGCCTCATACACAAACGGCCCAACCAATGAAATGTCGACAAGTGGGTTATACAGAGTGACAAAGAACAATTTGAACCGAATGCTTCGTGGGTGTGCGCCGATTGGAACTGACGACAAATCTGTAGTGTTGCACCATATTTATGGTATCGTCAACGATTTCTATGAATATACAGAGATGCTGGCAACAACGCATACGGGCTCTTTTAGAATGCTTCACCCGTTTCTGTTTAACAAATAATAAATACCGGAGGTAAAAACATGGACTGCAAAAAAACGATTATCGACTATCTTGAGGGAAGAATCAAGCCAGCAGAGCTTGAAGAACTGTTCGAAACTCATCCCGAGCTGCTTGATTGGGTACAGAGCATTGTGCCGGAAGACCAGAGGATGGAAGCCGGCGAATTCGTTAACGGGCATTATGAAAGCCGCACTGTTCCGTTCGATATTCGTCTCTTCATTAAACAAGAAAAGACAATGTTCGGAGGCAAAGGAGAGTATTCGTTGGGAGTTCGAGTTGATATATTTAGCGTCATTAGTAGGCTCGTTAAGGCAGCTTTTCCCGACATTGAGATCAATCTGACGGATGAAGTGAACGAAATGCACGGTTTGTCATTGGACGCATGCCCGAGCTATATCGGCGGCGTGGAGGTAACTGAAACGATAGAGAATATCATTAGAGAGTTGCCCGAAAACCTGTCGAAAAGCAAACGAATTGCGCTTGCAAGAAGCCGGATTAAGGATGCCTTTCACATTGAAGGGAGAAAATGGCCGTATTGGATTCAGGAGCCCGACTGGCCCGCAAATAACGGCAAACCGATGAAGTACGTTTCAACGGTGCGGCTTAATGCTGATCAGCGTGAACACCATTTTGTTGACGTTGACACGGGCGAAGAACGAATCGTTATGGATTGCACCTGATCAAAAGCTTTTCGCGAATGCGAATAAGTGAATCCGAATTCCGACCGCGCGGCGGGAGACTCGGCATAAATGCACACAATCAAAGTGCATTTTTCGTGGTTTCCTGCCGCGCGAATGAGTTATTTCACCAAGCAAAGAAGAAACTATGAGTATGATTCCATGAATCAGCTTGTGCGCGAAAATCTGTACTACGGAGAAAACAATTCCGCGAACTCAACTTACACTTATGCATACGATTCCTACGGCAACATGCTCGGAAAGTATCGCTATGCATACACAACGGGTTCAATTGCGAACAAGTTGATCCCAACCATCCGGGGAGGTAGTTTCAATGTTTAAAAGAAAGATGTTTTTTATGTTTCTGTTTGTTCTTTTCATGGCATTCATTGCAGGGACATTTGTTGTGATTGGCAAAAACAAGCTTCCGGAAACTAAGGCGTTTGATGTGGGCGATTATCAATATTATATTGATAAATTTCCGTCAGAAGATAATTTAGGGTTCATATCCGATCCAAAAGATCTTCTCAAAAAAGTTGAAGTAATTTGGATCAATAAGTATGGAGAACGTATAAAAAAGCAGAAACCCTATCAAGTATTCTATGATAAGGCAAACGGTATTTGGCTTGTTCAGGGAACATTGCGATCCAATATGACGGGTGGTGTCGCAAACATCTTGGTGGATAATGACACAGGCAGGGTCTTAGCACTCTGGCATGATAAGTGATTTATGCCGATAAGCATCTTGCTGTTCCAATATGTATCCGTTCAAAAACAGTACCGACATTGCTGCTGCTTTCGTGCATAACCGATTTTTTTAAAGCAAAGAAACAGATGTACGGTTCTGATTGGCAGGATACATAGATTTTAATTATTAATAAAACTATGCGAGGAAGGAAAAAGCATATGAATTTCAGGATAACGGATGATGTAAGCGAGCACGATGTCAATGAGATACATGGAATGCTGAAAGAATATAATCTTGCTCATCGTGAACAATCAAAAAAATCCCGATAGGGCTGTTCTTTGAAGATGAAAACAACAGAAAACTGGCAGGATTGACAGGAGAGATATTCGGAAATTGGCTTTGCATTCAATTCCTTTTCGTCAGTGAACAACTCAGAGAGCAAGGTATCGGAAGCAAGTTATTGGAGACCGCGGAAAGCGAAGCCAAGCAGCGCGGCTGCAAATATGCTTTTGTGGATACTTTTTCTTTCCAAGCTCCGATATTCTACAAGAAACATGGATATCAGGAGGTTTTCACCCTTGAGGAATATCCGTACACTGAGAAACGGCATTATTACACAAAAAATTTGTTTTGACCTGTATTCATCCTCGGCGTGGAGCCGGCAATGTATGCCGTCTACTGCGCCGTCTCCCTTGCGACGCTGTCGATTTGTGTCATGCTTGGAGCTGCCGCACTCAGCACGACCCTCGCTGTTCGTTTTTTCCGTTGGGAATAAGCAGGAATAAGATGCCGATACTAAAGCGGCAGAATCGCATTTTTTAATGAAGCTGCGGCATCGTCAGCTGCAAAAAAGCCCGGGCAACTCAAAAAAAGTTGGCCGAGCTGTTTTTGAAATCAATGCTGTTTTTTTATTTCATTACCTTTTCCAGCAAGGTTTGGTAACTATCCACCACATCATAAACCACGTTTCCGTTGCTGATCGCCTTAAAATGCTCTCTTGCGCAGTGAATTTTCGATTCCTCAATGAGCCGGAGCTGCATGGAGGACATAGAGCCTTTCGTTTCAGCAACAAAGTAGATATGCTTGACGGTACCTTCATAGAAAGCTATCGCCCAGTCCGGATTATAGTGTCCGACCGGTGTTGCGATATAGAAGCTGTCCGGCAGCTTCACATAAACCGCAACATCTGTGTTGGTGTCCAAATCGGTGGCAAAATCGCGCTCGTTCGTGGAATCATACACGATATGATCGTATAGATGCCGCTGCGCTTTCATCGCGTTCGTTCCAAGCTTGCCCTTGATGGTCGGTTCGGTAAAAATGTCCGTGTCGTAATGTTCATCCAGCACATTGTAGGTGATGTGCTGGATAATTGCAGTTGCCTTTTCATCATTGATTAGGGCGGCTGCTTTGATAATGAACTCTTCCGGATTGAACTTGAACTGCTCAAAAACGGATTTCTCAATGCCGGTCAGAATTGCAACGACTGCCTTTCGCGTCAAGCCTGTCTCTCCGACCAGCTTGCCGATCAGATCATACTTCACGCTGCTGCCCACACGGATTTGCTTACTGCTGTCATAAGTAGAAGACTTTGACTTCGAGAATGCGCTTCCGTCAAGAAGCGAGTCCTTTGACTTGATCTCATCCATTGTGCCGGTTTCAACTTTGAAGAAGATTTTCGGCACATGAAGATTCCTGTTGATGGAAGCAATCGCCTTGTTTACAAGCTCATCGGTATCAAAATCAACCACATACACAGATTTCGGGCTGATACGTTTCCAGAGAGCTTTGAACTCCGGCATGGCGAGCTTGTCGGGATCAACTTGCAGCTCGACGTTCTTGTCGCGGGCGTTCTCCGGCTGCATGGCGCGGCTGTCATAGACGGAATCAAGAATATTGATCACAGAATCGCGGCTGTCCGTCACTTCCTCCGCAACCTGAATCGCGCCGTTTGCTTTGTCGGCATAATATTTATCGGTCAGTACACCCTTCTTGTCGATATAGCCGTTGACAATCAAATCAAAATAAATCGCCTGAGCTGTATCGCCGTCCACAACCTGTTCGTTGCCTCCGGCATCCACAATGACCTTGTCCTTGAAGAGGTCGGCAGTAACCGCCACGGGGCGATCCGCAACCGCATCGGCAAGCTCAGTCTGCAAGCCCTTTGCAAAGCTGTCATAGCTCTCACTGGCGATAACGGTCAGAACATTGATGGACTGCACATCATTTCCAAGCACGTTGGCGTCCATGCGTTCGCCGTCCTGATTGACACACAGGCGCAGACCGCGACCGACTTCCTGACGTTTGCGAACCTCGCTGCTGCTCTGTTTCAGTGTGCAAATCTGGAACACGTTCGGGTTATCCCAACCTTCGCGCAGCGCAGAATGGGAGAAAATAAAACGCACCGGGGACTTTTTCGGATCACGATCCAGAAGCAGCTCCTTATTCTTCATAATCAGGTCATAGGCGTCAATATCGTCAGATGTGCCCGCCTTTTTGTCGGAGAGCTTACTGTCAGTCATCTTGCCTTTTTTATCAACGGAGAAGTAACCGGCATGGGTATCATGGGCGGAAATTGCGTCCAGATACCGTATGTAGTCTTCATCTCCAATTTCCCGCTGCATGGAACTGAGGATGTCGTTGTACTCTTCCTCAAACATATCCGCATAGATGCCGTTGAACGGATGTCCGTCCTCGTCATACTGTTTGTATTTTTCAACCCTGTCGATGAAGAACAGGGACAGGACTTTGATGCCCTTATGGAAAAGCTGACGCTCCCGCTCCAAGTGAGAAAGAATCGTTTCGCGGATCTGAATGCGTCGGAGCTGGTCTTCGCTGACCTTACCGATCACATCTCCGGCAAATATTTTGATACCGTTCAGGAACTCTACGGAGTTGTCGCGTCCGTCGATAGACTTGACCACAAAGCCGACCTTGTACTCGTCAAGATTGCCGGAATTGTCATAGAGATTGTAGCCGATGCCCACCGTTACGTTCTTCTGGCGAATGCCCTTCGCACCCTTGCAGTCAAACTGAATGGAAGCAGTCGGGTTCTTCTCCTTCGAGACGTTGATGCTTTCCAGATAGACAAAACCTTCGGTTGCCGTGCTGCCGGACTCGGTGATGCCCTTGACGGCGATTTTCTTGACCAACCGCTTGTTGTACGCCTCCATTGCATCGAGGCGATAAACCATGTTATAGATGCTGTCCGACTTATGAGTGGCAGAGTATCTCAGCGTCAGCAGCGGGCAGAACTCTTTCAGACGTTCCTTCGTTTGCTTACCCTCGACCGACTGCGGCTCGTCGATAATCAAAATCGGGTTCGTTTTTGCAATAATATCAATCGGGCGGCGGGAACGGAACTCGTCCAGCTTCATATAAATACGCCGCGCGTCCTTACCCTTGGCATTGAACGCCTGAGAGTTGATGATCATGACATTGATGGCGCTGTCCGACGCAAAGCGGTCAATTTCCGTAAGCTGTGCGGAGTTGTAGATGAAGAAACGGATCTTCTTGCCGTATTCCTCCGCAAAATGCTCCTGCGTCACCTGAAAAGACTTATAGACGCCCTCACGGATGGCAATGCTCGGCACGACCACGATGAACTTGCTCCAGCCGTAGTGCTTGTTCAGCTCATACATGGTCTTAATGTAGGTATAGGTCTTGCCGACGCCGGTCTCCATTTCAATCGTCAGGTTGTAGCGACCTTCCAGCTTGTCCGACGGCTTGAGCTGATTGGTGCGCTGCACCTTTTGCAAATGTTCCAGAATCAGCTTGTCGGAAAGCTCCGGCACAATGCGCTCGTTGCGCCAGCCGGTGAAGTCGGCGGCAGTATCATAAATTTTAGATTCATAAGGATCCGATATATCTACGCCTTTAACCTTTTGTTTTTTTATAACGGTACCCTTGTCCATCATATAGGTAGGCGTGAGGTACGGCTGTCCGGCAAAGACGTCAACGACTGCTTTTGCCGCATCCGCTTGAAATTTTTGATGTTTGAATTGCAGCTTCAATCGTCTTCACCTCCGATAGAGTTCGATTGTGTTGAGTGTGAAGAGTTGAGAGTGGACGTTATCGTCTTAGTTGTTGACGACAGCATTTTCCTCAATTCTTCGCAGCCAGCACCTATGGATTGGAATTCCTGTTCGTTCAGATAATCTGTATCAAACAACAATTCCAACCAGTATTTGGTTTCAACACACTCCTTCAATGCGATATACACCTTGGAAAGAAAATCTCTTCTGCTGACGGCGCATTCCGCCTCCGCAAGGTTTGCGCCCACACTTGTTCCGCTGCGCAAAAGCTGCTTGGAAAGCACGAACTCTTTCTTTTCCGTACGCAAATACTGATACAGTCGAACAATACGTACGGCAAATCGCTTACTCTTGTATTTTGCAGTATTTTCCGGTTTCAAAACTACACTCTCCACTCTTCACTCTCCAAACTCCACTCTTGCAGTTTCTTTTGCAGCAGCTTCTTATCCGGCAAATATAACTGATACTGTGACGCAAAAATATTGGAATCCTTTGGCAGCGTTAATTCCACCAAAGAATCATCTTTATCTTGACATAATAAAACACCGATGGTCGGATTTTCATCCGCTTGCTTTTCGTAACGATCGTAGTAGTTCACATACATCTGCATTTGGCCTAAATCTTGGTGCTTCAATGTTCCGATTTTTAAGTCAAACACAACAAAGCAGCGCAGCAAACGATTATAAAAGACCAAGTCTACCCGAAAATGTGATTCGTTGAATGTAAACCGTTTCTGTCGTGCAACAAATGTATATCCGGCACCCAATTCCAAAAGAAATGTTTCCAGATTATCAATAATCCGTGTTTCCAGGTCGCTTTCTGAATATTTCGTCTTTTCTTCCAGCCCTAAAAACTCCAGCACATAGGGATCCTTGACCACGTCGGATGATTTTTCAATAATTTGCCCGCTCTGCGCCATTTGCTTGACACCGTCTTTATCAGTACTGAGCACAAGACGTTGATACAGCGCAGAGTCGAATTGACGTTGAAGCTCCCGCAAACTCCAGTTGTTTTTCGCACATTCAATCTCGTAAAAATGACGTTCATTTACATCATCCATCCGCATAAGCTTTAGATAGTGTGACCAGCTTAAAAAGAACTTCCTTCCTGTGCTGACTGATGGGAAATTTTTGAATTGGTCAGACACCGTCTGACTAATTTGGTCATTTCCGTATGTGATATAGAACTGTCGCATCTGTTTCAAATTTGTAACAGAAAAGCCTTTCCCAAATTGATTTGACAGATATTCGGAAAGTGCTTGAAGCAAATACATTCCATAAGCTGCCCGATTTTCGCCGTGCTGTTCTTCCTCCACGATCATCCTGCCTATCTCAAAATAAGCATAAACCATAGAGAGGTTGACAGCAGTTTGAGCGTTTTTTCTTGCCTGCACAAGGACATCAGACACATTTTTCAAAAAAACATTTTGAATTGCTGAAGGCATCTCATTGTCTTTCATAAACATACCTCTTTTTTTCATTAGAGCAAGTCATACTTTTGTCAAACGAAAACCGTAACCGCGGCTGCGATTTTCCATTTGAAAATCCGAAGCACTGTTTCGGAAATCTGTATTTTCATCAGATCACCCTCACGCACTTGGTGATGTCGCCCGCATCCTCCGGCATATAGAGCTTGAAAATCTCGAACACGTTGATCTTCTCCGGGCTGGACGCAAAGCCGGAATCGCGGAAGACGGCGCGGAGCGGTTTACGCTGTGCGATCTCCTTGACCACACTTTCGGGGACATTAGCGTCAAAACAGGCGATCAGGTCGCCGTCGTTGTAGGTATGGACGGTGCAGCCGTCGATCTGCTCAGATTTGTACGGCATGGACAGCGGCAAACCCCAGTCAATCAGGCAGCCAAACAGCAGGTCGAGGTCGGTGCGGTCATCCTTGATGTTGGATTCCAGCTGATGGAGAAAGTCCTGATCGTAATCACAGGGCGCGTAATAAACGTCCTTCATGTTGGTGGAATCCAACTTGAGCACGCGGAAACCGATGTCGAGTTTGGAGTTTGGAGAGTTGAGAGTGGAGTTGTTATTTGCCAACTGCTCTTTCAGAATTTTTTCTCCTGCTCTTCTGATTCTCTCTTTTCCGATTTCACAGATATTTTTGTAGCCCGCTTTGTAGGCTTCGCTTGCTTCGTCGCACTTCTCCGGAAGCTGTACCATGATGAATTTGCGGTGTCCGCCGTCCTCGGCGTTGAGCTGCATGACAGCGTGGGCGGTGGTAGCAGAGCCAGAGAAGAAGTCGAGAATAATAGAATTTTCGCTAGTTGCAATACTTTCAAATAGTTTTATTAAATTAAGTGGTTTAGGAAAATCGAATATTCCTATTCCAAGAATGTTTTGTATTTCTCTTGTGCCTTTAATCGAAATATATTCCTTATTAATGAGTACTGTTTTGGGTTCCTCTGTTAACTTTCGCATTTTTTGATATATTCGTATAATTCCATCTGTTCCAATGCGAGCAGCCAATTCCGACAAATGTTCCGACGCTTTTTCCTTTTTCCCCCATCGCCATACACTATCAAATCCGTTTACCGTTATTGGGTATACCTCTGTCAATCCTTCTTTTTTCTTCAAATACACCTTGCAAAAGCCATTATTATCTTTATCTTCTGTATCTACATAAAAAGGATATCTTAAATTAGGTCTGTTAGTTGAATTAAATGCTCTAGCATTTTGATTCCTCAAATCTTGGACATTAAATCCTCCATTTTCATCGCTGAACTGAAACTTTTTCCCTTCTACCTCAATTTCATTCAGCTTTACTTGTTCAACATTTTTACCATAAACAATTACTTGTTCATGTGTTTTTGCAAACCCACCATATCTTCTTCCTTCGGTTTTAACAATAACAGTTAGAAATGCAATAAAATTTGTGTTTCCAAAAAGTTCATCACAAATTTTTCGAAGATTATCAACTTCATTATCATCTATGCTAATAAAGATAACCCCGTCATCCGTCAGCAAATTCCTTGCCAACAGCAGGCGGGAATAAATCATGCTGCACCAGTCGGAATGAAACCGTCCGTTGGTGTCGGTATTTTTGAACAGGCGGTCGCCTTCCTCACTCCACTCTCCGCTCTCAACCTTCCACTCTTCGCTCTCCATCTTAAAATCATCGGCATAGATGAAGTCGTTGCCGGTGTTGTACGGCGGGTCAATATAGATCATCTTGACCTTGCCGAGATAGCTTTCCTGCAAGAGCTTGAGGACTTCCAGATTATCGCCCTCGATGTAGAGGTTTTCGGTGGTGTCCCAGTCCTTGCTTTCCGCCATGCAAGGGCGCAGCGTCTTCCGGATCGGCTTGTTGGCTTCCACGATTGCCGCCTTCTTGCCGACCCATGTGAACTCGTATGCCTCGTCCCCGTCCACCACGTCCGGCGAGAGCATCTGTTTCAGCAGTTCAAAGTTGACTGCCCGCTTGTACACCTTCTTCTCCGGCGTGCTGCGTTCCTCGTCCAGCATCTCCGTGATGCAGTTGGGAAACAGGGCGGCAATGCGGTCTATGTTCTGCGCCGTCAAGTCCGGCGATTCCATGCGTAGTTTATTCATTTTTATCTTCCTCCGTGTTCATATCTGTGAGGTCTTGCTTTCCGCTTAGGTCAACAGTCGTGCGGAACCGCTTTGTTTCTGCGTCTTCGCCAAATACCACCGGGTATTTTTGAGAATAGTAATTGCCTATTATGTCTCCATAAAGCAGTTCAATAATGTAATCGTTTCCTTTCACGATGTTTGCATCATCACAGAAAATGTGAAAGTAAAACGAAGCGCCCTGCTTAATAGTGTACAGTTTTACGCCCTTTTGCTTTTCGCCCTTTTGCTTTTCGCCCTTTTTATAAAAAGCGACCGTTGTATTAGTTGCTGCACCATTCCCGACATTTTCGACCTCGAAAGGCATGGAAACAAAAGTGCGAGCGTGGAGTGTATGACATCCGCCGCCTTGATTGCACCACTCAAATCCACCAGATTTCAAGCGTTGCTGCTGAGCATCTGAAAGCCTGTCCCTAAACTCTATCGTTGCTTGGTCGATAATAATGTAGACCCTTTCCAGCCTATATTCCTCGTATTCAGATGTGCCTTGATCTTGCTCTCCTATACTCTTTTCAGTCTGACCGGGAGCAAGGTTGGAAAAGAGATTGGCTTTTGAGTGTGATTTATAATGGGTCAAAGCGAGGTAGGGTTTGACTCTATTTGCTTCGTCAATTTGATAGTTTCTCTGCGCATATTCTATCGAAATGTAAACTCCGATGATGGTTGTTGCTGACGCAAGCATAACACCATAAAATGCAAGCGCATCGCCTGCGCCCCATTCAGCGATAAATATGTTCAACGGAGATGTTATCTTGAACAGGCTGTTTATTCCTAACGGAATTGCAACGATAAAGATTGCGAAAGCAAGTAGCAGTTTCCATTTATATTTTGATAAAAATGCTTTCATTTCAATTTGACAACCTCCTTTTTGGCAGTACCTTTTTTATTGAAGGATTCCTTAAACTCAACAGTATTGCTTTCGCGGCTTTTCAAAGCTCCCGCAGCATTTCTGCTTGACAGCACTTTTCTTGCAATTTCTTCATGGTTCATCCGCTAAAGCAACTCCAAACTACTTCTCAATCTTTTCAGCTCCGCATTTATTTCCATGCGCCGGTTAAGCTGTTTCTCTTTCTTCATCTTGTTTTCCAGCGCGGCGATCTGCTTTTTGAGCTTTTCGCGCGCCAAGCTTTGCGCAACGTTTTCGGCGGCATCGCAATTTGCGTTCCACTCCTCCCCTTGCAGCTCGGCAACCTGTTTAACAAAGTTATCATAAACGGCGTCCAAAGTCAAGCCGTCAATGCGGAGATCAATCTCATTTTCCGGTATCCAATCGGTGTGATAATATCTATTGACTTTGAAAGCGCTGCTGCCGGAGGCGGCGGCCGACTTGTGGCCGATCCACGCCTGAGCCTTGCCGTCAAAGGTCAGGATAAAGAGAATGTGATACGGAATTTCCCTATCGATTTGTTTCAGCACCGCTTCGTCAAGCTGCGGTCCGTTCAGGCGAATCTCAAGCACTTCAATCTCCGTTACGGCTTCACCCGCCGCAATATTCAGCGTGGACGCCGCCAGCTTGTTTCGCCAGTACACCAGCCGAATTTGATCGATAAACACACGGCGCAGCGCCGGAGAAACGTCAAGATTCTCATAGAATTTCTGTTTCGGTATTCTTTTGCCGAACTCAGTTGATAACGGAAATCCAAGCATCACAAGCCCTCCTTATTTCACGACTAAGAAGCAAATCAGCTCAAAATCATCCAGTCCCGAAACTGCACTGAGCAAGGCGGATGTGCCGCCGCTCCTGAACAGGCTGTCAATGTCGTTTTCTTCTTTCGCGTCAATGATGGAATTGATCGCCTCGCTCAGCAGCTCAGAGACTTCGCCCATTTTGCGCCCGTCATCCGTCTCCTCATTGAATCGCCTGCAAAGCTCCGCACAAGGCTTGTCCTTTCCGCGGCAGAGCAGACGCATCGTGTCGAGCAATTTCTTCGGGTTGAGATAATCGCAGACAATTTCACCTTCTTCGCTGATATAGACCATGTAGAAGGGATGAATCCGATTCCGATTGTCAATATTCACACTGTCGTTGATATTTTTGAGAACGAAAATCACACCGGCAGGTGACTCCCCCGCCCTCCCGACAACGGCGTGCAGCCCCTTAGGCGCGGTTTCGATGTCCTCATGCTGCTTTATGTATTCGAGCAGATCGAGTCGGAACTCGTTGAGTCCCAAATCCATGATGGAAATGCCGCTGGTCATGTCCTCAATGTCCACAACTTCCTCTTGCAGCCGCTTGAGCTGTGCGCGGCGGTATTCAAGGTCTCCCTTTTCTTCGGCATTGAGAAGATCATCATCACCGGTGGAGGTCATTACGGAAATCTTCATGCGGGTTTCCACGCGGCTTTTCAGGTTGATATACTCGTCGAGATCCATATCCGGCCAGAAGTTTACAAGCTGGATACGGTCGTTTCTGCTGCCGATACGGTCAATTCGCCCGAATCGCTGGATAATGCGAACGGGGTTCCAATGAATATCATAGTTGATGAGGTAGTCGCAATCCTGCAAGTTCTGACCTTCTGAAATACAATCGGTTGCAATCAGAATATCAAGCTCATTGGTGCTGCCGGGCAGGAGTACGGATTTTCCTTTTGAAACGGGAGAGAAACAAGTCAGAACCGTGTTGAGGTCCGCACGGAGCTTTGGTATGGTGGTCTTTCCGTCAACCGTGCCGGTGATCTCTGCCGTTTCCAGCCCGAAATTCTCTTTTGCAAATCTGCTGACGTTTGCAAAGAGATAGTCTGCGGTATCGGAAAACGCCGTGAAAATTATGATCTTCTTATTACCGGGATTGATCGGATGCTTGATTTTTTTCCGGATCAAATCGAACAATGTTTGCAGTTTCGTGTCATGCTGCGGTGTGATGTCTGCAATCATGAGGGACAGGAGTTCCAGATTTTCCGCATCACGTTCAAGCTCACGCCGCCATGAAACATAGTCCATATCAGCAAGATCGATTTTGACCTTTTTGCCGACTGAGAAGAAATCGGTGTTCTGATCATCGTAATCAAAATCTTCTCCCGCAGCGATATCTGTCAACTCAATTTCTTCCGAGCCGAGTTCGTAATTGTTGATCTTCTTAATGGTTTCGTCAATCCTTTTCCGCATTCTGTCAACCGTCAGGCGGAACGAATGAACCGAGCTTTCAAGCCGCTTCAGCAGGTTAATACTCATCAGGCGGCGAACGCCTTCTTCGCGCCCTTCCTGAGTTATGTTGCGTTTTTCAGAGTCAACATATTTATACAGTTTTGAAAGCATGATGTACTTTGTTGGCGTGTAAATCGACAGATTCAGCGCATTCAAAAGTTCGTATATCTCATTGTAGTTGATTGCATCGCTCAAGTCGGTCAAACACGGACGCAGCGAAATCGGCGGCAGACGTTCGGGGAATTTGCCTATGTCAGAAGTGTTGTAATACTTTTCGATGTGCTTTCTTGACCGTGCAATCGTTACACTGTCCAACAGTTCAAAGAAATCGAAATCCAGCGTCCGAAGAAGCTCGTCCGTCGTGCGTTCCGCGGCGGGAAGATTGCTCCATGCGTTGAAAGCAGTCTGAGCCTGACGGAAGATTTCGTCAATTTTCTTTGTTGTGTCAAGTTTTTTGTTTATTTGCGCAACATCGCCCTCATAAGCGAGTGCAAGCTGATTTTTAAGGTCAATAAATCTGTTGTTGACAGGTGTTGCCGAAAGCATCAGCACCTTCGTTTTCACACCGGCACGAATAACCCGATTGAGCAGTTTCAGATAACGGTTTTCCTTTGCATCCTCGCCGGACACCTCACCGCCGTTGCGGAAGTTGTGGCTCTCATCAATGACAACAAGGTCATAGTTGCCCCAATTCAGGCGGTCAAGGTCAATTCCGTTCGACTGTCCGTGTTCGCGGGAAAGGTCCGTATGATAAAGAACATCGTATCTCAACCGATCCGTTGCAATGGGATTGTTGATATAGTTGCCCTTGTACGTATTCCAGTTCTCAGAGAGCTTTTTCGGACAGAGAACAAGCACGGATTTGTTGCGGTTCTCATAATACTTGATCACCGCAAGCGCAGTGAATGTCTTTCCGAGACCAACGCTGTCTGCCAGAATACAGCCGTTGAATTTTTCGAGTTTGCTGATGATGGCAAGAACCGCATCGCGCTGGAAGTTATAAAGCATTCCCCAGATTTTGCTTTCCTTAAAGCCTGTCGCTTCGTTAGGCAGCTCGTCCTCCGAAACGTCATCAAGGAACTCTTTGAAGATGTTATAGAGTGCAACAAAATAGATATACTCCGGCGAGTTCTCACGATACGCCGCAGAGATATTTTCGATTACAATATCCGTGACCTCTTGCAGCTTTTTCTTGTCGTTCCATAGCTGTTCAAAGAGCTTGATATAGTGGTTTGCGTTCTCAAAGCTCTCTGTCTTCATCACTGTATAATAAGCGTTGTTGCCGCGCTCACAGCCGAGATCAACGGTAGTAAAGCCATTGATGGGCATATAGGTACTCTCATCGACCGTCATAAAGCCCATCATCTGCTCCTGCGTGACGTTCGACTTGAAAACTGCTTTGCGCCGGATCCAGTCTGCACACTCTTTCGCAATCGCTTTTTGCGTCAGCTCATTGCGGAGCTTTACTTCAAACTCGGTGCCGTACAGGCTGCTCTCTCTTGAAATTCGTGGGATGTAAAACTCCCGCTGCGCCTTTGACGCTTTCTCGGTTACAAATGTCGGGGAAGTGAAAATGAAACGCAGTTCGTCAATGCCCTCAAGCTGCTTTTTAAGTTCCTGATACGCATAGATAGAGAAGCAAGCGGCGGCAACGGACATTTTACTGCCTTTGTGAATACCCGCTTTCAGATCGTCCTTGACGGTCTTGTTAATGTTATCTATAATCTGCATTCCATCACCTCATTGTTCCGTTCCGGCTGATATTATATTGTCTGCTCTCAGTTGGACTTTTGCTATGTCTCCGAATGAGCATGACCCGGAGTTTTTTATAACTTATTTTCATGATGACACTCCTTTGTTAAGCGACCGTATCAGATGACCGGCAAGCACCTTCGGCATCTGCGGCCGCGTCTTGAAGGCATGATGCCGCAGTCTCGTAATTTTGTCATATCTGCTGTTCGTGCGCATCCGATCACTCCCTTCTCGCGCAAAGTAAAGACGTTAATCGATCTGTACCGCAACAGCAGTACATTTCCCGCCGTTCGTATCACATTCCGAAACACTGCAAGCCGAAACCCCTAATACACAATCCGTCAGCGCCCGCAGCACGATCTTATCACCTGCTTCAGGAAGGGGACGATTGATTGTGATTTTCCCGTCCGAAGCAATCCGTGTATTCATAAAAAGGTTGACGGGGTGAATGTTTGTTCTCTGCGTTCCAAGAGCAGCATTGATGTTATCAAGGCAATTTGGATGATCCGAGCCGTTCTGATAAAAGAAATCATACATCATCTTGAATAACCTCAAACATGGCGTGATACAGATTGGAGTAAAGAATTGAACCGACGCCAATACGAAGCGACTCGTTGCAATCAATCGTTACGAATAGAGAAAGATATTCTTCATGTGTGCCTTTGACTTCCGCAAAGAAATTCGCAACCTGCCCACCGTCGACATCGACAACGGTAATTGTTTGCCCGTTGCTGACCTCGATTCTTCCACCATGCTTCGGCTGTATAAAATACGCTTTCACGTGAATAACCTCTTTGAAGCAGATTTCGTTTCACCAATTTTCCGCATTTTATTTTCGCCAATCTGTGCGCGCAACAATTTTGGGCATTCGTGCCCTCCTTTCTTCGGAATGTCTCCTGCAAAAACGCGTACATTACATAAAATCCTGTTTTAACGCTTTGCAAAGTTCAATTTGCATTTTTCAAATCGGGACTTTTATTTCGACCGCCACAGCATTGCACAGTCCTTTTCCCCGACGGCTTCATCCAGCCCCTCGTTTAGGATTTCAAAGTCTTCCCGCTGATAGAAACGGATCGCCCGCGTATTCGTCCGGTACACGTTCAAGCGCAATTCAGGTTTTTTCGTTTTGATAAAATCGAGAAGGAGCCTGCCTATACCCTGCGACCGCATTTCACCGGAAACAAAAATGCCCTCGATCTGTTCGCCGTTAAGCCCGACAAATCCCTGTATGTTGCGAGCATCCTCATACACATAAACCTCCGCTTGCGGAAGCATTGCTTTCACCAAATCGAAATTCCCCATCCAATATTGCGGAGAGATGAAGGAATGCGCTTGCAGATTGGCGTTCAGCCATATTTCAGCAACCCTTTTTATATCGGTTTTCCGTAATTCTCGAATCATGCGACGGTTCTCCCTGTAGTTTTCATTGTTACGCCTTATGCCCGCCAGCCAATCTGCGGCATTGCGGTCTTTAGCTGTTGCACCCTATTCAAGAT
>OJAM01000536.1_pt1 | contig 16515 bp, 9 predicted proteins | sample 1589071 | NCBI WGS metagenome assembly OJAM01 (sample SAMN03283243) | human gut metagenome | biome: human-associated habitat; material: feces | host: Homo sapiens | place: Peru | collected 2012
AAGATGTCCTTATGCCAGTTAGTACCGGCAGATCCGCCGGACATCAGGCTCTGGTAGTTGGAATCCAATGTCCATCCGCCTATCTGGTATGCGAACTGTGCACTGAGGTCCACTCCGTAGAATGTCCAGGATGTGGAGATACCGCCGTAGATGTCGGGAATTGAACTTTTTCCTGTCCGTACCATCTTGGCGTTAGCCGCCTCATGGACGAGGTCACCTTCTTTTCCGGTGTACAGCGGCTCTCCTGTCTCACTGTCCACTCCCCTCCATTCATACACGTAGAAATCATAGAGGGAGCCGCCCTTGCGACGCCAATAGTTCCCTGAGGCATAGCCCTCTGCAGGCTCATTGGACGGAAGCTTGGTAATCTTGTTCTTGTATGAAGTTCCGTTCAATGTCAGGTTCCAGCTGAAGTTCCGGCGTTTCAGCAGGTCTGCTGAGACCTCGAATTCCACGCCTATGTTCTTCATGTCCATATCATTGACCAGCTGGCTGGCAGGATCTCCCTGTGAAGGGGCCAATGCACGGTAATAGATCATGTCCTTGGTTTCCTTGATGAAAAAGTCGGCATTGACCGAAAGCCTGTCGAAGAATCTGGACTCGATACCTGCATTGAAATTATTGGATTTCTCCCATGTCACGTCAGGGGCTGCGCGGAAGACTTTCACGATGGAAGCCTCGCCATTCACGCGGTCAATGCGGTAAAGGTCCTCATAGACTTTGGTCATACCGATATTGTCATTGCCCTGGGTACCATAGCTGGCCTTGAATTTCAAGTAGTTGACTGCCTCCACCGGGAGCAGGAACTTTTCCTGCTTGGCGTTCCATGAAAGGCCGAGCGACCAGAAGCCGCCCCATCTCTTGTCCGGAGCGAATCTGGATGACGCGTCACGCCTGTAGGATGCGGAAAGGAAGTATCTGTTTCCGTAGCTGTACTCGCCACGTCCGAAGATTCCCTGGAGGAAATACGAAGTCCTGCTTGACGTAAGATCCTGATAGACAACTGCATTGGCAAAGTCAGAGACTGTCGGGTCCACGAAGTTGGTCATTGAGCCGGCGAGTCCGTAGGAATGGTCACTCTTGATTTCGTGTCCGAGAAGCAGGGAAACGCTGTGCTGACCTTCTCGACCGAAGTCCTTGTTGTACGAAAGCAGCTGGTTGGTATTCAATGCCGTATATCTGCTTGTGCTTTGGGTGCCGCGTCCATTTACGGTAGAGGCATCTCCGCCTACAGGGGTGTAGAAGTTGTCGGACTTGGTGTTGAAGATATCGTAGGCGACATTAACCGTAAACTTCAGTCCGTCAAGGATATTGATATCCACATAGCCACGGGATGAGGTATTGTCGCGGACTGTGTTCACGACGGAGGAAAGAAGCTGGCCGTAAGGATTTGAAAGCTGGCCGTAAGCACGCTGCTCGCCCCAGTCATAGAGGTCTCCCCCGTTCTGGTCGAAAAGTCTCTCACCTGTCTCGAGGTCATATTTGTATATCGGATAGATCGGCGCGATGTTCTGGCCGAAGAAGAAGATGTTCGAGTATGACCCGGACTTTTCAGCGCCGAACTGGTCCTGGTTCGTGTTGGAATAGGCGATGTTGATGCCGGCCTTGATGAACTTGGAGATGCTCTGGTCCACTTTTCCCCTGACCGTCACCCTGCTGAAGCCGGAGTTCGGGACATAGCCCTTGTCATTAAGGTAAGATACTGACATATAAGCCCTTGTCTTTTCAGAACCGCCTGAGACCGTGAGTGTATATTCCTGACGGACTCCACGTTTGAACACATCCTTGTTCCAGTCGTCCGTCCACTTTCTTTCGGTGGCTGCCGGATTGATTTTGCCTGTTCCGGGAAGCACCACTTCACCATCTTCTACACCTTTATATATATTATAGCGGAGGTACTTGCTGATGAGGGAACCTGAAGCATAAGCATTGGCCTGGCCCAGTCCCATCGAGCCGCCGTAATAGACTTCATTGCGGAGAGACTCCCAGGTCATCTCGTAGTAGTCCGCGGGGCTAGTGATAATGTCGTAGGTAGGGACACCTCTGGAGTTCACTCCGACTTTAGCATCGAATTCAATGCGGACTTTGTCTGAAGTGCCTCGTCTGGTGGTGATTATGATGACGCCGTTGGAACCTCTGGCACCGTACATGGAGTTCGCGGCGGCGTCCTTGAGCACTGTCATCGACTCGATGTCGTGAGTCGGAATGGAGTTCAGGCTGCCTTCGTACGGCACGCCGTCCACGACCAGAAGCGGGGCCTGGGATGCAGACACAGAACCAAGTCCACGGATTATGATGCTGGCGGAAGAACCTGGAGTTCCTGAAGAACTGGATGTCTGAAGTCCGGCTACTGCACCTTCAAGCGACTTGGAGATATTGGTGGACTGCATTTTCTGCAGCTTGTCCCCACTGACCTGCGCGGCAGACCCCACGAAGGAGGACTTCTTCTGCACGCCATAAGCCACGACGATGGTTTCGTCAATGGCTTGTGAGTCCGGTCTCAGCTTCACAATGATTTTTCGTCCCGATTCCACAGTGACCTCCTGCTCCACGTAGCCGATCGAGCTTACAAGCAGAATGTCACCTTTGGAAACGTCAATAATAAATGACCCCTGATCATCGGAAGCCACACCGGTGGTGGTTCCTTTGATGAACACTCCGGCGAACGGAATACCTTCGCCGGTCTCTGCATCCGATACCTGACCCGTAACAGAAACTTTTTGAGCCTGTAGGGTAAGTGCAAGAAACAGTAATGTCAGAGAAAACAATGTTTTAACAGTCTTCATCCGATACTTTTAATATTATAATGGTTGTTTTATCCTTATGATTAGTTACGAATTATCATAGGACAGCCTGAAAGCGGGGCTAAAATTATACATTTTTTAGAATAATAACAATTTTTTCAAGAAAAGATTACAATTTTTTTCACGATAGGTTATTAAGTGTCAATTTATTAGCAAAATAGCCAAAATAGCCAAAATAGTTAAAAACGTTTTAGATTACAATTTTCAAGTCAAAATATAACAATTTCTAATCATCTGTCGAAAAAACCGCTAAAAATCATTGATGCTGAGGAATAATTTCATAACTTTATCGGTTGATTTTAAAACTAAACGCACTATGCACTCCACCAAGTCAAAATTCTTGACATTGACCATTATTTTCTCGCTCTTCGCCTCCGGCTGTATGGAAGACATGAAAGAGAGCAGAGCGAATCTTTCCGAGGATGGAATCGAATTCAACATAGAAGTTTCCGACCCCACGGACAAGGGGGCAACTTTCCTCATAACAAACAACGGAACAGACAAAAACACATGGTACGCTTTTGCCTATGACGACGTGAACACGTCTCCTGAAGCGGCTATAAACAGGAAAGTCAGGGAACTGACAGAAAGTGAAGACGGAATCAAGAGTGTCATCCAAAGAGGTACGAAAAGGATAAGGATCGATGACGGGCTCAGCCCGGCCACCAGATACAGGTATGTGGTATTCGGACTCACCTCGGAAGGAACCGTGTATGGCAAGCCGGCATCATGTGAATTCAAGACCGTGCACATGGAAACTACATATAAGGTGGAGCTCACGGCAGAGACATCCTCCAGTGCAGAGCTTACGGTTACGCCTGGCGGCAGTTCTACGGACACATGGTTTGCATTCGTAAGTGACGACTCCACTACACCGGCAGAAGAACTTATAAATAAGGAACTCGGAAATGTCGAGGATATTGCCGAAGTGCTGCATTCCGGGAAAAAGGCATTGACCTTCAATGGACTGGAAGCGGCAAAGAAGCTCCGCGCCATCGTCACCGGATTGGACGCCGACGGGGAGACTTTCGGAAAACCGGCGGAATTCACGTTTCGACTCACGCCTGAGGCTACTGCCAACGACGCGTGGAAGGTGACATACGACGGATATGTAACTCCGCAGGGCGCCGACAAGCCGTACAGGAAGATCACCAACACCTCGACTGACTCGGAGCGCTATTTCATCAGCGTCATCTCAGAAAACAATCTTCAGACCGGGTTCAACAATGACATCAACAAGTATATCAAGTATGCCATAGAAAACCTCACGTCCGCCTCGACAGGCTGGAGCAAATACGTGTTCACGCAAACCGGCAGCATGTACTACACGCTCCGCACGCGCAAGAGCTACTACGCATTTGCAATCGGCATTGACAGGAACGGTTATTTCACGGGCAAGTTCGCCATTTCAGACAAGTTCTACATCGAAGGCAAGGACTGGTCTGAGGTTTACAGCAAATGGCTGGGCAGATGGGAGGTGGTCGATAATGACGGCTACGGCTACAACATCACCATTGAAGAGGACAGCAAGACAGACTACACTGTAAACATCACTGGATGGAACGGTGTGATAGACACGCCTATACACGGAGTAATCGATGACGAGACCGGAAATCTGTGCCTGTCCGCATATAATTACGGAAAGCATGATCTTCCTACAGGCGACGGAGTGATTTCCGTCACAAGGATGCTGGTAGGCCAGGCAGGCAAATATTTCTACGGCGTTTCCGATGACAACAGCGATTCGTACTATATCTGCACATGCAGTCTTGATTCGAAAGGCAAGAACGGCACAATGAAGGGATACACCTTACAGACCAGTGCCGGGGCAGTTACATTCAACATGATGTTCTTCATCGGTGTCGGTGACGAAACCACCTACACTTATGGAGACAAGTCGAAATTCCCGATTTTTCCTTGCCGCATGGGACGTGCCGGTCTGTAGAATGCCTCGCAAAACGGATAATTTTCATTATCTTTGCGGCCTTTATCCGCAGTGGCATATGCGGACCTAATCTGCAATTGACGAGGAAATGAAACGGACAGCTGTCATCAGAACGGGTATCTCATTGATACCTATCATAGTACTGATCATATTATTGGCATTGAACATCAGCTTTTTCGGGAGCGATGCGATTCTTGGCGCGAGCCAGGTCTCACTGCTGTTCTCCGCAGGCATCTGCGTGTGGCTGGCGATGTGGCTCTTCAAGAAGCCGTGGCAGGATTTCGAGGATGCGATACGGAGCAATATCGGTGACGTCACGACCGCGATTGTGATATTGTTCCTGATCGGAGGCATATCGGGAACCTGGACCATGAGCGGAACTGTACCGTCAATGATATATTATGGTGTGAAAATCATCTCCCCGAAGATATTCCTGCTGACAGCCTGCGTTATCTGCGCGTTCATCTCCGTGATGATAGGCAGTTCGTGGACCACCATCGCCACCATAGGAGTAGCGCTTATGGGTATCGGCAAAGCTCAAGGCTTCAGTGAGGGGATGATTGCGGGCGCCATCATTTCCGGAGCGTATTTCGGGGACAAGATTTCCCCGCTTTCCGACACGACCGTGATGGCCGCCTCCATTTCGGGCACTCCCCTTTTCAGACATATCAAGTACCTGATGCTCACGACCATACCGTCATTTGCATTGACCTTGGTCCTGTTCCTTATCCTGGGATTTCTGCACACCGGCAGCGACTCGGCGCAGATTTCCGTCTATACTGAGACATTGGCCTCGAAATTCAACATCTCGCTCTGGACTCTGGTCGTTCCGGTCGCGACGGGCATCATGATTGCGCGGAAGCTTCCGGCTCTCGTCGTGCTGGGCTTGTCCACTGTTCTCGCGGCAGTTTTCGCGCTGATTCTGCAGCCGCACATCATTACTGAGATCGGTGTGGGTTCTCTCCAGTCAATGGGCCTGAGCGCAGAGGGTGCAGGAAAAGGCGGCGTGATGTTCACCGGCATTGTCAAGACCATCTATGATTCGGTTTCGGTGAATACCGGTGTGGCGGACGTGGACAAGCTGGTTTCGTCAAGAGGTATGCTCGGTATGCTCAATACTGTCTATCTTATCATCTGCGCGATGTGTTTCGGCGGCTGTATGAAGGCCAGCGGAATGCTTCACCACCTGGCTTCATTGATCCTGCCGATGACCAAGACGCGCACGGGGCTCGTGGCCTCAACTGTGGGCACGGGTGTCATACTGAACGGTGTCATCTCGGACCAGTATCTCTCCATCATCTTGACTTCCGACATCTACAAGGACATCTATGCCAAACGCGGCTATGAGAGCAGGCTGCTCGGACGCTCCGTAGAGGACTCATCCACAGTCACTTCGCCGCTTTTCCCGTGGAGCAGCTGCGGTATGACGCAGGCCACCATCCTCAGCACCGCGACCATCGCCTACCTCCCGTATTGCTTCTTCAATATCATAAGCCCTCTGATGAGCATATTCATGGCAATGCTCGGGTATAAGATCCGGAAGAAAACTAAATAAGGAAAGTTGAAAATATCGCTTATTAGTCGTATATTCGTGGATACGAAAATACAACTAATAACGTGCTATGAACCGTCAACTGCTTTGCGCAGCACTTGGTATTGCGCTTTTATGCTCTTGCAACAGATGCCCTGAGGGCACTTTCCGTATCGGTAATGACAAGGAATCCGTAATCGGCGGACTCCACGCGCCTTGGGACAGCCTCGAGGACGACACCCATTTCTCCTGTCTGACCGGAGACTCCGCCTTCAAATTCGTTTTCGAAGTCAATGATTCCACGCTGACCGTCAATGAAAATCCACAGGCCGAACTGGACCTGCTGAATGACGACAGGGTGGAAATTTTCTTCAGTGCGGACAGCGCCATGACCTGCTATTACGGAGCAGAAATGACTCCGGCCGGGCACACCTTGGATTATAAAGCCAAATTCTACAGGGATATCGACTACGCATGGAATTTCAGCACTCTGAAACTTGAATGCGAGCACACGGATATGCACTATACCGTGAGCGGAAGCATTGACCTTCAGGAACTTGAGTCGATGGGTCTGAACCTGAAAGACGGATTCTACATGGGCGTTTTCCGTGCAGATTACCGCTCTGACGGCTCCGTAACCTGGTATTCTGCTGTCAAATCGGACGACGAGTCTCCTGATTTCCACAAGCCTGACATGCTCTTCAAGGCGGCTATAAGATAGTTTCACGAAAGTTATAAACAATAAGATATGGACAGAATCATTGAATGCGTACCTAACTACAGTGAGGGACGGAACAAAGAAATCATTGACCAGATCGTCGCGGCAGTGGCTGATACCAAGGTCGTTACCGAGCGCGGCGAAGAATCCGTAAAAGTGCTGGACGTCGATCCGGGCGAAGCTACCAACAGGACTGTGGTGACATTCGTGGGAAGTCCGGAAGCTGTTCTCGAAGCTGCTTTTCAGGGCGAGAAAAAGGCTGCCGAGCTGATCGACATGCGCCATCATCACGGTGCGCATCCACGTTCAGGAGCTACTGATGTGCTTCCGCTCGTACCGGTTGCAGGTATCACTCTTGAGGAATGCGGAGAGCTTGCCAGAGGACTTGCCAAGCGCATCTACAATGAACTCGGCATCCCGTGCTACTGTTATGAGGCTGCGGCCTACAAGCCTGAAAGAAAGAACCTTGCAGTCTGCCGTGCGGGAGAATATGAAGCCCTGCCGGAAAAAGTCATTGACCCGGAAAGAAAGCCTGATTTCGGGCCTGAGGCATATACAGAGACTGTGGCGAAGGCTGGTGCCAGCAATGTCGGAGCGAGGGATTTCCTGATTGCCGTGAATTTCAACCTCAACACCACTTCCACGCGTCGTGCGATGGCGGTGGCTTTCGACGTGAGGGAGAAGGGTCGTCCTGCACGTGAAGGAGGAAGCCTGACCGGAAAAATCATCAAGGACGAGGCAGGCAAGACCGTATGGATTCCGGGAACTCTCAAAGGGTGCAAGGCAATCGGCTGGTTCATAGAGGAATACGGTATCGCCCAGGTTTCCATGAACATTACGGATATGAACGTGACTCCGCTGCATGTGGCCTTCGAGGAAGTATGCAGGGCCGCTGCTGCCAGAGGTTTGAGGGTTACGGGAACTGAGATTGTGGGCCTCGTGCCTAAGAGGGTGCTGGTGGATGCCGGCAAATTCTATTTGGAAAAACAGCAGCGTTCTCTCGGCGTGCCTGAGAAAGAGCTTATCAAGATAGCCATCAAATCATTGGGCCTCAACGACTTGAAGCCATTCAACCCGAAAGAGAAGGTTATCGAATACCTGATGACGGACGAGGAAGTCCAGGCCCGCAAAGAGCGGCTGGTGAGGATGAGCGTGAAGGGATTTGCCCGTGAAACTGCTTCTGAGTCAGCTGCTCCGGGCGGCGGTTCCGTATCCGCATACATGGGTGCTCTCGCTGCGGCTCTGGGCACTATGGTTGCCAATCTGTCCGCCCACAAACGTGGCTGGGACGACAGGTGGAAGGAGTTTTCCGACTGGGCTGAAAGAGGCCAGGATGTGATGGAAAGGCTGCTCAGACTGGTTGATGAAGATACTGAGGCATTCGCGAAAATCATGGATGTATTCTCCATGCCTAAGGGTACTGAGGAGGAAAAGGCAGCACGCGCCGAGGCTATGGAAAAGGCTACTCTCTACGCCACCAGAGTGCCGCTCAAGACGATGCAGACAGCGATGGAGGCGATGCCTGTGGCACTGGCCATGGCACGTATCGGCAACCCGGCTTCCGCTTCTGACGCGGGTGTCGGCGCGATTGCCGCACTCGCCGCTGTAAGAGGCGCTCACCTGAATGTAAGAATCAATGCAGCCGGCCTGAAAGACAGGGCATTGGCCGCGGAACTTACAGACGAGGCCGCAAGAATCGAAGCGGAGGCTGTAGCGGCTGAGGCTGAGGTACTTGCTGAAGTAAACAAGAACATAGGACAATAAGATATGACTGATTTCCAGAAACAGATTCTCGAAGGTATCCCTGCAGAACTGCCCGAGAAAAAACCGTATGACGCGTCCGTGAACCATGCACCGAGACGCAAGGACATTCTCACTGACAAAGAGAAGGCGCTCGCGCTGAAGAATGCGCTCAGATACTTCCCGGTCAAGTTCCACGCTGTATTGGCGGAAGAGTTCGCCCAGGAGCTGCACGACTACGGAAGAATCTACATGTACAGGTTCCGCCCTGATTACCAGATGTTTGCCCGTCCTATAGATGAGTATCCGGCAAAGAGCCGTCAGGCTGCCGCGATTATGGCAATGATTCAGAACAACCTGGATCCTCGCGTCGCTCAGCATCCGCACGAACTCATCACCTACGGCGGAAACGGTGCGGTTTTCCAGAACTGGGCACAGTACCGACTGACCATGAAATATCTCGCGGAGATGACTGACGAGCAGACATTGTCGATGTACTCAGGCCATCCTATGGGACTTTTTCCGAGCCACAAGGATGCTCCGCGCGTAGTGGTGACGAACGGTATGGTCATTCCGAACTACTCCAAGCCGGATGATTGGGAGAGGTTCAATGCTTTGGGCGTTTCGCAGTACGGTCAGATGACGGCCGGATCCTATATGTACATAGGTCCGCAGGGAATTGTACACGGAACCACCATAACCGTCATGAACGCAGCCCGCAAACAGCTGCAGGCCAAGGGCATTGACGGAAGCCGCGAAAACATGAAAGGTCTTCTTTTCGTGACGGCGGGACTTGGCGGCATGTCAGGCGCGCAGCCTAAGGCCGGAGATATCGCCGGCGTGGTAAGCGTGGTGGCGGAAATCAACCCGCTCGCAGCCCGCAAGCGTTATGACCAGGGCTGGGTGGACGAGCTTCACGAGAGTCTCGACGAGCTCATACCGCGCATCCGCAAAGCCGTGAATGACAAGGAGATAGTGTCAATGGCCTATGTCGGCAATGTGGTGGACCTCTGGGAAAGACTTGCTGAAGAAGACATTGACGTAAATCTCGGCTCCGACCAGACTTCACTGCACAATCCGTGGGCCGGCGGCTATTATCCGGCCGGCTACTCTCTTGAGGAGTCGAAGGTGATGATGGCGGAAGAGCCTGAGCGCTTCAAAGAGTGCGTAAGAGAGTCATTGAGACGTCAGGTCGCAGCCATCAACAGGCTTACGGCCAAGGGAATGTATTTCTTCGATTATGGCAATGCATTCCTGCTGGAGTCTTCACGTGCCGGCGCAGACATCATGAACGAGGAGGGTGGCTTCCGCTATCCTTCTTATGTTCAGGACATTATGGGCCCGCTTTATTTCGACTACGGGTTCGGTCCGTTCAGATGGGTATGTATGTCCCAGAAGCCGGAAGACCTCGCCAAGACAGACGAAATCGCAGTCAAGATATTGTCCGAGGAACTTGCAGAGGCTCCGGAAGAGATTCAGGGCCAGCTCCGTGACAATATACACTGGATAGAGGAAGCAGGCAAGAACCATCTCGTGGTAGGTTCCCAGGCACGAATTCTCTATGCGGACTGTGAAGGCAGGACGAAGATTGCATTGGCCTTCAACGAGGCTGTGAGAAATGGCGAAATTTCCGCTCCTGTCGTGCTCGGACGCGACCACCATGATGTTTCCGGCACAGATTCTCCTTTCCGTGAGACCTCCAACATCTATGACGGTTCTCAGTTTACGGCTGACATGGCCATCCAGAATGTCATAGGCGATTCGTTCCGCGGCGCCACCTGGGTTTCGATCCACAACGGAGGCGGCGTAGGCTGGGGCGAGGTCATCAACGGCGGCTTCGGCATGGTCGTTGACGGTTCAGACGATTCTGCAAGGCATATTACCAACATGCTTTTCTGGGATGTGAACAACGGTATCGCACGTCGCAGCTGGGCCCGCAATGAAGGAGCCCTGCACGCCATCGAAAGAGAGGAGGGACGCACCCCGTCGCTCAGAGTCACTGTTCCTGTCAATGCAGATGACTCATTGATACAGAAGACATTGTCCAAATTTTAAAATTCGCTTTCATGTCACATAAAATTTCAAATGATACATTGACATTATGGAAAATCAAGGAAATCATTGACCATAATGAAACCATAACCCTTTCTGAAGAGTCGGAGAAGCAGGTCCTCAAATGCCGTGAGTACCTGGACAGCAAGATGGAAGATATCGGCAGGCCTGTCTATGGTGTCACCACCGGGTTCGGCTCGCTGTGCAACATCACGATTCCTGAGGAGGACCTTTCGCAGCTGCAGCACAACCTGGTGATGTCCCACGCCTGCGGAACCGGCGACACGGTACGTCCGGAAATCGTGAAACTGATGCTGCTCCTGAAGGTGCAGTCGCTCTCTTACGGTCATTCCGGAGTGCAGCTTGCCACCATCGGAAGGCTTATGGACATGTTCAACAACGACATTCTTCCTGTCGTCTATCAGCAGGGTTCGCTCGGCGCTTCGGGAGACCTGGCACCACTCGCCCATCTCTGCCTTCCGATTATCGGAATGGGTGAGGTCCTTTATCACGGCGAGGTCCGCTCTGCTGCAGACGTCTGGCAGGAACTCGGCTGGGAACCTATCAGACTACAGTCCAAAGAAGGTCTCGCCCTGCTGAACGGAACACAGTTCATGAGCGCGCACGCCGTATGGGCACTGCTCAAGAGCCAGCGCCTTTCACGTTGGGCTGACTGCATCGGGGCAATGTCACTGGAGGCTTTCGACGGCCGCATCGAGCCGTTCTACGAGCTCACTCACCTTCTGCGCAGGCACAAGGGACAGATGGAGACGGCTGACGCATTCCTCAGTCTGCTTGAGGGCAGCGAACTGATCCGCCGTCCTAAACAGCACGTCCAGGACCCGTATTCGTTCCGCTGCATCCCGCAGGTACACGGAGCCGTGAAAGACAACATCAGATATGTGGAATCGGTCATCGGCAATGAAATCAACAGTGCCACCGACAACCCTAACGTTTTCCCTGACGAGGATATGATCATCTCTGCAGGAAACTTCCACGGTGAGCCTATCGCGATTCCTATGGACACATTGGCAATCGCCATGTCAGAGCTTGCAAATATCTCAGAAAGACGCATTTACAAACTTATCAGCGGTCAGAGAGGCCTGCCGATGTTCCTGGTTGCAAAACCTGGTCTGAACAGCGGATTCATGATTCCTCAGTACACGGCCGCATCTATCGTGAGCCAGAACAAGATGCTCTGCTGGCCTGCTTCATGCGATTCCATCCCTTCTTCCCAGGGACAGGAGGACCACGTGAGCATGGGTTCGAACTCTGCCACGAAACTTGTCCGCGTGATGGACAATGTGGAGACCGTTCTCGCCATCGAGCTGTTCAATGCAGCGCAGGCGCTTGAGTTCCGCCGTCCTGGCAAGTCATCTCCTGCCATCGAAAAACTGTTGGAATCCTACCGTAAAGTCGTTCCGTTCGTGGATGTGGATACATACATGCACCCTCTCATCATGAAGAGCATTGAATTTATCCGCAACGAGGCCAACATGCTATGAGGACTCTCATAAAGAATATAGGACAGATCGTCGGCATCACAGACCAGCAGACTCGCCTCAAGGCGGGAGTGGAGATGTCGGTGACCGGAACATTGGACAATGCCTGGCTTCTGATCGAAGACGGGCTAATTTCCGGTTTCGGGCCAATGTCCGACTGCCCTGACGGCCTGCACGGGGACTGCCTTGCTGACTCTCTTGGAGACCGCCCTTGCAGTTGCGAAGTCATTGACGCTGAGGGCGGTATGGTTCTGCCCTGCTTCTGCGACTCCCACACTCACATTGTCTTTGCGGGAAGCCGTGAACGGGAATTCCTGGACAAGATCGAGGGGCTTTCCTATGCACAGATTGCGGCGAACGGCGGTGGCATCCTGAATTCTGCGGATCTGCTCCACAGGACATCGGAAGACGAACTGTACTCACAGGCGATGGCCAGAGTGAATGAGATGATTGCAGCAGGAACAGGCGCCATTGAGATAAAAAGCGGCTATGGGCTCTCGACTGAGGATGAACTTAAGATACTCAGGGTGATAAGACGTATCAAGGAATCGTCTCCTGCTATAATTAAATCCACTTTTCTCGGGGCTCACGCTGTGGGACGCGCCTATGCCGGAAGGCAGGAGGACTATGTGAAGCTTGTATGTGAAGAGATGGTCCCGGCAGTAAGTGCTGAGGGGCTTGCGGATTTCATTGACGTTTTCTGCGAGGAGAATTTCTTCACTCCGGAGCAGACTGACAGGATTCTTTCTGCCGGTGAGAAATATGGAATGCGTGCGAAGCTTCATGCGAACCAGCTTGCGGTTTCAGGCGGCGTACAGGTGGGTGTGAAGCACAATGCCCTTTCTGTGGACCACCTCGAGAGCACGACTGATGATGAGATACGCTCTCTCGCCGACGCTCCTGACACGATGCCGACAATGCTTCCTGGCGCTTCTTTCTTCCTCAGGATGCAATACGGCAAGGCCCTGGATTTCATTAACTCGGGACTGGGACTTGCATTGGCATCAGACTATAATCCTGGCTCTTCCCCTTGTGGAGACATGCGGTTTGTCATGTCGCTCGGATGTATCCAGATGAGGCTGACGCCGATACAGTCGTTCAATGCCTGCACGCTGAATTCCGCTTATGCTATGGGCGTGGAAGGCGAGGCCGGCTCGATTACGGTCGGCAAGAAAGCCAATGTTATAATTACCAATAAGATACCTTCATTGACCTGGATTCCTTACTGCTACCGATCGCCTTTCATAAACAAGGTTCTGCTCGGCGGAAAGGTAATGGTTGACAATAACAAGGAACTGTTTTGAAATGATTTCAGGACAGATTCCAAAACGAACTGAAATATGATAGTGATGAAATTCGGCGGCACGTCCGTCGCTGATTGCGCTGCGATTTCGCGCACAATAGAAATTATCCGGAAAAGACTTCCGGAACGCCCTGTCGTGGTAGTGTCCGCATTGTCCAAAGTGACGGACCTGCTCTACCGCATATCAGATGAGGCGAAGAAACGTGATTTTGAAGAGGCCGCAGCTCTGCTCAGACAGCTCAGAAGCAGGCATCTCACTCTAGCTGAAGAACTTATAAGCCAGTCGGAGAGCATTGACAAGGAAAGTATTCTGGAGGATGCGCAGAGGCGGGTCAATGAAATTTGTGACAAGCTTTCACATTTCATTGAGGCGGTATGCGCGCTTGGAGAGCTTTCGGACAGGAGCAAGGCCGTCATCATCGGCAACGGCGAATATCTGTCGTCCAACATCATCTGCTGCGCGATGAACGCGAGGGGCATCAGCACCCGTCTTATGGATTCGCGCAAGATGATCATCACCAATGCCGATTTCCTGAAGGGCGAGCCGAAACAGGACCTGATCTCGATTAAGGTCAATGCTAAGGTTTCCTCTCATCACACTGACTGCGAGGCCGTTATAACTCAGGGATTCGTTTCCGCCACGGAAGACGGAGAGCCGACTGTGCTCGGCAGAGGTGGTTCTGACTATACGGCATCATTGATAGGAATGGCTGTCGGGGCACAGCGAATCGAAATCTGGACGGATGTGGACGGTGTCAAGACTGCGGATCCGAGAAAGGTGGAGGGCACGCGGAGTCTTGAGCGCATTTCGTTCGAGGAGGCTGCCGAGATGGCGCATTTCGGTGCCAAGGTACTGCATCCGATGACTATCGAGCCGGCGGTGAAGAAGAACATTCCGATTTACGTGCTGAATTCCATAAATCCGGACGGAAAGGGAACTGTAATTCTTCAGAATTCTTTTATCGACGACGGTGTGAAATCCGTGTCCAGCAAGGAGAACATATTGGTAATCAACATCTTCTCCACGAAGATGATCAATGTTGCCGGCTTCCTTATGAGCGTGTTTGAGATCTTCAGCCGGAACAATGTGTCTGTGGATCTGATAAGCACGTCGGAGGCCAACATTTCCGTCACGGTGGATGCGTCCCAGAATGTGGACAATGTCATCCGCGAGCTTTCGTCTTTCGCCGACGTTTATGTGGACCGCGACAAGGCCCAGGTGAGTGTAATCGGCAAGAATCTGGACAATGTGACAGGCATTCTCGAGAAGACGTTCGCTCCGCTAAGCGACTACCGTATCTATATGATCTCGCAAGGTGCGTCCTATGTCAACATCAGTTTCGTGGTGGACCGCGCCGCTCTCGACAAGGTGGTCTCTCTGCTTCACAGGAGCCTGTTCGGTTAGGGTATATCCACGACTTTTTCCGGTATTGGATTAGGCCAATGACTGCTTTTGTGGATGTCCTGATGCCGGTTGTTTTGGATTTTTGAAAAATATACATAACTTTGTAATCCTTTCGGACACAGAAGTAGGCAGCTTCCAAAAGGCCGACTTCAGCGATGGGCTTAATGTTATGAGTCTTCCGAAGGGTTTTGCGAGCGTGTTGTAATTGGTAGCCAAGCCAGACTTAGGATCTGGTGCCTTCGTGCGTATGGGTTCGAGTCCCTTCGCTCGCACGCTCTCAGAACAGCAGAAGACTCCCTCGACCACCTCTTTCAGCGCGAGCTTCGGACGTACGCCTAATGAGGGAGGTGATTTACTCCCGCCAGGACGCGCAGCGCGTATTTCATTGTTTATCAGCGATTTAGGCATTTTCAGAGTTACAAAAACCATAACTCCGATTTCGGTTAAACAGCTGATACACAGCAATTTGCAGGTTGCACTGCAAAACGCGGAGACGCTTACCTTTTGTTTCCATGTTAATCTGTTCTTGAGATTTTCATGGGCAAAAGTACGGAACCAACAAAAAACGCGTTAATACGTAACCGCGGAGACGCTTACCATATTGTCGCCGCCGTAAGTCAGGAAAGGCAGGCGGCCATCAGCTGCCAACTGCCCGGCCTTGAGCAATACGCACAAAGCCGGGCAGTTACATATTTTTTAAGGTTTACTTAATTTCCGGAGGCAATGATAAAGCCGAGACCGGCAATGAAGAAGAGGAACATTGCGCCGAGAAGAAGATTGACCTTCTTGTCAGAACCCTTGAACTCTTTCCAGATAAATACTCCCCAGATGGCCGCAACCATTGGCGCGCCCTGACCGAGTGCGTAGCTGATGGCAGCTCCGGCCTTACCTGCAGCAATGTAGCTGAACGCAGTTCCGAGACACCAGATTGCTCCGCCGAGAACACCGACGAGATGGGTCTTGAGCGAACCGCCGAAATACTGCTTATACGTCACAGGCTCACCGACGAAAGGCTTCTTCATCACGAAGGTATTGAAAATGAAATTACTCAAAAGCACACCAAGCGAGAAGATGAAGATTGCCGTGTATGGCGTAACCATTCCAGGAGTCGGATGCTCGAAATTGTCAAGATCCATTGCCTTAGCCACGAAACGGTAGAAGAACGCCATCAGGACACCGGCACAAACGGCGAGAATGAGTCCCTTCCGGTTGCTTTTCGGATCTGCGCCTTCCTTCTGAACTTTTCCCGAAGCCACTCCATTGCAAATGATTGCAACAACGATAAGAGCGATTCCGGCAAACAGAAGTATAGGATCTCCCTTAGGAGCTCCGATGTAGTTCACAACTGTTCCGATTACGAGCGAGAGGCCTACACCAAGAGGGAACGCAACAGAGAGACCTGCGAGAGAGGTCGATGCTGAAAGCAAGATGTTGGAAGCATTGAAAATGACGCCTCCCAGAATCACACTCCAGATATTGCCCCATTCTGCCTGACCGAGATCCTGCAAGAAAGGA
>OJAM01000539.1_pt1 | contig 16465 bp, 13 predicted proteins | sample 1589071 | NCBI WGS metagenome assembly OJAM01 (sample SAMN03283243) | human gut metagenome | biome: human-associated habitat; material: feces | host: Homo sapiens | place: Peru | collected 2012
TTTCGCTCGCTTGTCTCTCTCGTCCGACAGCTTTGCTATTATACCTCCCCCGCAAGCTTTTGTCAACACCTTTTTCCGTTTTTCTTTCCGTCCCTTTTTACGCCGCATTGCCTTCCGTGTTGTTCATACCCCTCACGGAATGCTGCAATTCCCTTTCGACATTTATAACCCCTTTTTGCCCTCCGTTCGTTCATTATATTAAAAAGTATATTCGTAAATTCCGCTTTTTTTGCAAATTCGGCACAGTCGGCAGCCGCAGAAATAACTCCTTTTCGGTCGATGCGGGTATTTCTGCGGCAGCTTTCGGCGCCGATGCCAATCCCTTTAATTTGCCGACTGTTTCCTGCTTATTTATAGAAAGTATTTCCGCCGATGAACTCCCTCAGTATTGAAGTCGGGGGTATTTCATCATCAACTTCCGCTTCGGCAAAGTAATTGAGGAACTTAACGATGCTCCTCGCGGCACAGTAATGCACACTGTCCGGCGGAACGGCCTCAAGCAGCGGGTAAACGAATCGTTTCAGGACGGCAACTTCATAATGAAGAGTTGTGTTCAATATCCTGTCGGCGTTTTCCTGATAAGGGAAAATCCAGCGTGCTTCGCCGCGGCGAACGCTTGCCCACATTCCGAGTGTGTGTTCCATGCTTGCATTGCGCGTTTCATAATCGCGGACAAGGCGGCGAAGCAGGCGCAGATCCGTCGTGCGGATGCGGTTATGATCGTCAAGGTTCAGCGTTGTAAGCGCAGAAACATATATTCTAAAAACGGAATTCGGATCGCAGCTGCCGAGCATGAGCGGATTTAGGGCATGGATGCCTTCTATTATGAGCGGTTGATCGCGATGAAGCTTCAGCACCTTGCCTTGTTTCTCACGCTTGCCTGTTTTGAAATTAAACAGCGGAATTTCCGCCTCGCAGCCGTCAAGCAGAAGCGCAAGATCCCCGTTGAAGCGCGGAATATCCAAAGTGTTGATGTGCTCAAGATCCATTTCACCGTTTGTATCGCGCGGAATTCTGTCGCGGTCGATATAGTAATCATCCAGCGACAGCATAACCGGATCCAGTCCGTCGGCGCGCAGTTGGGTTGCGATCCTGTTTGCGGAAGTCGTTTTTCCCGAAGACGACGGTCCGGCAAGCATAACGGCTTTTGCACGGCGGGCAATAATCTCATCCGCAACCCGCGCATAAGTCTTTTCATGCAAAGCTTCATTAACCCGAATCAACTCGCGAACGGTTCCGTTTTCAACACGCCGGTTAAGGTCAACCGCATTTGCAACATGCATAAGCCGCCCCCAGCGGTCGCTCTCGGCGAAAACCGCAAGCAATTTCGGACTGTTTTCATATTTGGCGGGAACGGCGGGGTCGTCTTTGTTAGGAAGCAGCATGACAATTGCCTCCGGAAGCGTATGCAGTTCAAAAACATGAACATAATCCGTTGACGGAGCCATCTCGCCGTAAAAATAATCCATGTAATCGCTGTAATCCGGGCAGGAATACGCATCGAAATAGCTGAATCGCCGGCAGCGAAGCAGCTCTGCCTTATCCTGCTGTCCGTCCTTTGTGTAAAACTCGATCGCATCGCGGACATCAAGCCTTCGCCGAACAAACGGATATGCCGCCGCTGTTATCCGTTTCATTTCGCTGCGGAGCAAATCGGTATCCGCCTCGTTCAGCGGCGCACCCGTCCCCGCCTTCTCTACAGTAATGTAAAGTCCGTCGCCCGCCGAGTAACGAGTCACAAGCCTTGCGCCCGGAAATAGTTTTCGAACGGCAATAATAAGAACGAATTGCAGCGTGCGTTCATAAACGCGGCGCCCCTCATCATCGCCATATCGCAGCAGCCGTATGCTGCATTCGCGCTTGGGCGTGTAATTCAGATTGAAGACCTCTCCCCCTATCATAGCCGCAACAGGTTTTTCCGCCGGGTTTGAAAAGTCCGTTCCCGCTCGGCGAAGTGCACAAAGAATGCTTTCGCCTGCTGTAATATCTATGTTTTTTCCCTCAACAGCAACATTCATCCTGTTCAATTCCTTTCACTTTTATTGTCCTCGCCTTTATCGCTCGAAAGCCGTCAGTTAAGCGCGGTGTAAATATATTGTAATCGTTTCGGCGGCGGATTACAATCGCCGAACGAGTGAATTTGAGACAATTTTTAAATATATTTTGGCTTTTGGCAAAAAACACGCCTCCGAAGTGTTGACAAGCGGAAGAAAAGTTGATAGAATATTTAAACGTCAGCGGGCAGGATACACGGTATGCGCCTGTAGCTCAGCAGGATAGAGCAACGGCCTTCTAAGCCGTAGGTCCCGGGTTCGAATCCCTGCAGGCGCGCCAATCTTCTTTTTGGCGGCGTTGTTTGACAAGCTAATATGGTGGGTGTAGTTCAGTTGGCTAGAGCGCCAGATTGTGGCTCTGGAGGTCGTGGGTTCGAGCCCCACCACTCACCCCATTTTCATCAAAACCCCTGGGATTATCATTGGGGTGTCGCCAAGAGGTTAAGGCACGGGACTTTGACTCCCGCACCGTAGGTTCAAATCCTGCCACCCCAGCCAGATTTGACCCGTTAGCTCAGTCGGTAGAGCACTTGACTTTTAATCAAGGTGTCCGGAGTTCGAATCTCCGACGGGTCACCAATCTTTGCATTCGGTTTTTGTTTCATTTATCAATTTAAATGAGGCATTGCACTGCAGAGGGCATCAGCGGGCGTGGCGGAATTGGCAGACGCGCCGGATTTAGGTTCCGGTGCCGCAGGGTGTATGAGTTCGAGTCTCTTCGCCCGCACCACTTTAAGGTTGATTTTAATATGCGGGAATAGCTCATTTGGTAGAGCGCCGCCTTGCCAAGGCGGAGGTGGCGGGTTCGAGCCCCGTTTCCCGCTCCAAACTCTCGAAGGTTTCGAGAGTTTTTTGTGTTTTTGCACTCGTGTTCAGCTTGAATATGCTGAGTTACACTGAAATCCGAAAGGATCGTTTGAACCGTGATTTACACCCTCCTCACCAATAAGGCAATGCGTACTGCATACGCTGCCCATGCCGGGCAGGTTGACAAATGCGGCGTGCCTTATATTTTTCACCCCATTCATCTTGCGGAACAAATGCCCGATGAAATTTCGGTCTGCGCAGCACTTCTTCACGACGTTGCAGAGGACACGGACATAACACTCTCTGAACTTGAATCCGAATTTCCGTCGGCTGTTATCGATGTGTTGAAACTGCTGACGCATAAAGACGGCATTGACTATTTCGATTACATCCGGGCAATCCGCAGCAATCCGACAGCAGTCCGCGTCAAACTTGCGGACATTGCGCATAATTCGGACGAAACACGTTATGCGGGCTGTTCCGAAATCGATGCGGAGCAGCTTGCCACGCGGCGGGCAAAGTATAAAAAAGCAAAAGCCATTCTTCAAGCGAAAAATTCAAACGCTACTTAATGTGTGTTTTGTCTTCGACAACAGATCAATTGCCGATTCGGGAACGTTGACCTTTTCTCCGCCGCTCTGCTTTTCCCGTCAGCAGCAATGCCGCCGCGATGCCGCAAAATCCTCCCAAAAATTTTGTCAGCAAAAGCGGAACCGCCATGTTCGGTTCAACGCTGAGCGTAAACCCGAGATGCGCCGCAAGCGCGGAGGCGGCGCAAACAAGGAATGCGGCATTCACCGTTTGCCCTCTGTCATCCATATCCTTGAGCACGGCAAGAGCAGGAACAGCGCTTACGCACCCGATCAGCAGGGCAGCAAGGCTGCAATCCCGCATTCCGAGCTTTTTCCCGATACGGTTGAACGGCTTTGACAATGCGCGGCGCAGTAATTCGGCGGTCGGAAGGCTCCCGAGCATCACGATTCCGATTGCGGAAACGGTTTTCATCGCCTCCTCAAGCGGGGTAAGTTTCGCAATAAGTCGGAACCCGGTGATGTATTGAAACGCGCCGAGAGTCAGCCCCACTGTTGAGGCGGCTTGCAGCAGTTTCGAAAACAGGGTAAACGCTTTAACCGTTCCGCGCGGAAACAGCTGCAATCCCAGCATCAGCAAAACGGAGCAAAGTATTATCGGCAATGTTTGCACAAGCAGCGTAAAAATTTCCATTCCGCCTGCAACACCGCCTGCTGCGAGAGCAATCGGCATAACCCCGAGGCCTATCGAGATCCCCTTAAAAAAGGCGGTTTTGTCCTCCTCTTTCAGCATTCCTGCCCCGAGCGGGATCACAAAACACACCGTGCAGCCCAGCGTTGCGGCAGAAAGTATCCCCGCATATCTTCCGACAGCTGCGTTTTGCGCAAGCGCAGCGGCGGTTTGGTACCCGCCCATATCGATTGCAATAACACCGCCGAGCATTGCAGGGTCAAGCCCGACTGCACGAAATACCGGCGCAAGAACCGTCTCCAATCCATCGGAGAGCAGCGGCGCAAGGCAGAGAATCCCCGCCATTGAAAGGGCTGTTTGCCCCAACAGACCGAAACCCTCCTCGAACTTCTCCCCGAGTCCGAATCTGTTGCCCGCCAATCTGTCAATTCCGCCGATGACGGCACCGACGGCCAATATCCACAGAATTACCTGTTCCATAAGTTCGTTTTTAAGTTTTTCGCAATGTTTGTTCAGGTTGCTTTTTTGCTGTCCGATGCCCGTTCATGCTTTGCCTTATTCCCCGCGCATAACAGCTTCAATTTCTTCGACCGTGCGCGGAATTGCAGCGGAAAGGTTTTCGCAGCCGTTTTCTGTAACAAGGCAGTTGTCCTCAAGGCGGAAACCGATACCCCATTCCTCGTGATAAACACCGATATCAACGCAGAATACCATATTCGGCTGAACCGTCTCGGGCATTTTTACCATATCATGAACATCGTAGCCGATATGATGTGCACCCGCATGCCACATGAGTTTTCCGATTTCGTCAACGGAGGCGAGCACACCCGCTTCAACAAGCCGTTCGGCGTTAAACCGACGTATCATCGCATCAACTTCCTTCATCGGCATTCCCGGCTTGATTTTTGAAAACGCATATTCCGATGTTGCATAGACGCAATCGTAAAGCAATTTCTGTCTGTCCGTAAACTTTCCGCCGCAGGGCCACGCACGCGAAACATCGGTGATCATGTTGTCGTGCTGTGCGCCGACATCGTTCAAAATCAAGTCGCCTTCCTGTGCCCGTCCGGTATAGCTGTAATAATGAATGCAGAAATTATTTTTCCCCGCCGAAATAATCGACGGAAACCCCGCACCCTCCGGCCCGAACTGCCCGAGTGCATGATCGAAATCCGCCTTGTATTGATATTCGAACTTGCCCGGATAAGAATTTCGCATCATTGCAAGTATGCCTGCGCGGGTTTTCTCCTCCGCACGGCGCAGTGCTTCAATTTCGCAGGGCTGTTTAATCAAGCGCAGCAAGCCCGTCAATTCAGCCGCATTTTTTATTTGCAGATACGCAAAATCTCGCTGAACGGCGTGAAGCAGTCTGTGCGACGGACGATCCGGCTGGTTTCCGTCAAACCGATAAAGGTCAAGGTACAGCTTTGCATATTCCCCGCTTGCCGCAAGGCGCGAAAAATCATCTTCGAACCGATTCAAAAAACGAATATCCTCAATTCCTGATTTTTCCGCCGCTTCATGCGGTTTCGCGCGAACTCCCGTCCAACGCTCCGCCTGTGCATCCGGCGGCAGCAGATAAAGCCGTTCCGAAACTTGTCCGTTCGCCGCTTTTGCGGCAAGCAGCACGGCAGACTTGCATTTTAAACCGGTAAGATACACAAAATTTCTGTCCGCAAAAAACGGATAGTATTCATCGCCCGTCTTCCAAAGTTCTTCGCCCGCAAATATGGCGGCAAGACTTCCTGTTTCCATCATATCATAAAATCTTCTCCGATTTCCGACGTAATATGTTCTGTCCATTGAAGTTCCTCCTTGTGTTTTTATCTGCGGAAGCCGATGTTCCTTTTGTCCGAAAAATTGCGATTTTGGAAACTGCGGTTACCCCGCGGGGATATTCTAAATCCGCAGTATACGGTTGTCAAGAGACTGCGTCGAAACGGGGTTCGTTTAAAAGCCCCTTTCATTTGCACAAATATCCCACCCCCTTGAAAATCCCCTGTGTGTGCTGTATAATATTATTGAATTTAAATCACATTGCATGTGACTCGAATTCAATTCAAACACGGAGGAACAAAAAATGTTTTGCCCAAATTGCGGAAACCACATCCTCGATGCAAACGCATCGTTCTGCCCCAACTGCGGTGCTCAGTTGAACAGCTTCACCCAAGGCAATGATCAATGTTCTGCTCAGCAGGATTCACAGCAGGATTCGCAGCAGGATTTTCAGCAGAATTCGCAGCAGGATTCACAGCAGGATTCACAGCAGGATTTTCAGCAGAATTCGCAGCAGGATTCGCAGCAGGACTCGCAGCAGTCGTGGTATAATCAATTCAACTACACCCCGCCGCAGCAGGACTGCACGCCGTGCGCGCCTTCCGCAAATTATAACGGACTCAGCATTGCAGGCTTCTCGCTTTCCTGCGCTGCAATTATTTCTAACATCCTTCTTTTCGGCCTGCCCGGCATCGTGGGACTTATTCTATCCATTGTCGGACTTTGTCAATGCAATAAACGTTCGGAAAAAGGACGCGGCCTTGCAATTGCGGGAATTGCAATCGGTGCAGTTCTGACCCTTCTTATGATTTTCGTGTACGCCGGTCTTATTCTTGCGTTTGACCATCCATGGAATTCCGGACCCCGCTATTATTGATTTCACGGTTTTCAACCGTCAAACATAAAAATCGGGAGTTTCTGTCAGATTGACAGCCTTCCGAAGAAAACGCCGGTTTAAGCTTATTTTCGCGAAAAAGGATGAAGATTCAACCTTTTTTCGCCGTAAATCGAATCGTTTCGAAAAAAACAAATATAATTTCATTGCAGCCTGTGTTGATTAAGCCGTTTTTTCCGATTCGGTGATTCGACAGGTTTTGTGGGTCTGCAAACAAAGTTGAAGGGAGAGCCTCCGCTGTTCGGGGGCGAACAAAAAATGAACGCTTTTATTGCAATTATCCTGGGCCTTGTTCAGGGACTTTGCGAATTTCTTCCGATTTCAAGCAGCGGTCATCTTCTGCTGCTTCAAAAAATCTTCGGCATATCGGACGGCGGACTTTTCTTCACCGTCATGCTGCATCTCGGCACTTTGGCAGCGGTGCTTGTTGTTTACCGCAAACGCATCATTGAAATGCTGCTCCACCCGGTGAAGCAGGCAAAGTATTGGATCTGGATGATCGTTGCGACACTCGTAACCGCGGTTATGGCACTCGTATTCAAAGATGTCATTGATGCGGCGAACGAAGGCAGTCTGCTCGGCTTCTGTTTCCTTTTCACGGCGGCGCTGCTTGTGCTCTGCGATTTTATACGTCAAAAAGTCGAATGCAAACTTACCGTTCCTTCAATGAAGTGGTATCATGCGGTGTTTATCGGTTTTGTTCAAGGCGTTGCCATTCTGCCCGGCATTTCAAGATCGGGTTCAACCATCACGGGCGCAACGCTTTGCAGCATGAAAAAAGAAGACGCTGCGGAATTCAGTTTTCTGCTTTCAATTCCGGCAATTCTCGGCGGTGCGGTGCTTGAAATTCCCGGTGCGGTCAGCGCAGGCGCAGCAAACATAAACTGGCTTTCGGTCGTGCTCGGCGTTGCCGCTGCCGCCGTTTCGGGCTATTTTGCGGTGCGTTTCATGATAAAACTCATCACAAAGCATTCACTCTGGGGTTTTGCGATTTACACGGCGATTCTCGGAGCTTTCATCGTGCTTGATCAAAATATTCTGCACCTTATCGCTTGGTAAGTCTGCGGCGCAAACGCTTCATTTTTTACAGAAAGGCAGCAAAAATGGATTGCACACAAACTGAGGAAAACCTTCGCACGCTGTCCGCTGCAATTGCCCGGCTTGCAATTTTCCGAAACGAACTGCTCACTCGTCCCCTCGGAAAACTTTCCGAGCTTCTTCGCTTTGCCGATATCGGCAACGTGCAAAACGCTGCGGACGCACTTTCCGCTTTGACTTCGGAGCTTGTTTGCTGCGGCGCACGCAGAGTAAGCGGCAATATCTGGCACGATTACATTCTTGATACGGTGTTGCTGACCGACAACGTGTTTTCATGTGCCGCTGCTTCCGGAAAGGCGGACGATGCCGTCATTCACGCAATGCAGCTTGAGCTTTCCGCTCTGAAAACTCTTTCGGAAGCGGACGAAAACGTTTTGCATTCCATAATTTGCAATTGCACGGAGCAAAAGCAAAAAAAGAATTCAAAGGATGCCGCCTCCGTGATTGCCTCCGCTGCGTGGGGCGGCGCCCCCGTTGCACCCATGCCCCGTGAATTCAAACCCAAACAGCCGCCCGCAAAAACCGAATTCCCGCCGCCCGTGTGGCAATACGGTGAGTTCGGCATTCGCGACAGTTATTATGCGGACGTTGCTCTTGAAGGCATGTATCGGCGTTTTCTCGAGTCTGATGATTGGTCCGAGCTTGTGAACGACCTTTGGAATTTTCACTCTTCCTACGGAAGCGGAATCTTCCTCAAATACCGAAACTTCATCTTTGACGGTGCGCTGAAACCGCTTCACGAGCTGCGAGCGGGTGATTTTGTTCCGCTGATGGACGCGGAATACCGTATACTGTTGAACAATGCGATTGCATTTATGCGGGACGAAAGCGCACATCCGATGCTTCTTTGCGGGCAGCAGGGAATGGGCAAAACGACCATGATGCTTGAGCTGACGGACGAATTGCCCCAGCTCCGCCTTGTTTACACACTCAACGGCAACCTGAATTGCATTGATTTGCTTGCAAAATTGCGTTGTCAGCCGCTCAAATTCATGCTCCTCTGCGATGAGCTGCGGGAGGATACATGCGAAACGGTAACAGAACCTTTGCTGCCGATGAATGTTTTGCTTGCGGCCTGTTCAAAATCACCCGTGCTCCCGAGTCTTTTTGAAGTAGTCGTTGATCTGCCCGTTTTGCAGCTTAACGAATTCGTTCGTATTGTAACGGCTTTGCTTGCTGCCGAAAACGTTGACGCAGCGCCCGAAATAATCCGAAGCGCATGCGTTGATTACCAGGTGGATACAAGGTGCGAATTCAACGTTGCAGCCGCAGTTCGCGTGAAGGAGCTGCTCCTTTCATAAAAGCCGAAACCCTTGTGCATAACGCATTTTGTGCTGCATAAAATTATTGACGAAAAAGATAAAACGCATTGCCCCTGTTTGCGGCAATGCGTTTTGTTTTAAAAGCCGTTATCAAATTCAGTCAACGCGCTTCTTTCCCCAGAAAAACAGAGCAACGGTTCCGGGCCCCGTGTGGCTTCCGATGGTTGTTCCGATTGAAGTTATCAGCACCTTGCCGTTAAGCTTCGGGAAAGTCGCTTCCACAAGATCCGCAACCGCACGTGCATCGTCATAGCAAGCTGAATTGCAGATGAAGCACTTTTCGGAATAATCAAGTCCGTTCTCCGCATTCTCGACCATTTTTTGAACGATTTCGTTAATTGCGCGCTTTTTCGTGCGTATCTTGGCGCGCGGAGTGAGCCTGCCCAAATCGTCGCAGTTCAGCAGCGGGCAAATATGCAGAATCGAGCCGATGAACCCGGCGGATTTCGAAATTCTTCCCCCGCGCACATAATATGTCAAGTCGGTTGAGAAGAACCAATGATGCATGTTAAGCTTGTGTTCCTCCACCCAGTCATGAAGCGCGTCTATATTCATGCCGGAATCGCGAAGCTCCGCCATCTTATCGATTATAAGTCCGTACCCCGATGATGCACCGAGAGAATCGACGATATAAAGCTTTCTTTCGGGATATTTTTCGCGCAAAACCTGTGCTGCCGCGCATGCGGAATTAAACGAACCCGAAATTCCGGAGGACAGAGTAACATGCAGAACATCCTTTCCTTCTGCAAGGAAGGGTTCAAAAAATTGCAAATACTGATCCATGTTCACCTGCGAAGTGGACGTCATTGCGCCTTCCGCCATGCGGCGGTAAAACTCATCGAACGGGATGCTCTGCCCGAGATCATCCGGATACGTAACTCCGTCAATCGTGTAGTTGAAGCAAACATAGGAAACTTTGAGCTGTTCGAATCGTTCCTTGGGAAGGTCTGCAGTTGAACAGCAAGTGAGGACAAATTCGTTCATGACATTAAGAACCGTTGACTTACGGAGTCCCGCAAGTCCCTTTCATATTTCATAATTCGATACACAAAAAACACCTGATTTGCAGTCGGCACATACCGACCGCAAAAAGATGCAGTCTGTTTTATGAAATTCCCCCACACATTCATCAGCGCGTATCGAACCCGCGCGCTGCATGTGCAGGTCAATAATATAAAAATTTTATTAAAAAGTCAACCGCTGTTCAACAAATCAAATAAATATATAATACGCGGGCGCATTTCCTGTCAACAACTCTTTCCTGCCGGACGATTACATAAAAATACCCCCTGCGCATTCGGCAAGGGGGCATCGGCTGATATGAACTTTGAATCGGTATGCTGTTTGAAGTGTTTATTAAACTTGCTGTGGATTATGTGTCGGTTAAGTGTTATAATGCATATGAAGCTGTTTAAGCTCGGGTTCTGCTTTCAGCAAAGCTGAATCTTTTAATTGCCGCTCGCAGACGATGAATGAAGTTGAACATGCGAGTCGGGAGTACAAGGAGAGAAACAAACATGAATAAACGCAATTTCTTTTCATTCATCGGCTGCTTTGCGGCCGTCATTTCCGCGCTGTGCTGTGCAGCGGCATTTGCGGAAGGAGCAAGCTCCGCCAAAACGACAAGTTTCGGGACGCTTGTGCTTATCTGCGCCGGCATTGCGCTGCTCGGTATCGTTGCAGGCATCATTTTAAGGCGACGCTGATAAAAGTTCTGTTCGAAACGGATTATTCATCCTCTGTATCGCTTGTATCGCTTGAAAAATGTGCCGAAAGCCTCGACAGGATGTCTGCCGTACTGTCGTTCGTGCTGCCCGATTCTTCGGTGTCGTCGTCCGCGCTGTCTCTCAGGTCATTTTCACACATGCTGCAAGCTTTTTCGGGGTCAATATCCGAATACAGCACCTTCAGCAAGCCGTCGCCGTACCTGTCAAGCATCATTGCCGGCACATATATGCTGCGGCGAATAACATCGGCGCAAGGGGCTTCTCCGCCGCACGGAACGAAGGTTTTGTAGCGAATTTCGCCGTCGTGCATGTCCATTTCGAAGTTGCCGAAAACAAGTCCGTAGTTCGCTCGTGTCAGGAACTCTGCCGTGCGCTTCATTGTTGCGGCATCGCCTTTATCCGGGCCCAGAGGTGAAAAAACGTAGATAAGATAGTCTTTCTCGCGCACATCAACAATGTACCGAACCGATTTGAGCTTGCAGCTCAGGCCGAGGTTGAAAATGAACCTGCCGCGCTCGCTGTCAAAGTCGAAACGCCATTCGTCCTCCTTAAGGAAGGCGTTGATGCTGTCCGCAATTGCTGTTGAATAAGCTTGTCCTGTTCTTGCCATTTTAGTTTTCTCCTTTCGGTTTCTGTGTTTTTAGTGAGTTTTCAGTTCTGCTCACTCTTCATTTACTTTATCGGGCTTTTTTGTTTTTTCCCCACGGTTTTCAATGATATATTTTCATCGCCCGCGGGAAGAAAACCTGCTTATCCGTTCGGGAGTGTTTCAAACGCTCATGCGCTGTACGCTTTGGCGTCAGCCGCCGCGCATCAAACGCATGTGCATTCGTTTTTCCCTTACACTTTATTTATCGGGAAAAATTGCTTTTTCCCCGCAGCAACGGCTAATATATTTTCAATATCCGCTGCACCGCTTTTTCGATCAGTCCCATACATCGGTGTCTCCGCTCAGCTCGGGCGGCTTCAATACATCCCCGATTCGCCTGCGCTTTTTTTCTTTCTTCGGTTTTTGCGGCGCAGAGCGCAGCTCCGTCCCCAATTTTATCGGATAATCAAAAATCAGCGGAACATCCTCTGCAAGATACGGGCAGCATCTGCCGTGGAAGATAATGGTTTCGTTTTTTTGCAGCCTTTGCAGACGTGATGTTGAAATCAGCGGCCTTCCGTACTCGTTGTTCCCCGCAAGTCTGCTGATATACGTCAAAAAATCCATTTCCCGCGTGTGAAGATAGATCATGTTTCCGCAGTTGTCGAGAATGGCGCGGCTTACATTTTCGCCGTACTTTTCAACAAGCTGTCCGTACGACTGAATGACCATGTGCAGCCGGATATTGCGGCTCCTTGCCGCCGTGATCATCGGAACGATATCGCCGAGCGCGGGCAGGTTGCAAAACTCCTCAAGTATGATATTCGTCCTTCGCGGCAGCGACCCGCCGTGCCTTTCCGCCGTTTCAAGCAAGGTTGTGTAACACTGGCTGATAAAGAGCGTCGCCAAAAAATGAAAGGTTGTTTTTTCATCCGGGATGACGACAAAAACCGCCGTTTTTGCCTCCCCGATCCGTTCAATATCAAATGACGTATCATTCAGCATCTCAGTCAGTGCAGGTGCGGACTTGAACACGCGCACAAGCTGATCAAAGGTTGACCTTATGCAGGACTTTGTGTTCTCGGCCGTCATACCCAAATAACCCGCAAGGTTTTGGTAGATCTCGCCGTCCGTCGGCAGATTTCGAAAGCATTTATCAAGCGTTCCGTCGGCAAGCTTTTCATATCGCCATTTCAGCAGATTCTTCATGTTCAACTTTTCGCCCAATGCAAGAAGCAGCAGGCATATGCCCAGAGCAAGCTGCCCTGCGGACTCGTTCCAATAGGGATCCTTTGTATCGACTCTTCGAAAGAAAATGTCGTTCAGCATATCATTAAGCTGCAAAACGGCCTTTTGCTGCCCCTCTTCCCCGCTTTTGTGCGCCCTCTCTATAACCCCCATCGGGTTCCATGTGTCGGGCGAACGCTGCGGATCCCTCATGTTGATGATAACTGTTTTATAGCCCTTCGCGGAAAGAAAACTTTCGGATTTCCGCGCAAGCTCGCCCTTCGGGTCAACAATAACCATTGATTCATCCGCCGCCGCACAGGAATAAATGAGAGGAAGCACGAATCGCAGCGTCTTCATTGAACCCGTATCCCCGACTATCAGCGAATGCGAATCACTCGGATCCGTATAAACCGTGTCGCCGTCGCGCAGCAGCACCGGCCCGCCCTTGGACTTTGCAGCCGCATCATGCAATGCGAACGGCGCAAGATCCTGCTTCATCTCTTCGCAAGTCGCCATCCTTGAATCCTGATACTTCAATCCATCACTCAGCATATTGTGTTCCTCCTTATTCCTTTGCAGAAAATCCGATGCGGCCTCGCCTTTCACACGTCCTTTTTTGAGGCATTATATCCAAATCGCCCGCTTCAATAACAGGGTTGGCGTTCTTGACTTGTTTGTTCAGCTTTATTTGCTGCACCGTTCGAAGAACAACCTGATCAAGCGGCAAAACGGAAACATCGGCATTTTCAAGTGTTTTTTTAAGCTCTTTTGAAGCGGCATCCGAAACGGTCATTCCGACTTCCTTCGCCGTTTTGAAGAAAAGATTTATGCACTGCCCTATTTCCGCCGTTTTCATGCGTATATCGATCCAAATCGTGCTTCCGTTCAAAGCTCTCCTCATATCGTCAATCGATGCCGACTCCTTTTCCGCTTCAATAATGACAATGTACGAAATGCATTTATGCATTCCGATATAGCCCGGCAGGCATGAGAACGCATCGTTGATGCCTTTCTTTGCCCATTCCTCCGAAAGTTCAATTATCACAACACCTTTGAACTCGCTGTAAAAGTCCGCCGCTGTGTTCATGCTTTCGTCAAGCCGCGCAAGGAATTTTTCCGAACCTGCCATATCCGAAAAATAGGGCATTTTGATTGAAAAATACTTAACGATTCCGCGAAAATACATGTTTTCGCATCTTTTCAGCGTCTCTGCGGTTTTAACTGCCTCGGTTTCCAGTGCAAACACGGATGAACCGTGAATGAAAAAAGAGGGCGGCTGCTGCGTTGTTTCCACTGCGCATTTAACGGCTGCATTGATTTCTTTCGTGTCCATGGTTGTATCTCCTTATTTTTTCTTTCACTTGTGTTATCGTGAAATGACCCGATTATCCCGCGCTTTTGCCGTTTTCCGTTAAATATATTATTATGTTCAATTTGAACAGGTTTCGCTTTCTGTTTCATTCTTCGTTTTCCGTTCCCTCTTGCCGATATTGGTATCGTATGGTACAATTGACATATATTCTTCATCCGCCCGTCTGCGCGTTTGACTGCTGCAATTTACGGACGAAAGAGGAATCCGTCCGCATATTGAACCGACCGCAAAACGGATTAAATCGAACAGAAAGGAGCGCACCGTATGCCGTCAGCACCCACTCCCCACGCTGTTTCCCCCTGCGATTTGCGGACTGTTTTCCGAACGGCAGCCGCCGATTACGGATTCTTACAGGTGTTTTTTACAACGCCGCGCAAATTTGACCTCGGCCGCAATCGGTTCAATCTTACCGCCGATGCTCCGACAGCATATCCATGGGCAAACAGCATTGCGGTGCTTGTGTACCCCTATGCGCCGTTTACGGCTGACGAACGTATACCTGCATACTACATTGCATCCAACCGCGCTTATCACAGTGCAAAAAAACTGGCGGAAGCCCTGACCGCTGCGGGAATTCACGTCGAAAAAACCGATATTCCCGTCAAAATGCAGCTTGAAGCGGAAGGCATCGGCATTAAATGCCGCAACTCATTGATTGCACTGCCCGAATTCGGAACGCGGATCGTTCTTCTTACGTTTGCGGTTCGGGAAATTCCGCCCGAAACACTTTCCGAATTGCTGACTGTCCTTCCCTCGTTGAACACTCGGCAAAACGAATGCGGCAATTGCTCCCTCTGCATGAAAGCGTGCCCCACCGGTGCAATATCCGAAAACGGATTGACGACCGAACGCTGTATGCGGCTGCAAATGGAAACCGCGCAGCATCCGGACAGCGTTCGCGCCATGCAGAAAACTTTTATCGGATGTGAAATTTGCCAATATGCCTGCCCGCGCAACGCGAAAATTCCGCCCGCCGATACGGAGAGTTTTCGTGCGGCAAACGGTGACGAAATCAATTTGAACGATGTTTTTAATCTCAAACGGCTCATCACCGGCGACGCTGCGCAGGCACGCAGCCTTGTCGGGCGGAATTTTACCGGCAACGGAAAGCTGACCGCAGAAGCAATTGCCTTTGCCGCAAATGATTCTGAACTCTTTTTGTCTTTACGCAATGAGATATTTGCAGCAGCCGACTCGCCTTTCGAGGCCGTGCGCGATGCCGTGCGTTATGCCGCAGCAGTCGAAAAAAAGCGCAGTTCGCATTTTTGATGCCGTCCTGCACGATTTGGGATTGGTTTTGAACAATTCGAGTTTGGGTGCAATCCAATAAAAACTGAGGAACTTACATGAAAGAAATTAAAAAAGATACGAATCACCGAAACATTGTCCCCGCAGGTGGGTTTGTGAAAAATATCGGACGACGCGGCATATTGATTGCGGCAGGCGCAATTCTTCTTGCCGCTGCGCTTATCGTCTGCCTGTCTTTAAAAAAAGAGTCGAACCCCGTCCCGCCCGAGCCCCCTGCTGCGCTCGCCTCCGAAACACCTTCGGCGACGCCCGAAACACCCGCACCTCTTCCCGTGCCGAGCGAGCTTCCGTCCGTACCGTGCGGTGCAGTCGCGGTAGGAAACGGTCTTTCGTTCGGGCTGTCCTCCGTCGGACTCATGTCATATATCGGTTACAATAACGGGCAGGCTTATTGCTATGATTGGCGCGATGTCAAGGCAATTGCCGCCGCGCCTGCCTTTACCGTCGGACTGACAAAAGAAGGCCGATTGCTCTGTTCCGGAAGCGATGCGCTTCGACAGGAATCGGCAAAGCTTAACGACATAACCGCCGTTTGCTGCAGCAGCGAAATTGTGTATGCACTTTCCGGTGACGGAAGAGTCATTGCCATCGGTGCGCGAACCGAATCCGCAGCGGCATCCGATGCCGAAGCTCAGCTCTACAGCGAAATGCTCAACACCGGTGATTTGAATAATATCCGCCTTATCGCAGCGGGCAGCGATTTTTTCATTGCGGTTGAAGCAAGCGGAAAGATTCATTCCCGCGGCAATTCGCCCGAGCTTTCTGTCTTTTCGGGGCACAGCCTGACATCAATTGCCGCATGCGACAGCAATCTTGCCGCGCGGACGGAGGGCGGACTGTATCTTTGCGCAAGCAATGCGGCAGATGCCTCGACTTCGGTGCTTTTTGGTGCGGCAGACTGCAAATATGCCTTTGCGGGCAATAATTGTTTTGCCTACGTTGACTATGCGGGGCGGCTGCATACGGATTGTGAACTTGCCGACACGGACGGAGAGCGCATATCCGAGGCATTCACGGAAGACGATGCAAACGTTGTGGATTTTTCCTGTGCTTTCGGGCACGCGCT
>OJAM01000540.1_pt1 | contig 16364 bp, 16 predicted proteins | sample 1589071 | NCBI WGS metagenome assembly OJAM01 (sample SAMN03283243) | human gut metagenome | biome: human-associated habitat; material: feces | host: Homo sapiens | place: Peru | collected 2012
TCGGGCATCGTGTCGCCGCTCGGCAACGCGCAAAACCTGTTCCTTATCGACTATTACGATTTCGATTTCTTCTGGTTTATCAAAAACCTGTGGCCGCTTGCGCTTGCGGGATACGGACTGACGTTTATAATGTGTCTGTTCGTCAAAAAAGGAAAACTCAATCCGCCCCCCGTCGGCGAATATAAACTGCCGAAGTTCGAACTTTTAATATACTTTGTGATGTTCGTGTTCATCATAATTTCGATTTTCGACGTTCTGCCTTATTACATAGTTACGCCGATTATCCTTGTCGTGATGCTTTTCGTCCACCCCAGAAGTTACAAAAAAGCGAACTACGGCGTGATTATAATGTTTACGGCGTTTTTCGTGATGAGCGGCAACTTCCTGCGTATGCCGTCCGTCAACGGATTTCTGACAAAAATCATCGCCGGCAACGAGTTGTGGCTTTCGGCGCTTGCGTCGCAACTTCTCACAAACAATCCCGTCGCGCTCGTGTTCCCGACTTTTTCAAAAAATACCGTGTCGCTGATGTACGGCATAAATATCGGCAAATACGGCACCGCCCCTTTGAACAACTATATGGTAATGAGCCTTGAAAGAAAATACGACGTCAAAAAACATTTCGTGCTGAAACTTCTTGCCGTCAACTTTTTGTACTTTTTGGTATTGTTCGGCGTTGCGGCGCTCGTCGTGTATTTATAATTTTCTGAACCTTTTTTCAAGCCTTCGCATATCTTGTACGTGCGGAGGCGTTTTTTATGAATTTTTCTGATTTGAGCGTGAGAAAAGACTTACCATATCCCGAGCCGGTCATACCGTACCCGAACCCCGTCGAGGCGAAAAAACTAATGAACGACTACGGCGGGCGCGACAGCGAAACGACGGCAATCCTGCAATACGTTTATCAAAGTTACGTTTTATCGCGGGAGTTTCCGGAGTTTTCAAAAAAGCTTGCAGAGATTGCGGCTTGCGAAATGAAGCACCAAAAAATCCTCGGGACGGCGATTGCGGCTTACGGAAGTTTCCCCGTTATCGGCGGCAGGACGGCGTTCTGGAACGGCAGTTACGTCAACTACGCAACAGACCTTATTAAACTTCTGGAATATGATATTCAAGGCGAACTGTGTGCGATTGAAAATTACAAAAACACAATTTTATGCATACAAAACAATACGTTAAAAGCCACTATTGAGCAAATAATCGAGGACGAAGAATTGCACGTCGTTGTCCTTAAAGCCATGCTCGCCACGGCAAAAGAAGACAGAAAATAATATTTTGCAAGCGCGTTTTTAGCACCTACCGTTTCTCTCGTTTTGTGCAACGCGAATACCCGTTCTTCATATATCAAAACAAACAAAAAGGATAGCGGTTTCGCTATCCTTAAATATTTCTTTGTTTGTAATTATCCGCTTTTATTTGAAGAACAGCGGCAACGTCTGCAAGAAAATAATATCGTGTCTTTCCGCCGCGTCGCCTTCCGCAAGCACCGCCATTCTCCCGACGATCTGACCGCCCGCGATACGCACGAGTTCCTCAATCGCGTGCAGGCTTTCGCCCGTCGAAATAACGTCGTCGACGATAAGGATACGCTTGCCTTTCATTCTGTCGATGTCGAACTTGTCAAGATAAAGCGTCTGGACTTTCGCCGTCGTGATGGACTTCACCTCAACCTTAACGGGATCGACCATATAAGCTTTTAAGCCCTTTCTGGCAAGAATATAATTTTTGCCTTCCTGTTTCGCCATCTCGTACGCCAAAGGAATACCCTTCGATTCCGCCGTAATGATAAGGTCGTGTTCGGGTGCTTTTTTCAGAAGTTCTTCCGCGCACCTGACGGTCATTTCGACGTCGGAAAACATGACGAATCCGGCTATGTAAAGGTTTTCGTTAATCGGGCAAATGGGTAAATCCCTTTCAAGCCCCGCAATGTTGATGTGATAAAACTTATCCATAATTACTCCTTTTCAAACAAAAGACATTATAAAACAATAAGACGGAAAATGTCAATGAATTTCATCTCATACCGTACTTTTCAAGGTCGACCGTGAAGTCGTCGCGGACGACGACGCCGTCGTTTTCAAGCAGCGCTTTTTGCACTTCCCGTCCGCCGAAAGCAAACGCCGGTGCAAGCCCGCCGAAACGATTTACGACGCGGTAGCACGGTATCGAATCGGGATCGGGATTGAAATGCAGCGCGTATCCGACGGCGCGACTTGCGCGCGGACTGCCGCATAAAAACGCGATTTGCCCGTACGTCGCGACCTTGCCCTTTGGTATTTTTTTCACTTGTTCGTAAACCACGTCGTAAAAACTCATGATTATATTGTAACCGTTTTTCATCGTATTATCAACGAATTTCCGAACCGAAAAGATTTGACTATATAAGATAATTATAATAAAATAGTTAAAAATCATTATAGGCGCGTTCAGGACACTTTTATGATGAAAGGCTCGGAGATTTTAATAAAAGAACTTCGTCGGCACGGCGTGGATATCGTCTTCGGATACCCCGGGGCGAGTATTCTGTCGCTTTACGACGAATTGTCGCGGTCGGATATCAGGCATATTCTGCCCGCGGACGAGCGCGGCGCGGCGTTTATGGCAAACGGATATGCCCGCGCAACGAATAAGGTCGGCGTATGCATCGCAACCTCCGGCCCCGGCGCGACAAACCTTGTCACGGGGATTGCCGACGCGTTTTCGGACAGCGTCCCCCTTGTCGTGATAACGGGAAACGTGAGCGTCGATATGCTCGGCCACGACGGTTTTCAGGAAGTCGACACGACGGGCATCACGATGCCGATCACAAAATATAACTACATCGTCAAGGACGTGAAAGACCTGTCTTTCGCAGTTTCGGAAGCATTTTACGTCGCGACGAGTGGCAGAAAAGGTCCGGTCCTTATCGATATTCCCGCAAACGTTTTCGACGAATCCTGCGATTACGTCCCCGCAAAAATAACCGAAAAACCCGCAGACCTTGTCGATATGACGGAAGTTGCCGACGCGGCAAAAATCATCAACGAGTCGGCGCGTCCTTTGATTTACGCCGGCGGCGGAGTCATTGCAAGCGGCACGAAAAATCTCGTCACGAAGTTATCCCGCATTCTCAAAGCGCCCGTCGGCGTTTCGATGCGCGGCGTCGGTGTGACGGACTGTGACAACGAATATTTCATCGGCGTTTCGACCGCAAAAAACACCCTTGCGAAAGCCGCCTTAAAAGACGCCGACCTTCTTGTTTCCGTCGGCGCAAGGTTTTCAAGCAAGGCAACGGAAAAAACTTTTTACAACAAAAAGCTGAAACTTCTGCACCTTGATATCGACGCTGCCGAAATCGACAAAAACCACCAGTCGGACGCAAGGATCGTCGGCGACCTTTCAAATACGCTTCCCTTGCTTTTAAGCCGCGTAAATGAAAAAGATCACGCCTGGTTCAACGCACAACCCGACAAAAACGAAAGATTATCGACGGTTCAGTGTATGATAAACTGCCTTTGCCGTCATTTCGGGCGCGACGCGTACGTTACGACCGACGTCGGACAACATCAACTTTACGTCACGAATTATTACGACTTTTCGCTCGAAGGCAGACTTATCACAAGCGCGGGACTTGGCGCAATGGGCTTTGGTATAGGCGCGGCGGCAGGCACCGCTTTCGCAACCGGCAAGCGCGTTTTGTACGTGACGGGCGACGGCTCGTTCAACATGAGTTTTAACGAACTTATCACGATAAGGCGTTATTCTTTGCCCGTCGTAACGGTGATTTTCGACAACTCGTCGCTTGGTATGATTTATGAAATTCAGAAGAAGAAATACGGCGGCAACGTCGTTGACAGCGTATTACCGGGCGGCGTCGATTACGTGCGCCTTGCAAACTCTTTCGGCATTCCCGCATACCACGCGGAAACCGTTCGGGAACTTGACGACGTACTTTCTTCAATCGACTTAAACTCCCCTGCCGTCATCGACCTGAAACTCAAAAAGCAGGAAAATATATTGTGAGGTTTTTATGCAAGACAATATGCACAGATTATCCGTACTCGTATTAAACCGCCCCGGCGTTCTTACCCGCATCTCGGGACTTTTCGCGCGGCGCGGCTACAACATCGACAGCCTTACCGTCTGCGCGACCGAAAACGACGATTATTCCCGTATGACGGTCACGGTGCGCGGCAACGATAAAATCATAAAACAAATTCAGGCGCAGCTTCAAAAGCAGGTCGACGTCGTGCAAATCGCCGATCTTGACCGCGACGACTGCGTTTTCCGCGAGCTGCTTTTAATCAAAATCAGATGCGCGGCAAGTCAGCGCAGCGAAATCGTGGATATCTGCACAATTTTCAAGGCGAAGCCCATCGACGTTTCGTCCGACGACACGATGATTATCGAACTTACCGGCGAAACCCGGAAAATCGACGCCCTTATCGACGTGCTGAAACCTTACGGCGTGCTGGAAATGGCGCGCTCCGGCGGCTCGGCACTCGGACGCGGCGGAAAAACGTTGAGAACGAATGAGAACGATTAAACTTCTGGACACAACTTTAAGAGACGGCGAACAATCCCCCGGGTGCAGTATGCACATCAACGAGAAAATCGCCGTGGCGGACGCGCTGCAACGCCTGAACGTCGATATTATCGAGGCAGGCTATCCCGCCGCGAGCGAAGGCGACTTCGAAGCGGTCAGACAAATCGCAAAACGCATAAGAACCGCCGAAATCACCGGGCTTGCAAGGTGCAAACAACACGATATCGACGTGCTGTGGGACGCGCTGAAAGAAGCCGAAAACCCAAGGTTGCATCTGTTCATCGCAACCTCGCCGATTCACCTTGCCTACAAATACAAAATCACGCCCGACGCCGCAATCGACACACTGACCGACGCCATTCGTTACGCAAAAAAATATACCGACAACGTGCAGTTTTCGTTTGAAGACGCGTCGCGTACTCCCCTCGATTATCTTGTGAAAGTTACGCGGCTTGCGGTCGACGCCGGCGTTTCGACGATAAATATCCCCGACACCGTCGGATATTCCACCCCCGACGAAATGGCAAACATCGTAAAAACGCTTCTTTCGGAAGTCGACGGACTTTGCGACATTAACCTGTCCGTCCACTGCCACGACGACTTGGGACTTGCCGTCGCAAACTCGCTTTCCGCCGTGAAAGGGGGCGCAAATCAGATCGAAGGCACCGTTTTGGGCATCGGGGAACGCGCGGGCAACGCCGACCTTGAAGAAATCATAATGGCATTGAAAACCCGCGGCGACTATTTCGACGCGACGACTCGCGCGGACAGCCGCGAAATTTACCGCACCTGCACGCTTTTGTCAAGCGTAGTCGGTCTGAAAATCCCGATGAACAAGGCAATCGTCGGCAGAAACGCTTTCGCGCACGAGGCGGGCATACATCAGCACGGCGTAATGCAGGCGCGCGAAACCTACGAAATTATGAATCCGCACGACGTGGGCATCGTCGACAACAAAATCCTTATCGGAAAACACAGCGGAAAACACGCTTTTCAACAATTTCTGTCCGATATGGGTTATACCTTTTCTCCCGACAAAATCGACGAACTTTTTGAAAAATTCAAGGCTCTTGCGGACAGGAAAAAGACGATATCCCGCCGCGACGTCGAGGCACTTTTGCCGCACGGCGACAAATTAAGCGCGCTCGTGCCGAAAAAATACGCCCTCGAAGCGTACGATATTTCGTCCTATAAAAACAGCGCGTTTTCGGAAATCACCTTAAAAACCGACGACGGCACCGTTACCGAAAAGGAATCGGGCGACGGTCCTGTCGACGCAAGTTTCAAAGCAATCAACAATATCGTCGGCAAAGACTTCGTACTCAGCGACTTTTCGTTGCACTCCGTCACGGAAGGCGAGGACGCTCTGGGCGAAGCAATCGTAAAACTTGACCTTGACGGGCGTACCGTAAGCGGTCGCGGCGTTTCGACCGACGTGCTGGAAGCGGCAATCATCGCTTACGTCAACGCAGTCAATAAACTACTTAACGACAAATGAAAATCGAGGTTCTTGACACAACTTTAAGGGACGGCGCGCAAGCCGAAGGCGTTACTTTGTCGATTGACGACAAGGCGGAATGCATACGCCTTTTTGACGACCTGAAAATCGATTATATCGAGGCAGGCACTCCTTTCGCCAACCCGAAAGACAAAAAACTTTTGTGCGACGACGACGTGAAAACGATAAATTCTCACCTTGTCGCTTTCGGCTCAACCCGACACAAAAACAACTTAACCGACGAAGATAGCGCGTTAAACCTGCTTTCTTTGTCAAAAACGCAATTCGTTTCCGTCGTCGGAAAAAGCAGTGTTACGCAAGCCGAAAAAGTTTTGCAGGTGTCGGCGCAGGATAATCTGAAAATGATTTACGACAGCATTCGTTTTCTTTGCGACCGCAACAAAACGGTGTTTTTCGACGCGGAACATTTCTTTGACGGATACAAGGAAAACCCCGATTACGCGCTCGATACTTTACGCACCGCAAAAAACGCCGGCGCGAAACTTCTTGTCCTTTGCGACACGAACGGCGCCACTCTTCCCGAAGAAATTTCGGCAATCGTAAAAACCGTCGTAAAAACTTTCAAGCGCGCGAAAATCGGCATACACTGCCACGACGATCTGGGGCTTGCCGTTGCAAACACGATTGCGGCGGTCGACGCGGGCGCGACTCATATTCAGGGCACTTTTTTGGGATTCGGAGAAAGATGCGGAAACTGCAATCTCGTCACCGCGATACTCGATTTGCAACTCAAAAAAGGATACGATATCCTGCCCGAAGATTCAATCAAAAAATTTACCGACACGGCGCGGCGCATTGCGGAAATCACAAACGTCCGCCTGCCCAAAAACACGCCCTACGTCGGCAAAGCCGCATTCATGCACAAAGGCGGCATGCACGGCGACGGCGTGATGAAATATTCTCCCGCTTTCGAACATATCGACCCGTCGGTTGTCGGCAACGAAAGAAGTTTCCCGATAAGTGAGGTCGCGGGACGCGCGATATTTCTGAAAAAAGCGCAGGACGTTCTCCCCGACGTCCCCCTCGATAAAGAACAATCCGACGCCCTTCTCAAAAAACTGAAAGAAATGGAAATGCAAGGTTATCAGTTTGAAGGCGCGGACGCAAGTTTCAACCTTTTCGTGAAAAAGGCGATAAATCTTCTGCCCGAGTTTTTCCGCGCGGAAGAATATACGGTGAGCATTTGCGCGAAAGGCGACAAAAACGTGTCAAACGCAACCGTGTCCGTTACCGTCGGCGGCGAAAAACGACAAGAATCCGCCGAAGGCACCGACGGACCCGTCGACGCCCTTGACATCGCCCTTCGCAAAGTGCTGTCAAAGTTTTATCCCGAAATCGACAACGTTACGCTGACCGACTACAAGGTGCGCGTTCTCAACAGCGAAGAAGCGACGAAAGCGACCGTCCGCGTACTTATCACGTCGTCCGACGGGTTCAGAAACTGGACGACCGTCGGCGTTTCGACAAACGTCATCGACGCGTCCTGGCACGCCCTTCTGGACGGCACGGAATACTATCTTTCCGACAAAAGAAAATGAGTATGTTCAACGTTGCGATTATAAACGGCGACGGATATTCAGAAATTCTGACCGCCGCGGCAAAAAGGGTTTTGACATCCGTTTCCGAAAAGTTTGGTTTTTCTTTAAATTTTCACCCCGTTGACGCGCGCGCTTTTTTGGGAAAGTCCGAAAGCGAGATACTGAAAACCGACGAATACAAAGTTGTAAAATCGGCGGACGCGGCGATTGCCGGCGCGATATCATACGATTTCACACGCAGCTCTGTCCACGACGACGTAATTACTTTAATTTGCAAAAACCTTGGTTTATTTGGCAATTTCAGGTCAATAAAGTCCTTTTATAACACGATTAACTGTTCTGCACTGAACGACAAAGACGAAGTATCGAACGTCGATTTTTTGATTGTGCACGATATCGCCGCAAGGCAGTTTGCTGAAAAAGGTTACAAGACGGGAAAAGTCGGGCGCGAGGCTTACGACGTCGTAACTCTTCCCGAAATGTACGCGGAGCGCATCGGTCGCGTCGCATACGAACTTGCCGAAAAGCGCAAAAATCGTCTTGCTTCCGTTGACCTTGCGGACACGTTCAACACCGAGTTCTTGCGCCGCAAAATCACTCACGAAATCAACGAGGACTACCCTTTTGTAAACCTTACGTCTTATACCCTGGAAAGCGTGGTCGCGCCCCTTCTTTTCAGCCCGTCTTCATTTGACGTAATCGTCGCAAACGAAAGCACTTCTGATACTTTGTTTTCTTTGGGCGCGGCGATTTCGGGCGGTTTCGGAAACCTTTGCGAAGGGTATCTGGGCGACGCCGCAACGGGGCTTTATAAACCCGCAAAAGTCGCACGCTATGACGCAAAAAATCCGCACGGCGTAAATCCCGCGGGAATAATCCTTGCAGCGGCGAAAATGCTTGAATACTCTTTTGATAAATCATTGGCAAAAACCGCCGTCGAAACCGCCGTCGAAGAAGTGATAAGCCAAAACTTCGTCACCCCCGATATGAAAAACAAGCGCGACGAAACTCAAAAAGTAATTTCGACGGAAGAGTTTACCGACGAGGTTATAAAACGCTTGTAGACGTCGTTTTTCAAACGATTTTTCAAATGTTTCGTCATTAAAAGCAAATAAAAAACGCACCGCCGAAAATCGCGGTGCGCTTTGATTTTTATGGGATTATTTTGTCGTGTTTTTGCCGATTTTGTCAAAATTTTTATAAATTCGGCCGTGTAAACCTATCTTGGCATCTCCACAAGCCCGATTTTCTTCTTGACTTTTCTGAGTGTTTTTTCGGCAAGGTAGGACGATTTTTCCGCGCCCTCTTTCATAATCGCGTTCAGATAATCCTTGTTTTTCATAAGGTCGTGATATTTATCCTGAATCGGCGCGATTTTCGCGATTACCGCGTCGCCGACCGCCGTCTTGAACTCGGCGTACGACCTGCCCGAAAACTCCTGCTCGACCTCGCTTTGGGTTTTGTCGGTAAACACGCTGTAAATCGTGATAAGGTTGCTGATGCCGGGCTTTTCGGGCGATACGATAATTTCGTTGCCGCTGTCTGTGACGGCGCGCTTGAACTTTCTTGCGATCGTATCCTTGTCGTCAAGCAGGAAAACTACGCCGTTCGTATTGTCGTCGGTTTTGCCCATTTTCGCGGTGGGGTCCAAGAGGTTCTGGATTTTCGCGCCCGTCTTCGGGAAGTAGCAGTCGGGCACGACGAACGTGGGCGAGTACTTATTATTAAACCTTTCCGCAATCGTCCTTGCGATTTCGACGTGCTGTTTCTGATCCTTTCCGATGGGGACAAGGTCGGTCTGATACAACAAAATATCGGCAGCCATCAGCATGGGATACGCAAAAAGTCCGACGTTGACGTTGTCGGGATTTTTCAGGGACTTATCCTTAAACTGCGTCATACGGCTTGCCTCGCCGAACATTGTGTAGCAGTTGAGAATCCAGCCGAGTTCCGAGTGTTCGGGAACGTGGCTTTGTACCGCAAGCACGCACTTTTCAGGGTCGAGCCCGATTGCAAGGAACAACGCCATAAAGTCGTAAGTTCTTCTGCGAAGGTCTGCGGGCAGGTTCGACACCGTAAGGCTGTGCAAATCCGCCACCATATAAACGCAGTTGTATTCGTCCTGCATTTTCACCATATTTCTTAATGCGCCTATGTAGTTGCCGAGTTGTAAATCGCCGGTCGGTTTCAAAGCGCTGTAAACAATTTTTTTGTTTTCTTCCATAATATTATTCCTTAAAAGCGTTCAATACCGCGTTATCGACGTCGTTTTTATCGACGACGGTATTAAACCTTACCTGTTTCGTGACGAGAGTGCTTATCGCGTCGGGGATTTTCACGCCCGATATGCGATGAAGTTTTTGTATTGCCGAAAACGCGTCGTCGCAGTTCTCGTGAGAGATTGCGTCGTACACGTCCGCGGGAAATTTATACGGGCTTGCCGTCGCAACGACGACGGTGGGCGTTTCGTCGCCCGTTTCTGCAACGTAATTGTTATATACTGTAACGGCGACCGCCGTATGTGTGTCAAGGGGATAATCAAAACTGTCAAAGAAACAGTCAATCGCCATTTTTGTATCGTCTTCGTCCGCATATCCTCCGACAATGCCCGCTTTTTCAATCATATCGTAAGGTATCTCGTACTTCCCGCACGTTGCAAGCGCGGTCATCTTTTCGTTGACGAAATCCGGGTTTTCACCCGACACGTCGTACAAGAACCTTTCAAGATTGCTGGATATCAATATATCCATACTTGGCGAGATGGTTTTGAAAAAATCGCGGTTTCTGTCGTAAACGCCCGTTTCAAAGAAGTCGGCAAGCACGCGGTTTACGTTGCTGGCGCAAATAAGTTTTTTGACGGGAAGCCCCATTTTCTTTGCGTAATAGCCCGCAAGTATGTCGCCGAAATTGCCGCTCGGCACCGAAAAGTTGATTTCGTCGCCGACGTTAATATCGCCCTTTGTCAAAAGTTTTCCGTACGAATAAAAATAATAAACGATTTGCGGGACAAGTCGTCCCCAGTTGATGCTGTTTGCAGACGACAGCACGAAACCCTGTTCTTTCAACGCCGCAATCATTTTTTCGTCGCGGAAAATGCGTTTGACCGCGGCTTGTGCGTCGTCGAAATTACCTTTTATTCCGAAAACCGCAACGTTTTCCCCTTCCTGCGTACGCATTTGCAGTTTTTGCATTTCGCTCACGCCGTCTTCGGGATAAAGCACGACGATATTCGTACCTTCGACGTCTTTGAATCCTTCCAACGCGGCTTTCCCGGTATCTCCGCTTGTCGCGACGAGAATAAGCACCTTTTCCTTGACGTCGTTTTTCTTGGCCGCCGCCGTAAGAAGGTGCGGCAAAAGCGTCAGCGCGACGTCCTTAAAAGCAAGCGTCGGGCCGTGGAACAGTTCCAGTATATAAGTGGATTCGTCGATTTTTTTGACGGGACACACGTCTTCCGTCTCAAAGCGCGAATAAGCAGCCTTGCAAAAGCCGTTGATTTCGTCTTTTGAAAAGTCCAGAAAATCCGATAAAATTTTTGTCGCAAGGTCAACGTACGATAAATCTTTGAAAGCCTCGATATCGTTCAAGGAATATTTTGGAAAAGACGACGGAACATACAATCCGCCGTCTTTTGAAATTCCGTTTACGATTGCCTGACTTCCCGTGATGCGTACGCTGCCGTCGCGGGTACTTGTATAAAGCATTATAAATACTTCCTCAAAAAGTCGGGTAATTCATCCTCGTTTTTGCTGACGCACAAGACGAACTCAACGTCCTGACGTTCCGCAATAACTTCAAGTTCCGCATAGAAATCCTGCATTGCGTCGACGTCTTTTTTCGCGATGCGATGCGCGCCGTCGATGTAAATGGTTTTTATGTCGTGATTTCCTGCGATAAGGCCTTTGATAAAGCCGAGCAACGCTTCTTCGGTGAAAATATGATTATCTTCGGTATTGATGAAACGAATCTGATACTTGATATCGTACATATATCGGTTGGTATCGGTGATGAAAACGATATCGCCCGTCGTTGTGTCGATACTGGCGTTTGCCATGTCGATAATTCTTTTAGTCTTGCCCGAGCCTTTCGCGCCGTAAATCAAATGTATCAATATTGAATACCTCCGTTAATTACTGATTCTATTTTAACCCGTATGCGGATATTTTTCAAGTTATTTCAAAAAATTGTTGAAATAATATAAGAATTACAAAATTCCTTCGGCGTTGGATTCCAGCGCTTTGTTCCTTGCGGCGATTTGCAACGCCTCGATCATCTCGTCCATATCGCCGTTTAAGAAGTTTGTGAGAGAATACAGCGTGAAACCTATGCGGTGGTCGGTGACGCGACCTTGCGGATAGTTGTAGGTGCGGATTCTTTCGCTTCTGTCGCCCGTGCCGATTTGCGCCTTGCGTTTATCGGTAATTTCCTTATCGGCGATTTGCTGATAGTAGTCGTACAGGCGGGTTTTCAGGACTTTCATTGCTTTTTCGCGGTTTTTGATCTGGCTTCTTTCGTCCTCACAGATGACGACCATACCCGTGGGAAGGTGCGTGATGCGGATTGCGGACTCCGTCTTATTGACGTGCTGACCGCCTGCGCCGCCCGAACGGAAAGTGTCGATTTTCAGGTCCTTGTCCAGAATTTCGACTTCGACGTCGGCGGCTTCCGGGAGCACCGCAACCGTGACCGTCGAGGTATGCACACGACCTTGCGATTCGGTTTCCGGCACGCGCTGTACGCGGTGAACGCCGCTTTCGTATTTAAGTTTACTGTAAACGCCTTTCCCGGACACCATAAAAACGACTTCTTTTACGCCGCCGAGTTCGGTCATATTTGACGATATTTCCTCGACTTTCCAGCGTTTCGCGTCGGCGTAGTGCATATACATACGCATAAGTTCCGCGCCGAAAAGCGCGGCTTCGTCGCCGCCCGCGCCGCCGCGGATTTCGATGACGACGTTTTTGTCGTCGTTGGGATCTTTCGGGATAAGCAGAACTTTCAATTCCTCGGTGACGTTATCGAGCGCGGTTTTGAATGAATCGTATTCTTCTTTCGCAAGTTCGCGAATATCCGCGTCGTCGTCGCTCATCATCGCCTTGCAATCTTCAAAGTTTTTTTCGGCTTCTTTGTATTCGGCGTACTTATTGACGATTTCTTCGATATCGGCGCGTTCTTTCACGAGTTTTTTCCACTCGTTCTGATTTGCGATGACTTCGGGTTTGACGATTTCGTCGGTAAGAAACTCATATCTTTTTTTGGTTTCTTCGAGTTTATTGAACATAAATTACCTCTTTTTGAAAACCACGATTCTGTCGATGCCGTCGTAGTCTTTGATAAATTCGGAAAATTCGAGTTTCCCGTCGGCGTACGCTTTCACGTCTTCGGCTTCGTCTATGCCGAGTTCCATCAAAAGTTCCCCGCCGTCTTTAAGGTGAGCCGCCGCGCCGTCGATTATGCGGCGATAAAAATCAAGCCCGTCCTTGCCGCCGTCAAGCGCGATAATCGGCTCGTACCCGCGGACTTCGACGTCAAGATTTTGGATGTCGTCCGTCTTTATATACGGCGGATTCGACACTATTATATCGAATTCACCGTCGATGTTCTCAAATAAATCGCTTGTGATAAACTTCACGTCGACAAGGTTTGCGACGCCGTTCGCTTTCGCAATGAAAATCGCGTTTTCGCTGACGTCGCTTGCGGTGACCGCCGCCGTCGGCTCGTGCTTTTTCACGCTTATCGCAATCGCGCCGCTGCCCGTGCATAAATCAAGCACGCTTTTGTCTTTCGCGCGGTTTGCAACCGCCTCCGCCAGAAGTTCGGTTTCGGGACGGGGGATAAGCACGTTTTCGTTCACAAGAAGTTTCGCGTCGTAAAAATCGACGCGTCCGAACACGTATTGCAAGGGTTTGCCCGTCGCGCGTTCTTTCGCATACGCAAGCGCCCTTTCAAGCTGGCTTGTCTTAATCGTTTTGAGAAGCGGCAGTTCCGAGCGGTTTTTGCCGGTGACTTCCGTGAAAATCCAATCGACGTCGGACTTATCGAATTTGTCCGCAGGCAGAATCTTTTCCACCTGCTCGCGCGCGTCCTTATAAGGTTTTCCGATGTCGAAAGTGCGTTCGGGAATGGTTTCGTCGGCGTCCATTTCGTAAACGGTCTTGAAAGCGACGATCGCCACTTCCACCATATCGTCGTCGGGCTGACGGGTTGTGAGCCTTTGGAGTTGCAGCCCCGGCCAGCGGATAATGCGTACGACGATATTGTCGGACAACGCCAGAAGTTTCAGAATTTCATAGGAAATGCCCGCGACAAGCGGAATCATCACAATCCTTACCGCAAACTTGATGCCGGCATTGTTCGGCCAGCCGAAAACGTCCACTGTAAGCCAACCCGCAAACGCCAGCACGATGATGCTGACAACCATGACAAGCACCATAAATGTCGTGCCGCAACGCTTGTGAATCGTGGAATACTTCTGCACGTTTTCGACGGTAAGTTCTTCGTCGTGTTCAAAAGCGTTTATCGTCTTGTGTTCCGCCCCGTGATACATGAACACGCGTTTCACGTCGGGCACGCAGGAACATATCGCGACGTACGCCACGAAGATGACAAGCCTTATCAATCCTTCGATAACGCTGAAAACGACGTCGCGCACACTGCCCGAAAGCGCATTGAGCGCGGGAACTTTGAAAAGTAATTCGGTAAGAAACTGCGGCAGGAACACGAAAAGACCTACGGCGCACGCCACCCCCAAAAGCACCGAAAACCATATCACGACCTTCATAATGTCGATATGCAGTTTTTCGGAGAGCCATTTGTCGAATTTCGAGGGTTCGATTTCTTCGCCGTAGACTTCGCTTGACCTTAAAAGCGTTTGCGTCCCGGTATAAAGCATCGTCGCAAAATTGATGATGCCGCGCAATACGGGAATACGATAGCAGACGTTTTTCTTTTCGACGGGGATAAGGCGCTTGCTTTCGACAACGATATCGCCGTCGGAATTTCTGACCGCGGTTGCCATACTGCATTTGCCGCGCATCATAACGCCTTCCATAACCGCCTGTCCGCCGATTTGGGTTTTTCTCATATCTTAAAATTTAAAAAATGCAGATTATCTTCTGACAATCTGCACAAAATGAATTAGTCAAGATTATAACGTTTCTTGAACTTATCTACACGTCCGCCGGTATCAACGAGTTTTTGTCTGCCCGTGAAATAGGGGTGGCACTTATTGCAAATATCAACCTTCATCGTATCGCCCTTCTTGGTCGTACCGGTTTTGAACGTTGCGCCGCAAGCGCAGGTTACCGTAACCTCGTGGTAATCGGGATGGATATTATCTTTCATATCTATACCTCCGTTTTATTTCCTTAAAAGAATGAATGCTTAATTATTATAAGTTCATAAACGCATTTAGTCAACGGTTTTTCACGGTTTTTTGCGTAAAATAAGTATTTTTTAATTTATACCTGCGGTTTACAAACAAATCTCGATATGATATAATGGCTTTGTTCATATTGTGGAGGAATTGTATGAAAGCGTGGCAAATCACAGCCAAAGAAGAAATCGCCCTTGTCGAGAAAAAGCAGGAAGCCGAGGCAACCGACGTCAAAGTCAGAATAAGCGAAGTTGCTTTGTCTTCAACCGACGTCGCGATTTTTGAGGGGAAAAAGGCTTCTTATCCGATTATTCCCGTGCGTTCCGCAATCGGTCTCGTGTCCGAGGCGCACGCAATGTCGGGCTTGAAAAAAGGCGAACGCGTGGTTCTGAGCCCTTACGTTCTCGACGATCCGTTTTACAAGAAAAAAGGCGCGCTCGTCCCCGACGTCAAGGTTATGGGGCTCGATATGGACGGCTTTTTGTGCGACTTCATCTCGATGCCGCCCGAAAACGTTTACCCCCTGCCCGAAGGTATTAAGGACAACGACGCCATTTTTACGGAACAAATCGCACTTGCGGTTAAATCCCTCGGTGCGCGCAAAATGCCACGCCTATTGCCACCGCAAAGGGCGCAAACTCTGGGAATACGGCATTTTCATCGCTTAATTTTAAACTCTCTTTAAATCGCTTTTGCAATCCCTTGTAATAAAAAAGCGGTCCGCCTAAAAATAATATTTTGCCCTCAATCTTGCGCCCCTGCGCCAAACCTGAAATCGTCTGCTCCACTACTGCTTGGAAAATGGACGCGGTAATGTCCTCTTTGCGAATCCCTTGATTTAGCAGGGGCTGGACATCGGTTTTGGCAAAAACGCCACAACGACTTGCCACAGGATAGATTTTGGTGCATTCAAGCGACAAAGCGTCAAATTCCTCCACACTAACAGCTAAAAGCGTTACCATTTGGTCGATAAATGAGCCTGTGCCACCCGCACAAGAGCCATTCATTCGCTCTTCTAATCCACCGCTTAAAAAGATGATTTTCGCATCTTCGCCACCTAACTCAATTACGGCGTCTGTATCGGGGATTAGTCGCCGAACAGCTTCGGCTGTGGCGAAAACTTCTTGGATAAAATTTAGCCCTGTGATTTTAGATATGCCAAATCCCGCGCTTCCGCTAATTGCCACAGTAAATCGTTTGTCGCCGATTTGCTTTTTTAATTCGCGTAAAATCTCAATGCTACTCTCCCGCACCTTTGAAAAATGTCTTTGATATTTAGAGAAAATCATCTCATTATTATCATCAATCAGCGCGACTTTTGCAGTAGTAGAGCCGACATCAATGCCCAAAGATAAAGCCATATTTGCCCCTAATTTGCGTAAAATTTTGTAAAAAAAGCGGGATTAT
>OJAM01000541.1_pt1 | contig 16360 bp, 10 predicted proteins | sample 1589071 | NCBI WGS metagenome assembly OJAM01 (sample SAMN03283243) | human gut metagenome | biome: human-associated habitat; material: feces | host: Homo sapiens | place: Peru | collected 2012
CAGGTCAGAGCCGCCGATGACCTCCTCATAGGTGTCGCACAGGACAAAATGCACGTTGGGGTCCTCCCGGAAACGGTCATGATGTTCCCCAGGCCGATGAGGCCCACCGTTTCAAAGTCCGGCCGGGTGAACAGGCGGGCGGAGTGGGCAGCGGAGATGCCGGTGCGGAGGGTGGTGATATACTCGCCGTCCATCAGGGCCCGGAGGATGCCGGTGTCGGACTCATAGAGCAGGATATCGCCCATCATGCTGGAGCGGTCCTCGCCCCGCTTGATGCTGTGGCGGCCGATCATCTTCACCATGGCGATGTTGCCCCGCTCATAGATGCAGGGCATGACATTGTAATAGTCGCCGTCCTGCTGGGCGATGTGGATTTTGGGGGGCAGGGTGTAGCCGGACTTTTCCCGCAGGGCCTCGTCCACCCAGCGGATGAGCTCGCTGTCCGGAGTCTCGGCTGCAATGGCCCGGGCGGCTTCATGGCCGGGTGGTACAGCCCACCCTTCCCAGGATATGCAGCCTGACATGCGCAGATATTATAGCAGAGTGTTTTGGGAATTTCAATGGTTTTGTAGTCGATCCGCACGCTCAAAGTGCAGAACTGCAATACATGTTGGGTAAGTGAATAAAATCAGCGAATTGATTGACAAATATTTTGCATATCTGTATAATTCAGTAGGAAATCGCTGCAAAAGGAGTACTTGACTATGAACTGCCACGGCGGCTGCGCCAGGAACGCTGGGCTGAAGCAGGCCATTGACCGGGTGCCGAAGCTGAAGGTCATCGACCCGAAAGCGGACCCCCGGCTCATGGGCGCTCCGTGCACGCCCGCCAGAAGGAGATGACACACTGAATATGGACCAGCATACCCATTCCCACCCGCATGACCACGACCACCCCCATCCGCATACCCACAGCCATACCCAGACCAAGGCCGTTCTGAACCGTCTGTCCCGGGCCCAGGGGCACCTGGAGTCTGTGCGCAAAATGGTGGAGCGGGGCGAGGACTGCGCCGAGGTGCTGGTGCAGTTGGCGGCGGTGATCTCCGCCCTGAACAGCACCGGCCGGGTGATCCTCAAGGATCACATTGCCCACTGCATTGTGGACGCTGTGGAGTCCGGCGACAACGAGGCCGTGGAGTCCCTGAACCAGGCCATTGACCGGTTTATGCGGTAAAATTTGTGAACATTTTCCCAAAGCAATTGACATTTTTCAACATCGTGTCTATAATTTAGTATAGGATAGAGGATCGGCGGGGCCCCTGTCGCCTGGTGATGCAGGCGAGGTGCCGCCAGATCAAAAAGCAGCCGGAGGAAAAGGCTCCCCTGAATCCCGCCCAGCAGCTGACGTATGACATGGTCACCAAGGGCGCCGGCGCCGTGTGTCCCGAAAATCTCCGGCCGGTCATCGACTGGTACAATTCTGTGAAGTAAGGAGCGAGCTTATGGAAAAAGTAAAAAACGTCCTGCTGACCGGCGGCAAGGCCGCCCTGAACAGCGCCGTGGAGCTGGGCTGCAGCGTGGTGCAGCTGTTCACCCGCCTGGCCAATACCACCTGGGAGTTCGTGTGCGATAAGGTCCGCACCATGTCCCGGGAGCACCGCCGGATGCTGATGATCATCGCCGCCGCTGCCACCGGCGTTCTGGCCGTGGGCTCTGTGGTCCTGTGGCTGGTGCGCCGGAAAAAGTAAATTTCCTATCGTATTTTATAACAGAGCGGGGGGACGCAGTGCGTCTCCCCGCTGCTGACAGAAAAGAGGAGTCAATTTATGGAAAAAAAGGCATTCAAGGCGGAGTCGCAGCGGCTGCTGGACCTGATGATCCACTCCATCTACACCCATAAGGAGATCTTCCTGCGGGAAATCATCTCCAACGCCTCCGACGCCATCGACAAGCTGTGTTATCTGTCCCTGACAGACGAGAACGTGGGGCTCAAGCGGGAGGATTTCGCCATCACCCTGTCCGTTGACAAGGAAAACCGCACCCTCACCGTCAGCGACAACGGCATCGGTATGGACGCAGACGAGCTGGAGAACAACCTGGGCGTTATCGCCTCCAGCGGCACCTACCAATTCCGCCAGGGGCTGGACAAGGAGGCCGAGGCCGACGTCATCGGCCAGTTCGGCGTGGGCTTCTACTCCGCCTTTATGGTGGCGGACCACATCACCGTTATCTCCCGGAAATACGGCCAGGAGCAGGCGTACCGCTGGGAGTCCGACGGCCTGGAGGGCTACACCATCGAGCCCTGCACCCGGGACGCCGTGGGCACCGACATCATCATGCACATCAAGCCCGACGGCGACGAGGAGCCTGACGAATACGGTCAGTATCTCCAGGAATACGCCCTGCGCCGGCTGGTGAAGAAATACTCCGACTACATCCGCTTTCCCATTAAGATGATGATGCCCCACTCCCAGGTCAAGGAGGGCAGCCCCCAGGACAAGCCCGAATACGAGGAGGTCCTTGCGTGGGAGACCCTCAACAGCATGGTGCCCCTGTGGCAGCGGAAGAAGGCCGATGTCACCCGGGAGGAATACGACAAGTTCTATCAGGAGCGGTTCGGCGATCCCGCCGCACCCCTGAGCGTTATCACCGTGTCCGCCGAGGGTGCCGTCACCTATAAGGCGCTGCTGTATATTCCCTCCCAGGCCCCCAGCCAGTACTACACCGAGGACTATAAGCCCGGTCTCCAGCTGTACGCCTCCGGCGTGATGATCATGGACAGCTGCGCCGACCTGCTGCCGGACTATTTCAACTTTGTCCGGGGTGTGGTGGAGTCTCCGGACCTGAGCCTGAACATCTCCCGGGAGCTGCTGCAGCACGACCGGCAGCTGAAGATCATCTCTGCCAATCTGGAAAAGAAGATCAAGGCCGAGCTGGAGCGGATGCTCCGGGACGATCGGGAGAAATACGAGACCTTCTACCGCAGCTTTGGCCGCCAGCTGAAGCTGTGCGCCCTGGACAACTACGGGGCCAGGAAGGAGCAGCTCCAGGACCTGCTGCTGTTCTACTCCTCCACGGAGAAGAAGCCCGTGACCCTGGCAGAGTACGTCTCCCGGATGCAGCCGGAGCAGAAGTTCATCTATTTCGCCTCCGGCGACACCGTGGACGCCATCGACCACATGCCCCAGACGGAGCTGCTGAAGGATCACAATATGGAGATCCTGTACTTCACCGACAAGGCCGACGAGTTTCTGCCGGACATGCTGCAAAAGTACCAGGACAAGCCCTTCCGCTCCGCCATTGACGGGGATCTGGAGCTGGGCGATGAGCAGAAGCCCGACGAGACCGACAGCCATCAGGAGAGCTTTGCCTTCCTGAAGGAGGCACTGGGGGATAAGGTGGACCAGGTGAAGGCATCCACCAGGCTCAAGACCCACCCGGTGTGCCTGTCCAGCGGCCAGGGCATCACCTTCGAGATGGAGAAGTATTTCACCGCCGTGCAGCCGGAGCTGGGCATGAAGGCCAAGCGCATTCTGGAGATCAACGTGGATCATCCCGCCTTTGCCGCCTTCGAGACTGCCCGGATCACCGACCCGGACAAGGCGAAAAAATACGCCCAGATCCTCTACAGCCAGGCCTGCCTGATCGCGGGTCTGCCCATTGAAAACCCGTCCGCGTACACGGATCTGATCTGCTCGCTGTGGAAGTGAGCCATCATAAGCAATACGGAGCTCTCCTCCAGGAGAGCTCCGTATTGCTACGCATCGAAATGCGCCGGGACATCCTTCCATCCGGGGTGCCCTGTCGTTTTCTGTTAATCCAGCGCGTCGCGGCTTTCAAACACGTCGCGGACAGAGCCGTTCCGGTCGATCTCCGGCTCCGGAGCCGGGGCCTTGGCCATCTTCAGCTCCTGCCACTTGGCCTTGTCGATCAGCAGCTGCCGGGGCTTGGACCCCTCGAAGGGACCCACATAGCCCCGCTCCTCCATCTGATCCACCAGGCGGGCCGCCCGGGCATAGCCCAGCTTCAGCCGCCGCTGGAGCATGGACACGGAGGCCTGCCCCGTCTCCAGCACCACGTCCACGGCGGCGCTGAGCAGCTCGTCGTCGGGGCTCTCCCCGGCAGGCTCCGGCGCGCCGGCGGACTTGCCGCCGCCCTTTTCCTTCTCCTTCACCGCCTGCTCGATCTTGTCCATCACGTCCTGGGAATACTCCGCCTCGCCGCTCTGCTTCACATAGTCCACCACCCGCTCGATCTCCTCCGGGGTGATGAAGCAGCCCTGGACCCGGGTGGGCTTCCCGGCCCCCAGTGGGGCGTACAGCATGTCGCCCTTGCCCACCAGCTTCTCCGCGCCGGTGGTGTCCAGGATGATCCGGGACTCCAGGGACGAAGCCACGGCGAAGGCAATGCGGCTGGGGATATTGGCCTTCATCAGGCCGGTGATCACGTCGGAGGAGGGCCGCTGGGTGGCGATGACCAGGTGCATCCCTGCGGCGCGGCCCATCTGGGCCACACGGCAGATGGACTCCTCCACCTCCTTGGCCGCCACCAGCATCAGGTCCGCCAGCTCGTCGATGACCACCACCACGGTGGGCATTTTTTTCAGCTCCTGGCTGCGTCCGGCCAGGGCGTTGAACCCGGCCAGGTCCTTCACGCCGTTCTCCGAAAACAGCTTATAGCGCTTCATCATCTCATACACCGCCCACTGCAGGGCCCCGGCAGCCTTCTTGGGGTCCGTCACCACCGGGATCAGCAGGTGCGGGATGCCGTTGTACGGGGCCAGCTCCACCATTTTGGGGTCCACCATGATGAACCGGACCTCCTCCGGCGTGGACTTGTACAGCAGACTCACGATCAGCGAGTTGGTGCACACGGATTTACCGGAGCCGGTGGTACCGGCGATCAGCACATGGGGCAGCTTGGCAATATCCCCCACGATGGCGTTGCCGCCGATGTCCTTGCCCACGGCAAAGGCCACCCGGGATCGGTGCTCGGCAAAGGCCCGGGAGTCGATGACGTCCCGGATGCGCACCGCCGTCACCACCCGGTTGGGCACCTCGATGCCCACCACGGAGCTTTTGTTGGGGATGGGCGCAATGCGCACGCCGCCGCTGCCCAGGGCCAGGGCGATGTCATCGGCCAGGTTCGTCAGCTTGGACAGCTTCACGCCCTGGTCCAGGGTGAACTCATACCGGGTGACGCTGGGTCCGTGGACCACGTCGCCGGGCTTGGCATCCACGCCGAAGCTGGTGATGGTCTGGGCCAGGCGGCGGGAGTTGTTCCGCAGCTCCGCCCCCACCTCGGTATAATTGTCATCGGTATTCTGGTCCAGCAGCGTCACCGGGGGATACTGATACGCCTCCTCCGGCTCCGCCAGCTCCTCCTCGATGGCCTGTCCCACCTCCTGGGCATGCTGCTCCACCTCCTGGGCGGCAGCCTGCCCCCGGCGGGACTTCTTCTCCGGCACAGGCTCCTGGGCCGGTGCCTGGGCCGGTGCCTGCACCGGCTCTGCCGCAGGCTCCTGCACCGTGGGCGCTTCCGTCTGCGGCGCAGGGGCCTGAGGCCGCAGCACCTGGTCCGGAGTCATCACGTCGTCGCCCTTGCGGGCAAAGAAGCCCTTTCCCTTCTTCCGGGGCAGCGGCTCCTCCGGCGGCTCCGACCTCCGGTCCGCCGTCTTTTCCCGGGGCGCAGGAGCGTCATCCAGAGGCACGTCCACCGACGGACGCTGCCGCCGGGGACGCTCCGGCCGCGCCGGGCGCTCCGGCTCCGGCTGGGGCTCGTAGGGGACCCGGTCCCTGGCCCGCTGCACCAGCTCCCGGGGCGATACCCGCAGAGCCGCCAACAACGCCGCCGCCAAAAGCAGCAGCAGCACAATGACGGACACCATCGTGCCCACCAGCCGCTTCATGCCTGCGGCCAGCCCTCCGGCCACCGCTCCGCCGCTTTTCAGCAGCAGCCCGTCGGCCCACAGGCTCTTCATCATGGGGCCCAGGCCCGTAACGGTCTCCCCCTGATACAAAAACAAATGCAGGATCGCCCCCAGCAGCACCGGCGTCACCAGGGTGCAGACGGTCCGCAGCGCCACAGGCCGTCCCCGGTGGGCCAGCAGGTTCACCCCCGCCAGGGCCAGGGCCGGGGCCGCCAGCCAATAGCCATACCCCGTCAGCCCCTTCAGCAGATCCCCCAGCAGGTTCAGAACGATGGCGTCCGCCTGGAAATAGCTGACCACCACGCACAGGGCCAGCAGCAGGCACACGCCGCCGCCCACCTCCCGCCGGATAGGCGGGCGGGGGGTTTTCTGCGGGCTGCGGCTGGTCTGGCGGCTCTGACCGCCGCCCTGCCGGGCCTTTCCAGTTGTTTTTTTCTTCTGTCCAGACGCCATAACGAATCCTTTCTCTTACTTGATCAGCTGCATCACGATGGTCAGCAGACCCATGGCCCAGCAGTAATACGCAAACGCGCCGAATTTTCCCTTGTTGGCGATCCGCCGCAGCAGGCCGATGCACAGATACCCGGACACCGCCGCCGTCAGCACGCCCACCAGATACACCGGCACCTGGCCCCAGTCCACGCCTGCGGAAATGGCATCCTTCAGGCTGAGGATATTGGCCCCCAGCACCGCCGGAATGGACAGCAGGAAGGAAAACCGCACCGCGAACTTCCGCTCAAAGCCCACGAAGCACCCGGAGGTGATGGTCATGCCGGACCGGGAGATGCCCGGAACCGTGGCGATGGCCTGGCCAACACCCACAGCCACCGCGTCCAGCAGCGACGCCGTCCGCTCGTTCTTTCTCCCCTTCTTCACCCGGTCGCTGGCGAATAGCAGGAAGCCCGTCACCACCAGTGCCCCGCCGATGAACAGCATGTTGTTGGACAGCCCCAGCACCTTGTCCTTGATGGGCAGCACCGCGAACAGCGGCAGCGTGCCCAGAATGATCAGCAAAATCAGTCTCCGGGCCGGGGGCAGGGGCTTGGGGGTGGACCGGTGGGCCAGGTCCCCGATTCCCCGGAAGAACTCGGCGATCATGTCCTTGATGTCCTGCCAATAGGCCACGAACACCGCCCCCAGGGTGCCCAGATGCAGCAGCACGTCAAAGAATTCCGGCACCTCCGCGTCAATGTGCAGCAGATTCTGCGCGATGGCCAGATGTCCGGAGCTGGAAATGGGCAAAAACTCCGCCACGCCCTGGACCAGGCCCAGCAGGAAGGAAGAAAACACGTTCATAGGTCACATTCTCCTGTCTATTCAGATTACGTTTTGTTTATTTCTGTCGAATTATTGCAGCCTGTATTCATTTTGCAGGCACGGATACATTTGTACTATACCACACTCTGCGGAGAATTACCAGTCTAATTTGCGCCCCGGGCCTGGTTCCCGGAAATTTTCTTCCCCCGTTGCCCGGGGCGGGACAACCTGCCGGGCAACGGCACTCCCCTGTCCCGGTACAGATGAAAGGAGTGGATAACCATGCGATTTCCCCGAATCTACGAGGAGGACGGCTGCTGCACGGCGGCGGAGTGCGACCTGTGCGGCGGCGAAATTTACCGGGGCCGGCGATACTACCGCATCAACGGTCAAACGGTGTGTCCGGACTGTCTGACAGACTATGCCCGGGCGGTGTTCGCGGGCTTTGCCTGCGGAGAGGAGGCGGCGGAATGGTAAGGCGGGACGACGTCCCCTGGGCGGAGGTGCAGAAGCTCAACGCCCAGGGCTGGAGCTACCGGCAGCTGGCGGAAAAATTCGGCGTATCCTCCTCGGCCATCGGCCGCCGGGCGGTGCAGGAGTGCTGGCACGGCACCGATGCCCAGCGGGCCAACGCCCGGCTGCGGAATCTGGCCGCCGGCCTTCGCCGCCAGGCAGAGCAGCGGCTGGCCGGTGAGCTGGACACCCGGGAGATCAAGGAGCTGACCGCCGTTTTGCGGGAGCTGATGAACCTTCAGCAGACCCTGGAGGGGCAGCAGCCCGGAGGCAGCCCCCTCCGGGTGGTGCTGGAGGAGGAAACGGAGGATTGGAGCGTATGACGGAGAAAATCCTCACCATCGGCCGCCCCAATCCCCGGCAGCGGGAGTTTCTGGCGTGCGAGAAAAAATATGTGGCCTTCGGCGGGGCCCGGGGCGGCGGCAAAAGCTGGGCCGTCCGCACCAAGGCCAAGCTCCTGGCCCTGCGGTATCCGGGCATCCGGCTGCTGCTGGTGCGCCGGACCTACCAGGAGCTGGAAGCCAATCACATCCGCTTTCTTCGCCGGGAGCTGGCCAATCTGGCGGAGTACCGGGCCACGGCAAGGCAGTTTGCGTTCCCCAACGGCAGCGTGCTGGACTTTGGCTACTGCGCCGCCGACGGCGACATGGACCGCTATCAGGGCGCGGAATACGACGTGATCTTCCTGGACGAGGCCACCCAGCTGAAGGAGGAGTGGATGCGGCAGTTCGCGGCCTGTCTCCGGGGCGTCAACGGATTTCCCAAGCGGCTGTATTACACCTGCAACCCCGGCGGCCCGGGCCACGGCTACATCAAGCGTCTGTTCATCGACCGGCGCTTTCAGGCCGGAGAAAACCCGGAGGACTATGTGTTCATCCCCGCCAAGGTCACGGACAACCGGGCTCTGCTGCGGGCCCAGCCGGACTATCTGCGGCAGCTGCAGGCCCTGCCCCGGCGGCTGCGGGACGCCTGGCTGGACGGCAAGTGGGACGTGTTCCAGGGGCAGGTATTCCAGGAGTTCACCAACGATCCGGCCCATTATCAGGACCGGCGGTTCACCCACGTCATCGCCCCCTTTGACATTCCCCGGGAGTGGCGGGTGTACCGCAGCTATGACTTCGGCTATGCCAAGCCCTTCTCCTGCGGCTGGTGGGCGGTGGACCACGACGGAGTCATTTATCGGATCCTGGAGCTGTACGGCTGCACCGGGGAGGCGGATGTAGGCGTGCGGTGGACGCCGGAGCGGCAGTTCGCCTGGCTGAAGGGCCGGGAGATCCAGGGGGTGGCCGACCCGGCCATCTGGGATACCAGCCGGGGGGAGAGCATTTACGAGACGGCTCTGCGGCACCGGGTCTATTTCACCCGGGGCGACAACCGGCGTATCCCCGGATGGATGCAGCTGCACTACCGCATGAGCTTCGATGAACAGGGGTATCCCATGCTGTATGTGTTCTCCGGATGCCGGGCGTTTATCCGGACGATTCCGGAGCTGCTGTTCGACCAGACGGACGCAGAGGACGTGGACACCCGGCAGGAGGACCATGTGGCCGACGAGAGCCGGTACTTCTGCATGTCCCGGCCGATCCCGCCCCAAAAGCGGGACATGGCGTCTGTTTTGCGGGACGACCCGCTGAACATGCGGACAGACGGGTAAACGCCGGAACCCGGCATGTCTGACGCAGGAAGGGGCGGACAGAGTTGTCCGCCCCTTCAGGTATTGAAAACGAAAACAAATGCGTCAGCCCCCGGCGGACCAATGGTCCGCCGGGGGCTCAGCGCACCATATTCCTATGGCGCGCTGCCGCAAGTTTTTCCACGCTGTTAAAGCGCGGAAAAACTTATGATTGAAAACGAAAGACACCCCTGATGGGTTTCTTTCGTAACTATCTTCCTTTCCGCCGCATATGCCTTTTCTCTCTCCCTGACAAATGCGTCAGCCCCCGGCGGACCGATGGTCCGCCGGGGGCTGACTCTATGGGGGATGGGGCATCTCAGCGCGTGGGATGAAAGATCATCCCAGGCTGTTTTTCATGCTTAGCGGGTGCGCTTTCTGCGGGGCAGAACCACCACGGCGGCAGCCAGCAGAGCGGCGGAAGCCATCATCACGACCCACAGGGCAGTGTTGCTCTCGTCGCCGGTCTTGACACCGGGCTGGGCAGGCTTGTAGTTGGGATCAGCCGCGCCGCAGACGGTGCACTTGCCGTCCTTATACTGATGGCCGGTGGCCTTGATGACCTCGCCCTTCTTGACGGTCTCGCCGCAGGTCTTGCAGACCACGTCGCCGGTGTAGCCATCCTCGGTGCAGGTGGGCTCCTTGGCACCAACGATCTCGGTATCGTGGCCGGTGGCCTTGATGACCTCGCCCTTGGTGATGACCTTGCCGCAGGCCTTGCAGACCACGTCGCCGGTGTAGCCATCCTCGGTGCAGGTGGCGGCCTTGGCGTTCACGGTCTCGGTCTCGGTGTGCAGGTCAGCAGCCAGAGTCTCGACGTTCTCCACAGTCTGATCATTGCGCTGGGTCTCGGTAACGGTGACGTTGATCTTGTCCAGAGCGGTGGGATCATTGACGGTGAAGGTCAGGGTGGCCACGGTGGAACCGGCGGTCACGCCGTTGAGGTCCACATAGCCCAGGGTGACCTTGCCAGCCTCATCCTTGTGGGAGGAGTACTGGGTGTTGAAGGAAACGTTGGTCAGGGTCAGGTTGGCGGCATCGTAATCCACGTTGAACAGGCCGTTGGTGGCGGCATCCTTGGCGATGACATCCACGGTGACGGTCTTTTCATCGGCGGAGACGGTGACCTTGGAGGCGCCGGCGTTCTCAACAGCGTCGCCCATGGGCAGGTTCACCACGTTGGCCGTGGGGGCGGAAGCGTTCAAGGAGCCGGAGGCAGCCTTGGTCTCGGCCGCGTTGTAGCGCTGGATCTGAGCGGAGGTCATCTTCACAGCCTGAGCGGTGTAGACGGTGGTCTTGCTCATGGCAGCGTTCACGGCCTCGGTGGCGTCCTCATTGGCGTGGTACATGGAGCCCACCAGGGTGGCAGGCCACACACCGTCGCCGAAGGAAGCAACCTGGGCAGCTTCCCAACCGTTGTCGCCCAGCAGGATGCGGTAGACATTGCTGGTGTCGCCATTGTAGGTGGACAGGTACAGAACCAGTTCCTCGCCCTCGACGGCGGCGTACAGGGAATCGTACATATCGCCGTCGTCAGTGGCAGTGGCCACATAGCCCACGTCGGTCAGGTTGGACTCGATCATGCCGAAGGAGGCGGACCAGCTGTCCTCGCCGGTCTCCTCATCCACTGAGGGATAAATATTCATGGTCCAGATGTTGCCGGCGTCATCCAGCGCCAGGAACAGCTCGGTGTCGGTATCCTTCACGCCGTCCTTATCGGTGTCGATCTTGTTGGCACCCAGGGAGGTAACGGCAGTGAAGTAGGAAGCGTCGCCATACAGCCACAGATACAGTCCGAAGCTGAAGGCGGACAGATCCAGGTTATCCACCGGCTTGGGAGCCAGGAAGTAGGTGGCGTACACGCTGGCCAGCATGGGCTTGGCCTCGGTGGAGTAAACCAGGCTGTACTCCATATCCCACATGGGGATTTCGCCCTCGAAGCCGGGATAGGTAGCCAGGGTCTTACCGGTATCCAGGTCCATCTTGTTGATGTTGAAGCTGCCATCCTGCAGATAGACATCGCCGGTGCGGGTGTCGAAGGTGGAGGCAGACACGCTCTTGGTGGTTTCGAAGTTCACCAGCTTCTTCCAGGTGGCATCATGCTCCAGATCCCAGGTGAAGAACTGGGCATCGCCGCTCACGTCCATCAGAGCGCCCACCAGGGTGGTATCCACGGTCTGGACGGTGACGGTGCAGGAGGCGGTGGCGGTGGGATCCTTGATGGAGGCCGCCGTGATGGTGGCAGTACCCTTGTTGACGCCGGTGATGATGCCGCGCTCGTTGACGGTGGCGACAGTCTCATCGGAGGACTTCCAGGTCACGCCATCGGGATGCACGCCGAAGGGGCTGACCTCAGCGTTCAGAGCAGCGGTGCCGCCCTTGTACATCTCAACGGACTGCTTATCCAGAGTCACGGACACGGGGCCGTTGAGCTCTTCCTTGTTGAGGTTGATCTTGTAGGTGGCCTTGTTGTCGGCGTAGTCGCAGACCTGAATGTACAGGTGATCCACGTCCTCGGCCTTGCTCAGATCCAGGGAGATGTCGGTGGCAGCGCCCAGAGCGGCACCCTCGGGGGAGCCGGCGGCGCGGGCCAAGACCTTCATTTCGTCATAGTTGAACAGGAAGGCGGCCGACACATAGCGGTCATCCTGAGCGGTCAGGACCAGGCTGCGGGCGCCGGTCTCAGCATCCTCGCGGAAGTACACGTTGGACAGGACGGGCTCGGTCCGGTCGATGAAAGCGGTGTAGCTCCGGCTGGCGCCGTCGCCCAGGGCATCCCAGTTGGTGACGTGGGTGCCGTCGGCATTGTAGGTCACATAGTACTCGGGAGCCTCGGTGACCTTGACGGTGATCTTTTCGCCGTTAGCGGCAGCGGTGGGGGCAGTGTTGATACCGATGTTGCCCTGAGCATTGCGCCAGGCAGCGCCGTTGGAGTAATAGTAAGCGGAGGCAGTGGGAGAACCGGTCTCCTTATCATAGTAGACATTGCCGTTCTCGCCGGTGATGGTCACCCGGGCATCCGCGGCGTTGCGGATCAGGGAGAAGTTAGCACGGACAAAGACGGTGGTGTCGGGGTTGATGGAGGCGCGGTTGGGATCATAGGTCTCCTCCATGTAAGGATTGCCGCCGAAGTAGTACACGAAGGGATCGCCAGCGTACTGGACGGTCACGCCCTGATACTTGGTGGCGTTCTGGTTGTAGGCGTACATGTAGGGCACACGGGACTCGCTGTGGGCCTCTTGATACTCCAGATAGCTGCCGATATCGAACATGGAGGGATCGGTCCAGCTGCCGTAGTAGCCCAGAACGGGGATGGAGTGGCTGTCGCCCTTGACGCCCTCGTCGGAGGCCAGCTCATTGGCGTACACATAACCCTCGACATAGGTGCCGGTGTTGTCGCTGGCCTTGTCATACTCGTCCAGGCCCAGGACCTTGGCATTGACTTCCACATGGACGCTGCCATTTGCAGGGATCTCCACAGTGCACTTGCTCAGCTGCTTGAAGAACAGGTAAGCATCGTAGGTGTCGATGCTGCCGTCGGCGTCGAAGTCGGCGTTGTCCTTATTGGAGATGGAATCCAGGACGCCGGTGACATAGTCCAGGAGCGCCTGGCCATCAGCCTTGGTGACCTTGCCGTCGCCATTGAAGTCGCAGTTGGCAAGACCCGCGGGAGCGGTCATCTCCACCACCTGGCCGTCCACGGTCCAGGTGACGTTGGAGGACAGCAAAGCGGTGTAGGTATCCTCGAAGTTCACCTCGGAGCCGTCCTCGAACTGATTGGCGAAGACATCCTGGGTGAAGAAATCGGCGCTGAGGTTGAAGGAGGTCGCGATATCCTTCAGGTTGTTGATGGTGAAGCCGAAGCTGTACTCACCGGTGCGCTGGGGATCGTCGCCCAGCTCCACCTTGACCTTACCGTCGGCAGCGCCGGCGTTGGTGCCCTTATCCATCAGGATATAGGTGCCGGCAGAGGTGGCGGCGCCCACGTTGGCAAGGCCGGCGCCCTGCTGCATGACGGGATAGTAGCCATACTCGCCCTCGCCGTGATCCTGATACATGGGGACAGCGGTGGACATCAGCAGGGACTGAGCCAGAGCACGGGCGGTGAGGCCGGTCTTCTCCGTCAGCTTGTTGGCGCGGACGTACTGGGCCACCACAGCGGCCATACCGGCAACCTGGGGAGAGGCCATGGAGGTACCGGACATATTCTGGTAGCCGCCGCCATTCTGCAGGGAGTAGATATTGCCGCCAGGAGCGGTGATCTCAGGCTTCAGCTCCAGGGAGCCGGGAACGCCCCAGGAGGAGAAGTCGCTCATGGTGTAATAATCGGCGGTCTGAACTTTCACGCCGGCCTTGGAGCCCACGGTGAGCTTGCCCACATAGTAGGTCACGCCGTTGGCTTCCTTCTTCTCGGCACCGGCCTTGATGATCAGGCCGTCATCCAGAGTCAGGGAGACATAGGGAGCGGTGCCGGTGTAGCCGTCGGTGGACATATTGAGGGTGCCCGCCTGGTTGTTGACCACGATGGTGCCGATGGCACCGGCGGCAACGGCGTTGTTGCCCTTGGCGGTGAAGTTGATGGAGCCGCGGTTGCACAGCGCGATGGCGCCCTTGAGCTCATCGCCCACAGCGGCGAAGTCCTCGGGATTGCCGACGGCATCCACATAGACGAAGCGCTGCTCACCGGCCAGAGCGGTCATGGGCTGGATGGGAGCCTCGCTGGTGTCGGTGTAGAACATCTTGGTGCCGGCGAACTCAACATAGTTGCCGGTGGAACCCACGTTATCCACGGAGGCGACGCCCAGAGAGTTGGTGTAGGAGCCGGGGCTGCCGTTGGTGGCCCAGCTGACGCTCTCGGCGTAGGGATAGGCATAGGGGGTGTTCTCGAACCAGTGGCCGGAGTTACCGGCGGACATGGCAACGACCATACCGCTGTTGACAACAGCCTCCAGGATGGCCTGGTACTTGGCGTCAGACTGGCGGGACATACCGGGGTTGCCGCTGCCCAGAGACAGGTTGGCGGAATCGCAGCCCAGGATCATGGCGTCCTCGATGGCTGCCATGTAATCGGAGTCGTAAGCGCCGCCGCCCTTACCGAAGACCTTCATGGTGTACACCTGGGCATCAGGGGCAACACCCTGGGTCAGAGCGGTATCCAGAGCGGGAGCGAAGGAACCGTCGGCCTGCTCAATGTAGCGGTTGCCGGCGGCAATACCGGTGACGTGGGAACCGTGGTCACCCTCTTTGTCGTTGTCGTGGGTGACATCCAGATCGGCGTCAATGTAGTTGAAGCCGAAGGGGATCTTGGCGCTGACATACAGGTCGGAGGCCTTCAGGTCGCCGTTCTTCTTGAAGGCGTTGAGCTTCTCCAGCTTGTCAGCGTAATCCGCAGAGGTGACGGGGGTGATGCCCAGACCCTTGACAGCGTAGCTGTAAGCCGCGCCGCTGAGGGAGGGATGATCCGTATCCGCGCCGGTATCGATGATGGCTACCTTGGAGCCTGCGCCGGTATAGCCGTTGGCCCAGGCGAAGTTGGAGCCGATCATGTTGGAGGAGGTGGCCATGTTGGGATCGGTGGTCTCGGATTCCTTGACCACGCAGGGCTCATAGCGGGTCTCGATCAGGACCTGCTTGACGCCCTTGACGTTCTCGATCTTCTCGATCTGGCCAAACTCCACATTGGCGGAGATGATGTTGGTAGCCAGGGTCAGATTCCAAACCACATCCAGGGCCTGGCCGTCCAGGGCCTTCTTGGAAATGGTCTTGGCCATCTTGCCCTGCTTGGATTCCAGCTTATCCCGATACTTCATCGCTTGGCGGCTGCCAGCAGCGATATCAGCGGCGGTAAAGCCTTTTTCCAGGGTGGAGGGATCGCTCAGCACGATGGAGACGCGGACCACGTCCGTGTCGGCATACTGCTGGGTCTCATCCGCAACAGCCGCGTTTTCCTTGGTGGGCAGGTTGATGTTGTCCACCTTCTCCCAGGTGATGCCATTGTTCTCGCCGCGGGTCGCGACAGTGCTTCTGCCTGCGGCCCAGGAGGGGGTCACGAGACTCAGCGTCATCACGAGAGCGAGAAGCACTGCCATCGCCCGTTTCAGGGTATGCGCGTGTTTCATATGCGTACTCTCTCTTTCTCCGGTTTGTACCGGTAAAGTTGGATGCTTGTATAGTTCCGGTCGCCGTGATGCCCTATCAGCCGGCCCGTCCCATACAGCTTACGGTTACTATACCATTTCTCTGAGGATTTTGCAACGAAAATGCCGCAGTTTTTCATGTAAAATTGATAGAAATTTCGACAAATACAAAAATCGGCACTTTGTCTGCGATATAACGACACATTGTGACTTTTTACACAAATCAGGATTTATGTATAAACCAAGTTGGTCATTTTAACACATCAGCGTATTAAGCGTTACCGTATTAAACCGTTAAAAACAGCGCAGTTCATCGTTCACGTTGCTTTTGCGTCACCATTCATCGTTCAATTCGGTACAGTGCCTATTGCTGTCGGCAGAATTTTGCGCAACAATAATTTATTTGCATGTTTTAGCGAGTCCGGATTGTGAACTATTTTTGTACAAAATGCCGGAAGCCCGGGGACCCCTTCAGGAGTCCCCGGGCTTCCGGTGATGCCGTCTCTCTGTCAGAGACAGGCGTTTATTCAGCGGGTGTGCTTTCTGCGGGGCAGGACCACCACAGCGGCAGCCAGCAGAGCGGAGACGGTCAGCAGCATGACCCACAGGGTCACGGAGCTGGCATCACCGGTCTTGACGCCGGGCTGAGCAGGCTGATAGTTGGGATCCTTTTCGCCGCAGTCGGTGCACTTGCCATCCTTGTAGTGATGGCCGGTGGCCTTGACGACTTCGCCCTTGGCGACGGTTTCGCCGCAGGTCTTGCAGACCTCATCGCCGGTGTAGCCGTCCTGGGTGCAGGTAGCATCCTTGGCACCCACCAGCTGGGTGTCGTGGCCGGTGGCGGGGATGACCTCGCCCTTCTTCACGGTGACGCCGCAGGTCTTGCAGACCTCATCGCCGGTGTAGCCGTCCT
>OJAM01000542.1_pt1 | contig 16357 bp, 15 predicted proteins | sample 1589071 | NCBI WGS metagenome assembly OJAM01 (sample SAMN03283243) | human gut metagenome | biome: human-associated habitat; material: feces | host: Homo sapiens | place: Peru | collected 2012
GGGGAGCGCGAGGTCCTGCCGCTGGCGGACATCCGCCTTCCCGGCTGGCACAATGTGGAAAACTATATGGCGGCGCTCCTTGCCGTGGACGGACTTGTGCGCGATGAGACCGTCCGCCGCGTCGCGCGGGAGTTTGCCGGTGTGGAGCACCGCATCGAGTTCGTGCGCGAGCTGCACGGCGTCCGCTATTACAACGATTCCATCGCCACCAGTCCCACGCGCACCATCGCAGGGCTGCGCGCCTTCCCGCACAAGGTCGTGCTGATCGCGGGCGGGTATGACAAGCACATTCCCTTTGCACCCCTTGCGCCCGAGGTGGTCGAGCACGTCAAGACGCTCATCCTCTGCGGCGCGACCGCCGACGCCATCGAGCGCGCGGTGGTGGAGAGCGAAGCCTATGAGACCGCGGCCGAGCGGCCGCGGATCGTCCGCTGCAAGGACCTGCAGGAGGCGGTGGACGCCGCCTACTTCTGCGCCGAGAGCGGCGATGTGGTGACGCTCTCGCCCGCCTGCGCCGCCTTCGACTGCTACGCGAACTTTATGGAGCGCGGCAGGGCCTACAAGGAAATGGTGAAAAAGCTCGGCGAATAGGGAAAAGCCGTGGGCGCATAGATTCTCCCGAAAGGGGGAACGCCCATGCGCCGCTATATGCGCCGCGGCATGACGGGACGGGAGAAACGGCGGCTGCTGCTTTTCCTTGTCTGCGCCGCGCTCATCGCGCTCGTCGTCACCGCGATGACGCAGCTTCGGCCCATTCTCACGAGCCTTGCCACCGCGCGCGTCTCGAACGCCGTCACGCGCGTCGTGAACACCTCGGTGAACGAAACGCTCTACGACGCCGGTGTGGACTACGACCGCCTGATCTCGCTGGAAAAGGACAACGAGGGACACATCACGGCGGTCAAGAGCAACATGGCGGAGTTCAACCGATTGCAGTCCGCCGTGCTCGCGGACGTGCTGCAAAGGCTCTCGGAGGTCTCCACGCGCGAGCTGGCCATCCCGCTCGGGAGCCTGACCGGCTCGCCGCTGCTCGCGGGCCGCGGGCCGCTCCTGCACATCAAAATGCAGTCGGTCGGCTCGTCCTCGGCGCACTTTGAGAATGCCTTCGCCTCCGCGGGCATCAACCAGACGCGCCACGAGATCCGGCTGGTGGTGGACGTGTATGTGAGCGTCCTGCTGCCGGGCTTTTCGACCGTCACCAAGGTCACCAACCGCTGCGCCGTCGCCGAGACGGTCATCGTCGGCTCCGTGCCGGATACCTACACCTACTTCGACACACGCGAGGATATGTCCTCCACCGCCGAGGACTTCATTATGAACAACGCCGGATAAAAGGGGAGAACGCCATGGACTACAAGGAACGCATAAAGGAGCTGCGCGACACGCTCAACGCACACTCGTACCGCTACTATGTGCTCGATGAGCCGAGCATCAGCGACTATGAATACGATATGCTCCAGCGCGAGCTGGCCAATCTGGAGAAGGAGCACCCCGAGGAGATCACGCCGGACTCGCCCACGCAGCGCGTGGGCGGCATGGCGCTGACGAAGTTCGAGCCGGTGACGCACGCCGTCCCGCTCGAGAGCCTGCAGGACTCCTTCTCCGACGCCGAGGTCGTGGACTTCGACGAGAAGGTGCGCGAGCAGCTCGAGCACGTCGAATACAGCGTAGAGCCGAAGGTGGACGGTTTGTCCGTCGCGCTCGAGTACCGCGACGGCGTGTTCGTCCGCGGCGCCACGCGCGGCGATGGGCGCGTGGGCGAGGACGTGACGGAGAATCTGCGCACGATCCAGTCCATTCCCATGGTGCTGCCTGAGAAGCTGCCGCGCCTCATCGTGCGCGGCGAGGTCTACATGGCCAAGAAGGTCTTTGCCGCGCTCAACGCCGAGCGCGAGGAGAACGGGGAGCAGACCTTTGCCAATCCCCGCAACGCCGCCGCCGGCTCGCTGCGCCAGCTTGACCCGAGGATCGCGTCGAAGCGCCGGCTGGATATTGCCGTTTTCAACCTCCAGCTCGCCGAGGGACGGACCTTCACGACCCACGCCGAGACGCTTGCTTATCTGCGCACGCAGAAATTCAAGGTCATCGGCAACAAGGTGGTCGACAACGTGCAGGACGCGCTCGCGGAGATCCGCCGTCTCGGCGAGGAGCGCGCGGAGCTGCCCTACGATATGGACGGCGCAGTTGTAAAGCTGAATAGCCTTACAGACCGAGAAATTCTCGGCTCAACGAGCAAGGTGCCGCGCTGGGCCATCGCCTACAAGTACCCTCCCGAGGAGAAGGAGACCCGCGTGACGGACATCGTCGTGCAGGTGGGGCGCACGGGCGTGCTGACGCCGAAGGCGGTCTTTGAGCCGGTGCATCTGGCCGGAACGACCGTCACGAACGCGACGCTCCACAACCAGGACTTCATCGACGAGAAGGACATCCGCGTCGGCGACACCATCGTGGTGCGCAAGGCGGGCGAGATCATTCCCGAGGTCGTGCGCGTGCTGAAGGACAAGCGTCCCGACGGCACGCAGCCCTACCGTCTGCCGGACCGCTGTCCGGTCTGCGGCGCGCCGGTCTACCGCGCCGAGGGCGAGAGCGCCACGCGCTGCACGGGCGCGGAGTGTCCCGCGCAGCTGCTGCGCAACCTCACACACTTCACCTCGCGCGAGGCGATGGACATCGACGGCGTGGGTCCCGCGCTGCTCGAGCAGCTGGTGAACGCCGGACTTGTCCGCAAGGCGTCCGACCTTTACAGTCTCGACGTGCAAACGCTTGCGCAGCTCGACCGCATGGGCCTCAAGAGCGCGCAGAACGCCGTCGCCGCCATTGATCGCTCCAAGCAGAACGATCTTTCCAAGCTGCTCTGCGCCCTCGGCATCCGCCAGATCGGCACAAAGGCCGCGCGTGTGCTCGCGCAGCGCTTCGGCTCGATGGACGCGCTGATGAACGCCACGGTCGAGGAGCTGACCGCCGTGGATGACATCGGCGAGATCACCGCGCAGTTCCTACAGCGCTGGTTCGCGGACGGGCAGTCCCGCGACCTCATCGAAAGCCTGAAAAACGCAGGCGTCAACATGACCTGCACAGAAGCCCCGCAGGACCTGCGCTTTGCGGGCAAGACCTTTGTGCTCACCGGATCGCTCACGCGCTTCACGCGCGACGAGGCCGAGGCGCTCATCGCCGACCACGGCGGCAAGGCCGCCGGCTCCGTCTCCAAAAAGACGAGCTATGTGGTCGCCGGAGAGGCCGCCGGAAGCAAGCTGCGCAAGGCGCAGGAGCTGGGCGTTCCGGTGCTCACGGAGGACGAATTTCTGGCGCTGCTCGGCGGCAAGGCCGAAGATGATCCGGAAAACGGCGAAAATGGCGGACAGCTCGGCCTGTTTTCCTGAAAAGGAGAGCATTTGATGAACATTCGCACGGCAGAGCGCCGCGATCTTTCCGCGATGCTCGACATTTACAACTACGAGGTGAAAAACGGCACGGCGACCTTCGACGTAGAGCCCCGCGCGGGCGCGGCGGGGGAGGCGTGGTTCGCCGCGCACAACACCGGCAACCATCCGCTGCTCGTGGCGGAGGAGGACGGTAAGGTCCTCGGCTACGCCTCGCTCTCGCCCTACCGCGACTTCGACGCCTATCTGCAAACCGTTGAGCTTTCCGTTTACGTTGCGCCCGAGAGCCGCGGGCGCGGCATTGCGAGCGCGCTGATGGAGGCCGTTCTTCGTCTGGCGCGCGAGGACGCGGGCACGCACACGGTCGTTTCCGTCATCGCGGGCGGCAACGCGGCGAGCGTCCGCCTGCATGAGAAATTCGGCTTCACCTACTCCGGCACCCTGCATGAGGTGGGGCTGAAATTCGGCCGCTACCTCGATATCGTCAACTACGAGCTGCGCGTGGGCTGAGCAAAACGCGCCCGAAAAAAACATCGAAAGATCCGGAACTTTTTCTGCTTTCCTTCGTCTATTCATGCAGGGCCGCGGCACGCGGTCAAAAGAACGATCTACTAAGGAGAATCATTCGCATGAAACGAACGCTTTCCCTCATTCTCATCCTCACGATGCTGCTGTCTCTCGCCGCCTGCGGCAGCAAGGACGCCGCGCCGGCCGACGACGACAACGCGCCGCCGCAGGAGCAGGGCAGTGGAGATCCGCAGCCCGGCGGAACGACCGGGACGCCCGACGAGCCGGAGCAGCCCGAGCAGACGCAGCCGGCAGAGCTGGAGCCGACGGACAACAGCAAGCCCGAGCAGGAGCCTGCCGGGGAACCGGAAAAGGAGCCTGCCAGCCAGCCTGAGCAGAAGCCCGAGCCCAAGCCGGCTGAAAAGCCTGCGGAGGAAAAGCCCACAGAGCCGCCGACCGAGACGCCCAAGCCCGAGACCCCGGCAGAGGACAAGCCCGCCGCGGCTGTCGACGACGCGCTGACGATCCTCAATGCGATCTGGAATACATACAGCGATGAAGAAAAGTTCCCTGCCGCCGGTGGGGATTCCGAGCACGCCGTAGACGGCGCGCCCGGCAGCTTCGACGTGAGCAATGCCGACAGCCTCAGCTATCTGCTCACCTTCCCGGCGGACGACGCTTCGCTCATCGACAGCGCCGCCTCGCTCGTTCACATGATGAATCTGAACACCTTCACCTGCGGCGCGTTCCATGTCGCCGACGCGAACAACGTCGCCAGGCTCGCGGACGACCTGCGCACGACCATTCAGGCCAAGCGCTGGATGTGCGGCTTCCCGGATAAGCTGGTCATCGTCACGGTCGGGCAGAGCGTGCTCTCCGTGTACGGAAACGAGGAGCTGGTCAACACCTTCCGCGATAAGCTCCTGGCGAGCTATTCCGCCGCCACCGCCGTCTATGACGAGGCCATCAACGCATAAAACAGCAGAGAAGAAAAGAGGGATGCCGCGCATTCCTCTTTTCTTTTTGCCGCTTGCGAGCGGGCCGGTTTTCGTATAAAATGTGGTCAGAGCACATCGCCGCACGGAGGAAGCACCATGCCAAAGCCAAAGTGGAAGCTGAACACCATCTACATATCCGAGCGGCTGCAGGAGAGCCTGCGGCCGATCTCCCGCTGCGTGCTGACCACCGTGGTCGCCCCGATGGGCTACGGAAAGACCACCGCGGTGAACTGGTATCTGGAGGAGCGCGCAAAGACCGGGCCGCTGCACGTCGTCCGCATCAGCGTGTATTCCGACAATCTTGCGATCTTCTGGCGGAGCGCGCAGGACGCCTTTGCCCGCGCGGGCATCGACCTGCTGCGGGAGTATGCCTGTCCCACGGACGCCGCCGGCGGCGGGCTGCTGGCGGACGATCTCTGCCATGAGCTGGCGGGGGAAACGCCCTGCTATCTGTTCATCGACGACTTTCACCTGCTCACAGACCAACGCGTGACCGCCTTTCTCTGTATGCTTGCGGGCCGCCTGCCCGCCAACGTCCACCTGATCATCGCCGGCCGCGACCGCTTTCTGCCCGCCGCAGAGATCGTCCGGCTGGGGGCGAGGGTCTACCGGCTCGGCACAGAGCAGCTGCGGCTGAACCACACGGAGCTGGCTGTTTACGCGCACCGCTGCGGCACAGAGCTTTCCGACGCGCAGGTGGAATCGCTGCTCTACTCCAGCGAGGGCTGGTTCTCCGCCGTCTACCTGAACCTGCGGACGCTCTCGGAGCATGGGACGCTGCCCGAACGCGATTCCGATATTTTCACCATGTTCACCGCCGCCATGATCGAGCCGCTGCCGCAGCGGCAGCAGGAATTTCTCGCGGTGATGGGTCTTGCCGACGAATTTACCGCGGAAATGGCGCGCTTTGTCACCGGGGACGCCGACGCGGAGGAGCTGCTCGCCGTGCTGACCGCGCAGAACGCCTTTGTCAGGCGTCTGCCGGACGGCGTGACCTACCGCTTCCACCACATGATGAAGGAATGTGCGGAGCGCACCTTCCGGACGCTGGACGCGGAGACGCAGCGGCGCTGCCGGGAGCGCTACGGCGCATGGTACGAGGAACGCCGGCAGTATCTTCACGCCATGGCGGCCTACCGGCGCTGCGGGGACTACGACGCGCTGCTGCGCGTGGTGCAGGAGGATGCGGGCATCCTGCTCGCGTCGCTGCCCCCGTCGGAGGTGCCGGCCGCTCTCGACGAATGTCCCGCCGATGCTCTGAAGGCGCACCCGTTCGCGCTTCTGGTGCTGATGCGCAGTATGTTCAACTGGCGCAATATCCCGAAAATGCTGGAGCTCAAGGCGCTCCTGCTCGCCGCACTGGAGGAGCATCCCGAGCTGCCCGCGGAGGAGCGCGGCAACCTGCTGGGCGAATGCGACCTTATCATGAGCTTCCTCTGCTATAACGACATCAGCGCCATGAGCCGTCTGCACCGCAGCGCCAGCGCGCAGATGTCCCGTCCCGCCATCAGCATCCGCTCGAGCGGCGGCTGGACCTTCGGCTCGCCGTCCGTGCTGATGATGTTCTACCGCGCCCCGGGCGAGCTTGCGGGCGAGCTTGCCGAGATGGCCGAATGTATGCCGCACTACTATAAGATCACCAACGGTCACGGTCAGGGCGCGGAGACCATCATGCGCGCCGAGGCCGCCTTTGTGCAGGGGCGCTTCACCGACGCGCACATCGCGCTGGAGAGCGCCTACGCGCAGATCGAGGGCAACGGGCAGGAGAATATGGCGCTCTGCTGCGACTTCCTCGCGCAGCGACTCTCTCGGTATGCGGAGGTCGGGCCGCACCGCAGCTTTGCCGAGCGCCGCACGGAGCTGCTGCGGCACCACAACGCCTCGTGGCTCAACCTCTGGAACGCCGTCAGCGCCTACTGCCACGCCCTGTCGGGCGAGATGGAACAAATTCCGGAGGTCTTTGCCGAGCACCACCTCGCCTCGGTCAGCATCCTCGCGCCGGGCCGGCCGATGATCGAGATGATCGAAAATCAGGTGTACCTTGCTCAGGGCGCTTACGCCAAGGTGATCGGCCGCAGCGAAGGTCTGCTCGCCCTGTGCGAGGGGATGCACTACGCGCTCGTCGCACTGCACGTTCGCCTTCAGACCGCGTCGGCCTATGAGCGGCTGGGCAAGCGCGGGGAAGCCGAGACGCTGTTGGCGCAGGCGCTTGCCGACGCCGCGCCGGACGGCATCGTGATGCCGTTTGCGGAGAACTACCGCTATCTCAAGCCGCTGCTTGCCGCAGGCACGCAGACCGCGCTCACGGCGCGGGTGCTCGCGCTGGGCGAGGCAGGGGAGCGGCGGCAGAGCGGGACGGTCCGCCCCGCAGCGTTCGCCGCGCTGACGGAGCGGGAATATGCGCTGGTCGGCCTGATGGCACAGCGGCTGACGAACCGGGAGATCGCGGAAAAGCTGTTTCTCTCCGAGGGCAGCGTCAAGCAATATGTAAACCAGATCTATTCCAAGCTCCACATCGAGGGCGACCAGCGCACGAAGCGCAGGCGGCTCGCGGAGCTGCTCACGCAAAAGGCATGACATCGGGAGGACGTCCGCAGGGACGCCCTCCCGTTCCTTTATCGGTCGAAGCTGGGGTTGACGAAGTAGACGTTCTTCTCGTCGAGCTTTTCCTTGGCAAGCCGCAGCCCCTCACCGAAGCGCTGGAAGTGCACGATCTCGCGCGCCCGCAGGAACTTGATGACGTCGTTGACGTCGGGATCGTCGGAAAGGCGCAGGATGTTATCGTAGGTCACGCGCGCCTTCTGCTCGGCGGCGAGGTCCTCGGTGAGGTCGGCGATGGTATCGCCCGTGACCTGCATCGTCGCCGCCGACCACGGATAGCCGGAGGCGAACTGCGGGAACACGCCGGTCGTGTGGTCGACGAAATAGGTATCGAAGCCGGCCTCCTTGATCTGATCTACCGTGAGGTTCCGCGTGAGCTGGTGGACGATGGTGCCGACCATCTCAAGATGCCCCAGCTCCTCTGTACCGATATCGGTCAGCAGGCCCTTGAGCTCGGGGTAGGGCATTGAGTAGCGCTGGCTCAGATACCGCAGCGAAGCGCCGAGCTCGCCGTCCGGGCCGCCGTACTGGCTGATGATCGCCGCGGCGAGCTTCGGATTGGGGTTGGCGATCTTCACCGGATACTGCAATTTCTTTTCATAAACAAACATCAGTCGTTCCCTCCCAGATCCCACGGCCACGGATTATCGAGCCACTTATAGCTGCCCGGCGTCAGGTCGGTCTGAAGCAGCGGGCCGTACTTCTCCTGATACTTCTCCCGTCCCTCGCGCGCGAGCTTGATATACGACCAGTAGAGCGCCAGCACCTCCTGATCGTCGCGGTGCGTGGTGAGGTACAATCCCAGCTCGTCGATGGCGAAGTCAAGCGCCATCAGCTCGCTGAGCGCCGTGTTGGCGGCGGGGAAGCGGGTCTCCATGTCGGCGTGGAAGGGCAGATTCAAGCCGGGGAACAGCGTGCCGGCCTGCAGGGCGTCCTGCTGGGAATAGCGTGCGGGGTTGTCGCACTGCACGGGAACATAGGGAAAGGCCAGCGGCGCACAGCTGCCCGGCAGACGGCCCTCCGTCGTGCCGCAGATCTTCACCGCCGTATCGTTCTTTTCCAAATGGGTCTCCTCCTTCTTGGCATTGAGCATTGCGCTCATACCAGTATACGCCGCGGCAAAAAAGAGGAAACAGGGCTTTTCTTTCCGCCCGATGTCTGCTACAATATGTCCATGGAAGAATAGAAAAAAGTCCCCGCGCATAGCGTTGCACGGGGTGAGGAAATTGATCGTTCTTCTGCGTAAAAAATTTTTGGCATTCGCAGCCCTGGTTGTGGGCGGCACCTTCATGCTGTGCGGCGTACTCACGCGCGAAGCCCGACCGGTCTTTCGGCCGGAGGGGATCCCGGAAACGCCCGTGATCGTCATTGACGCGGGACACGGCGGGGAGGACGGCGGCGCTGTCGCGGCGGACGGCACGGTGGAAAGCGGCATCAATCTTGCCATCGCGCAGGATCTCGACGCGCTGCTGCGCCTTCTCGGCTGTGAGACGAAGCTGACGCGCACGGAGGATACCGCCATCTACTCGGAGGGCGCTCAAACGCTGCGGGAGAAAAAAGCCTCCGATCTCAGAAACCGCGCGGCGCTGGTGAACGAGACGCCGAACGCCGTGCTTTTGAGCATCCACCAGAACAGCCTTCCGGCCTCGCGGCGCGTCCACGGCGCGCAGGCGTTCCACGCCCGCACGGAGGGCAGCGAGGCGCTCGCCGAGAGCGTACAGGTCGCGCTCAACGCGGCGGTGAACCCGGGAAACGAGAAAAGCCGGAAGGTCATTGACAAAAGCGTTTATCTGATGAAAAACATCAGCTGTCCCGCGGTGCTGGTCGAGTGCGGCTTTCTCTCCAACGCGGAGGAGGCCGCAAGGCTCTGCGAGACGGACTATCAGCGCAAGCTGGCTGTGACCGTCGCCGCCGGCTTTCTCGCGGGACTCGCCGGTGGGCAAGCGGCAGCATAAGAAACAGAAAAGGGGAGACCCCATGAAGGCAAAAACCGTATTTTACTGCACCGAGTGCGGCAACGAGACCGCAAAGTGGGCGGGGCGCTGCCCTGCCTGCGGCGCATGGAATTCCATCGTGGAGCAGGCCGCGCCGAAGGCGTCGGCGGCAGGGAAGGGGCGCACCAAGGCGCTCGCGCGCAGCAAGGCGCATCCGATCGCCGAGCTGCAGACCGAGCAGGAACTGCGCTTTTCGACCGGCATGGGTGAGCTGGACCGTGTGCTCGGCGGGGGAGCCGTCAAGGGCTCGCTGGTGCTCGTCGGCGGCGCGCCGGGCATCGGCAAATCGACGCTGATGCTGCAGATCTGCAGTCAGCTCTGCCGCTTTGCCAAGGTCCTGTATGTATCCGGCGAGGAATCGCCGCACCAGCTCAAGATGCGCGCCGAGCGGCTGAAGGTCGCGAGCGGGAACCTTTATGTGCTCTCGGAGACCTGTCTCGGCGACGTGCTCGAATGTGTCAGCGAGGAAGCGCCGGACATTCTGATCGTGGACTCCATCCAGACGCTCTACAACGAGGAGCTGGATTCGCCCGCGGGCAGCGTCAGTCAGGTCAAGGACTGCACGATGACGCTCATGCAGCTCGCCAAGGGGCAGGGCATCACGGTGTTTGTGATCGGCCACGTCAACAAGGAGGGCTCCATTGCCGGCCCCAAGGTGCTCGAGCACATGGTGGACTGCGTGCTCTATTTCGAGGGCGACCAGCACATGACCTACCGCATCCTCCGCGCGGCGAAGAACCGCTTCGGCGCGACGAATGAGATCGGCGTCTTCGAGATGGAAAACGACGGTCTCATTGAGGTCGAAAATCCCTCGGAAATGCTGCTCTCCGGCCGTCCTGCCGACGCGCCGGGGACCTGCGTGACCTGTGTGATGGAGGGCGCGCGGCCCGTGCTCGCGGAGATCCAGGCGCTGCTGGCAAGCTCATCGTACCCGACGCCGCGGCGCACGAGCAACGGCTTTGACTACAACCGCGCGGCGATGCTGCTGGCGGTGCTGGAAAAGCGCGGGCAGCTCAAGGTGTCGCAGTGCGACGCGTATCTGAACATCATCGGCGGCCTGACGCTGGACGAGCCTGCCGCCGATCTCGCGGCCATTCTGGCGCTGGCGTCGAGCTATCTCGACAAGCCCATCGGCGCGCAGGTCGCCGCCATCGGCGAGGTCGGTCTGACCGGCGAGTTAAGGAACGTGAACAATCTGTCGCAACGGCTCAGCGAGGTGCGGCGGCTCGGCTTCACGGAGTGCATCATTCCAAAGCAGCATGGGAACCGTCTTGGACGTCCGGACGGCCTGAAGCTGACGGAGGTGCAGAATGTCGGTGAAGCGCTGCGTGTGCTGGCGAGGTCGTAACGCCGCTGACCGCAGAGCGCGGGATATAGTGTACGCAGGCGTTGCTGCGGCACGACGGCATCCCGCAGGCTGTGGAATACTTGAAGCCGCAGCGTCCGCCGGACTGGAACACGCAGTTGGCATGACAGAAAAGCTCGCTCATTCGATCAGACCCTTTCCAATGAAAAGTTTTCTCGGAAATAGTTTGCGCGAAGGAGCGACGGATTAAACCGTTTTTTGAATCTTCAGTATACTCAATGCCTTTAAGCAGTTAATCCTTACGGAAAGGAGAAACGCAAAAACAGCTGAAGAAGCGATTTAGGGCTACCCTATTTTGAACAAAATTTTTATTTTGTTCAATTATATCTTTAGGTCGATCGGGGTCCCCCGCTTTGAACGACAGCTGTTTTTGTGAAAGCTCATGAACGATTACCGTACCGAAGCGCCGCCGATCCTGCGCGACTTTCTTTCCTACCATGAAACGATCAAGGCGCACTCCCGAAAAACCGTGGACGAATACTTTCTCGATCTGCGGAATTTTTTCCGTTATCTCAAGCAGACGCGCGACCCATCGCTGCGCGGTCTGGAGCTGAATGAAATATCCATTCTGGACGTCGATCTCGATTTCGTGTCCTCCGTCACGCTCACGGACATCTACGGCTATATGACCTATCTGAGCCGCGAGCGCGTACTGCATCAGAACAGCGATGCCTCCGGCTATGGTCTCAACGCTGCCTCCAGAGCGCGTAAAATCGCAACGATCCGCTCTTTTTACAAGTATTTGACCAACAAAGTCCACCTGATCAAGGAAAATCCGGTCAAGGACCTCGATTCGCCGAAGCTCAAGAAAACGCTGCCGAAATACCTCACCTTGGAAGAAAGCGTGCAGCTGTTGTCCTCGGTGGACGGACAGAACCGCGAGCGGGATTACTGCATCCTGACGCTCTTCCTGAACTGCGGCCTGCGTATTTCCGAGCTTTGCGCGCTCAACACCACGGACATTCAGGACGACGCGCTGCGCGTGCTCGGTAAAGGAAACAAGGTGCGCATCGTCTACCTCAACGACGCGTGCAAGGAAGCGCTCAACGGCTATCTCGCCGTGCGCCGCCCCATCGTCGGGCGCGATCAGAACGCCCTCTTCCTCTCCTCCCGCAACGAGCGCGTCAGCCGCTCGACGGTCCACGCGCTGGTGAAAAAGCACTTGAGCGAGGCCGGGCTCGACTCGACGCAGTATTCCGCGCACAAGCTGCGCCACACAGCGGCGACGCTGATGCTGCAAAACGGCGTGGACGTCAAGGCCGTGCAGGAGGTTCTGGGCCATGAGCACCTCAACACAACGGAGATCTACACGCATATCGACAACGAGGCGCTGCGCGTTGCTGCAAAGGCAAATCCCTTGTCACGCGTGAAGCCGCCGAAGAAAAATGAAGCGGAAAATTGAGAAAGAGACGGAGCATGCTCCGTCTCTTTCTGCTTTGTCAGCCTTCCTGCATCTGCACGCTTTCCGCCATGGCGATCAGCTCGTCCTCGGTGAACTGCAGCTCCTCCCATGCAAAGGATATCTGAAATTGGAAATTTGTCTCTTCATCCATCCAGATGATGGAATTGCAGCGCTCACTGCCGTCCTCCTCCCGATAGATGCCGAGTATTCCGTCATGGCCGTTTACGGTCACGGGACGGTAGGCATATCGTTCCGGGTCCGCCGGATAGTGCCATCTTGTGTCATCCTGCATATACGTATAGGTCAGCGAGATGGAATAGTCCTCGCCCTCATCGTCCTTGTAATAAAACGAAGCGGCGATCGTGCTGGCGAACCGGGCCCGCTTGTCGGCTCTCTCTTCATAGCCCTCCGGCAGCGCGGTGATCGTAAAGACTGGCATCGGCTCGTCTTCCGAGGTGTACACAATATCGCCGGTAAAGAAATAGCTCAGCCATTGGTTCTCCCCTGTCTCACTATATTCAGTAAACCAACGCACCACCGCTGCGCGAACCGTTGAGCTGGCTGCCATAAGCGTGCCGAACAGAAGCGTGCCGATAAGCAAAAGGCACGCGGTCCCGCGGAGCATCCGTTTCCACAGCGGCTTTGCCTGCCGCCTTGCCCAGCCGAACGGAGACGCACACAGGCGCAGCTGTTCTCTTTGGTAGTGCGCGGAGCGTCCCGGCGGTGCGAAGACTTCCTCCGCATCAAGCGTGTTTGCTTCCATCAGCGCACGGCGCAGCAGCTCGTCCATATTACTCATAGCAGTACCCCTCCTTTTTCAGCCGTTCCCGAAGCATCGCCTTTCCGCGTTGGATGCGCGTAGCCACAGTGGACTCGTTCAGTCCAAGACGGCGAGCGATCTCTTGGTTGCTCTGTTCCTCAACGAGCTTGAGCTCCAGCACACGGCGGTAGCCATCCGGCAGCGCCCGCACGAGCGAGACAAGGTAGGCGTATTCCCCTGTGCTGTCCGACAGCGCGGGCGGTTCCCATTCATCCGAAAAGGATACCGTGTGCCGCTGTGCGCGCAGCAGGTCGATGGCCGCGTTCTTTGCGATCGTGACCGCATAGCCGCACGCCTCCTCCAAGCCGAACGAGGAGATGCGCTCCCAGCTTTGCAGAATGCGAAGCCACGCCTGCTGAGCGGCATCCTCGGCCGGTGCGGGATCACGCAGCACACGAAATGCCGCGGCGTATACTCTTTTCTCACACGCCCCATAGAGCCGCAGAAATTTTTCCCGCTCGGTCTGATCCTCGGGCATCGTCATCCAGATAACCATGAGCTCCCTCCGCTTCGTGAATGGTGTTTCTGCCAATAGAACGGCTAAGAGTCCGCCAATATCTCACCGGCTCAAAAATTTTATTGTCTTTTTCCGTCTCTGTCAATCATCCCTGCCGGTACACGCCGCCGATGTGCAGGAAGCGCGCACGGACAAATTCATAGGTGGACAGCGGGCGGTCATCGGCGTCGAAGCTGTGCGCGGCGACGAGGATGTCCGCATAGCTGCGCGGACGGTCCGCCGCCACGACGACCGGCGAATGCTGCCAGCCGGCGCCGTCGAACGAGAGCTGCACGATATCGCCCGGCCGGATGCGCTCCGGTGAGACTTCCCCTGCGAACGGGCCGGCGGACGGCGTGCGGCGCGTGAGAAAATTATAGAGATACTCCACGCCCGTCCACGCGGGCGCTTTGTCGTTGGCATTGATGTAGTACCAGCCAAAGGTCGGCGTGTAGTTCATCACACCCGCACCGGCATAGATGCATTGGGACGCAAAATTCGTGCAGTCGCCGCCGATGCCTTCGTAGTCGTAATAGCGCGGATTGCGCCCGTACGCCCAGATATGGGCATAGCGCACCGCCGCGGCGCGGTCGTATGGCAGTAAAGCGAGCATGGCCTCTCCCCTCCCCTCTCCCAATGTATGCAAAAAGGCGAAAATCGGCCACAATATGTCGTAGGAATGAATTGACTTTGCGTCCATATTTCGGTATACTGTCAAATTGAGCGAATGAAATTTTGCAAGGAGGTCTTCCATGAACACGCAAGAGCTTTCCAAGGTCTGCCGTCAGGTGCGCCGCGACATCATCACGATGACGGCCAATGCCGGCAGCGGCCATCCCGGCGGCTCCCTTTCGGCCGTCGAGCTGATGACCAGCGTTTTCTTCAACCACATGCGCGTCGATCCCAGCAACCCGCACGATCCCGACCGCGACCGCTTTGTGCTCTCCAAGGGCCACGCGGCGCCGTGCTATTATGCGGTGCTTGCCGCCAAGGGCTTCATCTCCCGCGACGAATACGCGAACTTCCGTCAGCTCCACTCCATCCTGCAGGGCCACCCCGACGCCAAAAAGGTCCCGGGCGTGGACGCCTCCACCGGCTCGCTCGGTCAGGGCGTGTCCATCGCCGTCGGCATGGCGCTCGGCGCGAAGCACCTCGGCAAGGATACGAAGGTCTTTGCCCTCGTCGGCGACGGCGAGAGCCAGGAGGGGCAGATCTGGGAGGCTTACATGGCCGCCGCCCACTATAAGCTGGACAACCTCACCGTCATCATCGACAACAACGGTCTGCAGATCGACGGCTCGAACGATCAGGTCATGAGCCTCGGCGACCTCGGCGCAAAGCTGCGCGCCTTCGGCTTTGACCTTGTGGAGCTGCCGGACGGCAACGATCTCGACGCGGTGGAGGCCGCGCTCTCGAAGCCGACGATGCCCGGCAAGCCCAAGGCGATCCTCGCCCACACGGTCAAGGGCAAGGGCGTTTCGTTCATGGAAAATCAGGTCGGCTGGCACGGCAAGGCGCCCAACGCCGAGCAGCGCGATCAGGCTTTGAAGGAATTGGAGGGTTAACGAACATGGCTGATAAAATTGCGACCCGCCAGGCTTACGGCGAAGCGCTGATCGAGCTGGTGGAAAAGAACGATAAGGTCGTCGTGCTCGACGCCGACCTTGCCAACGCGACCCAGACCTGCAAGGTCGCCAAGGCACACCCCGAGAAATTCTACAACTTCGGCATTGCCGAGGCCAACATGGTCGACGCCGCCGCCGGCATGAGCACGATGGGTCTTGTTCCCTTCTGCTCCACCTTTGCGATGTTCGCGGCCGGCCGCGCCTACGAGCAGATCCGCAACTCCGTTGCCTATCCGCACTTCAACGTCAAGATCTGCGCCACCCACGCCGGTGTGAGCGTCGGCGAGGACGGCGGCAGCCATCAGTGCATCGAGGACCTTGCGCTCATGCGCGTGATTCCCGGCATGACGGTCATCTGCCCCGCCGATGCGAGCGAGGCCAAGGCCGCGACCATGGCGATCGCTGATTTCGACGGCCCCGTGTATATGCGCCTCGCCCGTCTCGCCACGCCTGTTTTTGAGGGTGACATGGTCAAGCCCTTTGTTCTCGGCAAGGCCAATGTCCTGCGCGAGGGCAAGGATGTCGCGATCTTCGCGACGGGCCTGATGGTCAATGAATCCCTCATGGCGGCAGAAGCGCTCGCCAAGGACGGCATCGACGCCGCCGTCATCAACGTCCACACCATCAAGCCAATCGACGCCGAATGTGTGACTGCGTGGGCGGAGAAGTGCGGCAAGGTCATCACCGTTGAGGAGCACAGCGTCATCGGCGGCTTGGGCGACGCGGTGGCGGACGTCCTCATGGGCAAGGTCAACTGCAAATTCCATAAGATCGGTGTGAACGACCAGTTCGGCCAGTCCGGCAAGGCAGCCGACGTGCTGCGCGAGTACGGTCTGACCGCCGATCAGATCGCCGCAACGATCAAGGCCAACATCTGACGAGAGAAAGAGAGACAAAGCACACACTTTGTCTCTCTTTTTTAAGGAAATATTTTTCACTTTTCTCTTGTATTTTCCGTTTTCTGTGCTACAATACAGGTAGTACCAAATGTACCAATCATTTGAAATAACTTTACAAAAGGAGACGATATCATGCCACTCGTTACCTCTACTGAAATGTTCAAGAAGGCGTATGACGGCGGCTACGCCATCGGCGCGTTCAACGTCAACAACATGGAGATCGTGCAGGGCATCACCGAGGCCTGCCAGGAGGAACACGCTCCCGTTAT
>OJAM01000543.1_pt1 | contig 16315 bp, 13 predicted proteins | sample 1589071 | NCBI WGS metagenome assembly OJAM01 (sample SAMN03283243) | human gut metagenome | biome: human-associated habitat; material: feces | host: Homo sapiens | place: Peru | collected 2012
ATCTTCACGGCGTGGATGTACCCATAGTCGATCAGCTTGTAGGCCAGCTTGCGGCTGATGCCCAGCATCTCCCGAAGTTCTTTAACGGTCACAATGTCCGGGTATTCCGGAAACATCATCTGATAAAGCTCTCTGAGCTCATTTTTCTTCATAGGTTTGAACCTCCTTTGCCTGTTCTGAAACCGCATTTCTGCGGTAATTTTTGCTTGCTGCCGCATCCGCATCGTTCCTGCCCCGGAGTCTCACCACGGCGTATCGCTTCTTCGGTGCGCTCTCGTCGCAGCAAGTTCCATATCATTCGCTTCCGCACTCGTGCGAAAGCTCATTCGTTTCACTGCTGCTCCTCTTCCCACAAAATCTTCGATTTTGCGGGAGCCCTGAATTATCGGGAAGTCGTGGCGTCACTTGCCGGAAGCATATCCTTTGGAGGCGGCGATTCAATTTTCAAGGTGCACAGGGAGACAGTTCCCTCAATAGGCAGCCAGCGAGAAAGGCATTTTATAGACCCCCTCACTAACCAACTGGGAACTTTTTTCGGATTTGAACGAAAAAACTTTTGAGAATTTTTCTGTGAGTCTCCCTACTAATCAATTGGGAAATTTTTTAAAATTTTGGCAAAGTAATTTGAGAAATTCCATCAACTTTTCAAAAGGTCCCTTCACTTACTCTGAATAAGGGGTGCCATTTGGCAGGGTGTTTCGAGAAATTTCTCAATTTTTCTATCAAGACGCAAAAAGAGGCGCAGCCTACGGATTTCTCCGAAGGCTGCGCCTCTAAAATTTCTTTTCAATTAACTTAAAAAGTGAACAAGCACAGATGCATTTGAGTCTGGCTTATATATCAAATCGCAAGATAATGCTCTATAAAGTATATAACTGCAAAGCAGTATTCTTCATACTGATTGTCCTTATTACGCCCCTTCAGCCGAGCTATTTCGCTCGCCCATTCTATATCGGACGCTGAACCCAGCGAGGAATACGCCTCAAAAGCTGCTTTTCGCCTATGTACAATTGTACTACAATCCAAGTTCAATGTTTCAATCGTTTTTTGAGCATCTGTAGTTCTTCCATAGATATGCCCTTCATCATCATATGAAAATAACGACTCAACATTTTCATCCAACGGAGTGACAGGAATGATAGAATCGTTTTTCTTATCATCACAATGAGATGGGAATAATTTCTTTTCCCGCTTTGGCCTTCCAGTCCTTTCTTGCTCTCCGCCGTCGCACGAACATACTAGATTTGTATATACTAATTGAAGGTGCGTATATCGTTTATCTCCCTTTGGTAATAGATGCTCGATAACGGAATGATGGTCTGGGGAAATGCGCTTGCCACAATAACAACAAATATCACCTTGCTCATCCGCCAATTGCTGTTTCAACTCGCTCTTTACATTTGAAGGGAGATCATCAAAATTAGCACCTGCAGTTTCTTTGTAGCGCTCAAGCGATTCCGGTGGTTTTCTTTTCTCTATATATTTCATTTAGTCACCCATCCTCGAAAGCAAGTGCCCTGCCGTTACCCAAAAAGGATCATCCCTTGATAGTAGCTCACGAAGTGTATTTTCGTGTATAAGAGCATCTTTCTTGTTTCCGTGAATAACAGAATTTCTAAAATCTCGCATTGCCTTTTCGACATCTACAGGTCTTTTCCCGACATCCATAATCTCTTCCAACACCTCTGTAATGTCCCGGTTAAAAGTGTCGGCAGATGGCTCAAAGACCTGTCCGTCTTTCAAAATCCGTATGTTTTCTTTTCTCATCTTTCCAAGTGTTAAGGGAGAATGTGTAGTAAATAACACTTGTCCTGTGATCTCGATTTCGGAAATAATCTCTGCAAATCTACGCTGCCAGTTCGGGTGAAGAAACGAGTCAAATTCATCAAGGAGAAACAGAGCCCGATATTCCTTAGTTGCTTCCAATAAGCAAAGAAGTTGAGCAAGTTGCTTTTCGCCTTCGCTTAGCATTTCTAACTGCATAGAAACATCATCTTTTATGACATTAAATCGTATTTCTTTTAGAATATCTGCCTGTAAGAGAAGCTCTAACTTAGCAAAAAGGTCAAAGCAATTTTCAGAATCAATTTTAACATTTGCAATGTTGTCTACTGTAATCGTGGCACTATCTTTATTGCTTATATTTAATGCGCCCATCTCCACCAACTGGCTCAAAACAGCGGCAACCGTCCCTTGCGCGTTCCAGAAAGAATCATTGGTTATAGGCGCTGATTTACTCCAAGTCGGGCGTTTTAATACAAACTCAACTGGTCCCCCAATACTCTCTATTCCTACCAAGTCGCAAATATTTTCAAAAGAATTACTCTTATAAACAGCATTTGCAAGCATAGCCGCAGGAAACTCTCTTAATCCAACAAATGATATATACTTAAGAACCGTTTCACCATTGTTTTTAAGTGCTTTTGAAAACGCCTTGTCAATATATGCGTCTGAAATATTCTTCAAACGCTCTGTCTCGCCACAGTAATATAGAAAAATTCCGCGTGGAAGAGAAAACCGCCGTTCAGCCTTCCTTACATTTTTTCCATCCTTGGTGAAAATCGTACCACCTCGGTTAGAAATCCGGTATTTACTGTTGTTTATCCGATAGCAAATATCATATATAAAGTCAATTGTCTGTTCATTGTATACCGCAGCAAATGCAGTGGCCAATGCCTCAAGCACATTGGATTTTCCGCTACCATTATTGCCTATCAGTGCATTGACCGAAGTCCCCTCATTGAAGGCTACTTCGAAGTCTTTAAGATTTTTGTAACTATCAAGATAAATATAATCAAGCTTCATTTATTCACCCACCTGACTAATCCAATCACGAATATTGGTTCCAATACGCTCAATATCTTTACGACCGAGCTCTCCGCTATGCATAATAACATTACGGGATCGTTCAATTGTTTGAATAATCTGTCTTGCCCAATCTATCGACACTATATACGCTTCAAACAAATCCAAATTTTGAGACATGATCGACACCAAATCTCCGAACTCAGTGTAATTGATCATTGAGTCACCACGCGGAGTATGCCATCGAATTTTTTCCTCTTCTCTTTTTCGGCTCTCGGCATTCCTTCTGATTTTTTCTGAAACACAATCCGCCCACCAATTTTCCCCTTTGGTTTCAATGAGAATTTTAACAACAAAGCGCCGAACAGAGTTTTCAAAAGCAGCAATAGCAGTGTAAACAGTTGCCATTGCCCTTGCCGAGTTAACAAGTTCTTCATCAAGCAAATCCAATGACAAGGAATCGATATATTCATGCGCTAATACTTCGGACATAGAATACTTGCTTACAGTTTCCGTTTTTTCAAGTGCGGATTTTGTTAACTCGCCCCGCATAATAAAAGCATAGAGCTTATCTTCGTTCATAAAAACCTCACAGCAAATGTTTTTTCAAACTTTGAAAAATAGCATCATAAACAGCCATATTCGTTGTCTCTGGCAAATGAATCTGTATGTTATAATGCAGGCCAAGTTGAGCCGCATGCGACGAAGAATTACTCTTCACATCACTAGAGTGTGTCTCCTCAGGTACACCCAAGTTAGGCTGTATGGGAGTTGCATCCGGCTGTTTATTTGCCGCTACATCAGTCCAATCAGCATAATCACAGAGCACCCGAAAGGTTCTCGCCATATTTTCAATCACTTTATCGCTCTTTTGGCCCTGTGTCAGTGTTCGCAACTTGTTTTTTAGTTCCTCTTGTGAGAGTTTTTGTGCCTCTTTATTGAGGTTGAATAAATCCTCGTAAGCTTCTTGAATTCCGATGGCAATAGTCTTCTTTGACTGGGATTGATCCAAAAAAGCATAGTAACGCTGTGTTGGCTCACCTGCGTCAGTCAGCAGTCCAAGAGCTTTGAGAACCCCCGTAATCAGCCGATCGTTGCTGCTTTTATATCCCAAATCCTCAAGAAACTTATTCGTAAATCTCTCTGGTGCCCGCGCGCCCAAAATAGAATTCATTATTCCTTCAAAGTTCTTGGTGCTTATTAAATATGATGTTGTGAGTGACATATTTATCCTCTCCTTATTATTTCTTTCAGCAATTCCACCGCGCTCTCCTCGCTCGGGTCATTCGTACCCAGTTCGCCGCGAAAAGCACAGGTGAGAATGGATTTTTTCATCAGGTCGATTTGGTTAAGGACTATTTCGGCGGTTTCTTTGGACTGTTGTTCTTTTGAAAACAAATCATCAAGAATATGAACGATTTCAAATTGTTCGTTGAGACACGGTGTAGGAACTACCAATCCTACCATTCCTTTTCTACTAATGGTGTTTTGTCCTGCGCTTGACACAATGTTCTCTTTGACATATATGCGATAGTTTTTGCTTCTCGAAAAGTAAATCATATACTGAGGAAGTAACCTGTTAGAATATTGAATTCTAATTATATGGTCACAGAATGCCCAATGGTGCTGATTTGTTATAAGATATTGCTTTCCCACATTGTCCTTTGAGCCATTAACACGAATCATTATTACATCATTCGGCCTTAATTCATAATTCGCCTGCTCTTTCTCATCCAATAAAATTTCTCTTAAGTCATCGGTGTTAAATCCGCAATCTGTGAGATTGGCCAGTCTCAAAACGACATAGGGGGTTCCGCTGATCCCCTTTCTCTTCGCAAGACCATTCTGCATATTTTCGACAATCGCTTCAAATGTTTTGTTTTCCCAACTCTCCATCCCCACGCCGTGCTCTTCCCGCCATTTCGCAGTCAGTTCCCCGGTGAAGGCCTTGTGGAGAATAGCGGCTTTGCGGGTTTCAAAGCTATCCACCACGGCCTGTGCCTTTTCTTTGGCCTCATCCAGCTTGGCAAACAGACTTTCAATGCGGTCAACAATGCGCTGCTGCTCAGCGAACGGGGGTAATGGAATTGAGAATTTGTTAAAAAGGGGAAAGTGTCTACGATACCCCAAATTGGGAATGTTGACAGACTGGAGTGCATAATAAAATGCTTTCGGCAAATAAAACGGCTTTGGTCTTAACACTTTTACTCCATCAGCGCCTTGAGCAAACGGAAAATCGACAAACTTGATGCACCGTGTGTGATCACCAAAAATAACTATCGGGAGCGCCCCTGAATAGCTCTTTTCCACATCATTTGTGTAGCCACCAATTAGCTCTTGACCCTGATCAACAACAGCAAGTTTCCCTTTCACTAAATAATCTTTTTGTTTAATTTTTTTCTTGCTATCTGTATGATTGTCAAATGACTCAACAAGTTTCAACCAACACCAATTCTCCGGCAATTTATACGGCCACTCCCAATCCGGCACCAAGGCTGCCTGCAAACGTTCTTCGGGCGTGAGGGCGGTTTCTTTTTTTGCTCTTGCCATCACTTTTCCTCCGTCAGAGCACGAAGCTCACGCACAACACTTTTCAGCAGATCGACCGCTTCCTCTAAATTTGCAATCGCTTCCTCGCCGCTTTCTACAGGGTCAGGAAGATCGTCATAATCCACGATGGAGTCGTCGCGGATCAAGCCAAGGTCAAGACTATCGTCCGGATTCTTGGCGATCTCCTCACGAGTGAATCTGCTCCAGCGCTCGCCGGTGCGCTTGGACGGGTCTTCATACCCTGCCACAAACTCGTCGAAATCACTCTTGCGCAGCTGCCGGGTCTTACCAAAGCTGTCCATATTGGTGCGTATATCGTAGAATGCAACCTCGGTGGTGTTATCCTGCTCGGTTGTCCCGCGGGTAAAGAACAGCACATTGGTCTTGACGCCCGGTGCATAGAAAATGCCGGTAGGCAGGCGCAGAATGATATACAGATTGCAGAAGTTCATCAGTTCCCGGCGTACGCCGGCACCGTCTCCGGCGGCAAACAATACATTATCCGGCAGCACCACGGCGCAGCGGGCCTTGCCGTCCGCCTTCAGGCTGCGATAGATCACCTGCAAAAAGTTCAGCTGCTTGTTGGAGGTCTGGAAAGAGATGTCATCCCGTGTGGCACGCTCACCGCCCTTTTTTGTGCCAAAGGGCGGATTGGTCATAATGACATCAAAATCTTTCAATCCCTTGGCGCTTTGTGCGAGAGAATCCCCCAATGTGATATTGGCATTCATATTGTGCAGATAGGCGTTCATCAATGCCAAGCGATGGGTCTCGTGTACCAGCTCCACACCGTTGAACGCTTTGTTCTGCTGGAAATCTGCCTGACGGTCAGAAAGTGCATACATATCGTTATTCGCATTGACATAGCGGTTGGCTGCAATCATAAAGCCAAAAGTACCACAGGCCGGGTCAAAGCACTTGTCGCCCAGCTGGGGTTTGATGAGCTCCGTCATCACATCGATCAGCACACGAGGGGTAAAGTACTGACCGGCACCGGACTTCTTCTCGTTGGCGTTCTTCTCTAAGAGTCCTTCATACAGGTCGCCCAGACCTTCCTCTTTGGCCTCATACCAGTCCAGCTTATCAATCTCCGTGATGATTTTTTCGAGGTTTTTCGGCTCCTCGATGCTGGAGGATGCGTTGGCGTAAATCTGCGCCACGCGGCCAACGGATTCTTCGCCCAACTTACTGAGCAGCGTATAGTAGTGCTTTTTCAGGTCAATGCCGGAACGGCTGGTCAAAGAGCCCCAACGATATGCTTCGGGAATATCCTTATCCGCACCGGTCTCATCGGCCATTTTCAAAAACAGAATGTAGGTCAGCTCTGTCACATACTGGTGATAAGTAATACCGTCATCCCGCAGCACATTACAGAGGTTCCAAAGTTTCTGTACAATATCTTGCGTGCTCATTTAAGCTGCTCCTTCGTAAATATAAGTGTTGATCTCGCGGATAATCTCCGCAAGCTGCCCGCCAAACTTCTTGTTAAAGCGTGCGAAACCGCCATCCATCTTGAACGCCGGTGCCTCAAAGGTCTCGGTATTGAGGATGCTCTCGTGAAGCATATATACCTTGATCTTTTCCAGCAGATCCAGCTGCATTTTGTTAAAGTGATGCGCCGAAATCAGTTTAGAAAAGGCCATTTTCACGCGGTCATCGTGGTTTACAAGCGGCGTTTTAAGTACAGCCCGACGGACAAAGGCGATAATGTCTGCCACGATCCGTTCATTGCTCACCGCACTGGCCGCTTCATTCAAGCTGCTCTCGGTGAAATTCTCCTTATCCAGTTCCAGCTTTAACTCCCGAAGCTGCGCCCGGGTCATATCGCTGGGGCGGGTGCAGGCTATGCGGATCGCTTCGATACGGTCTTTGTTCTCATTAACATAGGCCACAAAAGAGTCCAGATAATCCTGCGGTTTTTCCGTGTCACCATAGCCGCGGGTCGTTTCCAAAAGAGTATCTTCCTTTTCGGAATAGTAATGTCCGCGCTTTTTGCCCCTCAGGTTGTCAAACCAAAGCAGGAAATCCTTATCCTCCCGGCAGCGTCGCACAAAAGCTTCCTCTGTACAGCTTTTCAATTCCTTCGCATATTCCTGAATTGTTTTTCCTCCCAAGCGCTCGGAAACATCATACTTTTGCTCATCGGTCAGATTGTTGCTCTTGCGCTGTAATCTTGCCAAAATGCGATCTTTGACAGGTTGCTTGCCGGCCTCACCCGGACGGAACAAATCCTCCAACAATTCAGCCATTGATTTGCTGACGGAGACTGACTTCATATTGGAAGTGTCGTCCAAGTCCTCGTACACGCGAACTGCATCGAAGATATTGAAGTGAGTCTTTCCGATTTCCGGGCAAAGGCGAGTAGCGCGTCCCAGCATCTGCTCAAAGAGGATCCGGCTGTTGATCTTGCGCATAAACACCAAATTACAAATTGGCGGCACATCGATTCCGGTAGTCAGCAGGTCGACTGTTACGGCAATGTTGGGGTACTGGTTGTTCTTGAACTGCTTGATCACCTGCAAAATCTTCTTTTTGCTGCCGCCGGCAGTTTTGCCCGTGATTTTCATAATGGCATCATTGGAAATGCCATAGGGCTTGTAAATTTCTCGGAGCGTATCTACAATACGGTCAGCGTGTGCATCATTCACCGCAAAAATCAGCGTCTTTTCTCCACTTTCCGGATTCAGGTAGGTCGAAACTTCTTCCAGCACCTTGTGGGTATGATCCGGCAGAACAATTTTGCGGTTGAACTCCGACACATCGAAACCCATTTCATCGTCCAAAACTGCACCGTTCAAAAGTTCATTGGTGTTGGGGTCATATTGCGCCAAGGTTTCACCCTTCTTGAACTGTGCGTCATTTTCAATGAAATCCGTATTAATAAGATATGGAGGGTCGTGATCCACCAGCCAGCCATCGATAACCGCCTCACGGTAGCTGTAGGTATAGACCGGCTCCCCGAAAATCTCGGTCGTGTGCAGGGCGGGCGTAGCAGTCAAGGCAACTTTCACCGCATCGAAATACTCGATAACCTGCTTGTACTTGCTCATATAATCATCTTGATTATCGTAGAGGATTTCTTCTTCCGTCATTTCACGGTCAAGAATATAGCCTCGGTGGGCTTCGTCCACAATAATCAAATCAAATGCACCGGGCATCAAATCCGGTTCTTCTGCCAGAATCGTGCGTTTCAAAAGCCCCTGCACCGTTGAAATGCTGACCTTGGTTTCCAGATTGATGATGTTGTCATCAATCGCTTTGATCTCATATATTTTGTCCAGCGTCAGCAGTTCCTTCAGCTTGACATCTTTGAAGGTGTCCATTGCCTGCTCACCGAGGGACACTCGATCCACAAGGAAAAGAATACGACGGAAACGCTTGGATTCCAGCATCTTGTAGATAAGTCCCAGAACAGTACGGGTTTTGCCCGTTCCGGTGGCCATTGCAAGCAAGGCCGTTCTCTTGCCGTCAACGATTGCCTCCGTTGCCTTATCAATGGCCTTGATCTGATAGTCGCGCAGATTCAACCCATTAGGATCTGTCATAAACGAATTATCTGCTGCAGCCAGCGCCTGATTGGCCGCCGCTGTATTCTGACCAAGTTTTTCCATCAGGTCACTTGGGCTAAACCAGTTCCGAATAGGATACGGCTGATTTTCCTGTTCCCGGACATCCAAAAACCAAATACCAGACTTCGTCCGCAGCTGCTCTAAATACGCCCTGCCATTTGAAGCAAAGAGGAAGGGGACCTGATAACCATTCCAGTTTCCAACCGTATGTGGAATATCCTCCGGCTTAATATGTGCAGCATAGTCCTTTACCTGCACATCGATGGTAGATGCCACATCTTCCGACATCTTTTTTGCGTCCATCAATGCTACGAGCTTCTCGCCAACGAAGAATGCATAATCCGCATACCCGTTTTTGTAAAAGGCCGAATTGGTAGGCCATTCGCTGATGGCAATATTTCTCCCCTTTACAGGACGCGTTCCTTTGCTGTAGCGCAGATTCTGGGTGTCCGCTTCCCATCCGGAAAGACGAAGCTGCTCGTCAATCAAGCATCTGGTCTGCGCCTCATTCCAACTCATAATAGCGGAGACAGATTCCGACCGCTTTGCGCGCTCCTTCTGCGTTTTGCCCGAAGCGGCGGTCTTGACCACGGCCAGTTGCTTCGTCAATTCCTCGATTTTCCTTTCCTGCTCGGCAATAACGGATTCCAAATCTTCGTGTGCGGTCTCGCTCGGCATAACGAACTCAGGCGCAATATATCCCCAGTCTCCATAGGTTTCCATAAACCAAACAGCAAGATTGTATGTCAAGGATAGCAATGTCTTTGCTTCGTCCACGGAGTCCGTACCTGTATGTACTGCCGAGTTTCTTGTCTTGCGAAGAACATATAGCGTGTTGTCAATTTCGTGCGGCAATAAACCGGCTCGCTTCAAAATGCGAATTCGATTTGCGTGGGTGTTGTCAACAGCCGGCTCCGCAATGTGCTCAAAGACAAGGATCTCCTGCACTAAGCGCTCGGCAAACATTCCGAGTTTATAGATACAGGCATTGGGATCAGAATAGACATAGGTTTCTGCGGTTGCGCCGATCTGTGCCAATGCAGGCCAGTATCGATTCAGAAAATCAAAATTTGATTTCATAAGCAGTCTCCCTCGATTTTTGTTAATTCATTTAGCATTTGATATAAGCACATCTGCAAAGTGCCAATTTGGCACTTTGGAACCACCGTGCTGGCACTTTGGGATTTCGCTAAAGTATCAAATTGATACTTTGGAATTCTTACTCCTCATCCGACTGCCACTTCGACCTTTTTGCCGCTGAAGGCCACGCCGTATTTATAAATCGTCCTGACCCCGGCGGTCGTCAGCTCGGTTTCGTATTTCTTGTCGTTGATCTGCTGCAAGGCCGTCTCGGACAGCTTTTTCAGCTTTTCGTCGCTGCAATTTTTCTCCGCTTTCAGCTCAATCAGGATGCCCGGAAGGCCCTTTTTCGTGGGCTTCAGCTGAATGTCATAGCGCCCGTCGCCGGATTCCCGGTTGGAGGTCACGAAAGCGCCGCCCAGCAGGGCGCACAGTCCCAGCATAAAGCCGTGGTAGAAGTTCTCCCCGGCAGTATCGAAGGAGCTGACCGACTGGGTCAGCAGCGTCTGAATCTGCGCTTTCAGCCGTGCGTTATCGCCGGAGAAGATGGCCTCCTGAACGGAAATCGCCGTGGACGGCGGGATCAGATTCTCCAGCCGCTGCAAAATCTCCTTGTTATACACCAGAGAAATCTCCCGGTTGGGCAGGGAGACCTCGCACATAAAATCGCCGCTGAAGGAGGGCGTGGTTTTCAGCGCCTTCAGATAGCCGGTCACCAGCAGGAAGCTGTAAATGGTGGAGGGATTGCTCTTGATCTGCGGATAGATCACGCCGGTGTCGATGAAGGTGGTGAAGGTCTCGCCGTTGACCAGGGAGGTCAGACGGTTATAAATCTCCTCGTCCGCCTGGGCAAGCACTTCCCCGATAATATCGTTGCTGCCGGTGGAGACCCAGAAGGGCCTCGGCTCACACTCGTTGCTGAAGTAGTTGACCACCGACCACGGGTTGAAAATCTCCGTCTTGCCGAAGCGGTAGCCGTCGTACCACTGGCAAATTTCGTCGTACTTATCGGCAGCGCCGTAGTATTCCGCCATCTCCATCACCTCGTCGGCGGTGAAGCCGAAGTAGGCGCTGTATTTGTTGTCCAGCACGGAGTTGATGGACAGGTTGTTCATCCCGCTGAAGATGCTCTCCTTGGCCACCCGCAGAATGCCGGTGAGGAAGCCGAAGGACAGGTGCTGATTATCCTTGAACCCGCCGGAAAACAGGTTTCGCATAAACCGGATGACCTTGTCGTAATAGTCCTTCTGATAGCCCTGCTGGATGGGGGTGTCGTACTCGTCGATGATGATAATGGGCGCAACGGCATAGTGCTTGTGCAGCATAGCGGACAGGTCCAGCAGTGCCGAAGCCAGCTCTACCTCGCTGACCTTGCCGTCTGCCAGCTTTTCATAGGTCTTTTTGCTGTACTCGTCGCACTTATCGCTGGCCAGCAGCTCCTTGTGCCGCCGGGTCTCCTTTGCGAAAATATCCCGGATGGCCGCAAAGGTCTCCTCCCAAGTATCAAACTTCACATCCTTGAAGGTCAGGAAGATCACAGGGTACTTGCCCTGATAATCCCGGTACTTCTGGCCGCAGGCCCAGATCTTCTTATCCCGGAAGTAGACGGAGGTATCCTTGTCGCTCTTTTCAAAATAAGTGCGCAGCATATCCATATTCAGCGTCTTGCCGAAGCGCCGGGGGCGGGTGAACAGCGTCACCATCGGACGCTCGTCGATGAAATCCTTGATCATCATCGTCTTGTCGATGTAGTAGTATTCCGACGAGGCAAGGCAGTAGTTGGACACGCCGATGGGCAGGGGAAGCTTCGGCGCGCGCTCCGTCTTGCGGAAAGCGCCCGTCTTGAGCCGCTGATCCGCCGGCTTCTGCGTATCAGCGGGGATCAGCCAACGATTGCCCTGCTTTTTCGCACCGGCGATTCTCCCATTCTTGCAGAGCGTCGCAACTCTCCGCTCCGTTATATTCCAGCGCACTGCTGCCTCTCTTACCGAAATCATTTCAGCCATAGGGAATACCTCCACGCATAAAATCACAAGTACATTATACCCAGATAAAAGAACAATGTCAACAAAGTTCGGAACAATACCGTCGCAAAACAACATTATTCTTTTACACATAACAAGCAAGCGGAGGCCATCGACCTCCGCTTGCTCGTTACCCACATACAATTTCCTGCATCACGATCTCGTTCGCTCGGTTTCGGATGCCGTTCATCTTCCGCACCCACGCCATCGGGCCATTGGCTTTCAAGGCCTCCGTCACGCCCTCGGTGTCTGCGTATTGTTCTACCAACCGAAGAAAGGATTCCTGCGCCTGCTCCTCGATGTCTGCAAGGTGGCCGCCCAGTGTCCCGACAGTCAGCAGGTTATAATACAGAACTCGGTGATGCTCCTTCAGATAAGCTCGCCGCCGCTGCCCGTAAATGCCGATGGGGCGTTCTTCTTCGGGCGGTAAGCAAACATTGGGTAGGCAATAGTCGCCCTGCCTTGTGTAAGTGCCGCCCAGCTGCTCAAATAGCGATTTCATATGTGATCCTCCCATTCAAAATTTCCCCGGCAGGTCTGCAACGCAAAATGCACCCGCCTTTCGGTTACAGTCTACCAAAACCGAAAGGCAGGTGCGAGTGTGCGAATTTTTAAATCGCACATTGGTATTGTTTTAGTATCTGGGGTCAGTCGTCATCTTCATCATCAAATAAAGAATTACGGCATTCTTCCTCTTCACGACGATATTCGCTATCATCCCAATTGTAAACATATTCGCCTCGGTCAATACTGAAGCCATCCTTTTCGATGTATTCATATTCGCCGGACTCATAATTAAAACACCACTTGGCCATTTTTATTCATCCTCCATTCCGAGTACGTATAAAAGCATTCTAAAAGCAGAATCTTTCTTTGCCTCTTTTTTTGATGAGGATGTCCCATCGAAGTAATAATCTTCTTCCGCTATGTGACATTCGCAATTCCAAATAGGATTACCATTGTTATCATATGTCTCCTTAAACTCATAAGTAGGAATGGAAAAATAACCTCTTCGTGCCAATGTTTCAAGTTGGTTAATTGCATCATCACGGTTAGGATTTTCAATTTCATCACGGATAGATGGAAGCATATCATTTCTCTCTAAATACTCATACGCTAATTTGCAAGCAGCCATTCTCGCCTCACGGATAGACACACCGAAGCCGCAAAACACCGGTAGAGAATCAAGCAGTTTGAGGTAACAATGATATTTAAGCTTAGAATAGTTGTAACCTAACGGAAAGCTTTGATATATAGTGTTATCCTCTTTTAAATACCAAGTCGATGAGCAAGAAGCTTCTTTGTATTTGTACCAAGGAATGCACCCATTCTCGTTCATTTCCCATTCCTGAATAAGTCGCACATAATTGGTGTCGGTATCATTAATTAGAAAGTCTTCGGGCACAAGCATTATTTCAACCACTTTTTGCAAGTCCTTCAGATTCCATCCTGAATCGATCGCAACAGCTCCGATAATAGCTTCAAACAAATCTTCTTTTACAGAATCTTCTTGGTTGATATTATTCTGTATATCGCCCTTCCCCATAATAAGATGTTCGGAAAAACCAAGTTCATCCATTCGGCGAGCCAATGCTTTTTTATTCACCATTCGACTTTTGATTTTAGATAGGTCATCTTCGTCATAGTCACAGCCGAAACTATTTACTGCCGGCGCTCCGTAACCCTCTTGATTACGTTTGAATTCTTGTTCCAAAACAGAAATCTTTGTTCCGTCAATCGGATCCCCATTTGCTAAATACCCGTACTTCTGAATAAGCAGTTTAACAACCATAAAATCAAGTGCTTTGTCTCCAATGAACTCGAGCACCTCATTGTTTTCACCGCCGTTCTCTGCAGTATATGAGCGACGAGTGAAAGCTTGCTGCAACAAATCAAGGTTTTTAAAATCATACCCGATTTGCTCCTGTACCATTTTCAATACTAATTCTTTTTCCATAATAAAAAATCCTTTCGGTAATGTATTTTACCAAAAGGCATAATAATAGCCTGACAAAAACACTTTCCCTGTGAGAATAGGAAAGACAATGCCAGACATATATCATTAAATTTAATTCTTTGTTTCTGTTTGTTTACTCGGGTTCACTTTCATAAACAGGAATAAACACTAAGATACAATGTTTCAAATTTAATGCATTACGCCCTCAAGCGTATTCATTATACCTAAATCACGAAAACAATGCAAGTATTTTATTAAAAATAATCTCCTTTGTGGCTATCAAATACAAAGGAGATACAGAAATATATTAAGTTTTATTTTCTATGCTTCATCTTCAGGCTAAAATCGTTCAGCGACTGGATATGCCAGAGGCTTTTGCGGGTAATAGGGCGGAAGGTCAGGGAGCAGAAGAAATCCACAAGAAAGATTTTCGGTATGTAAAAGAGTTGTCCTTTGCGGAACGATTTAAGTTGCCCACGGTTGCACCAATTATTTACGGTGGTTTTGGCGTAACCGGTAAGGGTGACAACATCCTGCACGGTAACGACATCCTTATACTTGCTGAGCAGTTTGGCATAATAGTCGTGCATTTGCCGGAGAACATCTTCTGGCAGTTCTTTGGAGAGCTTTGCCACATAGCGACCGCCGTACCATCCACGGGGTGCAGAATAAAGCTCGGGGTAAACGGCTCGCTCCTCAAGGTACGCCCGAACATCCTCTTTCTTAATTTTATAGCACCGGGTTTGCTTACCCGACCACTCACAGGGCACCTTGCCGCTTTTGAGCAGATGCAGCGCCGTGGACTTGCTGATGTGGCAGATGCGGAAGAATTGCTCCTTGTTCATCACCTCGGGAACGCTGTCCCAGTTAACGGGGAATACATCCATTTGTAACACCTCAAAAATAGATTTTCGTCGGTTGGAAGCTCTATTCTGCGGTGTATGGCCGTCTCCCGATTTTTCTCTCCTATCTTCCCGCATTTCTCTCCAAAATCGGAAAAAATGCCGATTTGTACCCACTTTCAAAAAAGCCTGTCCCGCAAGGCTTTCCGAGCGAAAAAGCCTGATTTCAAGCGGCTTTCGGCGGGTACGGTGCTTACAGAAACGACACCCAAACAGACATCCCCGTCACAGTTGCAGAAAAAACTCGAAATGCTGTGTCCCCAAAAGGGACCTAGGGTTCGAATCCCTAACTCTCCGCCAGTCTGCGGGTCCCTGTGGGGCCCGCTTTTTTCATGTTTCCCGGCAAAGTGCCCAAAAGGCGCAGGGAATTTTTTATCTGTCCGGCAGTTGCGGCGGAGGCGAAACTCTGCTAAAATTCCCGTATCCCACCGGGAAATCATCGAAAAACCACGAGGAACAGGAGGATCTGACCATGAAAGAGATCAAAAACGAGGCCAAGCTGCTGGACGACGCCGAAAACGGCCTCACCGCCAACACCTACACCTTTACCATGGCCGCCTCCGCCAGCGAGCTGACCCCCCAGCTCATCAAGGGGGAGCTGGACATTTTGGCCGTGCCCGCCAATGTGGGAGCCATTCTCTATAACCAGACCCAGGGCCAGGTGGAGCTTATTGCCGCCAGCACCTTGGGCGTGCTGTACATTGTGGAAAAGGGCGGCCAGACCGTGACGGATATGAAGTCCCTGGCCGGTAAGACCCTCTACGCCACCGGCAAGGGGGCCACTCCGGAATACGCTCTGACCTATTTGCTGGCCCAAAACGGACTGACCCTGGGCCGGGATGTAACCGTGGAGTGGAAGAGCGAGCCCTCGGAGATCGTGGCCCTTATGGCCCAGGAGGAGCACGCCATCGCCATGCTGCCCCAGCCCTTCGTCACCGTGGCCCAGGGCAAGCTGGAGGGTCTGCAGGTGTCCCTGGACCTCTCCGCCCAGTGGGACAAGCTGGGCGTTGACAGCCGCCTGGTCACAGCGGGCCTGCTGGTGCGCAAGGCCTTTGCCGACGAGCATCCCCAGGCTGTGGCTAAGTTCCTGGAGGAGTACGCCGCCAGCACCGACTATGCCAACACCCACGCCGCCGAGACGGCTGCCTTGGTAGAGAAAATGGGCATCGTCAGCGCCGCCGTGGCGGAGAAGGCCCTGCCCGGGTGCAACCTGGTCTGCATCACCGGCAAGGAGATGAAAACCGCCGTAAACGGCTATCTCCAGACCCTGTATGACCTGAAGAGTGAGTCCGTAGGCGGCGCCATGCCCACGGATGACTTCTACTGGCTGGGCGCATGAGTCGGGCCCGGCTGCAAAAGCTTTTCGCCGCCCTGCTGGCCCTGGCCGTGTGGCAGGGGGCGGCGCTGCTGGTCCACGCCCCCATCCTG
>OJAM01000545.1_pt1 | contig 16307 bp, 16 predicted proteins | sample 1589071 | NCBI WGS metagenome assembly OJAM01 (sample SAMN03283243) | human gut metagenome | biome: human-associated habitat; material: feces | host: Homo sapiens | place: Peru | collected 2012
CGATTATGAAAAACGCAAGCAGGACCGCATCGACCGCTACCGTGAGCGGGCAGCGCGGTCACGCAGCGAGAGCAGCGCACTGAGCCGGCAGGCAAGCGATATGGCGTCTGCTATCCCATTCGGGCAGCCGGTCCACGGCGCGGCGGACCGCCTTGAGAACGGCTTCCGGCGTGATGGGCTTGAATTCAAAGACGGTGCTTCGGCTGAGGATCGCGTTGAAAATATAGAAGTACGGATTCTCCGTCGTGGAGGCGATCAGGGTGATCTTGCCGTTTTCAATATGCTCCAAAAGGGATTGCTGCTGCTTCTTATTGAACGACTGAATCTCGTCGAGGTAGAGCAGCACGCCGTTCGGGGCAAGCAGGGTGTCGAGCTGGGAGACGATCTCCTTGACGTCCGCTGTGGAGGCGGTCGTCGCGTTGAGCTTGTAGAGCTTCCGTTTCGTCGCCTCGGCGATAATATTCGCGACGGTGGTCTTGCCCGTTCCGCTCGGACCGTAGAAGATCAGATTCGGGACGGTGCCCGATTCGATCATACGGCGCAGCATTTTGCCCTCGCCGAGAATTTCGTCCTGTCCGACGACCTCGTCCAGCGTTTTCGGACGAAGCTCGTCCGCCAACGGTCGATACATTCCGCTCACCCCCTGTTTTCTTCTATTGTACTACGTTTGCGGCAGATTTTCAATAACGGTATTTCTTGCGCTTCAGGGCAAGGAAGAGTGCCGTCAGGACAGCCGCCATAAATTCGGCGATAACAATGGAGATCCAAATGCCGTCCACGCCCCATATCAACGGCAGTAGGAGCACTGCGGCAATTTGGAACACGAGCGTTCGCAGACCGGAAATCAGCGCGGAGGTCAGACCGTCACTGAGCGCGGTAAAGAAGCCCGAGCCGTAGATCGCAATGCCCATGAACAGGAAGGACAGTGAAAATATGCGGAAGCCGTCGATTGTGAACTCCATCAGCCGCGCGTCGTAGCCGACGAAGATCTTTGCAAGCGGCGCAGCCAGCAGCTCTGCCGCGGCAACCATGGCGACGGCAAAAATCACCGTCATCCGCAGACTCTTTTTCAGCAGGCTTTTCAGCTCCGCGTGATTCTGTGCGCCGAAATGGTAGCCGACGACAGGCGCCGTGCCGACGGAATAGCCGATGAAGGTGCCGGAGAAGATCATGCTGACATACATCATTACGCCGTAAGCGGCAATGCCGTCCTCACCGTTGTAGGAATACTTCATAAGCTGCAGATTGTACAGCATACCGACGAGGCTCATGGAGATGTTGCTCATAAATTCCGACGAGCCGTTCGTAAAGGCTTGCAGCGTCGCCTTGCCGTAAAAGCGCGTCTTGCCGAGGCGGAGGAGGCTGTTATTCCTGCGAAAGAAATAGGCAAGCGGGAAAACGCCGCCGACAAACTGGCTCAGCGCCGTCGCAGCCGCTGCACCGGCAAGCTTATATTCCTGCGGCAGCAGCATGACCAGCACGCAGTCCAGCACCATATTCGTCACACCGGACAGGACCGTAACGACCAGTCCGAGATGCGGCTTCTCCGCCGTGACAAAGAAGCTCTGAAACAGAAGCTGGAGAATGAAAAACGGCAGCGCCAAAAGGACGATTCTTGCATAAAGGACGCAGTTTTCCAGCAGCTCGCCCTCCGCACCGAGAAGCGCGGAAAGCGGGCGGGCAAACACAATGCCCGGCACGGAAAAAACGATACCCAGTCCGAAGGCAAGGTAGACAAACAGGGAAAAGTACTCGTTCGCCCGCTCCTTCTCCCCCTCGCCGAGGGTCCGCGCGACGATTGCCGTGCCGCCCGTGCCGAGCATAAAGCCGACGGTCGAAAGGATCATCAGTGCGGGCATGATGAGATTCACGGCGGCGAACGGTGTCTTGCCCGCAAAGTTGGAAACGAAGAAGCCGTCCACCACACCGTAGATCGACGTAAAAATCATCATTGCGATCGACGGCAGCGTAAATCGGAGCAGTCTTCGGTAGGTGAAGTGATCGGAAAGCTGAATTCTCATAAATTCTCCAAAAAAGCTTGCAACATCGACGAAACGGCACAGCCGCAGCCATGCCGTTCCGAAAAGATCAAATTGCAGTGCTAAAATATGGGATTACTTGCCCATGTTCATCTGAGCGGCGACCTCGGCAGCGAAGTCCTCCTGCTTCTTTTCGATGCCCTCGCCCTTTTCGAAGCGAACCGCATCGACGAACTTCACGGAGCCGCCCAGCGCCTTGGCAGCGCTGTTCATATACTGCTCGACGGTCATGCTGCCGTCCTTGACGAAATCCTGCTGGAGCAGGCAGTTCTCCTCGAAGAACTTGTTCATCTTGCCGGCAGCGATCTTTTCCTTGACCTGCTGAGGCTTGTTTGCCATCTTTTCGTCGTTGTCCATCTGCGCGACGAGGATCTTCTTCTCCTCCTCGAGAATGTCCTCGGTGACGTTGCTCTTGTCCCAGAAGCGGGGATTCAGCGCGGCGATCTGCATTGCAATATCCTTGCCGATCTGCGTTGCGTCGATGCCGCCCTCAACCTTGAGGTTGACGAGAACGGCGATCTTGCCGCCGGCGTGGACGTAAGCGACGCTGGTGTTGTCCGCGAAGCGGGCAAAGCGGCGAATCTGAAGGTTCTCGCCAATGGACATGACCTTCTCGGGCATGGTCTCGGCAACGGTCAGATCCTTGCCGGGGTACTTGCAGTTCATCAGAGCCTCCACATCGGCGGGAGCGCTCTCGATGACGACCTGTGCAATATCCTTAACGAACGGGACGAACAGCTCGCTCTTCGCGCAGAAGTCGGTCTCGCAGTTGACCTCGACGACAGCGCCGACGCCGTTCTCTACGGTAGCGTAAGCCATGCCCTCGGCAGCAATGCGGCCCGCCTTCTTGGCAGCCTTCGCAAGACCCTTTTCACGGAGCCACTCAACCGCCTTGTCCATATCGCCGTCGGTCTCGGTGAGTGCCTTCTTGCAGTCCATCATGCCGACATTGGTCATTTCACGCAGTTTCTTCACATCAGCAGCAGTAAATGCCATAGTAGTTATCCTCCTGTAAATTTCTTTGAAAAATGCCCGTCGAGCCGGCGGGCATTTAAAATTTCGATTTGATGATTATTCGGCAGCAGCCTCGGCGGGAGCTTCCTCAGCAGCGGGAGCTTCGGCGTTGGACTCGCCCTGACGGCCTTCCTGCACGGCGTTCGCCATGGTCGCAACGATCAGGCGGATGGCGCGGATAGCGTCGTCATTGCCGGGGATCACATAGTCAACCTCGTCGGGGTCGCAGTTGGTGTCAACGATAGCGACGACGGGGATATGCAGCTTGCGGGCTTCGGCAATCGCGTTGCGCTCCTTGCGGGGGTCAACGATGAACAGAGCGCCGGGGAGCTTCTTCATGTCCTTGACGCCGCCGAGGTACTTCTCGAGCTTGGCGATCTCGCCCTGATGCTTGATGACTTCCTTCTTGGGAAGCATTGCGAACGTGCCGTCGGCTTCCATCTTCTTCAGCTGGGCCAGACGGTCGATACGGGTGCGCATGGTGCGGAAGTTCGTCAGCATACCGCCGAGCCAGCGGGCGTTGACGTAGTACTGGCCGACACGCTCCGCCTCTTCCTTGATGGCGTCCTGCGCCTGCTTCTTGGTGCCGACGAACAGGATGGACTGGCCGTTCGCTGCCAGCTCACGGACAAAGTTGTAAGCCTCTTCGAGCTTCTTGACCGTCTTCTGCAGGTCAATGATGTAGATGCCGTTGCGCTCCGTGTAGATATACGGGGCCATTTTCGGGTTCCAGCGACGGGTCTGATGACCGAAGTGGACGCCAGCTTCGAGAAGCTGCTTCATGGATACGACTGCCATTGTGTGTTCTCCTTTTGTTTTTGACCTCCACAGGGCTGACCGCTTCCATCCCGAAGGACACGAGAAAGCGCCACCGCCCGGTGTGTGGTGTAGTATTGTCGCCGTTTTCGCACAGCGCTTTGACATTATAGCGGAAAAGCGCTCCAAATGCAAGTGTTTTTTCGCGAAACCCCCTGCATTTTTTGCGCTTTCCGCCGATGTCAGAACAGGCTCCGCTTTTTGCGCGGCGTGCGCCACTCGGAAAGCGGCCCGTCGACCAGAATCAGGTCGTCTCCGATGCGCTTGATGCACAGCCACGGGATCACATAGTCGTCCTCCCGGCCGAATAGACCCAAAAACCGGCACGGCCCCGGCACAATCAGCGCCGTCACGCGTCCGCAGCAGATATCGACCACCAGATCGTTCACATAGCCCAGCCGCGCCCCCTCGCACACATGGATCACTTCCTTGTCCCGCAGCTCCTGAAACCGGTTCGTCATCGCGCAAGCCCCCTTTGCAGGAAGTATATGCGGCTGAGGCCCGCGTTATGAGGGCAGAATTGCCTTTCGGATGGAGCGGATGGCGCTTTTTTCAAGACGGGACACCTGCGCCTGCGAGATGCCGATCTGGCCCGCGACCTCCATCTGCGTGCGGCCTGCCTCGAAGCGCAGGGCCAGAATGCGCTTTTCGCGCTCCGACAGATGGGAGATGGCCTCGCGCAGCGTGATGGATTCGATCCACTGCTCGTCGGTATTTTTCCGGTCGCGCACCTGATCCATGACCGTCAGCGCGTCGCCGCCCTCGGAATAGACCGGCTCGTAGAGCGAGACGGGCGCGGTGATGGCGTCGAGCGCGGCGGTGATCTGCGCAGGCGGCAGATCGAGCGCCTGCGCGATCTCGTCGATGGACGGCTCGCGGCCGTTCTGGTCGGTCAGCTGCTGTCTGCACTGCAAGACGCGGTAAGCCGTGTCGCGCAGCGACCGGCTGACGCGGATGGGGCTGTAGTCGCGCAGATACCGCCGCAGCTCCCCGGCGATCATCGGCACACCGTAGGTCGAAAAGCGGACGTTTTTCGTGGTGTCAAAATTGGCGATTGCCTTCAAAAGCCCGATGCAGCCGACCTGAAACAGATCGTCCGGATTTTCGCCCCGGCTCAGAAACCGCTGCACCACAGACAGGACCAGCTTGAGATTTCCCTCCACCAGACGGCTGCGCGCGTCCATATCCCCCTGCTGCGAGCGCTCGATCAGCCGCATCATCTCCGCGTTCGAGAGCGTCTGCAGCTTCGATGTGTTGACGCCGCAGATCTCGACCTTTCCCTGCATATCTGCTACCTCCATCTTCTGTTTCTGGATATATCGTCAGTATTTCCCGGCTTTCCCATTTGATACAGAAAACTTCCGGGCAGATTCCGAACTTTTTCGCGGATTTTGTCCGTGCGCAGTTGACGATAATCCCTTCCGTCCCGTCGACGTAAAAAGCGAAGGCCTGTTATTGGGAACCGAAATTGGTCAGGAAAAGTTCACAAAATACGGGTGTTGACAACTCTGTTGACAGTGTGAAAAACTTTTGAACACCAATCGCTTTTCCACATTTCCACATCGTTATCAACACCCGCCTGTTTGCAGCGATTTGTTCCGGTGGGGACATAATGCAGTTTACATAACGATAATTCGACCTTTTATGACAAAAAAGCCGGAATTTCACCCAGCGACAATCCCCGGTGCAGCGCCAGATCGCAGCTGTAGCCGACGAGCCTGCCCATCTCGCGCACCCGTGTGTCCACATCCTGCATCGTGACCAGCACGCCCCGCGGCACGTCCAGCTCCAGCTCCGCCTGCCGGAACAGGGAGATCGCGTCCACGACCGTCGGCACGCCCACGGCGATGACCGGCACGCCCAGCGTCCGCCGGGAAAATTCCTGCCGGCTGTTGCCTACGCCGGAGCCCGGCACGATGCCGCTGTCCGAAAGCTGGACAGTGCGGAACAGCCGCCCCGGCTCTGCCGCCGCCAGCGCGTCGATCACGATCACAACGTCCGGCTGCGCGGTCTGCATGGCGCATTTGACAAGCTCCAGACTTTCAATGCCCGTCTGGCCCAGTACGCCCGGCTGACAGGCCGCGACGCGCATGAGGCCCGGCAGCGTTTCATCCGGGCCCGCCTGCAGATGGCGCGTGACGATCAGATTCTTCACGGCCTCCGGGCCGATGGCGTCGGGCGTGATGTCCCGGTTGCCCAGCCCGACGACGAGTGCCTGCCTGCACGGCCCCAGCAGCTCGCGCAGCGCCCGGCTCACGGTGCGCACGGCATTTGAAAAGCTCCCCGGCTCCCGGCGCGAGAGCGCTTCAAGCTCCGCTGTGATATACGTGCCGCGCGGCTTGCCGAGCGCCTGCTCGCCCTCGGCGCTTGTGATTTTCACGACTGTCATGCGTACACCGTGCCGCTCCTGTTCGCGCGCGGCGACGCCGGAAAGCTGCGTCTGTTCCTGCGCGGAGCGCTCATACAGCGCCTTGGCCTCCATCGCCAGATCCGTTCTTGGCTGCATAGACTCACCTCCCGGCTAGTTTTTCCGGAAAGTCGGGGAATATGTGAAAAATTTTTTTGAAAAAATCCGAAAAAAAGATTGATTTTATCGGACCATGCCGCTATAATGTATTTCTGCATGAAACGGTATCTGTTTCTATATTCACGCTATTGGAGGAGGTGTAGTTATGCCCAACATTAAGTCTGCAAAGAAGAGAGTTCTGATTGCCAAGGTCAACAACGAGCGCAACAAGGCTGACAAGTCCGCCCTGAAGACCACCCTGAAGAAGTTTGAAGCTGCCGTCACGGAAGGCAATCGTGAGCAGGCCGATAGCGCTTACCAGGCTGCGGTTCAGTCCATCGACAAGGCTGCCGGCAAGGGTATTCTTCATAAGAATGCTGCCGCCCGCAAGAAGAGCCAGATCACACTGAAGATGAACAAGCTGGCCTGATGCCGAATGCTGCGAAATAAATGCCCCTCGGGAGTTTCTCTTCGGGGGGATTTTTCGCGCACTTTTTTAGGGAATGCCTTGCGGAAACACGCGGGAATACTATATAATATACCGGTGCGGGAGTTTCTGTAGGGTCCGATGCCCACATCGGACCGCGCAGGATGCACTGTTTTTACGGTAATCTTCGGCGAATTCGCAACATTTTTTAGGCCGACAGAGTCCTCGCCCCCTACGGCGCATATTCGGGCGCTGCATCATGTAGGGGCGGACGACTCTGTCCGCCCGCAGGATGCGCCGGTTTTTTACGGAACTCTTCGGCGAATTTGCGACTGCCCAGCGGGCCGATGTGGGCATCGGCCCCTACAGGATCTGCAGCAATATGTCGGTAAGGAGCGCGAACCCATGGACTTATTTTCTCCCGTGACCGATCTGCGCGGCGTAGGGCCGGCGCGGGCGGCGGCTTTGCAGAGGCTTGGGATTTTCACGCTCTATGATCTGCTGGCCTATTTTCCGCGCGATTATGAGGACCGGACGAATCCGGTCGAGATCGCGCAGCTGCAGCCGGGGGTCCCGGCGTGCTTTGAGGCGCTGGTCGTCTCGCAGCCGGTCCTGCGGCGGATCGGAAAGGGCCGCGATGTGACGAACCTCACCGTCGCGGACGAGACAGGCAAGCTGACGCTGCACTACTTTAACCAGCCTTATATCAAAACCCAGCTGCATTACGGGCAAAGCTATTATTTTTACGGGACGCTGCTGGAGCACGGGATGCAGATGGCGAATCCCGCATTTGAGGAGTCGGGCAGGCCCGGAACCGTTACGAACCGGCTGCTGCCTGTGTACCCGCTGACAGCGGGGCTGTCCAACCGGACGCTCTGCGCCTGCATCCGGCAGGCGTTTTCGGCGGCGGGCGCGCTGCCGGAGCTTCTGCCGGAGACGGTGCGGGAACGATACGGCCTGTGCGGCGTGACGGAGGCGTATACGTCTGTCCATGCGCCGGAGAGCTGGGACGCGCTGCAGCGGGCGCGGAAGCGGCTCGTCTTTGAGGAATTTTTCATTTTCTCGGCGGGTCTGGCCGTCCTGCGCGCGTCGAGAACGGAGCTGCATACCATCCCGTATGACACCGCCTGCATGGACGCGTTTTTCCGCGCGCTGCCCTTCCGACTGACGGGTGCGCAGAGCGGCGCAATTGACCAGATCCTGCGCGATCTGTCCTCCGGCCATGTGATGAACCGGCTCGTGCAGGGCGATGTCGGCAGCGGCAAGACGATGGTCGCGGCGGCGGCCTGCTTCTGTGCGGTCAAAAACGGGAAGCAGGCGGCGTTCATGGCACCGACGGAAATTCTGGCCGAGCAGCATGAAAAGACGCTGTCCGCGCTGCTGGGGCCGCTTGGCGTCCATGTCCTGCTGCTGACAGGCGCAAAGACCCCGGCGCAGAAGCGTGCTGCGCGGGAGAAAATCGCCTCCGGCGAGGCGCAGCTGATCGTCGGCACGCACGCGCTGATCAGTACCGGCGTGGAGTTCCACGCGCTCGGCCTCGTTGTGGCCGACGAGCAGCACCGCTTCGGCGTCGCGCAGCGCACGAGACTCACGGAAAAGGGCGATGCGCCGCATCTGCTCGTCATGTCCGCCACGCCCATCCCGCGCACGCTGGCCCTCATCGCCTACGGCGATCTGGACGTGTCCGTGATCGCCGAGCTGCCGCCGGGCAGGCGGCCGGTCGAGACATTTCTGGTCAGCGAGGCTCTGCGTGAGCGCCTGAACGGCTTTATCCGGAAGCAGTGCGCCGGGGGCCATCAGGTCTATGTCGTCTGCCCGGCTGTGGAGGACGGCGAGGAGAACGCCATGAAATCCGCCGAGGGCTGGGCGCAGACGCTGCGGGACGAGACGTTCCCGGAGCTTCGCGTCGGATTGGTGCACGGACGGATGAAAAGCGCGGAAAAGGACGCGGCGCTGAGCGCGTTCCGCGCGGGAGACTACGATATTCTCGTCGCCACAACGGTCGTGGAGGTCGGCGTGGATGTGCCGAACGCGACGCTGATGGTCATTGAGAATGCCGAGCGCTTCGGCCTCAGTCAGCTGCATCAGCTGCGCGGACGCGTCGGGCGCGGCAGTGCGCAGTCCTACTGCGTGCTGGTCAGCGGGACGAAAAACGAGGAGACAAAAAAGCGCTTGCAGGCGCTCTGCAAGACGACGGACGGCTTTAAGATCGCCGAGCAGGATCTGGCCCTGCGCGGGCCGGGCGATTTCTTCGGCAGCCGCCAGCACGGACTTCCGCTTTTAAAGGTCGCAAGCCTGCAGATGGATCTGGAAACGCTGCGCGACGCCCAGCAGGCCGCAGCTGCCGTCATTCAGACTGCGGACAGCCTGAACGCCCCGGAGCTTGCCCCACTCAAGGCAAGAGTCGAGGCTCTGTTCACCCGTCAGGAGGTCAGTCTGAACTGAGCGGTTCCTGTCAAAAAAGAAAACGGCGGCTTGAATGTAAAACAGTTCAAGACCGCCGTTTTGCGCTGCGGGGCGAAAAAGGGGAACGCATACGCCGCGGGAGCCGCTGTTATTTGAGAAGCTGCTTCAGATCTGCCTCCGGCGTGGTGATGGGCGCAATACCGAAGTTGTCTACAAGATAGTTCAGTACGTTGGGCGAAAGGAACGCCGGGAGCGTGGGGCCGAGACGAATGTTCCGGATGCCCAGATGCAGCAGCGTCAGCAGGATGCAGACCGCCTTCTGCTCATACCACGAAAGCACCATGGAAAGCGGCAGCTCGTTCACGCCGCAGCCGAACGCGTTCGCAAGCGCAAGCGCGATCTGAATGGCACTGTAGGCGTCGTTGCACTGGCCGACGTCCATCAGGCGCGGCAGTCCGCCGATCGTGCCGAGATCGAGGTCGTTGAAGCGGTACTTGCCGCAGGCAAGCGTCAGAACGACGGTGTCGGCAGGCGTCTGCTTGACAAATTCCGTATAGTAGTTACGGCCGGGGCGTGCTCCGTCGCAGCCTGCGACAAGGAAGAAATGCCGAATGGCCCCGGACTTGACGGCCTCGATGACCGTGTCTGCCGCACTGAGCACCGCGCCGCGTGCAAAGCCAGTCATGACCGTGCTGCCGCCGTTGATGCCGGTGAAGGGCCTGTCCACGGCGTAGCCGCCCAGCTCCAGCGCCTTTTCAATGACAGGCGTGAAGTCCTTTTCTTCGCCGATGTGGACGAGTTCCGGGTAAGATACGACTGACGTGGTAAATACGCGGTCCGCGTAGCTGGCCTTCGGCGGCATCAGACAGTTGGTGGTGAAGAGCACCGGCGCAGGAAGCGCCGCGAATTCCTTCTGCTGGTTCTGCCATGCCGTGCCGAAATTGCCCTTGAGGTGGGCATACTTTTTAAGTGCCGGATAGCCGTGTGCGGGGAGCATTTCACCGTGGGTGTAGATGTTGACGCCCCTGCCCTCGGTCTGCTCCAGCAGCAGCTTCAGATCGTGCAGATCGTGGCCGGAGATGACGATGAACGGACCTTTTTCCACGGTCAGCGGAACCGTGACCGGCGTGGGCGTGCCGTAGCTTTCGGTGTTGGCCCTGTCCAGAAGCGCCATGCACCGGAGGGTCTTCTCGCCGACCTCCATCACAATGGGCAGCAGCTGCTCCATGTCCCAATCCTCGCCCACGGCAAAGAGCGCCTTGGCAAAGAACCGGTTTACCGTCTCATCGGCATAGCCCAGCACCATGGCGTGGTGCGCATACGCGGCCATGCCGCGCACGCCGAAGAGAATGAGCGATTTGAGACTGCGGATATCCTCCTGCGCGTCCCAGAGCTGCGCCATGTCATAATCGCCGGTTCGTCCGCACGCGGCAGCGCAGGCCGCGCAGCCCGGCACGAGCCGCGATTTTTCCGCGTGCACGCGGCTGATCATCGCGCGGATGGTCTCATCGTGAAAGCTCACGTTCGTAACGGTCGTGAACAGACCCTCGATGAGAAGCTGCCATGTGCCTGCATTCACGCCGGGCGCATGGTCCGTCGCGCGGGCAAGGCCAATGAGCGCGCCCGTCAGCTCGTCCTGCAGCTTCGCCGTACCGGCGCTCTTGCCGCACGCGCCCGCCTTTCCCGTGCAGCCGGTGCAGCCCGCCGTCTGTTCGCACTGAAAACAAAACATCGTGTGTTCCATTTTGAGATCCTCACTTTCATGATTCGGGTTCTTGCGTTTGTGGCTATATTATAATAGAATAAAATCAACAGGTCAGTTGAATTTTCAACGAAAGAGGAAAATATGCAGGAATTTTTATCCGTGATCCGGTCTTCCACGCTCTTCTCCGGTATTTCCGAACAGGAGCTTACGGCCATGCTCGCCTGTCTTGGCACGAAAGCATCGCGTTTCCCGAAGGATGCGCTGCTGCTGCGTGCCGGCGATACGGCGGAATCGATCGGTCTGGTGCTGTCCGGGAGCGTTCTGGTCGAGCAGGAGGACGTCTGGGGCAACCGCAATATTCTGTCCAAGGCAGGGCCGGGACAGACCTTCGCCGCCGCCTATGCCTGCGCACCCGGTTCGGTGCTGAAGGTGAGCGTCGCGGCGGAAACACCCGCGACTGTGCTGTTTCTGAACGTCAAACGCGTGCTGACCATGTGCCCGTCCGCCTGCGCCCGGCACAGCCGCATCATCCGCAATCTTCTCGGCGAGCTTGCCGAAAAGAACCTGCGGTTCGGTGAAAAGCTCACACACATGGGCCAGCGCACCACGCGCGCAAAGATCATGTCCTACCTTTCCGCAGAGGCGCAGCGGCTTGGGACCTGCGAATTTGACATTCCGTTTTCAAGACAGCAGCTTGCGGATTATCTTGGCGTCGAGCGCAGCGGCCTGTCGCTGGAGCTTGGACGGATGAAAAAGGACGGCGTCCTCGAGTATCGCAAGAGCCACTTTCTCCTGCGGATATGACGGAGAAGCGCGGACTTATGGAGCCGGAGAAAAAATAATTGCAGCACTTCTTGCTTTTTTGACTGGACCGTCGTATTATTTTCAGTAAGAAATGGCCTGACACCCGGAGTGTCCATGGATGAGGCTGAAAGGAAAAGAGGCACTGCATATGTATCAGATCGGCATTGACATCGGCGGAACCAACGTCAAGATCGGCCTGCTGGACGAGGCGCTGGAGCTGACCGCCGAGACGTCTGTCCCGTTCCCGCACACGACGGCGGCGGATCTGGCGAAAAAGATCCGCGCGGCAGTCCTTGCGCTGCTGGAAGAGAAGAACGCGGCGCTTTGCGACGTCGGCTCGCTCGGCGCGGTCGTCCCCGGCAGCATCGACGCGAGCGGCGAGACGGTTCTTGACGCGCACAATCTGGATTTCCACAATGTACCCCTGCGGAAGCTGCTGCAGGAGCAGTTCCCCGGCATTCCCGTCTATATTGCGAACGACGCAAACGGCGCGGCGCTGGCCGAGCTTTATAAGGGCGCGTTCACCGGCTGCAAAACGGGCGTTCTGCTGACGCTCGGCACGGGGCTTGGCGGCGGCATCATTCTGAACGGCAAAATGTTCAACGGCGGCATGAACCACGGCGTTGAGCTGGGCCACGCGTATCTGGTCGACGGCGGCGAGCCGTGTACCTGCGGCAATCACGGCTGCATGGAGGCCTACTGCGCCGCGTCCGCGCTCACGCGGGAGGGCCGCCGAGCCATGCAGGCCCATCCGGAGAGTATGCTGGCCGAGAAGACCGGCAGCGACCCGGCGAAGATCACGCCCAAGCTCGTCACCGACTGCGCCAAGGCAGGCGACCCCGCCGCGACCGCCGTTTTCGACGACTATATCGAGCACCTGAGCTCCGCCTGCGCGTCGATCTATAATATTCTCGACCCGGAGGTACTTGCCCTCGGCGGGGGCCTCAGCGCGGCAGGCCCGTTCCTGTTTGACCCCCTGCAGGACAAGGTCAGCAAAAAGTGCTTCTATTCCACGCGCGGCAAGCTCGTCCCCGCCGTGCTCGGCAACGAGGCCGGAATGATCGGCGCGGCGCTTCTCGCGCGCGACGCGGAAGCTTAACGCCGCGCATCGGTTTTTGTTATTTTCTCATCATAAAAGGAGCGATCAATATGGTAAGCATCAATTTTGAAGGCGCGAAGCAGTTTTATGCCAGCCAGCCGGACAAGGCCGCGGCACAGGCTGCGTTTGACACACTGGTAAACGGTACCGGCGCAGGCAATGACTTCATCGGCTGGGTCGACCTGCCGGTAAATTACGACAGGGAAGAGTTCGCCCGCATTCAGGCTGCGGCAAAGAAGATCCAGTCTGACTCCAAGGCGCTTGTCGTCATTGGCATCGGCGGCAGCTATCTCGGCGCGCGCGCCGTGGTCGAGCTTCTGAAAAGCCCGAACTACAACGCTCTGCCCAAGAACACCCCGGACATTTATTTCGCCGGCAACGGCATTTCCTCCGACGCTGTGACGGAGATCCTCGCCATGATCGGCGACCGCGATTTTTCCGTGAACGTCATTTCCAAATCCGGCACGACGACCGAGCCTGCCATCGCGTTCCGCATTTTTAAGGCTGCGCTCGAGAAGAAATACGGCGTGGAGGGTGCAAAGAGCCGCATTTACGCCACGACAGACAAGGCGCGCGGCGCGCTGAAGACGCTTGCGTCCCGTGAGGGCTATGAAAGCTTTGTTGTGCCCGATAATGTCGGCGGCCGCTATTCCGTTCTGACGGCTGTGGGCCTGCTTCCCATCGCCTGCTGCGGCATCGACATTGAAGCGCTCATGCACGGTGCACAGGCCGAGCGTGAGGATACGCTGAAGCGCGGTGTGGAAAGCGCCGCCGTGCAGTACGCCATGAGCCGTCAGGCTCTGTACGCGGACGGTAAGAATATTGAAATCCTGGCTGCCTACGAGCCTGCGTTCCGCTTCATGGCCGAATGGTGGAAGCAGCTCTACGGCGAGTCTGAGGGCAAGGATGGCAAGGGCATTTTCCCGGCCTCCGTCGATCTGACCCCCGATCTGCACTCCATGGGCCAGTATATCCAGGATGGCATCCGCATGCTGCAGGAAACGGTTGTCTTCTTCGACAACTCCAGAACATCTGTTACTGTTCCGTCCGACGAAGAAAATCTGGACGGCCTGAACTATCTGGCGGGCCGCGAGATGAGCTATATCAATGAAAAGGCCATGCAGGCGACCAAGGCCGCGCACATTTCCGGCGGCGTGCCCGTCACCGAGATTCGCCTGCCGGAGATCGGCGAGGAAGCGCTGGGTGCGCTCATCTACTTCTTCGAGTTTGCCTGCGGCGTGTCCGGCTACATGGAGGGCGTCAACCCCTTCAACCAGCCCGGCGTTGAGGCCTATAAGAAGAATATGTTCCACCTGCTCGGCAAGCCCGGCTATTAAGAAACGCGAACCGCCGGAGGGAAACCCTCCGGCGTTTTTTCTATATTAGAGAGGGGGTATTTCCATGCAGCTTCCGGATTCGCTTGCCGGGCGGCTGCTCGGGTGGTACGCGGCGGGACACCGCGCGCTGCCGTGGCGGGAGGACCATGAGCCGTATCACGTCTGGCTGTCGGAGATCATGCTCCAGCAGACGCGCGTGGAGGCCGTAAAGGGCTATTACGCGCGCTTTTTATCGGAGCTGCCCGATATCGCCGCGCTTGCAGCCTGCGAAGAAAACCGCCTGACGAAGCTTTGGGAGGGCCTGGGCTATTATTCCCGTGTGCGCAATCTGCAGAAGGCCGCCCGCGTCATTATGACGCAGCACGGCGGCGAGTTCCCGCAAGACTACGCTGCCATCCGGGCGCTGCCCGGCGTGGGGGATTATACGGCGGGCGCGGTCGCGTCCATCTGCTTTGACGCGCCGGAGCCTGCGGTCGACGGGAACGTGCTGCGCGTGCTCTCCCGCGTAACGCAGGACGAAGCACCGGTCACGCGGCCCGCCGTCAAAAAGGCGTATGAAGCCGCGCTGCGGCCAGCTTATGAGAAAAATCCGGGAAAAAGAAGCGAGCTGACGCAATCGCTCATGGAGCTTGGGGCCTGCGTGTGCGTCCCGAACGGCGCGCCGAAGTGCGCTGCCTGTCCGCTGCGGGAGATCTGCTGCGCCGGAGAAAGCGGCGCATGGTCGCGTCTTCCCGTTAAGGAGGCAAAAAAGCCCCGCCGCGTTGAGGAGAAGACGGTGTTCTTTCTCCAATGCGGCGGGCAGTATGCCGTGCGCAGGCGGCCGGAGACGGGGCTGCTTGCCGGACTCTGGGAGCTTCCGAATGTGGAAGGAACGCTGAGCGCGCAGCAGGCGCTTGCGCTGCTCGACAGCTGGGGCCTCGTCCCGGAGGAGCTGACGCGCACGCGCGAACGGACGCACATCTTTACGCACGTCGAGTGGCATATGCGCTGCTATGACATCCGCGTGTCAGCTCCGACAGGCGGCTTCACCTGGGTCAGCGGCGAACGGTTCCGGCAGGACATCGCGCTTCCCAGCGCCTTCCGCATCTTCTGGCAGCCGGAGGAACCGGCCTGAGCTGTCCGATACGGGATACCATCAACGGCCGCTCCCGTGCGTCTCTTCCAGATATAAGCCAAAAATATAGTTCGGCGATTGTCCGTAAAGGCCTGTTTCATCATCGGCAAAGGACGCGCCGGCTGCGGAGGAATAAAATGCTTTCAGCGCCTCATCCTCGTTCAGATGGTCATGCGCCATGATTTTATGGATGATTTCGGGCAGAATCGTCGCGCGTGTTGTGCTGTGATTCATGGTTTTACACTCCCGCAAATATAGCTGTTCTGAAAATGAAGTGTGTACAGGGAAGCTTCCGTGCAGAACGCGATTTGATTATTGATTTGTTCAAACCGCAGACGCTCAATCGCGTCCTCCCTGCGCATGATCCCCTGCATGACATAGGAAACCGTTTCGCCGACATTGTCATTTGCAATTTTGCCTTCGACAATATCATAATCGTGAGAATAGTCTGTCCGGCTGCGGCAGGCAACGACAAGCTCCAGCCAATCCATGCCTGCGCCGTCGAACCGCAAAAGGCGGAGCTGCTTTGCGGCATCCTCGTCCCATTCATAGACGCTGACGACAGGCTGAACTTCGATTTTTGTGCGGCGGCTCTCGATCATGGCGCGGCGTCTGGCCCAACGCTCAGCCTGCGTCCGAATATCGGTGGTATAGAACGCAAAGCCAAAGTCGCGGCCGATTTCAGATTTGAGAATGCGCGGCTGCTGCACCTCCACTGTGCTTCCGTGGTACAAAATCATGCTGCGCCCTCCAGATACCGGTCAAAAAACTGCATCAGATATTCCATACTCATGCCGTGCAGATCCTCGTAGTCCTCATCGAGCAGCTTCAGAAGGCCGGTTCGGTCAAACAGCGCATAGATCTCATTGCCGGGCCGCCCGATGTGTGCGGCATAGTATTCAATGCAGAATGCCTTGAAGGATAATGTGCTCATACAGACGCCCCCTTCTGGTTCCATTATACCCAAATCGCAGTCAATTTCAAGACTGCCTGCCGTTTGAAAAAGCTGCCCCGCCTGCCGCAAGCTGCGGCAGGCGGGG
>OJAM01000546.1_pt1 | contig 16304 bp, 18 predicted proteins | sample 1589071 | NCBI WGS metagenome assembly OJAM01 (sample SAMN03283243) | human gut metagenome | biome: human-associated habitat; material: feces | host: Homo sapiens | place: Peru | collected 2012
GGCGGATATTATACCTGCCGCGAGACCTGTGAAAAAACCATCGTCTGCTTCTGTCATTTCGGCATCACGGCTGTTCTGCTGTCTCACCTGTGGAACGTCAGCCCGTTTGCCGTGCTGCACGGGGCATTCCTCGCCCCGACGTCCGTAACGGTTCTGAACACGGAGGAGCGCCAGCCCGGCATTGCATACTTCCGCTGCCAGATGATGGGCGATACCTCGCACCTTCTGATCGGCGGAGAACCAGTATCCTATTACGCATCCTACGCAGAGCCGTTTCAGGGCTGAACCGGCTCTGCAGGACCAAATACCCCCGGCCGTCCGCTTGTAAAGCGGCTGGCCGGGGGCTTGTCTGTTATTCGGCTTTCGGCGGCTGGCCCTCACCCGACGGCTTTCTGGGGCCTCCGCTGCGGCGTCTGCGGCGGCGGGGCTTGGATTGGCCGTCGGCTGCTTCCGCTTTTTCCGGACGCTCCTGCTTCTGCGGGGCGGGCTTGCGGTCGGGCTTGTCCTGCTGGGGCGGGCGCTCCTTCTTGGGGCGGTCCCTGCGGGGGGCGTCGGTGCGCGGCTGATCCTTTGGCGCGGGTGCGGGTTTTTCCGGGGCGGCAGTCTCCTGCGGGCGTTCGCCTGCGGGCTTCGTGCGGCGGCCGCCGCGCCGGCGGCGGCGATTCGCGCTCTTTCCGGCTTCTTCGCCGGCTGCCTCCGCTGTGTCCAGCGCTTCCGGCTCGATCACGGCGACGGCATCCGGATAGATGACCTCCGGCAGCTCCTCGAAAAACGCCTCCGTCTTCTGCACCGGACGCGGTTTGGAGGAAATGGGCGCAAAATCGCGCGGGATCGGCGGGTCGTTTTTGCGGGCCTTTCCGCTGCGCAGGATGTAGATATCCGTATTTTTATAGCTGCCGATCGTCTCCGGGTGGTCTTCCATGCGGACTCTGACGCTCTGGCGCAGGAGATTGACCTCGACGACCGTCCCGCGTCCGTCGGGCGTGTCGACAAAGGATTCCATCTTCGGCGCGGTCTTGATGAGGTCCTCATAGGCCTCCTGCTCGTATTTCAGGCAGCACATGAGCCTGCCGCACGTGCCGGAGATCTTCGTCGGGTTCAGGCTGAGGTTCTGCGTCTTGGCCATTTTGATGGAAACGGGCTGGAAATCATCGAGGAATTCCTTGCAGCAGAAGGGCCTGCCGCATACGCCGAGTCCGCCGACCATCTTGGCCTTGTCGCGCACGCCGATCTGCCGCAGCTCAATGCGCGTGCGGAAGACGGAGGCCAGATCCTTGACCAGCTCGCGGAAATCGACGCGGCCGTCCGCCGTGAAGAAAAACAGAAGCTTGCTGCCGTCAAAGGCGCATTCCGCCGAGACAAGCTGCATTTCCAGCCCGTGCGCGGCGATCTTCTGCTGGCAGATCTCAAAGGCCTTCTTTTCCTTTTCCTGGTTCTCTGCGTTCGCGCGCTCGTCCTGCTGCGTCGCTACGCGCAGCACCCTGCGCAGCGGCAGCACCAGCTCACGCGGCTTGACCGGGTGGTTGCCGGCAGCGCAGAGGCCGAATTCGTCTCCGCGCGCCGTGTCGATGATGACGTGCGCACCGGCCTGCAGCGTCAGTCCGGCAGGGTCGAAATAATAGGATTTTGCGTTATTGCGGAAGCGGATGTCCACAACGGTAACGGCAGCGGGCTCGTCCGGCTGGACGGGCGCTTCTTCCGCCGCAGGCGCGGCGGCCTGTGCAGGCTGCTGTATATCAGCCGCTGGCTCCTGCACCTGATCTTCCGGTTCTGATGCAGCTGTCTGCTGCTCCAGAACGGTATCGGGGGTCTGTTCTTGCATGGTTCTCTCCAATCTGCCGCAGAGCCTGCGGCAAGGTAAAATTTCAGATTCGGCGCTCAGCGCAGCTTCATCGCAAGATAGCCGGTGACCGCGCCTGCAGACGCATTGGCGGCCAGCGCGTCAATGGCAGCCTGAATGCTGTCGGACGCCTGCAAAAGCTCTGAGCCGGAGCGGCTGGCGACGATCTGCGCGGCGCTTTCCGACGCGGTGTCCAGCCCGCCTCTTTGCGTCAGCGCACCGCAGATGCACGCGCGCAGCTGCTGCAGCGCGGGAAGCAGCTGCTCCCGCTTCGCCTTTTCCATGGGCAGCAGCACGCGCAGCAGCGCCATCCGGTCATGCGCGGCATAGGCCGCGGCAAACTGCCGGACGAACGGCTCGTCCTCCGCATCCTGCAAAAGCGTCAGCGCCTGACCCAGAAAGCCGCCCGCGCGCAGATAGGCCGCGCGCAGAACGCCGTCAGGCTTGTCCGGCGCATTCTGCCGCAGAAACGGCAGCGCCTCATCCTGCGCCACCGGGCCGAGCTGCAGCTCCGCGCAGCGGCTGCGGATGGTCGGCAGCAGCCGCTCCGCGTTGGTCGACAGGATCAGGAACACGCCGTAATCCGGCGGCTCCTCCAGAATCTTCAGCAGCGCGTTCTGCGCGGATTCGTTCATATCCTGCCCGCGCGGGATGATGTAGATCTTGCGCTTTCCCTCGTTCGGGCGGATGAACATATCGCTTCTGGCTGCGCGGATGGGGTCGACGGTCATGGCCTTGTGGTCGGGATCGTCGACGGTGATGATATCCGGGTGGACACCCTCAAGCGCCTTGCGGCAGCCGGAGCAGACGCCGCAGGGGATCTTTCCGCTGCGCCCCTCGCACTGCATTGCCGCCGATAAGATCCGCGTGAGCGTATGCTTGCCCGAACCGGCAGGCCCGCAGAGCAGATAGCTGTGCGCCACGCGTCCGCTGGCGAATGCGCCGCTCAGACGCGCCTTGACGGCGTCATTTCCCAGAAAGCCGGTAAAGTCCATGTTCGGTGTTCCTTTCTCGGCCTATACTTCGCCTTATATCATAGTAGTATAACAGATTTTCCGCCGCTTTGCTACTGTTTTTTCTCCACCCGCAAAAACAGGCAGGGAACCGAATCCCTGCCTGCTTGTTCAGCTCTCCATCTGCCGCCCGAGAAAGCCCGCGACGGTCTGCACGAGCCGCTGCTCCGCCTCGCCGAGCGCAGGCGCGCCGTCCTCGCTCAGAAGCAGGACGCAGCCCATTAAGTCGCCCTCTGTCACAATGGGGGCTGCGGCGCCGACGCGGTAGCGGTCGGATGCGTCCGTCGGCCGGACGGGCAGATCGCCGTCCTGATAGCGGTAGCTGCGCCGCAGCTCCATGAGCTGCTCCAGCTCCTGCGAGCAGCGCTTGTCCAGAAGCTCCCGCTTCTGCACGCCATGCACCGCAATGATCGCGTCCCGGTCGCAGACCGCCGCGATATATCCGGTGTTCTTCCCAATCGCTTCACAGATCTGTCCCGCAAATTCCCCCAGATCGCCCATCGGCGAGTATTTCTTAAAGATCACCTCGCCGTCCTTCTCCGTATAAATCTCCAGCGGGTCGCCGCTGCTGATAACACTGACACGGAAAACCTTGTCCTCATGATTTTTAGAGGACTGGATCAGCGTGTTTTCGATATTTTCCGTGCCGGAATTAAAATTTGCGGCGTCCTCCGGGAGCGCGCCAGTCTTGAGCAGGCTGTCGATGTCCGCCTTGAGCTGCACCTCGATGTGATCCTCGTAGACCCGGATTTTTTCGATCATCAGATTCAGGTCATTACGGTCAAGTGACGGCTTTTCCAGAATGTCGTGAAATACATCCATTGCCGTTTTCGCCACGCGGTTGATGCGGATGATGGTGTTGCGCTTGTCACTGGCAAATTCGATCTGGTGCTGGATGCCCGCAATGCGCTGCGTCAGCTCCGCCTCCAGCTCATCGTAGGTTTCCTCCAAAAGTGCTTCCTGCTCCGGGTGCTTCATCATGTCGCGAATGCGTTGGCGCTTCGTGGCTTTCAGCTCCTCCTGCTTATCGAGCAGCAAGGCTTCCAGATTTTCCTCCGTGCGCTTCGTCTCCGCAATGTCCGCCTGCTCTTTCTCCAAATCGGCGTTCAGCCGTTCGAGCATGGCGCTGGAATTGTCACGGACCTTGCGCACATAGTCCTTGACCAGCGCGTCGAGCGTTTCCACGCGGATATGGTGGCTGGTGCAGCCCTTGAGGCCGCGACGGTGATATGTCCCGCAGGTGTAAGCGGGGGCTAAATCGCTGCGGCTCATGGCGAACATCGGACTGCCGCAGTCGCCGCAGACGAGAAGCCCCGAGTACACGTTGTCGTTGACCTTGACCCCGCGATAATTGTTCGTTGAGCGGCTTTCGCGCAGCGCGCGCACGGTTGCAAACGTGCGGTAGTCGATGATCTCCTGATGGTGATGCTCAAAGACGCGGTGCTCGCTCTCGTCCAGCTTGCGGTCGCTGCCGTTGATTTTCACGCGCGTGAATTTTCCCTGCCGCAGCGTGCCAATATAGAAATCGTTATCGAGAATGCCTTGCACCGTGACGATTGCCCATGCTGCTTTCGTCTTGCGGCGGACAGGCTCTCCCGCGGCGGCGCGGCGCTCACACTCGGACATCCGCGGCGTGGGCACGTTGTTGTCCGTCAGATAGTTGGCAATTTTCTTGTAGCCCCAGCCGTCTAAGTAAAGCTTGAAAATCGTCCGAATGACCTCGGCCTCCGTTGGCACGACCTCAAAGACCTGCTGTTTGTTCAGAATATAGCCATACGGCGCGGCACAGAGCCAGCGCCCCTCCTCCTGCCGCCGCTTCACGACGCTGCGCACCTTTTTCGACGTGTCCGTGACCGGCATTTCGTTGATCAGAAACTGAAACTGGATCTTCAGCCAGTCGTCGTCATTCGGGAAGTCAATATTATCGCCAATCGAAATGATCCGCACACCCGCGTCGCGCAGATCCTCCAGTTCTACCAGCCCGCGCGAGTTGCGGCGGGAAAAGCGCGAGAAGTCCTTGACGATGAGAATGTCGTACTTGTGGCTCATCAGCCCCCGGCGCATCTCCTGATACCCCTCGCGCTGCTCAAACGTGTACCCGGAGCGGTCACGATCCTCAAAAAACGTCAGTGTGCTGTTTGGAAAGTGTGTTTTTACGAAATCCGAAAGGATGGATTTCTGGTTTTCGATCGACACATTGTCGCGGTCAAGCTCTTCATCGACCGAAATGCGGGCATATCCCGCAATATCAAAACGTTCTATCATGATCATTCACCCTTGAGATATTGTTCTGCCTGGCGGTCAAATTCGGAAATATACGCGACGTCCTGCTTTTTGCGGAACTCCTCGTAAATCGCGCCAACCTTTTTCGCTGCCGCCTCCCGCGAGATATGGCCTTTATTGTCCAGAACTTGACGGCGGTTATTGGTCAGGAAGCGGTCGGTTTCGTTCAGCCAGTCCTGCATACTCATGAGCTGCTCGTCCTCCGCCATCAGTTCGGCGTAGTCGATGAACATGGTCACGAGACGATTTAAGCGCGACAGCTCCTTTTCATTCAGGTAGTTCTTCGCCACCAGCGTGTCGCTTTTCAGAATTTTCCCATCCGGCGCGCCCTTCCATGTGGTAAGCCCCATCGTAGGGCTGTCCAATGTCGCCCGCTCGGAAATCAGCTCCGCGGCAGTCTTGCCGGTGACGGCGTAGTGCAGCTTGTTCTGCACGAACGCGTAAAACGCCTTTGTTGTCTCGCTGTTTTTGTCGTAGTCATAGCTGCACTGCTCAAACACGTCCGCGATTTTCTGGTATGCCCTACGCTCACTGGCGCGGATCTCCCGGATGCGCTCCAGCAGCTCGTCAAAGTAGTCCTTACCGAACGGACGGCCGTTTTTCATCAGCTCGTCATTGAGCACAAAGCCCTTCTGAATGTACTCTTTCAGTGTCTTCGTCGCCCACTGGCGGAACCGCGTGGCCTTCTTGGAGTTCACGCGATAGCCGACGGCGATGATGGCGTCGAGATTGTAGTGCTGTGTCAGATAGTTTTTTCCATCGGCGGCAGTTGCCGAGAATTTCTCGGTAACTGCTTCCCGAACCAATTCACTTTCCGCGAAGATATTCTTCAAGTGCAGAGAGATGTTGTCCGCCGTACAGCCAAACAGCTCCGCCATCGCCTTTTGCGTCAGCCAAAATGTCTCATCCTTGAACACAACGCTGATAAATTCTTTCCCACTTTCGTCGCTGTACAGCAGGATTTCGCCGCGATTGGCAATCTCATTTCCCATCTGCGTTCTCCTCCGTCTGCTCCGGCAGCTGCGCCGCGTCTGTGACAATGTCCGTGACAAGCTGGCGGAAGCTCTCGGCGTTCTGCGCGGTAACGACAGGCTTGCCGGTTTCGGCTTCCAGCGCTTTTCTTGCCACACCCGCGACATTGCCGCCGCGCCGGGCGACCTTCTGGTTTTCGTCAAAGCCCTGCGGCTGCTCGGCTTTCGCAATATCGGTCGTGGACGCTTCTGCCAGCATGGTCAGAACCAGTTCTAAATCACTCATATTGTCGCGAAGGTTTTCCTTTCTCAATCCCTTGAGATTTTTATACTGCCGCGTGTTCATGCCAGTCCATGCGCGGGTGATCTCGTCCGTCAGAATCGCGTATTCCTTGCCCTTCTGCACGCCGCGCTTTTTCCACTCGTCCGTCAGCTCGTTGCGAATGCGAATGGCAAGCAGCCGCTGATGTACCCATTCCTCAGAATAGCCCTTTTTCAGATAAGTTTCCAGCGCGCGGTCGATCGCCTGCTCGGGGTCGATGGTCTCCCCAATGCGCTCCCGTCCGACCATCGCCAGCCACGCCTTGAACGGCTCGGCTTTCTTGGAGGGAATGGACTGGATGATGCGCAGAAGCTGCTCGGTGTCGGCAACGTCCGTCAGGCGGTTTTTGCCGTCCGCCGCCCGCATTTTCAACTGGTGACAATTCGTCACCAGTTCGCTGCCCTCGTCTTTCAGCCGCTGCTTCAGCTTGTTCCAGTATTTCCGCCCGGTATTATAGTCGGGGCTGTCTGTCAGCACGCCGACAACATCCACAATGGAAAAATACCATTCTTCCTGCGCTGCATCCCACGCCACGCGGATCTTCTGGTCCTCAAAAAGCTGAATCTCGTTTTTCTCCGGTTCGTCCATTCTCGTCCTCCCAAATCAGCCGCACCCTTATCACAAATATCTATTGTTTCATTTCGACTTCGTAGATAATATTGTACATCATCAAAATAGAGATTGCAAGACAAAGTTCACCCAGCTTACGCAGTTTATTTGGAACTGCGTACGTTTGCTTGCAGGGTGGACATACTTCTGATATAATAATAAAAACTGCGGCAAAGGAGGCGGAATGATGGTAAACGGATGGATCATGAGCGGAGATATTGCGGTCGCGTCTTTTCATGGCAGAGTTGTAGCACCGATCCTGCCGGAGCGATGCCCGCTTTGTTTCCAAAAGGGTGGAGACCTCGAAATGTGGCTGGAATCAAGAGCCATTGACCGACACCGCACAAACAGCAGGATCCTGAAACGGATTCTGCGCCTTGGCGATACGTCCGATCTGAACACGGCGCTCCATGTGCACGGCGCAACGATCACGGATAATTACTGGGTCAAAACGGAGGACGAAGCCGGTCTTACATGGTCAGATGTCGGCTTCCGCGAGAATTATTTTGCCGATCTTGCACTCAGCGGCCGGTTCAGCAGCATCGCAAAAAACTACACGCCCGAGGAGCTGCGCACAGCGACGCCGGAGCTGACGAACATCGGCAGCTATGAAAAGTGCTGGCGGCAGCAGGATGGCCATTGGGTCATGGTGAAAAGCGGAACGCCGGAGGAACATTTTTCCGAGATTTTCACGGCAGCACTCGGCAAGTATCTTGGCTTTGACGTGGCGGAGTATGCACTGAGCGGTGCGTATGTCGTTTCAAAGGACTTCACGGAGGGGCGGCTGAATTTTGAGCCGATGGCGAATCTGGTGCAGGACAATGAAGAATACGATTTCAACTATGACGTCCTGCAAAATTTGAATCCAGCGCTTTTGAAATCGTATCTGGATATTCTGTTCATGGACGCACTGGTGTTCAACGTTGACCGCCATACGCAGAACTACGGTCTGCTCCGCTCCCGCGAGACGGGCGAGATTCGCTCGATGGCGCCAAATTTTGATAATAACATGGCGCTGATTTCCAGAGGCTACGCAAGCGACCTGAGTAACATCGCAAATCCGCTCATCGGGCAGTTTCAGGAGCTGCTGCGAGAGAAAAATATCCAGTATCCTGTTCCGAGGCTGACAAAAGAGGCTTTGGAGCATATCGTAACCGAAACCATGCCAGACGCAGAGATCCGCAGAGATTATGTTGTCCAGTTCGTCTGGCAGAATTATGAGCGCCTGCGCACGAGATGAGCACAAACCAAGTCGACAGTACGCTTTAAAATGCGTGCTGCCAGGCAACGGTAAAAACATTTACTAAAAAAAGAAAACGGGGGCGAAGAGAAAATTCTCTTCGCCCCCAATGTATCCGGCGCTACATGGTCATCTGCTGCGCTTTTTCACGCTGAACTTCCTGCTCCGCCAATCTCTGGCGATTATAAAGCAGCAAATCCCGCGTCTGTTCATAAAGGTCGCCGCTGCCCGATTCAAATACGGCCACCAGATACTGTTTCTTTTTGCATGTGTCATAGACGCTCTGCAAGCCGGCGCGTAGAACCGGGTCTGCCTTTTCCGCATTTGTCAGCCAAATCTCAACCAGCTTCCGCTCATCTTTGACTGTTAGTTCCATAGCCTCACGCTCCTCTGGGATTATTTCCGCATTTCACCTGTTTTTATACCAAGCTGACCTCATGGATGCAAAAATGCGGATAAAAAAGCAGCAAGACGCGCGATACGTCTTGCTGCTCTCATGCCTGCCTGGTGCAGGTATTCAATTTCCAGTTTCATTGTATCGCGAGTTACACTGGAAAGCAATTATTTTTTTATTTCTATCTTTTTCGCAAATTTTGCAGTGTTTTCACAGCTAACTGCAACACCGTGAAGCAATTACACGTCAAGCCGGAACTGTTACAAGCAGCTCATTAATGGATACGCCTAAAATCTGACTAATTGCGTAGAGGTTCTGGAGTGTGGGGAGGTTTTTGCCCTCCGGCCAACGGTAAATTGCCTCAGCGGATGTGTAGCCCAAATACAACCGCAGTTCAGATTTCAGGATTTCATGTGCTTCCAAGCGGGAGCAAATGTTCAGGCCAGTTGCTTTGACATCAATTTCCGGGCAGTGGTCAGCAAACAGCCATGTGTGCCCTTTCAGAATTGCCTGTAAACGAGCTTCTAATTCGTAACTGGAAATTCCCATCTGCTTGGCAAGTCGATTGGCGGGCGTGCCGGACAGACAGGCGTTCAGCAGACTTATATTCTGCATCAACTGGTTTTTGACAGCCTTTACTTCGTCCAGATTATACTCCATCTTCCGTTACCTCCGTGAAATCGAGCGCTCTGGCAGGCAGCAGCTTTTTGATGCGCGAAAAGGCCGCGGTGGTTGAAAGTCCGACCATTTTGGCTGCGGCACGATAGCTCATGCCATTGTTCAGCTCTACCAGCAGCAAAAGCGTTTTCTGCGTGTCAGAGATGGCCTCCGCCAGATAGTGTTTTGTTTCTTTCGACTTTGCTTTGCTGCGGCATGAACTGCAAACGCCGTCGTATAGATTGCGGCCAGTTTGACCGCAAACCTTACACGGTTTGGTACAACTGAGCCGGCGGCATTGGCTGCAAATTCCACTCGGATGCATTGTCATTCTCCTGCCGCAATAAGTGCAGATGGTTCCGTTTTTCATGGACATCTTATAAAGTTCCTCCAAGTTCAAAATTGCAAATAAAATACCGTGCAGGATAGACCTGCACGGTGCAACTTTGTCTTGAATGGAAACCCGGAATAGGGTATACTTAATCCAAGGCGCAGCTTTGCTGTCGTGCGGGTGGGCTATCACCTGCGTGGGTTGCCGGGAGCTCGCACCTCTCGGCAACTGCTGATATTTTCTTTGTGTCAATAGTATAGCATATAGGTTAACTTATATCAAGTGCTTTGCAATTGGCGTTTCCTACAAAATATAAGTTAACTAATAGTATATTTTGCAGTATTTCGTTCTGGAGGCAGCAATTATGGCAACGACAGAGGCGCAGCGGAAAGCGATAAAGAAGTGGCAGGAAAAGACAGATGAAATCCGCTTCCGCGTTCCAAAAGGCGATAAGGAGCGGCTAACTGCCCATGCAGCACAGTTTGGCGAGTCTCTAACAGCATTCTTGAACCGTGCCGCTGCCGAAGCCGTGGAACGAGATAATCAGAAATAAAAAATGCCCAGAACCAAGCAACAGCACTTGACTTGGTTCTGGGTGCTTCTTTTAGTTGGAATTTTCAGCGCCGCATGGTATCAGCATGGCCATAGAGCCGTCATCATTGCGGATGCGCTGTGGGATAACGCCCCGGAAAACGGAATCCAGGATTTCATCGCAATCACGTTTGAACGCGTCACGATATATCGGTTCATAAGAGGGTATATGTGCGAAATCGCCCCTGTAATCTCGGCGTGTCCAGAACATATCTGTGTGGAGAATCCGCTTTACTTCGCCCGGATGCTTCAGCAGCCAGTTAATCAGGATGCAGAGAAACTCTTGAAAGTTGATGTCTGTGCCGAATACATAATCATCCAGATACTCGCGGGTCGTGCGAGATACCACCAAAGATAGCATAGATATGTCATTGCCCTGTAGCGTGCCGTCGCGAGCCTCCGGGGTCGAGATGAAGTTGTAGAGAGATGCGGCATCGCCCAAATTTCGGCGCTGCGTTTCGTCGGCGGTCCAAACCGCAAAATTATCCGGCTTGGCAAGCCGCCACAGAATCCAATCGTAGGTATCGGGAAAAGCGCGTTTCAATGTTTGCAGCAGCTCTTTTGCAAGGTCACTTTCATAATTTGGCTGCTTTTGTAACAGTTCCATCGTTTGAATAAAAGTTTCTTTTGTCATAACAAGAACACCTCCGAAAGATAGCATAGCAAGCTATTCTACAAAAATCATTGAACCTATTCTTCAATCTGGTTACGGTATTTTTTATAATTCTGACATACAAACGTATTTCCACTGCACGCTGCATGAAAACGCAGCAGTTCCCGCCGGTCTGCGCAGACTATTGCCGAACAGCCGCAATATAGGCCATCGTGCGCCGCCAACGTTAATCGACATAGAAAACCACCATGTCCCGTACAAAGCAGCGGCGCATAGTAATTTTCACTGTTTTGCCATTGAAACCATGATTGCACCCAAAGCTTCCGGCCGCAAATCGGGCAGTTCTGCTGGCGCATTCGTGGGAAATTTAAAACAGCCTGTATGGAAGAAAGATACTTGCTGCGCTTTTTCGTAGACGGTAAAAGCGACGCAGATGACCAGCGCCAACAGCTGCGAAATCCAGCTGCGCGCGGCGGCACGACAAGGTCTTGGAGTGTTATCCACGATGTCAGCAGCGCCGCATACACGGCGTCGTTCAAAGCATCATGGAACGTAAAACTCACCGGTATTTTACAATATGAAACAGCTTTGCAAAGCGCTATTTGCGCAGCTGTGCCGAGATGCTGCCCAAAACCACATTGGAGATTAAAGCTTGCCCGCATGGGCAGAGCTTTCAGATTCCAGAACGATACATTTTGCTGCAAAACACGGAAATCGTCCTCTCCCCAAGCAGCATAGTCCTTCTCATGCCGTGCCCACTCTCTAAATTTTAGAAATGCAACGGGGAAACACACGCCGTCTGCAAATGAGTGCCATAACTCTGGCAGTATTGCAGCAGCCGGGTGCAATGTTGTGTTCACACAAGGTCTAACATGAACATTGAACGTGTCCAATATGCAGCCGCCAAACGCGGATATTCGTACTGCGCCGATTTGGAGGATTTCATCAAATCCCGAGTAATCGCTGCCGCTGTTCCATTCCAAATCTATTACTATCACGCCACTCGCCCCGCTTATCATAGCAATGGTACGCTAGAAAAGCATTGAAGAAAAACTTCAATGAGCGGTTTTGGGCATCGTCAAAATGTCAAATCAGACCGCCAAGAGGTAGTTAGCAGCTGTGACATCGTGTCGCCAGTGGCTAAGATGAAAAATTGAAACAGCAAGAAGCGCTAACCGGTCATATGCGACAGGAAGTCCGTGCTTTTTGGCAAGTTTGCGATTATTTCCACGCAAAATATACTGCCCGGTGACTTTCATATCGCTCCACCGTTTCGCTCTATAGCCATTTTCTTTGCGAGCCTCATCGTCCTTTTCCCATGTATGGCGGATTTCAGATATAAGTTGTTCTCGGTAACCATTTTCGGTTTGAATGCGATTTAAGTAATACCTGTACATTTGCTGCGCTCGTAAGGCGCGAAGATGGTGCAGGTCAATTTTGTTATTCATTTCAGCTTTTGAAAACAGATGATTTGCATCTGCTGGATTATCGAAGACAGCTTTCACTGCCGCTAATTCGTCTGGTAGAATACGTTGCATCTGACGTTTTCCGCCTTTTCCTTTGCGAACCAGTATACATGGATTCCCAAAATCATCCTCAACCAAGTCCTTTGGTGTAAGGTGTAGATATTCCGCTCTGCGTATTCCGACGATGCGAGCAAAATCGTATAACCGTGGTGATGCTTCGCGGATAGAATCTGACCGGCTGTCTACGGCTTTCATACCGCGTGACCGAGTATTTTCCGCTACGACTCGTATGGGCTTCTGAACGTCTGCCAAGGGTACGCCGCAAATGCGGCAAATACCAGCCAAGTATGTATGAACCGTCGATGGCGACCTGCCTTGCACGACGAGGAAATCTGCATAATCTTGAATGTGCGCACTGCATTCTTCCAACATACGACAGCCGTACTGCTCCTTACACCAACTCGCAAACTTGATTGCATGATTGCGGTACTGCTTCTCAGTTTGCGTCAGCATCGGAACATTCGATTTTTCTAAGCGCACCAACTCGACTTCTTTTATCTGATATTTCAAATTCTTGTATTTTTGCTTCTTCGGGTGTAACTTTCTGTTTTTCTTGCTCATATATAAAAACCACCTTTTCAAAAAATCGGCACGATATGCCGCCAGCTCAAAACGAGCGAGTTAAATTCAACGTGGACTTTTGGTCGGTGTCCATTAACCAAGGCTAACGGCTTGCTAAAGGCCGTTAGGCTGCCGGTTTTGTTCGGTTCACTGGTTATTTTCCCATCGAAAGATGGTCAAATAACCAGTTCACGCGTGCTCTTTGCTATGAAAGAGTTCATTCAAGATAAGAGTCAACCGGCAAGACTCCTATCTTTCGCTAGAGTTCATGCAGCAAAGCGTCCTATGTACCCACCGCTGCAACGTGAGCGCATTCCGGGATGGTTTTGTGATAACTTGTCAGACTACATCATTTTCCGCAGACGTAGCACAGGCGGGGACTTTTCGGTGCCTCAATACATACACTCATTCGGAGCGGCACTGGTTTTAACGTCCACCAGAGCGGGACGGCAGGCCGTGTCGCGTTTCACAGGCATTGCTTCAGGAATCTGACCCAGACAAGCATCACATTTCACACGGGTTTTGATTTTGAAAAGATGGTTTGTTGTTTAATGAGTATTGTGCTATCTATAATAAAAAGCGTCCGCAGGCAAATTGGTCGGCGGACGCTTGAATTTTTAATCTCAAAGAAAAGAGGAGAGTCCCTACATTGGGAACTCTCCTCAGAAAAATTACATTATGGATATAGAAAGACCTATGGTCTTGAGAAGGAACGAGGGCAACAAATGCCAAAACAGAAACTCTATACTTTTATTTTATGTGGATCAGCGCAAATGTCAAGCTTTTTTGCATTGAAAGAATCAAGCATATATTTTTGTCAATCGAATATGCACAAATGGAAAAAGGGCGGAGTGAGCAAGTCACTTCGCCACATTTTAGAGAGTTTTCTGCTGGTTGTCAGCCGCGACGCCCAGTGAAAGCGTCTTTTTGGTGCGGAAATCATATCGTCCTCCGCATGGACCACAGCCTTTACTGCCCGCTGCCGGCCGCGACACCCATTGAAAGTGTCTAATGGTGCGGGCGTTTACCCTGTCCCGCATCCAGCCCAACTTGTTACAGTGCTCTCACACCGGAAACATTGCTGCTTCTATGCCTACTATATGTGAATCGAACCCATTTGTCAACAAAAACTGCCGACAGGTAGGCATTTGAATCTTGCACATTGAAGGCCGACACGTTATACTATCATCAGCGACAGGCAACGGCGTGTGCCTGTCAAGCGCAGAAGCATAGCAGCGTACCGGCAAGCCTTGTTATGTGGAGCTTTCAGTAGGGGTTGTGCAGCAGCCTCAAGTCGGAGTAGGCGCAGCTTGTGCCGAACGAAAATGCTCAAACGAAGCCGCCTTGTTTTACAAGGCGGCTTTTGCTATGTTACGGAAAGAAAGTCCGCCGTGAAGTACCGAAAAGGCAAATTGTAAATCCTTTTTTACGTGGCAGGTTCGCGCAATATGTTATAATACCATTATAGATACCTGACGGAATCTGTGGATTATCACTACATCATCGAGATTAAGGACGGCAGCGAGGAGCTTGAATGGGAAAGGACAGAATTGAAATGAATGCGTATCAGGATACCATCGCGGCAGTGCAGAAACTACTGCGGGATACGGCTTTTAACCTCGCCGCCATTTCCCTTGAGTAGCATCATGACCTGCCTGCGGTTCGTCGGGATCAGGCAGTAGCCGAGGTATTCCTGCAAGGTCAGGATGTCCTCCGGCTCCAGCAGGTCAGACAAAAACCGCAGCCAGATCACCGGTTGCGGCGCATTAGGGTCATATCGGATGGGGAGGCGGTTGCGGCAGATTCCTTTTCGGCCCGAAACTCGCCGCTGAGAAGCAACGTGCCGTTTGCCATGTGGATCCGATCCTCCTGAATGGGCAGCTCCGGCGTGTACGCCTCCAGCTTCAGCGTTTCCAGCAGGCTTGTGGCGCGGCGGGCTATGCCGTTGGTGAAATGCGGGCGAAGCATCTCGTAAATCTGCTTTCGGATGCTTTCTTCGTCAGCAACGCGGCTTTCCACCGTGAAAAAATTACCGTCGACGCACACCATCGGGTGCGCCGTCAGAAAGTTCTCACAGAACAGCACCTCGTTGAAGCGCTTGTCCTGCAACCAGCAGGGCGGTTCATTTCGTTCCATGCTCATCCTCCCTGATCTACTGGTATCGCGCCTCCATCAGTGCCGGCCGGTTGCCCGTCTGCAAGTCGGCCACCACCTCGGCCGCTCCTTCGGTGTGCCATAGATCAGAATGTCCAGCATGTTCTCAATGCGCTCCAGCATATGACAGACCTCTGCATAGCGTGGGTCAATGTCATCCTCTGGTGATTGCGGCGCACAATTTGTCTTCCAGTCCCGCAAGATTTGCAGGTAATCCCCCAGTACGCGGAAGCTGCGACCTTCCAGCTCCACCTGCGCTTCAGCGTTCAGCTTCATGCTGGGCGTCCAGTCGTCGTGAAACGGGCGGCAGATCATACTCCCTTGCTTGATCGACAGCTCATACTGCTCCGCCGCCATGCGCGGGGTGACGGCGGCTTTCGCGATTTCAAATCGATTCATAGGCAATTTCTCCTTTCAGATTTTTGCGACAAATTTCCTTTGTCACCTGAATATACGGAGAAATTGGCCTAGACAGGAAAAATCCGGCGCATGTTCAAGAAAACAAAAAAGCCCTCCTGAAATCTTGCGAAATGCAAGCAGGAGGGGGAGATTTAGGATTTGCGAGACGCGTCACAGACTATGTTGCTTCATCAGCAGCCTTGTCAATTTTATCATTTCAGGAGAAAAGATGAAATTTGGATTGACGTGATGCGGCAGGACGGGTATACTATAACTAAATCGTTGTGATGGTAATGATTAAATTAAAATGCGAATGAGGAACTTGTATGAGAACCTTTCCCTTTAAAGCAGAATACAATCAGCTCCTAACGCCAGAGGTCGTGGCCTACCTAACGCAGATCCACGAATATAAGGGGCAGCAAAACCTTTTTATTGAAGCCAAAGCGGATGCGCTGTCTAATCTCCTGGAGGTTGCGAAGATCCAGAGCACCGAAGCCTCCAACCGCATCGAGGGCATTATTACGACGGACGACCGCCTGAAAAAGATCGTCCGCGAGAAGGCCATACCTCAGAGCCGCAGTGAAAAAGAGATTGCCGGATACCGCGATGTGCTTGCGACGATTCATGAAAGCCATGACTATATCCCGCCAAAGCCGTCTATCATTTTGCAGCTTCACCGGGATCTGTACAAGTACAGCGGTAAGTCCATCGGCGGCTGCTTCAAAAATTCGGACAACGTGATTGCCGAAGAATTGCCGGACGGTCAGCAGATTGTCCGGTTTGAGCCTGTTCCTGCGTGG
>OJAM01000550.1_pt1 | contig 16247 bp, 8 predicted proteins | sample 1589071 | NCBI WGS metagenome assembly OJAM01 (sample SAMN03283243) | human gut metagenome | biome: human-associated habitat; material: feces | host: Homo sapiens | place: Peru | collected 2012
GAAATCCCCGAACTGCTTTTGCTCGTTATGGAAACAAGCCTTGTGAGCCTTTGCATGAAAATCATGTCGGTGCTTATCACGGTTATCCTGTACGGCAGAATGATAGAAATTTACCTTTACTGTTCGGTATCGCCTATCCCGTTTGCAACTATGACTAACAGAGAGTGGGGACAGATAGGCAACAACTACTTAAAAGCCCTGTTCGCCCTCGGTTTTCAAGGCTTCCTCATAATGATATGTGTCGGCATTTATGCGGTTTTGGTTGGCAGCATGATTGTAGCGGACAACCTGCACAGCGCGATTTTCTCCCTTGCAGCCTACACCGTGATTTTGTGCTTCTCCCTATTCAAAACAGGCGCACTTGCGAAGTCAATCTTTAATGCCCATTAAAGACCGAAAGGAGGTTTTCACTTGGCGTATGTACCCGTACCCAAAGACTTATCAAAAATCAAAACGAAAGTCGCTTTTAATCTGACAAAGCGGCAGATTATATGTTTTGCGGCAGCCCTCGCTATGGGACTACCGCTTTTCTTTTTGCTCAAAGACAGCGCGGGAACAAGCATGGCGGCATTTGCAATGATTGTCGTTATGCTTCCCTGCTTCCTCTTGGCAATGTATGAAAAACACGGGCAGCCCCTTGAAGTCGTGATAAAGAACGTCATTCAGACAAAGTTTATCCGACCAAAGGAACGCCCCTATCAGACGCAAAATTTTTATGCCGTCATAGAAAAACAACGAAAACTGGAAAAGGAGGTATCGGCTATTGTCAATGGCAGAACGAAAAACAGTAAGCCGCGCGGTAAAAAATCCCGTGAAGCGTAAGCTGACCCGCGCAGAAAAGAAAGAAATCGCCGCCGTGATACAGGCGGCAAAGGGCGACGGGAAGCCCCACACCGCACAACAGACCATTCCCTACTTGCAGATGTACCCGGACGGGATTTGCAAGGTGACGGCCAACACGTTCAGCAAATGTATCGAGTTTGCCGACATCAGCTATCAGCTTGCACAGGCCGACTCCAAGACGGCCATTTTTGAAAACCTGTGCGATCTCTACAACTATCTGGACGCCTCGATCCACGTTCAGCTTTCCTTTGTCAACCGCAAGACCGACCCCAAGCAGTACGCCAAGAGCTTTGAGATCAAGGCGCAGGGGGACGACTTCGACGACATCCGGGCGGAGTATTCCGGCATCCTGCAAGACCAGCTTGTGCGGGGCAACAACGGCCTCACCAAGCGCAAGTTCCTGACATTCACCATCGAGGCCGACAACCTGAAAATGGCCCGCGCCCGTCTGACCCGCATTGAAACCGATCTGCTGGGCTATTTCAAGACGATGGGGGCCGTGGCTCATGTGCTGGACGCCAAGGAACGTCTGGAAGTGCTGCATGGGGTACTCCACCCCGACGCCGAGCCGTTTCAGTTTGAATGGAAATGGCTGGCTCCGTCCGGCCTCTCAACAAAAGATTTTATTGCCCCGTCCTCGTTCCGCTTCGGCAATTCCCGTATGTTCGGGCTGGGCGGCAAGTATGGGGCCGTGAGCTTCTTAAACATCCTGTCCCCGGAACTGTCGGACGAAATGCTGGCCGACTTCCTCAACACGGAAAACGGCATTGTCGTCAATCTCCATGTGCAGGCCATCGACCAGAGCGAGGCCATCAAGACGGTTAAGCGCAAGATCACCGACCTTGACGCCATGAAGATACAGGAACAGAAACGAGCTGTCCGCAGCGGCTACGACATGGACATCCTGCCCAGCGACCTTGCCACCTACGGACAGGACGCCAAGGAGCTTTTGAAAACCCTGCAAAGCCGGAATGAGCGAATGTTCCAGATCACCTTTCTGGTGATGAACACCGCTGACACCCGGCAGAAGTTGGAGAACGATGTATTTTGGGCCGCAGGTGTGGCGCAGAAATACAACTGTTCCCTTGTCCGTCTGGACTACCAGCAGGAACAGGGCCTTATGAGCAGCCTGCCGCTGGGGGCCAACCACATCAAGATCGAGCGTTCCTTGACGACTTCCAGCGTGGCCGTGTTCGTGCCTTTCGTGACACAGGAGCTTTTCATGGGCGGCGACGCCATGTATTACGGCGTCAATGCCAAGACCGGCAACATGATTATGCTGGACAGAAAACGGGCGCGGTGTCCCAACGGCTTGAAGCTGGGTACTCCCGGTTCCGGCAAATCCATGAGCTGTAAATCCGAGATCGTCAGCGTGTTCCTCTGTACGCCGGACGATGTATATATCTGCGATCCAGAGGCGGAATATTATCCCCTTGTGAAGCGGCTCCACGGCCAAGTGGTGAAGCTGTCGCCTACCAGCAAATCCTATGTGAACCCGCTGGACATCAACCTGAATTACAGTGAGGACGAAAACCCGCTGGCCCTGAAATCCGACTTTGTGCTGTCGTTCTGTGAGCTTGTCATGGGCGGCAAGAACGGGCTGGAAGCCATTGAAAAGACGGTCATTGACCGTGCCGTGCAGGTGATCTACCGGCCCTATCTGGCAGACCCCCGCCCGGAAAATATGCCTATCCTGTCCGACCTGCATCAAGCCCTGTTAGACCAGCATATCCCGGAGGCTGACCGTGTGGCGCAGGCCCTTGACCTGTATGTAAACGGCAGCCTGAACGTCTTTAACCACCGCACCAATGTCAACATCGAAAACCGCATTGTGGCCTTTGACATCAAAGAGCTGGGAAAACAATTAAAGAAGCTCGGTATGCTCATTGTCCAAGACCAGATTTGGGGCCGTGTGACCCAAAACCGCAGCCAAGGCAAGGCGACGTGGTACTTCTGCGACGAGTTCCATTTGCTTTTGCGAGAGGAACAGACGGCAGCTTTCTCCTGCGAGATTTGGAAGCGATTCAGAAAATGGGGAGGCATCCCAACCGGGGCGACCCAGAACGTCAAAGACCTGCTTTCTTCCCCGGAGATCGAAAACATTCTGGAAAACAGCGACTTCATTTGCCTGCTCAATCAGGCGTCCGGCGACCGGCGTATCCTTGCGGAGCGATTGAACATTTCCCCGCAGCAATTACGGTATGTGGACAATTCCGAACCCGGCGAGGGGCTTTTGATCTATGAAAATGTGATTCTGCCGTTCCGCAACCCCATCCCGCAGCGCAGCCAGCTCTACAAGATTATGACGACCCGGTTAGGCGAGGGCGAAACGGTATGACAGACAAGGAGGTGACGCCCTATGAAGCAGTTGAAACCCCGTGATAAGGTGACGCAGCACATGACCCGCGACGGCCTGACGCTGGACAACCAGACCACCGGCGAGAGCATCAACATTTCCAGCCGGGAGGCCGAACAGGACTATTCCGCAGCCGAGCCGGGCGGCACCGCTGAAAAGGTGCTGGAACGTGCCGGGGACATCCGGGAGCGCAGCAAGGCGAAGCGGGCCGCCAAGGATGGCGCGAATACGGCAGCGCAGGCCACCGGCCCGGCGTCCCGCCTGCAATTCACCGCCGAGGAACGGGTCGATCCCACCCTTTCCAAGTACGTTCACAAGGCGGAAAAGCGGGCGGATAAGCTGGACGCAGCCAAAGAAGCCCTGCCGAAAAAACGTGTCGTCACCAAGGAAACCGTCTATGACGAGGCCAAGGGCAAGGCCAAAACCAAGCTGCACTTTGACAAGGTGGAGAAACCGGCCCCCAAGCTCAAACCCAACCCGGCCAGCCGTCCGATGGAGGAAGCGGGCCTGTATCTGCATGGAAAAATCCATGAGGTTGAGCATGAGAATGTGGGCGTCGAGGGCGGCCATAAGGGAGAAGAACTTGCCGAGCGCCAAGCGGGAAAAGCCATTCGCAGCGGCATCCGGCGTCATAAGCTCAAACCCTACCGGGCCGCAGCCAAGGCCGAGAAAAAGGCCATTGCTGCCAATGCGGAGTACATCTACCAGAAATCCTTGCGGGATAACCCGGAAATGGCGCAGGCGGTGAAAAAACCGGTGGCCCGGTTCTGGCAGAAACAGAAAATCAAACGGGATTACGCCAAGGCAGCACGGGCGGCGGGCCAGACGGCACAGGGCGCAGCCAGCGCCACCAAGACCACCGCCGCAGCCGCCAAAAAAGCCGCCGAGAAAAGCAAACAGGCCGCGTCCTTTGTGGCCCGGCACTGGAAAGGTGTGCTGCTGATCGGCGGTGTGGGCCTTATGCTCATGCTGATTATGGGCGGCCTGCAATCCTGTACGGCCATGTTCGGCAGCGCAGGAACCGGCGTGGCAGCCACGTCCTATCTGTCCGAGGACAGCGATATGCTGGGGGCGGAAGCCGCCTATGCGGACATGGAGGCCGATTTGCAGTATGAGCTTGACAACTACGAAAGCCTGCACCCCGGCTATGACGAATACCGTTTCGATCTGGACGAGATCGGTCATGACCCCTATGTGCTGACTTCCATCCTGTCGGCGCTGCATGAGGGCGTCTATACGCTGGGCGACGTGCAAGGCGACCTTGCCATGCTCTTTGAGAAGCAATATACCCTGACACAGACCATTGAAACCGAAACCCGATACCGCACCGAAACCCGGACAGACAGCGAGGGCAATCCCTACACCGTGGAGGTTCCCTACACCTATTATATCTGCAATGTGAAGCTGGAAAACTTCGATATGTCCCATCTGCCTGTTTACATCATGGGCGAGGAACAAATGAGCCTGTATGCGGTGTATATGCACACGCTGGGCAACCGGCCTGACCTGTTTCCCAACGGCACCTATCCCAACGCTTCCACCGTCAAGGAGCCGACCTACTACGAGATACCCCCGGAGGCTTTGGAGGACGCCACCTTTGCCGCAATGATGGCCGAGGCAGAAAAGTATATTGGTTATCCCTATGTGTGGGGCGGCAGCTCTCCCAGCACCAGCTTTGATTGCAGCGGCTTTGTGAGCTGGGTCATCAATCACAGCGGATGGAACGTGGGACGGCTGGGCGCACAGGGCCTTTGCAATATCTGTACCCCTGTTTCCCCGGAGCAGGCCAAGCCCGGCGACCTTGTATTTTTCGTCGGCACCTACGACACCCCCGGCGTTTCCCATGTTGGCATTTATGTGGGCAATTCCGTGATGTTGCACTGTGGCGACCCTATTTCTTACACCAACCTCAATTCGAGTTATTGGCAGCAGCATTTCTATTGTTACGGGCGTCTGCCTTGACGCCAGAAAGGAGTTTTGACTATGGCAAACAAACTTGACCGTATCGAAAAGGACATTGAGAAAACCAAGGCCAAGATCGCGGAGCTGCAAAAGCAGCTTCGTGAGCTGGAAGCGGCAAAGACCGAACAGGAGAATTTGCAGATCATCCAGCTTGTGCGCGGCCTGAACATGAAGCCGGAGGAATTTGCGGCGTTCCTGCGCGGCGGCGCTTTGCAGACCGCCCCGGCCCCGCAGCCGGATTTTGAACAGGAGGACAATGCCCATGAAGAATAAGATCATTCGCACATTTACCGTGACGCTGGCCGCCGTGCTTTGCCTGACGGCCTTTTCCACCACCGCGTTTGCCGGTGGCACTGACCCCGACCCGGAGCCTTTGCCGGAAACCACCGAGGCACCGCAGGAGGAAGAACCCACCACCGGCGGCATGGAGCCGGAGGGCGTACCTGTCACCCCGGAGGGCAACGCAACACTGGTGGATGATTTTTATGGGGATAAGCAGCTTATCACCGTTACCACCAAGGCGGGCAACTACTTTTACATTTTAATCGACCGGGCGAACGAGGACAAGGAAACCGCCGTTCACTTCCTCAACCAAGTGGACGACGCCGACCTGCAAGCACTGTTGGAGGACGGCAAAGCCGCCCCGGAAACCTGTACCTGTACGACCAAGTGCGCGGCGGGAGCCGTCAACACGAATTGCCCGGTATGTAAAACCAATATGACCGAGTGTACCGGCCCGGAGCCGGAACCGCAGGAGCCGGAGGAAACCGAGCAGCCGCAGGAAGAAGAAGCGAAAAGCACCGGCATGGGCGGCCTTGTAGTGTTCCTTGTGGTGGCCCTGATTGGCGGCGGCGCGGCCCTTTACTTCTTCAAGTTTAAGAAGCCCAAGGCCGACACCAAGGGCGGCGACGAGCTGGACGAATACGATTTTGGCGAGGACGAGGACGACGAGGACGAACCGACCCCTGAGGACGAGGAACCCGCGCAGGATAAGGAGGAATAAGGAATGAGTTTTCAGTTGGTAATTGCAGAGAAACCGAGCGTCGCCCGCAGCATTGCGGGCGTGATTGGTGCGGATCAGAAAAAGGACGGCTACATGGAGGGAAACGGCTATCTGGTGAGCTGGTGTATCGGCCACCTTGTTTCCCTTGCCGACGCCGGAGCCTATGACGAGCGTTTCAAGAAGTGGCGCTATGACGACCTGCCGATTTTGCCGCAGGAATGGCAGTACATTATCCCCGCCGAAAAGAAAGGCCAGTTTGCCGTGCTGCGCTCTCTGATGGAGCGCCCCGACGTGACGGGCCTTGTGTGCGCCACCGACGCCGGGCGCGAGGGAGAATTGATTTTCCGTTTCGTCTACCAGATGGCGGGCTGCAAAAAGCCGTTCAAGCGCCTTTGGATTTCCAGCATGGAGGACGCCGCGATCCGTGAGGGCTTTGCCCACCTGAAACCGGGAGCCGACTACGACGATCTGTATCAATCGGCCCTGTGCCGGGCGCAGGCCGATTGGCTGGTAGGGATCAACGCCACCCGGCTTTTCTCCATCCTCTATCACAAGACCCTGACCGTGGGCCGTGTCCAGACGCCTACCCTCAATATGCTGGTTGACCGGGAAGCCAAAATCAGCAATTTTAAGAAAGAGAAATACCACGTTGTCCATATCGCGGCGGGCAGCATGGAAGCGGCCAGCGACCGCTTTATGAACCCCGACGACGCCGACGCCACCAAGACGGCCTGTGTAGGAGCGCAGGCCGTTTGTGTATCGGTGAAGCGTGAGAAAAAGACGGAGCAGCCGCCCCGCCTGTATGACCTCACCACCTTGCAGCGGGAGGCCAACCGCCTGTTTGGATTTACCGCCAAGCAGACCCTTGATTATGCCCAACAGCTCTATGAAAAGAAGCTGCTGACCTATCCCCGCACCGACAGTCAGTATCTTACCGACGATATGCAGCCCACGGCGGAAAGCATCGTGTCCGGCCTGTGGCCGCTGCTTTCCTTTGCGGCGGGGCTGGACATTGCCCCGCAGTTTGGCCGGGTGCTGAACAGCAAAAAGGTGTCGGATCACCACGCCATTATTCCCACGATGGAGTTTGTGCAGAAAGGTTTTGATGGACTGACCGAGGGCGAAAAGAAACTGCTGTCCCTTGTGTGCTGCAAGCTGCTGTGTGCTGTGGCCGCGCCCCATGTGTATGAGGCCGTCACCGCCACATTCACCTGCGCTGGGAACGAGTTCACCACCAAGGGCAAAACCATTCTCACCCCCGGCTGGAAAGAAATTGAGCGACGCTTCAAGACGTCGTTCAAGACCGACGCGGACGAGGACGCGCCGGAGCTGGCAAGGGAGCTGCCGGAGATCACCGAGGGCCAGACCTTTGACCCGGTAGAGGCCAGTGTAACAGAGCATTTCACCACGTCGCCCAAGCCCTACACCGAAGATACGCTGCTGTCTGCTATGGAACGTGCCGGGGCAGAGGATATGCCGGAGGACGCCGAACGTCAAGGTTTGGGAACCCCGGCAACCCGCGCTTCCATTCTGGAAAAGCTGGTGCAGATGGGCTTTGTGGAACGCAAAGGCAAACAGCTACTTCCCACCAAGGACGGCCACAACCTTGTGTGCGTCCTGCCAGAAGTGCTGACTTCTCCCCAGCTCACGGCGGAATGGGAAACCAAGCTGACGGCCATTGCCAAGGGCGAAGCCGACCCGGAGGGCTTCATGGTAGGCATTGAGGAAATGACCCGGAGCCTGATTTCCCGATATTCGCAGATCAGCGAGGACGCGCAGAAGTTGTTTCAGACCGAGCGTGTGGTTATCGGCAAGTGTCCCCGCTGCGGCGAAGCCGTCTACGAGGGCAAGAAAAACTATTACTGCGGAAACCGGGCCTGCCAGTTTGTCATGTGGAAGAATGACCGATTTTTTGAGGAACGGGGCAAGACGTTCACCCCGAAGATCGCCGCCGCGCTGCTCAAAGACGGAAAGGCAAAGGTAAAGGGCCTGCGCTCCATGAAAACCGGGAAAACCTACGACGGGACGGTGCTTTTGGCCGATACCGGCGGGAAGTACGTCAACTACCGCGTGGAGAAAAGAAGCTGACGGAGTAACGTAGCAAGCATAGGAAGTGTAGCCACATTTCCGATAAATCCCTGACCCGGCCACCCTGCCGGGCCGGGGATTTTGCTTGTTGGGGAAAGCCCCAAACCCCTATTTTTGAAAGAAAGGAGGGCTGCCAATGGCAAGTCTTAGGGACGTTGTATCAGAGTATCAAGACGACCTGCGGAACGGCATTGCATGGCTGGCGTTCTGGCGCGAGGGCCGGAGCTGGCAGGCCGAGGCGTTCCACCTTGATCTGGACGACACCCTTTATCCAGAGGACAGAGCGCGGCTTGCCGAGATACAGGCCGCCGATCCACGGGCCATTGCGGTGAATGGCTACTATTCCGGCTATCTGTCCGAGAAAATGAGCGTGGCGGAATTGGCCGCCGGTGTGAGGCACCACTATGACAACGGCCTGAACAACATTGCTCCATTCATAGAGGCCCACAGCGACGAGCTGCCGCCGGATGTGTTGGAGGCAGCAAGGGAAAAAGCCCATGCTGCCGGACTGCCTTTCTATGAGCGCCCCTACCGTGGGGACGACATCGACCCATACACCTATGACGGCCACATGAGCATTGAGGACTACGAGTTAATGCAGAAATTGATGGAACAAGACAGAGAAAGGAGTGAACCCATGAGCGAAGTATTTTCGATCCTGCTTCATAACCGACAGCGTTATGAGCAAGGCAAAGAGGGCCTTTGGTTTTCTTTGCCGACTACAACCGAAAAGCTGCAAGCAGCCCTGCGGGAAATCGGGATCAGTGCCGACAATCCGCAGGATTTTTTCTTGTATGGCTACCGAAGCCCGCAGGAGCGTCCCATTAAGCTGCCCCGCGATCTGGTGCTGTCCGCTGACGTGGACGAACTGAACTTCCTTGCCGCGAGGCTGGAAAAGCTGGACGCCGCCGAGCTTGCGGAGCTGAACGCCGCCCTGACAAGCCCGCAGAGCGATTTTCACAGTATCGGCCAGATCATCGACTACCCCGACAACGTGGACTACTATGTGCATCTGCCGGATGTCACCGGCACGGGCCAGTTGGGTGACTACTACCTGAACCGTTCCGGCATGGTGGATATGCCGGAGGAATGGAAAGCGGGAATTTTCCTGCCCAGTTTCGGCCTGCATATTGCCAATACGGAGCATGGTGTTTTCACCGATTACGGCTATCTGGTGAAAAGCGGCGACGAGTGGCAGCGTGTCCATGAGGGCCAGCCGGTGCCGGAGGAATACCGGGTGATGGCCTATCCCGCGCCGGAAATTTTGCGGGACGAGGCCCCGACCCGGACGGTGCAGCCGGAGGCAGCGCCCGCCGCCGAAGCTGCGGCCCCGCCGCCCGTCGTCCCTATCATTCTCAACAGCCAGAACAGCGCCGACCGCATGAAAGAGATCACCGACCGGCTGGAAACCGGCATACAGGAGCTTTTCGAGAGTGAACGCTACAAAGCCTATCTCACCTCTATGGCGAAGTTCCACAGTTACAGCTTTAACAATACACTGCTGATCGCCATGCAGGGCGGTCAGCTTGTAGCGGGCTACAACAAGTGGCGGGACGATTTTCACCGCAATGTGAAGCGGGGCGAGAAAGGCATCAAGATTCTGGCCCCCGCCCCCTACAAGGTGAAAAAGGAAGTGCCGAAGCTGGACGAACAGGGCCAGCCGGTCATGGACAAGGACGGCAACCCCGTTACCGAGAAAAAAGAAATCCAAGTTCCGGCGTTCAAGATCGTGTCTGTCTTTGACGTGAGCCAGACCGAGGGCGAACCGCTGCCCTCTATCGGTGTGGACGAGCTGGCCGGGAATGTGGAGCAATACGAGGACTTCTTCAAGGCGCTGGAACAGACTTCCCCCGTGCCGATGGCCTTTGAGGACATCCCCGGTGGTTCTCACGGCTACTACCACCTGACGGAAAAGCGGATCGCCATTCAGGAGAACATGAGTGAGCTGCAAACTTTGAAAACAGCCATCCATGAGATTGCCCATGCCAAGCTCCACGCCATTGACCCGGACGCCCCTGTGACCGAGCAGGCCGACCGGCCCGACAGCCGCACCCGCGAGGTGCAGGCCGAGAGTGTGGCCTATGCCGTCTGCCAGCACTACGGGCTGGACACGTCCGACTATTCCTTTGGGTATGTGGCCGGTTGGAGTTCCGGCAAAGACCTGAAAGAGCTGCGGGCGTCCCTTGAAACCATCCGGGCCACCGCCCATGAGCTGATTACCGCCATCGACGGCCACCTTGCCGAGCTTCAGCAACAGCGGCAGGCGCAGCAGACCGTGGAACAGGCCGCCGAGCAGCCTGCCCCCGACAGTGTGTTTTCCAAGCTGCCCCCGGAACAGCAGCAGGAAATGACCGACAGTGTAAAAGCTATGCTGCAAACCCTGATTGACGCCGATGTGAAATCCACCGGCGAGGTGACGCAAGGCACGTTGGACGCCATTCAGACACAGGGCTTTGTCCTTTCCGGCGACGGGACGCTGCAACGGGCCGAGGCCCAGCCGGAGCCGCAGCCGTGGAATGGGATTGACGGCCTTTTGAACAACAAGCCCATTATGCCGGAGGCCACCCCCACGGAACGGGCCAATGCCCTGATCGACTGGGCCGAGCGCAACGGACAACGCATGGGCAACGAGGAACGCCGGTTGATTGTGGAGTATGCCGAGGCCGTGGATAACACGGACAAGGTGATTGCCCTTATCAATGAGCTTTGCGAACACGGCTACGAAATGCAGCACGGCCATGTGGACGAGTTGGTGAAAAGCCGGATTGACCGGGAAATCGCGGAGGCCAAGGCCGCACAGCAGCCCACCCTTGACCCCACGGCAGAGCCGGTTGTGACGATCCTTTTCACCGAAAGCCCCGATCTGGAAATGGGCCAGCAAATGCCGCTGCATGAGGCTGACGCCTTGTTTGCCCGGCTGGACGCAGAACATCGAGGCGGCGGCTACTATGACAAGACCGACTTCCGCATTGATTTTACATTCCAAGGAGAGCCGCACAGCTATTCCGGGCGGCAGGACTTTGGCGACCGGGACGGTTCCCTGATTGAGCATATCCGGGAGTATCAGACCTTTTATCTGAACGACGAAAAATGGAAAGACCATCTGACCCGGCAGGGCGGCCCGGAGGCATGGGCGGAGGATCACGCCAGCCGGGAAGCCTTTCTCACCGAGATCATCCCCTACATGGAGCTGCATTGCAACCTGTCCCGGCTGGAACAGGAGGCGCAGACCCGTTTGGCGTCCAGCGACACCCTGACGCCGGAGGAAACCGCCTACTATGGGGCGTTGGTGGACTACGCTATGGAGTGCCGCCCGCTGCTCAACCACGGAGAGCCTTTGCCGGAAATGCCGAAACTGACCGACTTCGACAAGAGCTTGCAGGACTACAAAGCGCAGGTGGAGGCCGAAATTGCACAGGAGGCCGCCGACGCCGGTATGACCGTGGAGGAATATGCGGCGGCTGGCTATGAGGCCCCGGCCCAGCCACAGGAAGCCCAAGAGCCGCCCAAGCAGGAAACCCCGGAACAGCCGGTGAAAGAGCCTGCGGCGTCCGACTACTACTATTCCATCAATGAGGGCGCGGCCCGCCGTGCCAAGGAAATGAACAGCTTTTCCGACTACAAGCCCGGCAGCGCCACAGCCGAGTACCGGCATTATGTGGATGAAGCATTTGCGCTGGCACAGGAACAGAAAAAGCGCGTCGATCCCATGTACCATGAGAAGATCGACAGCCTGCTTGACACCTATGCCCGGAAGCTGGCTGCCAACATGAACCACGGCTATGAGATTGACGCCCGTGTTCCGTCTATTTTGATTGCCGGTGGTTCCAATTTCCCGGTACGCAAGAAAGAGAAACAGAACGCGGCCCGCGACAGCAATATGCAGGAATGGCAGTACATCCAAGGGCTGCTTGATAAAATCCGCAGCACCGGCATGGGCGGCATCCGGCAGGACGACCCGCAGGCCATTCCCAAGCTGCAAAAAAAGCTGGACGGTCTGGAAAAGGCGCAGGAAACCATGAAAGCGGTCAATGCCTATTACCGCAAACACGGTACGCTGGACGGCTGCCCGCACCTCTCTCCTGAAAACCTTGAAAATCTGAAAGCAGATATGGCGTCCGGCTGGCACTACGAAAAGAAGCCGTTTCAGAGCTGGGAGCTGTCCAACAACAATGCGGAAATCCGCCGTGTCCGTCAGCGGATCGAAAGCCTGACCCGCGCAAATGAAGTGGCCTATGTGGGCTGGGAGTTTGACGGCGGCCATGTGGAGGCCAACCGGGATCAGGGCCGCTTGCAGGTGTTCTTTGACGGCAAGCCGGAAGCGGACGCCCGCCAGCAGTTGAAAGAACACGGTTTCCGCTGGGTGCCGAGTGTGGGCGCATGGCAGCGGCTTTTGAACGACAATGCCTACTATGCGTCGGACAGGATCGCTTGTATTCAGCCCCTTTCCGGCATCAAGCCCACGGAGCTGCAACGCAACAGCAGCCGGGAGCAGCGGGCGCAGACGGCACAGGAACAGGCCGAGCCGGACTACTTCTACCGGGTACACGCCAACCCCCGCAGCGACAGCCGGAAAAACCTGTATATGCTGCAAGCCTATATCCCGCAGGATAACGGTAGGGCCAAAATCGGGGATGTGCTGTATGTCGGGACGCCAGAACGGTGCCGGGAGCTGATGGATCAGCTCAACACCGGGGAGCTGACGCAGGAGGCCGTCAAGGAGCTGTATGCCAAGGAACAGGAGCAGCCGACACAGGAACCCACCCCGGAACAGGAACCGGCACCAGAGCCGGAGCCGGAACAAGAACCCGTGCAGGAGCCGGAAACCGCCCCGGCGCAGGCAGTTACTTCCGACGCCGAGCCGCAGGCGGCCCCTGCCGAAACCCTGACGGAGTTGCAGGAAAAGGCGCTGGAAATCGCTGACCGCTACAAAGGCCTGCCCTTGCAGGCCAAGATTGATGTGATCGCGCAGGCGTTTGGCTGTAAGACCGGCGAAATCCACACGTCCCCCTGTACCGGCAAATGGCGCGGCACCAGCGATATGACGATCCGTTTTGACAACGGCGCGTCCCTGTTTATCGGCAACCACCTGACGCCGAAAGCCAAGACGGTCAAGGTGCAGACGGAATGTGTCAACCGTACTTTGGTGCAGTACAACCCGGAGATCGTCAAGGCCACCAAGGAAGCGGCCCTGCCCGCGCTGTTGCAGCGGGAGGCCAAGGACAACGAGATCGCGGCCCAAAAGGGATTGAAGCCCTACACGCTGCTCAATGTAGAGTTCAACGAGGGAGCCGACGAAAAGACCGGCGGTTATATTGGCTGGTACTATGTGACGCTGGCCGTGGATGGCAAAATCTGTACCCATCTGGAAACGGGATTGAACCATGATATTGCCAGCGGCAAGGTGAGCGACACCCCCACACGGGCTGACTACTATCCGGCAGGAGCCTTGAAAGAGGCCGATGTGGATTACGTTTTCAACAACGTGGGCTTTTCCTCTGCGTCCACCCTCTATACGATGCCGCTGCGGGACGATGTGCGTGAACGTGCCGAAAAGACACTGGCCGAGCGAAGCGCCGCTGCGCCGGAGGCTGGCCGGGAATGGGGCTTTTATGTGATCCCCGACCTGAAAACATGGGCCACCAATGCCGAACAGCAAACCCCGATTGAACACTTTGCCACCTTTGAGGAAGCCAAGGCCCGGTTCGACGAGCTGCGGAGCCAGCCCTATAACAGCGAGGCCAAGGATTTGAACACCGATGGCCGACCTTACGCCCATCTGACGCTGGGCATGGAAAGCAAGGACGGCATGAGCGCCGCCGATATTCTCCATGTGCGGGCAGGCCAGAATTATCTTGTGGAGGATTTCACCCGCATGGAACGTCTGCGGAGTGATCCCGTGGTACTGGAAAGCCTCTCCCGTGTGGCACAGGAAATCGGCTTTGACCGGGTGCGGCCCTATGTGATGGAGAACGGCAGCTACAAGGCCATGCCGGATATGCCTTTCACCCAATGGGAAAACCCTTATTTCACCGTCGATCCCCCGGCGCAGGAGCAGGGCAACACCTTTGCCATCTACCAGCTCAAAGGCGGGCCGGAAACACGGGATTATCGCTTTGAGGCTTACGAGAGTTTGCAGGAAGCGGGGCTGGCCGTTGACCGGCAGAATTACGATCTGGTTTACACGGCCCCGCTGGACGGTAAAACCACGCTGGAGGACATTTACCGCACATTCAACCTTGACCGTCCCGCCGACTTCACCGGCCACAGCCTTTCCGTTTCCGACGTTGTGGTGCTGAACCGCAGCGGCAAGGAGGAAGCCCATTATTGTGACAGCTTCGGCTTTACGCCGGTGCCGGAGTTCTTCTTGCAGCGGGAAAAACAGCTTACGCCACGGGAATTGCTCACCGGCGAGAGCATCCAGACCCCACGGGGCAGCTTCCTTGTAACCGACATGAGCCGGGAGCAGTTGGAGGCCGCAGGCTATGGCTTCCACCACCAATCCGAGGACGGCAAGTATCTTATCATGGGCAACGGCACGGACGCCTTTGCCATCCCCGCCCAGCAGGAAAGCCCCATCAAGGCCGCTGAAATGACGACCGAGCAGAACTACAACATGATCGACGGCGTTCTGAACAATGCCCCGACCATGAGTGAGCTGGAAGCCAAGGCCAAAGCCGGGGAACAGATTTCCTTGTTTGACGTGGCCGAGGCAGCCAAGGCGGAAGCCCGAAAGCCCAAGCAGCCCCAGCGCCCGGCGCAGAAACCGAAAAAGCCGTCCATCCGGGCGCAGCTCAAAGCCGCCAAGGAGGAACAGCAGAAGAAACCGCCACAGCGGGAAAAGACACAGGAATTGGAGGTGTGACGCCATGAACAGGTTTGAGAATGTGGATGTTGTGGCCGCGTTGGAACAGCTCATGCGGCAGAACACCGCCTTTTATCGCAATGATTTTGAGATCGACAAGGAGATCATCGGGCGGGCCGCTGCCAGCGACAAGGCCGAGGACAGGACGCTTTTGTGGATGTCCCGCCCGTCCGGGACGCACTGTTTCCGGGAAAGTGATGTGTACCTGCAAGGCACCCGGCAGCACAACACATGGAAGTTTTACGGGGAGCAGACCCGTGACCGGGTGCTGGCCTACGCCGTGGAGCTGACCGGCAAGGTGCGGGGCGTCATTCGCGGCAATCTCTATGAGCTGGACTATCCCCAGCACTTCCGGCACGTCGCAGCCGAGGCGGTACAGGCCGACAACATCATCCTGCACTATGAAAAGGGCGACCGGGAGCAGCCCGCCGGTCTGTACTTCGACGGGCGGCCCGATCCCAAGTTGGGGGCGTTCCTGCGGTATGAGGCCAAGCCTAATGAGCCGGAACACCTGCGGGAGCTGTTGCGGCAGGAACAGAAAGGCCGGGCGCAGCTTGCGCCCGGCGACTTCAAGGCCCACGTCACGGCGCTGCATGACGGCATGATTTTGGCCGAGGCGCAGCGGATCGTGGCCGGGCTGAAAGATCTGTCCGCCCCCAACAGCCCCAACAAAACGCATTTCATGGTGGAGCTGTCCCCGTACTTCGTCCAGATTGCGTCCAGCAAGGACACCGACCGGCTGTTTTCTATGCTGCCCTATAAATCCCTGTGCTTTACCGGCATAAAAGACCGGCACGGCGTGTATGCCATGATTGGCAAGAACGAGCGCCGCGATGTGTCAATACGCAGGACCCGGCCCTCTATCCGCAAGCAGCTCACCGACAGCAAACAGGCCACCAGCCCGAAAAAGGCGGCGGCCAGAACCAAGAAAAATGAATTGGAGGTATGAGGAATGATGCACTTTACCGTGGAAGAAGAAAATTTGATCTGTATGTACCACACCTCTGACCGCCGCCGCACGATGGCGCGGATGCTCACCACCCTGCCGGACATGGACACGGAAATGCGACGGTTGGCAAACGGCACCATTGCAAAGTTGGAGCACATGACCGATGCTGACTTTGGCGGAC
>OJAM01000551.1_pt1 | contig 16231 bp, 14 predicted proteins | sample 1589071 | NCBI WGS metagenome assembly OJAM01 (sample SAMN03283243) | human gut metagenome | biome: human-associated habitat; material: feces | host: Homo sapiens | place: Peru | collected 2012
TACCGGCGGTTCTACCGGCGGTTCTACCGGCGGCTCTACCGGCGGCTCTACCGGCGGTTCCACTGGCGGCTCCACGGGCGGCACGACCCCCGGCGGCCCCACTGGTGGTGAAACTGGTGGCGGCTCCACGGGTGGCAGCTCCGGCGGCGGCGGTGGCGGATCCACCGGCGCGGCCATCACGGCCAACAAGACCGACGCTCAGGGCAAGGCCCTTGCCGGGGCCACCTTCGTGCTGGAGGACAGCCGGGGCCGGGAGGCCTATCAGGCCACCTCCAACACCAGCGGCACTGTGCGCTTTACGGATGTTTCCAGCGGTACCTATACCCTGCTGGAAAAGAAAGCCCCGGAGGGCTATGTGCTCTCCAATGAAACCTACACCCTCACCGTCAGCGGTTCCCGCGTCACGATGAACGGCAAGGCCTATTCTCCCGTGACCTTCGTCAACCGAAAGGCCGCGGAGTTGAACCGCACCGACCACTTTGCCTTCCTGGTGGGCTACACCGACGGCACCTTCGGACCGGAGCGCAACATGACCCGCGCCGAGGTGACCACCATGTTCGCCCGCCTGCTCACCGAGCAGATCGAGGCGGATAAGACCTATTCCAACACCTTTTCCGATGTGCCGAAGGGCTACTGGGCGGCCAACTACATCGGCTATATGCAGCAGTTCGGCATCATCACCGGCTATTCGGACGGCAGCTTCCGCCCCGACGCCCCTGTGACCCGTGCCGAGTTCGCCGCCATTGCCAGCCGCTTTGAAAAGCTGACCGAGGGCAGCAAGAGCTTCACCGATGTGCCGGATACCTACTGGGCAGCCAGGTACATCAACTTCGCGGCCACCCGCGGCTGGGTCACCGGTTATTCCGACGGGACCTTCAAGCCGGAGAACACCATCACCCGCGCCGAGGTGGCGGCGGTCACCTGCCGCCTGCTGGAACGCAGCGCGGATCAGAGCTATATCCGCAGCCATCTCAAAGAGCTTCGCACTTTCTCGGACATGACTGAGAGCCACTGGGCATACTGGTACGCCATGGAAGCCGCCAACGGCCATGACTACACCAAGTCCGGCGGCAGCGAGAACTGGAGCCGCACCTATCGGTAACGGATCACCGGGTCCCCCGGCCCCAAACGGGTCGGGGGATACTCTTTCCGCAAAGCAAACGCAAATTATGGGAGAAAGGAACGTATCATGCAAGTAACACTCACCCATCTGCCGGATACGGCGGCGGAATTTGAGGCGTTGTCCCGCCGCACGCCGGAGGAGGTCTGCGCATGCTTCCTGTGCGCATTGAACCTATACATAAAGGACAAGGACGCGGGTGTGGCCGCCATGGACCTGCTGCGCGGGCCGCGTCCCATGACGCCTTATGACGCCCAATTTCTGCGGGACCGCCTGCGGGGCAAGGAGTATCTGCCTCTGGCCTACTTTGAGGGCGCAGCGCCGGAAAACAGCTATACCCCCGCGCAGCCCTATGTGCTGAACGTCCTGCCGGATCCCCGCCCCCAGGACATGGAGCCGGGCTATCTCCGGCTGTTTCTCCGGACGGCAGGCGCGGATTCTCCCCGTCCCATCAAGCTGCGGCAGAAGCCCTCTACCGGGGAATGGTTTTTGTGGGAGTATTCCAGCCCCTTGAGCGGCATCCGCATCCCCGCCGCGCAGGACCCGTGGGCATGACGCGATGGGAAAGAGATGTTTGACGCTGGTGCTGGCGCTGCTGCTGGCACTCAGCCTGAGCGCCTGCGGCAGCCAGCCGGGTACCGCCACTCCCCCCACCGGCAGCGGCGGAGAAAACGACAGCGCATCGCCCACACCTGCATCGCATGACACCACCTATTGGACTGCCGTGCGGTACGAGTCCTACAATCCCTCCTTCGGCCGCACGGAGGTCAGCGCCATGCCCACGGAGAAATGGTGGGCGGACCTCTACCTCAATGAGGACGGAACCGCGCTGTTCCGGGAGGCGCTGGGCTTTGGCTACGCCTCTTACCTGATAAACGCCGAATGGTGGCTGGGGGCGGACAATGCCCTGCGGCTGACCGGAGAAGACCTTGACGGAAGCTTCATCTCCATGGACGGACGCAAGGAGAAGGACGGCTCCGTGATGCTGGAGACCCCTTACGGGAATCGCTTCTATTTTGAGCCGGCGGAACGGCCGGTTTCCGGCGGGGAGCTCTGTATGGCGGACCTGGAGGGGACCTGGCGGATGAGCGCCGGTGAAGCGGAGGGCGACGAGTTCAGTCCGGAGGAGATACACATGGCCTCTCTGCTGAACATTGAGCGCTGGTGGTCCGACGATGAGGGCGGCTATACCCTGCGTGCCGACTACTACAGCGCCCACCTTTTGGATACGGACGCTCCGGAATACGAGACGGAGGAGGATCTGCTGACGGAAAAGCTGGATGAGCCGCTGATGTACGGCCTTCCCAACGAGCTTTGGTCCGCTCGGCTCTACGCCGAAGACTCTGAGGCGGAGTACTATGTCACCCTGACGGACCGGAACACCCTGTACCTCCGGCAATACGATGAGCTGGACAACGCGCCGGCAGCCCGCACCGCCATCTATACGCGCGAAGAGAGCCTCCTGCCGGAGCCGCTGACGCTGGCCCTGGCGGACGAACCCGATAAGTCTCTGATGTTTTACTGGCGCGACCCGCCTGCGGAGGTGGCGCAGCCGCTGGCGGCGATCCCCATGACCGCGCTGGAGAAGGGCGGGCAGAACAAGCTGCTGCTGGTGGGACGCTGGTACGCGTCGGATATCCGGTTCTGCACGGGAACGCCCCAGCTGAACGCGGACGGCACCATGCGGGAGTGGATCACGGATACGGTGCTGTATGAGGGAACGATCCGGATCAACGAACCCCAGTGGTTCTCTCTTACGATTCCGGAGAAAACGGCAAAGCTGTGCCTGTTCATGAAGCGGCCCTGGGACGAGAGCTGGTTTACCTGGCCCATTACAGATCAGGATCCGTTTTTTGTCAGCGGAGACACCTTCCTGACGGAGGTAGATTAGTGCTCCGCCGCCCTGACGGCGAAGCGGCAGTCATTGCAAGGAAACCATTTCAAACAAAACCAAACAGAAAAGGAGACAGGAACTATGGGACTCATTAAAGCGGCATTGGGCGCAACTGGCGGCGTGCTGGCCGACCAGTGGAAGGAATACTTTTACTGTGAAGCGATCCCCTCGGACGTGCTGGCGGTAAAGGGCAGGAAAAAGGCCACGGGCCGGTCCAGCAACAAGCACGGCGACGACAACATCATCACCAACGGCAGCGTGATCGCCATTGCGGACGGCCAGTGCATGCTCATCGTGGAGCAGGGCAAGGTGGTCGATGTGTGCGCAGAGCCCGGCGAATACACCTACGATATGTCCACCGAGCCGAGCATCTTCTCCGGCGATCTGGGCGATGGCGTCAAGGACGTGTTCGCCAACATCGGCAAGCGCTTCACCTTCGGCGGCGAGGCCCCCAAGGATCAGCGCATCTACTACTTCAACACCAAGGAGCTGACGGGCAACAAGTACGGCACGCCCAGTCCCGTTCCCTTCCGCGTGGTGGACCAGCGCGCTGGCATCGATCTGGATATCGGCATCCGCTGCTTCGGCGAGTACAGCATCCGGCTGAAAAACCCGCTGCTGTTCTACACCAACGTCTGCGGCAACGTCAGCGAGGACTATAAGACCGAGAATATCGCGGGCCAGATGAAAACTGAGCTGCTGACCGCTCTTCAGCCCGCGTTTGCAAAGATCAGCGAAATGGGCATCCGCTACTCCGCCCTGCCCGGCCACACGCTGGAGCTGGCGGACGCCCTCAATGAGCAGCTTTCCTCCAAGTGGCGTGACCTGCGCGGCATGGAGATCGTCTCCTTCGGCGTTTCCAGCGTGAAGGCCAACGAGGAAGACGAGCAGATGATCAAGGAGCTGCAGCGCAACGCGGCCTTCATGGATCCCACCCGCGCGGCGGCGCACCTTGTCGGCTCGCAGGGCGACGCGATGAAAGCGGCGGCCGCCAACACCGGCGCCGGTCCCGCCATGGCCTTCATGGGCATGGGCATGGCCGGTCAGGCAGGCGGCATGAACGCACAGAACCTCTTCCAGATGGGCCAGCAGCAACAGATGCAGCAGCAGCAGCAGGCGGCGCAGCCCGCTCCCGCTCCGACGGTGCAGGGCTGGACTTGCAGCTGCGGCCAGAGCGGCATCACCGGCAACTTCTGCCCCAACTGCGGCAGCAAGAAGCCTGAGCCCAAGCCCGCGGGCGACAGCTGGAAATGCGCCTGCGGTGCCACCGTTACCGGCAAGTTCTGCCCCGAGTGCGGCAGCCCCAAGCCCGCTGTCGCGGACGACGGCTGGACGTGCGCCTGCGGCGCGGTGAACAAGGGCAAGTTCTGCTCTGCGTGCGGCGCGAAAAAGCCCGCCGGCGTCCCCCAGTATAAATGTGACAAGTGCGGTTGGGAGCCTGCCGACCCCAAGCATCCCCCCAAGTTCTGCCCCGAGTGCGGCGATCCCTTTGACGATGGGGACATCGTTGGATGAAGCGCCGGATGATCTGGATCCTTCTGGCGGGGATACTCGTAGGTTTAGCCCTTTCCGGGCTCTATAAGCACTTTGTCACAGATCAGATCATGGACGGGGGCGACGGCATGGAAAATCCGGATGCCGCGTTCCTGCTGGACGGCGACCACACCTATGTGGACAATTCCGTCCTCTGGCCCGTGCTGGAGGGTACATGGGAAAGTGAAGACGGCCGCTGGCAGGCGAGCATCGGCGAAGAGAGCGGCATCGTTCTCAGCGCGGACGGCGAGACCGTCTTGGCGTCCCCCCTCGATTTTACCTATCTCCGGCCGGGCAAGGTCGTCTGGACGGAGCTGGAAGTGGAGGAGCGCGAGCTTGTGACGCCGGACGGTGCTTCACTTGGCAGGATCAAGGAATTTGGCTATGAGGCATCGGACGGCGAGGGCAGCGGAACGCTGGAGCTGACGCTGGAACGGCCGGACGAGAGCGAAGAAACGGTGACATTCCAAAAAACACAGGAACAGGAGCAATAGATCATGGGCTTATTTGATAAGAAGTACTGCGACATCTGCGGCGAGAAGATCGGCCTTCTCGGCAACCGCAAGTTAGAGGACGGCAATCTCTGCAAGGACTGCGCGAAAAAGCTTTCGCCGTGGTTCAGCGACCGCCGCCGTTCCACGGTGGAGGACATCAAAGGGCAGCTTGCCTACCGCGAGGAAAACCGGGAAAAGGCGGCGCAGTTCCGCACCACCCGCTCATTCGGCGAGGATTGGAAGGTGCTGCTGGACGAGGATCACCGTTGGTTCACCGTCACCCGCGCACGGGATCTGGCGGAGGCCAATCCCGATATTCTGGACTTTGACGCCATCACCGGCTGCCGAATGGACATCGATGAGAGCCGCACGGAGCTGACGCGCGAGGATGCAGACGGCAAGGACGTGAGCTACGTTCCGCCCCGCTACGAGTATTCCTACGACTTTTTCCTTGTCATCTCCGTCCGCCACCCCTACTTTGACGAGATGCGCTTTTCGCTCAACAGCAGCTCTGTGTACTATGAACCGCAGAAACTGCCGCAGCGCGCTCCGATGAGTCACGCGCCGATGGATCGGCCCTCGGGACGCCCCAAGATGATCAATGCGAGCCGTGTCGATCCGGAGGACTGCGCGGAGTACCGCAAGTATCGTCAGATGGGCGACGAGATCTGCCAAGCGCTTGAGCAGGCGCGCAGCGGCGGCAAGCAGCCTGCCGGCGCTGCACCGGAAGAGAACATCATCATGCGCGAAGCTGCGCAGGACATTCCTGCGGCAGGCCCCTGGACGTGTCCCGCCTGCGGCGGCGCCAACACGGGCAGATTCTGCGAATACTGCGGTTCCCCCCGGCCCTGATGAGGGGACGAACGGCGCGCCGCTCTCGGGCGGAACGCCGGAGAAAGCATAAATGAGACCCGCAAAAGCGAGAAAGAGAGGTACCCCTATGCAATACGAACTCAAAGGAGGCGCATTCCCCGTTGTAGTGTGCAGACTCAACAGCGGCGAGAGCATGATTACCGAAAAGGGATCCATGGTGTGGATGACGCCGAACATGGAGATGACCACCACCGGTGGCGGCGGCATCGGAAAGATGTTTTCCAAAGCCCTTACCGGCGAGAGCATGTTCCAGAACATTTACACGGCGCGGGGCGAAGGAATGATCACCTTCGGCTCGAGCTTCCCCGGCCAGATCCTTCCGTTGGAGGTCACGCCGGGAAAGAGCTTTATCCTGCAAAAGAGCGCGTTCCTTGCCTCGGAGGCGGGGGTGCAGCTATCGATGCACGTCAACCAAAAGCTGGGCGCGGGCTTTTTCGGCGGCGAAGGCTTCATCATGCAGAAGCTTACCGGCAACGGCATCGCCTTTGCAGAGGTGGACGGCGAACTGGTGGAATACACCCTCGCCCCCGGCGAGCAGATGGTGGTCGATACCGGCTATGTGATGGGCTTTGAATTGAGCGTATCCATGGACATTCAGCAGGTCAAGGGACTCAAAAACATGGTGCTTGGCGGCGAGGGACTGTTCAACACCGTTCTTACCGGCCCCGGCAAGATCTGGCTCCAGACCATGCCCATCTCCGGTGTGGCCGCGGCGATCCAGCCGTTTTTGACCTTTGGCAAGAAGTAAACCGAATACATGGGAGGAACCTGCAAGGGATCAACAATATATAAAATATAAAAGTTTTAGGAGGAAACGATTATGGCGAACCTGACCGGAAATTTGAAGGACTCTATGACCGCAACCTTCCCCCGCGAATTTGATATCCCCAACGCAATGACGATCCAGGAGATCTATGACAAGCTGAACGCCCGCGCTGCGGCGTTCCAGATGCCGTTTTCCGTCAAGGGCGGTATTCCCGGCGAGCGCGTCGTCTTTGAGAAGGAACCAAACCTTGATGTTATCATCTGGCTCCATGTCAAGAACGGCACGCACATCAAGATCACGCCTGTCACGCAGGACAGCAGCGCCACGATCAACGGCATCGACGTCGGCAAAAACAGCGTGATGCGCAAGGGCGTCAAGGGCGTTGCCAGCAGACCGCTGCTGCAGGGCCAGTACATCGACGGTGTGACCGACACCATCAAGAAGATCCTTGCCGACGAGACGGTTCCCGACTATGTGGCGCCCGCGGTAATGCCCGGCGCGGATAAGCCCCTGAACTGGCTGACCCTCCTGCTGCTGTGCATCTTTGTCGGCGGCGCGGGCATCCACCGCTTCTATGCGGGCAAGATCGGCACGGGCATTCTCTATCTCTTCACCGGCGGTCTCTTCGGTATCGGCTGGCTCATCGACCTCGTCAAGATCGCCACCGGGAAATTCACGGATAAGAACGGCAATGTCGTTCAAAAGGCATAATGCCGCCGCTGCAAGCGCAGATTGCGGAACCACAGGATCGATGATAAGGAGTTCACTATGAAAAAAATCGTTTCTCTTGCACTGGCATTGGTGCTGGTGCTCTCCCTTACCGCCTGCGGCGGTAAGGATGGCGGGAAATCCGCCGACCCCAACCTCGGCAAATACCTCGGCACAGAGTTCTCCAGCGACGGCGACAGTTGGTATTCCTTAGCCGACCTCTATGACGGCGAGTGCTATATCGAGCTCAAGAGCGACGGCAAGGGCGTGTTCTGTCTGGGCGGCGAGGCGACCGACATCAAGTGGTCGCTCGAAAGCGACGGCGCTTTGACGCTCAAGCGCGACGGTTTGGAAAGCAATGGCCTTTTGCAGGACGGCTGCATCATGCTCGACGATCTCTGGGGCAACGAGGTTTACACCCTCTATGAGAAGGAAGATGCCGACTCCTCGCCGGAAAAGACCGGTGATACGCTGCTGGACTGGTGGAACGGCGACTGGTACGGCTGGTGGAAGATGACCGGCTGCTCGGGCTATTACGAGGACATGGAGGGCGACTGGTGGGATATCTGCGGCAATATTGACATCGGCGCAGACAAGACCGGCGTCGTCCGTCTCTGGGATGAGGACTACTCAAGAGACAGCCTCATGGCGAAGGTGAATGTCACCCTGAGCACCGCCGGCACCGGTGAGCACGGCACGATGACCTCTGAGGACGGCCAGTTCACGGATATCGCTATCGAGCACGCGGACTGGATCGTTGACCCTGGCCTGGCGGATCGGGATGATCTCATCTGCATCGATGGCTACTATGAAAACGGTGAGGATGAGTTCTACTACGAGATCTATCTGCGCCCGTGGGGAATCTACTGGGACGACGCGGATGAGGATTCTCGCCCCAAGTCCTACGACGACTGGTATCTGCCCCTCATCAAGGCGGGCAAGTCCATGCCGGACGCCATCGGCGCGGACGCCCCGGCAAGCAGCGGCGATACGAAGTCCACAGCGCCGAGCGGCAATTCAAATGCTCCCAGCGGTACCGGCCTTGTGAGCGAGGAAGCGGTGCAGAAGGGCTACGTGTGGATGAACGAGGTCAATAACAATATTTTTGACAGCACCTACGAAGACCTCGTCGACTATTTCGGTGTGGAGGGTGAGTTCGTCAAGGAAGAGTACAGCGACCACATGAAGAGGAACCAACGCTACTACAAGTGGGTCTCGAAGGACGATTCCAGCCACTACGTCTACGTCAACTTCGCCGAGGAGGAACCGGGCGTTTATAAGGTCAGCGCCTTCAACACCAGCGGCTTCTCCGGCAAGGAGGCGATTGAAAAGTATCTTGACACCGTGAAGGCTGAGGCGGCTGAGGTGAATAAGGCCGCCACCGCAAACACCAAGATGAAGGACTTCTCCGTAACCGTCACGCAGTTCGCGCACGATGATGTCGCGGTCAAGATCACGACGAAGATCCCCGAGTCCGGCTGGTCGTATGACGAGGGAAAGAAATGCCTTGTGGAAAACGACGATCCCACAGCCTTCGGCGCGGGTGCCATCAGATTCGAGGTAAGAGCCAATGTGGAGGACTTCGACTACTACAAGGACAGCTTTGAAAACTATCAGGATATCGATGATCGCGTGATCGGCGGTATCACCTTCAAGGGCCGCACCTACAAGCGCATCGGCTACGACTGGATCGAGTACGTCGCGCAGATCGACGATGGGCGTGCGCTGTCCATCGGACTGACAGATATTGACTGCGTTCCGGGTACGATGCCCGACGTTATCCTCAGCGGCATGACGATCAAGTAAGGTCATCGGCATATTTTGCCTGACCACAGCGTATCAAACGGCGCCCGCCCGCAGCGCGGGCGGGCGCTTCCTTGTGAGAAAAAGAAAGAGGTGGAACCATCTATGCCAGCACAGGTAACCAACTATCAATGCCCCGGCTGCACCGGCCCGCTGCACTTCGTAGGCGCTTCCGGTAAGCTGGAGTGCGAATACTGCGGCGCGAGTTACGACGTTGCGGAGATCGAGGCGCTCTACGCGGAGAAAGAAGAGAAGGCCGCGGCGGCGCAGCAGGCGGCTGAAGAAAAGGCCGCGGAGCAGAAGAAAGCGTCCGCCGACGGCGGCGATTGGGATACCTCCGGCTTCAGCGACGACTGGGGCGAGGAGGGCGCGCACATGAAAGCGTACAGCTGCCCCAGCTGCGGCGCGGAGCTCATCTGCGATGAGAGCACGGCGGCAACATCCTGCCCCTATTGCGGCAACCCCACGGTGGTGCCGGGGCAGTTTTCCGGAGAGCTGAAGCCGGACTTCATCCTCCCCTTCAAGCTCAGCCGGGAGGACGCCATCAAGGCGCTCAGAGAGCACTACAAGGGGAAGATTCTTCTGCCTAAGACCTTTACCAACGAAAACCACGTGCAGGAGATCCGCGGCGTTTACGTCCCCTTCTGGATGTTTGACGGCAAGGCGATGGGCGACGCCCGTTATGAGGCCACCCGATCCCACAGCTATACCTCCGGCGATTACGAGATCACGAAAACGGAGCACTTCGACATCTACCGCGCCGGCTCCGTCACCTTTGAGAAGGTGCCGGTGGATGCCTCCAGCAAAATGCCGGACGATCACATGGATTCCATCGAACCCTACGATTATAAGGGCTTGAAAAGCTTTTCCACAGCCTACCTTCCCGGCTTTCTTGCCGACAAGTACGATGTGAGCGTGGAGGAGAGCCGCGAGCGTGCGGATCAGCGCTGCGAGGGCACGCTGGACGCCGCGCTGCGCAGCAGCGTGAAGGGCTACGATACCTGCACCCGTCTGACCGGCAGCACGGATCTGGCGCGGGGCAAGGTACATTACGCCCTCATGCCCGTGTGGATGCTCAATACCAAGTGGCAGGGAAAGGACTTCCTCTTTGCCATGAACGGGCAGACCGGAAAGCTGGTCGGCGACCTGCCGGTCAGCTGGGGAAAATTCTGGGGCATGTTTGCCGGCATTGCGGCACTCCTTTCAATCGTCGGCTCCATCGGAGCCACGCTGCTGATGCTGTAACAAGGGGGGACGGACATGAAAAAAAGAATGACAGCTTTGCTGACCACGCTTTTGCTGGCGCTGGCTTTGTGCGTCCCCACCATGGCGGCGGTGGAGTACGGCGCGATCTACGATGAGACCGAGGAGCTCGGCTCCGTGGAACTGACCTATCAGGGGGAGCAGACGCTCCCGCAGCTCACGGAAGCGCTCGGCATTGACCTGCGGGTGGATGTATTTACCGACGAGGGCGTGGAGGACAGCAGCGTCTCAGATATCGCGGTGTATGTCTATGAGGATTCCGGCTACGGCTGCGGCGAGAAAAGGGACGGTGTCTCGCTGACGCTGCTGCTGCGCGGCACGGAGGACGGCGCTTACACGCTTTCGGAGACGGATTGGTGCGTGTACACCCTTCTTGATGCGGCGCGAGGCAGCGCACAGGAACTGTCCGACGTTGTACGCGACGCGGTGTCGCCCTACATGGCCCAGCGCGCATGGAACGGCGAGGACATGACCATGAGCGCCACGGCGCTCTCACAGGCGGTAAACGCCATGGCGGAGAGCGTGGAGAACTACCTCCAGGCAGGCGCCTCGCCGGACGTCACCGGCGGTGATGCCGAGGCGCAGACGCCGGAGCAGACCGGCGCCGATATGAACTATATCTTCGATCTCAGCGACCAGCTTTCCTTCGAGGAGTGGGCGGAACTGGAAGCACGGGCTTCGGACATTTCCCAGCGCCACGGCTGCGGTGTCTATGTTGCTTTTGTGGATGACTTCACGGAGTACGGCGGCGGGAACGATGTTTACAAGACCACCTATCAGCTCTATCACGCCAATGAGCTGGGCATGGGCGAGAACCGGGACGGCATTATCATCCTGCTGAGCATGGACGAGCGCGACTATGCCATGTTCGTCTACGGCAAAAACGCGGAGTATGCGTTCAATAAGTACGGTCAGGAGCAGCTGGAGAATGCCTTCCTCGGCTACTTCGGCGACAACGACTGGTACGGCGGTGCTTCCCATTATCTGGATACCTGCGATGAGTATCTGACCCTTGCGGAAGAGGGAGATCCCGTGCGGAAGAATCCCCTTCCGATGTACCTCATTGTTGTGGCGGCCTCCTGCGCGATCTCCGGCTTCATCTGCATCATGCTCAAGTGGAAGATGCAGACCGTCCATAAGAAGGTAGAGGCCAACGAGTATGTCGCCGCGGGCGGCCTGACGCTGACAAAGCAGTACGACCGCTACACCCACACCACCGAAACACGGCGCAAGATACGCGATGACTCTGACAGCGGCGGTAGTACCAGCAGCTGCAGCGGCGGAGGCGGCAGCGGCCGCAGCGGAACGTTTTGAGAAGGAGGCGGACGATGAAGCATTTGTTCCTGCGCAGGTTCCTTCCGGCGCTTCTCTGCCTGGTATTTGCGCTGAGCCTGACTGCCTGCGGCGGAGGGACCGAGCCGCCCGAGACAGAAGGCGGCAGCAGCATGACAGGGGCGCTTTCCGGCGGCAAGGGCAATGTGTCTGAACCAAAGGACGATCCAGACGATCCAGAGAAAGCGGAGGCGGGACTTGTCCTGCTGCGGGCGTGTATGGCAGAGGATGACCAGTTGGCCGGCGCGGTGGCCTACCTCGGTCAGCGCGAGCCAAACGACAGATCGTCGATGACGGAGTGGCTGCTCGAAAACAGCGGCGATCTTGTTTCCGAGCTGCCGTTCCTGCTGGAGATCCCGGCGGAGCGCGTACTCGGCGGAGAGAGCGGCAAGCTCTACTGCATCGTCCCCCGGGACGAGAGCACCAGTCTCGCTGTAAATCATGTGACCTGGGAGTCACAGGGCAACGGCGTGTGGCCGGTGGCGGACGAGGTCCTCTATCGGGAAGAATACGCGCAGCCTGTGCTGGTATTCGTGAATTATGAGGAGTGGCCGGATGAGCCGGACACGGAGGTCAACCTTGTGACCAACGACGGCCTGGAGGTGAAATGGTATCCGCTGACCGATGAGTCCGGCTGCCCCGTCGTGCCCACCGGCGTGAACTACGCCCCCATGCTGATGGATTTTGGGATCTTTGGCGCTATCACAGGCCTTGACTATCCCGAGGATTGGGAGCCGGCGGGCGACGACTGGTGGCTGCCGCCTACGGATATGGGTCTGGCAGACACCACCTGGGTCTGTGATGACTGGCTGATGAGCCTGCACTACGGCGACTGCGACCCTGACTATGCCGGGATCGCCGAGCTCTACCACCGCTTTGAAGACAATACAGAGCTGACACGGGTCTTTTCCGGCGTGTGGCGCATGGAGGATGACTGCCTGCGGCTGGATCTCTCCGCCGGCGTCGGCAGCTCCCTCAGCGGCAGTTTCCCGATCCTCATCTCCCCCTCCGGCGAGGAGATGCATTTCCAGCGTTCGCGCAGCGGCGAAGGGGTCCCCTTCCTGCCGGACGATATGGACTCCATTGATCTGACACGGAGCTATGGCTAAGCCCCTTTCATTTTTTGAACACTCGCAGTTTGCCCCACATCTATTCTATCGAGAGACGCTGAAACAAAAAATGCTCGTAAGGCAGTGTGAAGTGATCCTCCGGGCATAACGCACAAGCAAAGCACCGAAAGGCGCGGCGGCAGGAAAACTGTGCCGCCTGGACATTCAGGAACCGAACGCGGGCTTGGCCGCCTGCTGCTGAAATGTGGTCCCTACTCACCACCACCCAACAAGTTCAACGAGAAGTAAGGCGGCGATGAGCGTCGGAAATCATGCTCATCACCGCCTTGTTTCATAGTATATATTGCCGTGTAGATTGGAGAATTTCTGTTGAAAATGAAACACAAGGAAGAATATCTGCGATGACCGTCCATCATTTTTTCGGCTCATATCCCATAGCATATAAGGAAGGGGGGCTAAGACAGTGACGGAGGTTGATCGCGAGATTGCTTTGGCTTTATTAAAACGACTATGGAAGCGGGAGTTGATTTCGGAAGAAACGTATGTTTCTGCCAGCAGCTCCCGTTTTTTTGACAAACGGCAATTTACATCTGATACTGAAACCGTCAACAAAATAACTGAGGAGGTCAGTACGGATGGTAACAATTAGATGGCTTCGAGAGCAGATTCGGCAGGGAAAAACCATTTACGATCTGCCGCTCCGGGTTACGTTCTATGCGCGTGTTTCTACGGAAAAGGTGGAGCAGCAGGGTAGTTTGGAAAACCAGATTCAATACTACACAGAGTTCATTCAAAAGAACCCGAATTGGACGTATGTTCCCGGCTACATTGATGAAGGTATTTCTGGAACGAGCACTTATAAGCGTGACAGTTTTCTGCGCATGATCGAGGATGCCAAACGTGGGATGTTTGACTTCATTATCACAAAAGAAATATCCCGTTTTTCCCGCAACACACTGGACAGTATCCAATATACACAAGAGCTGCTGGACAACAATGTGGGTGTACTGTTCCAAAATGATAATATCAACACACTGGACAGCGATAGTGAGTTTCGGCTGATCGTCATGGCTGGTGTGGCACAGGACGAAGTTCGAAAACTATCCGAGCGGTTAAAATTTGGCTTTCGGCAGTCTATCAAGAACGGCCATGTTTTGGGAAATAATCGCTTATGGGGTTACGATAAGAAGGACTGCAAGCTGACAATCATCCCGGAGCAGGCGGAAGCGGTCAAGCTGATTTTTCAGCTTTATGCCACCGGAAACTATGGCCTGCGCAAGCTGTCACAGGAGTTGACTCGCCGTGGATACACAAGCCTTTTGGGAAACAAATTCAATTCCGTCACCATCGGCCATATTCTGCAAAACCCAAAGTACAAGGGGTGGTACTGTGGTAATAAGACACAATCCTTAGATTATCGGAAGAAAAAAACGGCATTTCTTGATGAAAGTGAGTGGGTAACATACCCAGATCCTAATATCCCTGCGATTGTATCAGAAGAACTCTGGAATCAGGCAAATGAGATATTTAAGAAACGCAGCGCCAGAACGAAAGCCTATGGCGTAGGCTATCAGAGTAGGTATCCATACAGCGGGAAAATCATTTGCGGAAAGCATGGAACCGCCTTTCACCGGCAGAGCTTCAAAACCATGGAGGGACACACAGAATTCTGGCAGTGCAGGATGTACCGTGAGCATGGAAAAGCTGGATGCGATTTGCCGACGCTCCGAACAAAGGAGCTGGACGCAATTTTGGCAGACCAATTCCAAAAGCTGGTGAAAAATCAAAAGCAGATTGTCCGACTTGTGATGGACAGCGTTTCCAGCGTTCAGCAGAAGCGTGATTACTCCGGACAAATCACCCAGTTGAACACACAGATCAGCCAACTGGAGGAAAAAAAGGATAAACTGCTGGAGCTTAGTATCGCCAACGCAATCACAATTCAGGAATTCAAAAAGCGCAACAACCGCTTCAATGAGCAGATTGCGGATATGCAGGAGCAGATGATTTCTTTACAAAAGCTGGAGGAAAATGGCTCAGCTGCGAGTGTTGACTTGTCCGCAATCGAAAAAGCGCTTTGGCAGGAGCTTTCCTTTCAGGATACCATCTCGACGGAGGTTGTTGCGGCGATCCTCGACCATGTGGTGGTCTGCGAGGGCAGCACGAAACAGCGAATTGACCTGGAACTCTATTTAAGGCTGGGGCAGACCGCTTCAGTCACTTTTTCACGGGAGAGATTTGCATTTTGGAACACATCTTTTTCACGATGTGCGCCACAAGACGCAGGTTGTGCTCGATGAGCACGTTGCGCGCCTCAAGGTCGCCCGCAGCGAAGCGTTCGAGATACTCCTTTTCCTCGGCGGCGGAGAGCGGGCGCGGGAATGAGCCGGGATTGCCGGCAAGGCGCAGGGAGAAAAACAGGCTGTTGCACAAAAGCCAAACGGCAGCGGAAAGCATATACATCAACTCCTCCCCTCACCCTATGTCGGGGCAGGAAGTCCCTATGCGTATGCTTTGCGCCGCCGTCCGCTGCTCTCTTTTCCGATTATTTCCTGTGCGTATGGCGAATGACAAAAAATGTGATGACCCAGACCGTGAAGCCGACGAGCAGATATTGCATGGCAGCGTTCTCCTTTCTGCGGTTCATTGCTTTTCGCGTTTGGCCGTCAGCTCGCGCTTGAGCCGTTCGCCGGTCGGCGTGGCGGCAAGGCCGCCGAGCGCCGTTTCGCGGAACTCGACCGGCATACGCCGCCCGACCTCGCCCATCGCGTCGATGACCTCATCGACGGGGATGCGGCTCTCGATGCCCGCGAGCGCCATATCCGCCGCGCTCACGGCGTTGACCGCGCCGATGACGTTGCGCTTGACGCAGGGCACCTCGACCAGTCCCGCGACGGGATCACAGACAAGGCCCATGAGATTCTTGATCGCCATCGCCACCGCGTGACCGATCTGCTCGCCCTCGCCGCCGCGCAGGGCAACGAGCGCGCCCGCCGCCATGGCCGACGCCGTGCCGATCTCCGCCTGACAGCCGCCGGACGCGCCCGCGATGCTCGCCTTGTAGGCGATGATCGAGCCGATGCCTGCGGCGACGTAGAGCGCCTCAAGCAGCTGGTGCTGCGTCAGCTCCTCATATTTGCACAGCGGCAGCAGCACCGCCGGCAGAACGCCGCAGGCGCCCGCCGTGGGAGCCGCGACGATGCGGCGCATACAGGCGTTGGACTCCGCCATGGAAAGTGCCTCGGCGATGACCTCGCTGACGTAGCCGCCGGTCATGGCGCAGCCGCGAAAGGTGTACTGGCGCATCTTCATGCCGTCGCCGCCGACCAGTCCGCTCACCGAGCGCTTGCGGCCCGTGTAGCTGTCCGCCGCGTC
>OJAM01000553.1_pt1 | contig 16200 bp, 25 predicted proteins | sample 1589071 | NCBI WGS metagenome assembly OJAM01 (sample SAMN03283243) | human gut metagenome | biome: human-associated habitat; material: feces | host: Homo sapiens | place: Peru | collected 2012
GCCGCACGTAACGTCCCGCCACGGGCACCGGCGCCCAGGTGCCGTCGGCCTGCTTCGACCACCGGCACACCACGTACTCGGGCGGCGGCGTCGCCGCGCGCTTCGGCACCCAGGCGTGCCGTCCCGGCGCCACGCGCACCATGTCCGGCTCCGGCTCGACGGAGAGCGGCGGCGGGACGAGATCCCGCGCGTCGAGATCCCCGAAAAGCCCCATCTGCACCATTTTCGCGTCCATCGCCGGCCTCCTCTTCCCTGGAATCGCCTAGAAGCCGCGGGAAAACGCGGGAAAACGTCCGGAGCCCTCCGGGGGCGCCGAGTGGACGCCCGACGCGCCGCGCGCTCCTAGGGGCGTTTTTGCGCGTCTCCCGGCGGCGCGGTTGCGGAGGGTGAAGATGACGGCCCAGATCTGCCGCGCCGTGGCACGGTCCCGATCCGTGCGGTGGATCTTCCCGAAGAGCGCGTCGGCGTACCGTGCGGCCTCCCCGCGTCCCCCGAACGCCCCCGCGACCTCTCCCTCGACGAGCGCGAGCGCCCACAGCGCCCGCCGCCGCTCGTCGACCGCCTTGTCCTGCGCGGCGGCATCCGTGCCGCTGTTCCCCGCCAGTTCCCCGAAGTACCGCATCACGGCCCGATAGTCGCGCTGCGTGACGGCCCGGAAGGAACTCGGAGCGTCGCCCGCCGCCAGGCGTCGAACCCCACCCCGTCGTCGACGAGGCCGGCCTTCGCCTGGATGTCGTATGCGCGGCGCGCGGCGAGGATCATCGCCTTCACCTGGTGGGGCTTGACGACGAACCCGCCCTGCGCGCGCACGGCCTTGTCGAGGGCGTTCGTCCTCACTTGGACTCCTTCTTGCCCTTGGACTTCCCGCCCTTGGACGGATTTTCGTTCACGGGCTTCTTGGCCTTGGGCTTCGCGCCCGCGGTCTTCGGCTTGCTCCATTTAACCGGCATCTTGACCACCTCCTTTCTTTTCTTAAACCTGTTCGCTATTCACTATTGCCTGTTCACTCCCTTCGGGCCAGCAGTCGGCGATGTCGAGCCGGATCGCCTCGAAGTCGCCCTGCGTCGAGCTCCGGCGTTCGCACACGAGGTAGCGCTTCCCCTTCTGCGGCTTGATCGCCGCCTGCAGGATCCGCTTCGCCTCGCGCCAGTCGGCGTTGTCGATCTCCATCCGGAGGAGCGACATCACCTTGCCCGTCGAGAGGAAGCCCTGCGCGTTCGCCTTGAACGCCTCGGCGACGATCAGCCGGAGCGCCGCGCCGTCGTTCCCGCCCACCTTCGCCAGGACGCTCTCGACGTACCCGAGCATCAGGTCCCGCGCCCGCACCACGCGCTCGTCGAGGAACACGTTGTACTGCTGCCGGATCGACACCTGCACGAGCGCGTCGAAGCTCCGGGCGCTGAAGTTGCCCTTCGCCCCCACGCTCTCCTTCGTCTGGGCGAGCGCGTCCAGCTCGGCGATCGTCTCGGCGACGACGCCCTCCAGCATCGCGCGCGCCTTCAGGAACCGCGCCAGGATCCTCCGCACCGTCTTGTCCTTCGCCTTGTCGTACTTGCTCACGTACTTGAGCGGGATGTCGTTCCCGTTGGAGTCGCGCATTGTCGTGATTTCACGTGCCATCTTCTTCGTCCTTTCAACTATTCACTATTACCTGTTCACTCATCCGTCACCGCCTGGCGGTGACGGATGTGACCGCCCGCGAGACGCCGTCCGCCGACAGGTCGGCGAGTTCCCGCACGACGTCGCGCACGAAGGCGTAGTTCCCGGCGAGGAGCGCGTTCGGGCGGACGATCTTCGCCGCCACCTTCAGGTCCGCCGCCGCCGCGTCGGGGAAGCGCTTCGCGAGATACGTCCGGATGTCCGCCTCCTCGAGGGTGAGCTTCACGCGCTCCGAGAGCCGGTTCGTCGCGATCTGCTTCGCCTCCTGGTAGGCGTGCGCCTGCAGCTTGTTCCACAAGGTCGGGATCGCCACCAGGATGAACTCGCCCGGCGTCGTGTTGACGAGCGTCTTCACCGTGTTGAGGCAGTGCGGCCCCAGGTGGTGCGCCTCGTCGATCACGAGGCACCGCCGCGAGAGCGAGAGCCGCGCCTGCACCTCCTCGAGGCGCTGGACGCGCCCGGACGGCAGCTCCGAGACGCCCAGCGCCCGCAGCACCGCGCCGAGGAAGGCGTTCGGCGAGTCCGCCCACACGTCGCTCGCCTCCACGTAGCTGATGCGGCCCGTGCCGTACTTGCCCCGCAGCAGGCCCATCGCCGTGGTCTTGCCGATGCCGCTCTCGCCCTGCACGATGAGGACGCGGTTCGACCCCGTCGCCTTCACGACGCCCAGGAACGCGCGCCGGAGCTTGACGACCGTCCCCAGGTCGTCGAAGATCCGCTCCTCGCCCCCGCGGTCCGCGAGCTCCTCCATCGTGGCGTAGACCGCCCGGTACTTCGTGAGCTGGTTCTCGGCGTTGTACCCCTCGAGCTGTCCGCCCGAGATGTCCCGGAAGCTCTTCTCGCTCCCCAGGTCCGTGAAGCTCCGCACGAGCTGCGCGCGGCTCATTCCGTGGTTTTCGCCCCACGCCGCGATCTTCGCGGCGATCCCCACCAGCTCCTCTTCCGTCTTCGTCATGCCGTCTCTCCTTCCTGTTGTTGTTGCCGTTGACATCCGTCCGCCGCGCCGGGGCCCCGGAGGAGCCCGTGCTCCCTCAGCACGCCGACCACCCGCGCGAGCGCGTCGGCGGGCGGCTCCCCGCCCGCGTACTCCACCGACCCGCACGTGAGGTCGAGGTGCAGCATCCACTTCCCCGCGTTCACGGCAGGGCCTCCGCGCCGGGTCCGAACACGGCCCCCGCCGCCCGGCGGCACGCGCGGTACGCCGCGTCCCCCGCCATGAGCCGCCCCTCCACGCGCGCCTCCGCGCCGTGCGGGTCGCGCAGGATCCGCTCCAGCCGGGCCCGCTCGCGCCCCCGCACGAGGAGCCAGCACCCCGCGAGCGCCGCCAGCAGCGCCGCCGCGAGCAACGCGTTCCAGCAGACGTCGAACGCGCGGTCCACGCGCCCGTCCGCCGTCTCTTCCCTCTCTTCCATGACCGCCTCCTTTTCCTTTCTTCCTGAAACCTGGAACCTGAAACCTAAAAGCTGAAACCTGGAACCTATGCGTACGCCATCAGCCGCTCCTCGGCGGCGAGCGCCGCGAGGTCAGCCGCGCTGGGTCCGGCCGGGGCCTGTCGTCCGCCGTCCGCCGCCGGCGGGATCCCGCCCCGCAGGGCGAAGCCCGTCTCCTCGCCGTCCTCGAACCGCGTCGCGATCGGCCCGCGCGTGTCGTACGCCGTGACGACGGTGCGCACCGCCGCGCGGTTCGCCCGCTGCTCGCGCCGGCCCGCGCCGCGCAGGTCGAAGATGCCCGACGGGGAGAGGAAGTCCGGCGGCGCCGAGACGCACGGCGCGGCCGCGTCGACGACCGTCCCCGCCCTCATGTCCCGCCACGCCGCCGCGAGCTCGATCACGGCGCCGCGCTCGGCCGCCGTCGCCGGGTCGAAGCGCACCGTCACCGGCGCGCCGTCGAACCTCCAGCCGTCCCGGGTCGCGAAGGCGTACTCGTGCTTGAGGCCCTCCATCTGCGTCTCGGCCGTCACGAACACCATCCCCCCGCGCCGCAGCTGCCGCCGCGCCACCACCGGCAGCGCGTACCGCTCCAGCCCGTCCACGAGCTTCAGCCCGTTCGCCGCCGCGCCCCGGTACATCTCCTGCGGACTCCACGTGCCGTAGATCTTCGACTCCACCCGCTCCCAGCGGAGGTACTCGACCGCCTTGTTCAAGGCCGCGAGGAACGTCTTCAGCGTCGGGAAGTACTGCCGCGGATCCGCCGAGCCCGAGAGCACCTTCATCCAGTTCAGGTTCTCCCGGCGCATCTCGCCCCGGTAGCGCCCGATCTGGCCGTAGCCCGGCAGGAAGATCGACAGCGCCGTCCACAGCCGGTTGAAGTAGTTCTCGACGAGCTTCTGGTTCGGGCGGCCCTTGGCGTCCACGATCCCCACGCCCGCCGTCTTCAGGAAGTCGACCGTCGTCCGCGCCTGCCAGCTGCCGCCCTCGAGGACCACCTTCTTCGGCATGAATCCCTGCTGCCGCCACACGCGGTGCATCACGTTGGCGACGTCGCATGCGCGGTACCCGTCGCTCGTGCGCATCACGTAGCCGAAGCCGCAGAAGAAGTCCGTCGCGCAGTCGATCCCCGCGAGCAGCTGGTACCGCGCCGCGCGCCAGCCCCAGCGGTCCCCCGCCTTGTCCCCGCGCCCCGCCCAGGGGACGGCCACCGCCACGTTGACGGAGGCGTCGTCCCACACCTGGCGCTCGCCGGGCAGGAGCAGCCGCCCCGTCTCCTCGTCGCGCCGCAGCCACCCCGGCACGTAGATGCCGTTGTTCTGCCCCTCGCGGTTGTCGCGGTACCGAGCCACGACCGTCGGCGCCACCTCGCGCATCGCCCGCCGCACCTCCACGGGCAGGTGGTACTTCGAGCAGCGCTCGGCGAGGATCGCCGCGCGCGTCTCCGGCCTCAGGCAGTTGTCCGGGTCGCGGGCCGCGATCCGCGCGGCCATCGTCATCGAGCCGGACCGCTCGCAGCGGTTCGACTTGAGGTAGACGCGCCGCAGGAGGCCCCTCTCGTCCTCGCCGAGCGTGACCGACGGCGGCCGCCCGCTCCTCGGCCTGTCCGCGAGGGCCGCGACGCCGCCCGCGTCGAGCCGCGCCGCCCACCGCCGGTAGGTCGTCGCCGCCAGGCCCGTCGCCGCGAGCGCCGCCGCCATCGGCGCGCCCTCCGCGAGGCGCCGCCGCACCTCGCCCACCTTCGCCGCCCTCTCCGCAGCCGTCTCCACCGTCACGCCCTCCTGTCCGCCGCCGCGCGGGAGGGCCGCGCCTTGTCGCGGCCGCACCCCAGCGCGTCGCCGATCACCGCGAGGAAGTCCTCCGGCAGGCTCTCCAGCGCGGCGCGGAACTCCCGGAGGATGCCCGCGCGCGCCTCCATCGGCACCGTCTGCCAGTTCTCCCACACGCCGCGCCAGCTCTTCACCGTGCGCCAGGCGATGGCGGCGTAGTCGGCGGCCGCCCTGCCGCCTGTCTTCGAGGCCCTGCCGCCGGCGGCGGCCTTCCAGCGCCGGATCGGCGTCTCGCCCCGCAGCACCGCCTCGGCCGTCTCGAAGAGGTCCAGCTGGGCGTACTCCGCGGCCTCGTCGATGTAGGTGCCGCCTTCGGGCGTCTCCGCCGCCGCCTTCAGCAGCTCGATGCCCGCCAGGACGTCGTTCTTCGACACCCCGATCCGCTCGGCGATCTCCTTCGCGTTCCAACCCTTATCGTTTAATGCGGTTTCACATGAAACCGCATTAACGCGGCGGCCTCTTCCATTCAACGGGCGAGCCGTGTACTTCTTCGGGTCCGCCGCGGCCAGCACCTCGCGCTCGTGGCACTTGAGATAGGCCATCACGCGGGTCCCGGTGGTCACCTTGCGCATCATGGCGTTCTTGCAGACCACGAACTCGGCGACGCTCAGATCCCCGAGGTCGAAGATCTGGGCCTCGGTCTCGGTGACGCCGGCGGCCATCAGCGCGTTCAGGCGCCCGATGCCGTCGATCACGTAGTAGCCCTTGCCGTCCTCGGCGGGCACCACGGCGATGGGCGAGAGGATGCCGGCTTCGCCGATCGAGTTCGAAAGCGCCGCCCGGTCCTCGCTCGACGCCGAGTACGCCTCCGCGTCGGCATGGGGCTTGCAGTCGGCGAGCGCGACGCGCTGCATTTCGTATGTAGGTCGTTTCATTCTTCTTCCTCCGTGCGATTTGGTATAATCCTCGCCATGTCAATCTACAAGGCCGTCCTCGACACGCTTGTCTGCCTCTCCGCCCTTGCGACCGGAGTCTCCGCGGTCGTCGCCGTTGTCCACTACCTCCGCCATTGGCGGGATGACGACGTGAGGCTTTCCGTCGTCGTGTTTGAAGAGGAAACGGAGTCGTTTGACGGCAGGGCCTACTGGAGCGGTGGATTGCGGATCGCCAACGTCGGGAAGGTTCCCGTGACCGTGACGGCGTTTGAGATCGTGGAGCAGGATGTCGCCGAGCAGTTCACGCTCGACCTTGACAGTACGCACTTCGACAAACTTCTCGACCAGGGGGCAGTGGTTGAACATCGCGCATCCCTCACGGCAGAAAAGCGCGGCGTCCCCCTGCCGGAGCGGTTCACCCTGCGGGCCAAGTGGGCCGTTCCTGAATCGAATAACGGCAAGGTCGTCGTCGAACCGGCGTAGGCTGGCGCCGCACGGGAGAAGCGAAAGCTCCATCATGTCTTCGATGTGTATTCCGTAGTCCATCACGCCTCCTCCACTTCTTTACTTAATGTAAAAACCATATAGCACCTGCCATCACTGGCGGGGCCATCCTCATCAATGGAAGTGAAGAAAGAGAGGCCGAGCAGTCCAGCAGCATAGACGTAGCTCGTGCATATCTGGCAGCGCTCAACTCTGTCCTTGTACACCGCGCCAGCGTATGCGGTGCCTTCGGCGCAAGATGCTTGCGCCTCCTTGATCTCTTTCGCGGCGGCGAAGTCGCACCTTTCCGCAAACAGCGAGGCGATCTTTCGAGCCTTGTTGAACAACTGCCTTATTTGACTATTCTTCATCACGCCACCTCCTCGTCCTTGCGCCCGAGAGTCTGCCCCGTCAACCCCTCGACCCAGCCGACCGTGCGGGCGAACTCGCGCTCCAGCCTATCGAGTCTTCTGCTGAGTTCAAAGGGCTTGGTGATCACGACGACGAAGGCGACGATCGAGAGAACCAGGCTCGCCGTTGCGAAGGCAATGGCAAGGTAAATCGCTGCGCCCATCACGCCACCTCCACGCCCAAAGTCTTCATGAGCCGCGAGATGGTTGCGCTCGCCCGCTTGCCGTTCATCACCCTGCTGATGTGCGAGGGCGAGCGACGGATCAACCGCGAGAACTCCCTCATGCTCATCGGCTCGGGCGATGTCTTCACCTTTATCTTCTTGCTATTCATTCGCTACTCCCGTTTGGTATAATGTCGTCTGCCTTGTTGCGGGCAACACGGGTATGATAACATATCTGCTATCAGACGCGCAAGGGTAAATGATAACTTTTTTGCTATCGCAAGATGAACATAATTGCACAACGTTTAAAAGAGTTACGAGAGGCAAGAAGCCTCTCGCAGCGTGCGTTTGCACAACAGCTAGGAATACCGCAGCCTTCTTATTCACGCTATGAAACAAGCGATGACGAACGGTTTGTATATCCAGGATCTAACATTGTAATTAGAATCTGTAAACTATTCGACTGTAGTGCAGGATGGTTATTAGGACTGGAAGGTCCTGAATCTGCCCCAAACTCAAAGATCGTCACCGGCGACAACTCGCCGGTTGCGATCGGCGGCAGCATCACGCAGACGATCAACAATCCGCCGCGGAAGAGGAAGGCAAAGGGATGAAGACGGAACTATTGAACTGGATCACGCTTGCCGTCGCGGTGGCGGGACTGGTACTTGGCGTCACTAATTACGTCACAGACCTTTTCCGCCGTCGCCCGCGCGCAAAAATATCGTTTCGGCACTACCAAAGCACTCTTGAAGGGTACATAGGTATCGGAGCGACCGTCTTGAATGACGGGGAAGTACCGTTTACCGTCTGCGATGTCTGCTTCGAACTGGGCGGTGACGACTGGCTGAAGGTCCTTCTCAAGGAGGGGGACGCGCTTCCAAAAGTCCTTCATCCCGGAGAGTATTGCGAAGTGATACTCCCGCGCCGGAGCTGCCTTGACGCCCAGTGGGGACAGATTAAGGGCATAGTCGTCCGGCTTCCAGCTGGCAAGTACTTCCGCTCGAAGCGTTTCACGCGCAAGTTTCTTAGCCTTGAGTCTGAGCTTGACGACAACCAGGGCTGACACCGCGACAAGTAGGATTAGCATGTTCAGTTTCATGTTATTCAACCGGGAAATAGGTGATTAGGATGAGTGAGAATCAAAGCAACGGGAAATCAGAATCCAAGCTGCCGAACGGCTATGTCCTGGTGGCGAATTCGCGCAACACGGTCCCCACGGGCCGACAGGTGGTCGGGCCCGCGATGCCGCTGAAACCGGCCAACCCTCCGAAGGCCGGCGGGAAGGGGAAATAGCCGGATCGCATCGTCCGCATTCGTCCGGTCGATGATCGCGCCGATTCGATACAATATGCGTGTCAATCGTCAAAAGGAGATACGCACATGACATCCGAAGAAATCCACCGGGCATTCCTCGACCACCAGACCGACTGCTACCGTTCGGCGCGCTACTGGGCGTGCCGCGAGATCTTCTGGAGTTTCGTCGACCACGTCTGCAAGCTGGTCGTGTTCGTCACGTCAGCGGGCTCCGTCTGCGTGCAGGCCGTCGGCGGAGATCCGGCGTCCGTCGGCTGGTGCGCGGCGAGCGCCCTCGCGGCGTTCGTCCTCGAGTCGTTCGCCGTGCAGGGCAAGATCTCATTCGCCGTGAAGCAGTGCCAGCGATACAACGCGCTCCTCGCGCTCTTCCCGATCGACGAGTCCGAGGAGACCCTGGCGCTCCTGAAGCGCATCCGCAACGAGCGGCTGAAGGTCGAGAAGGACGAGACGGTCATCCTCGAATGCCTCGACGTGCGCTGCCACAACAAGCAGTGCGTCGCCGAGGGCCGTCCCGAAGACGTGCGCCCGCTCACCTGGTTCCAGAAGACGTTCGGCCTCGTCTTCCCGATCCGCTACTAGGGATTGCACGCGCCGGAGGTGCATTCCGAGCAGTTGCCGTCCTTGTCGCACAGGATCGTCGTCGTGCCGTCCGTGACCTTGACGGCGTTGCCGTCCGTCGAGACGCTGGCCTTCGCCGCATCGCCGCCCTTGCCCGTGAAGTAGCTGATCATCCGCCCCGCGACGGTGAGCGCGGTGTCCGCCTGGGCGCCGCCGCCCGCCACCTTCACGTAGGCGTCGGCCGCCGTGGCGACGAGCCGGGTGAGTCCTTCGAGCGAGGTGTGGACGAGATGCGTGAGGTTCGTGGCGTCCGCGCCGCCGCGGTAGTTGTTGATCGCGAGCTCGGCCTGTCCCGCCTTCGCGCTAAGCGAGTCGAACTCCTGCCAGTTCCAGTGCTGGAAGTAGTCGACCGACCACCCCTTGTCCAGCACCAGCGGTTCGCCGGCCGCGGTCTTCACGACCTCGCCGTTCTTGTCGAGCGCGAGCGCCTCGCCGCGCCGGTCCACCTCGACCGACTTGCACCCCGTCATCACCGCCGCGCAGGCGGCGAGCGCGATCATCATCAACTTCTTCATCTTGGATTTCCCTTTCTTTGTTTGATTGAAGAATGAGAGCTACACAGCTCTTCACACCTCGCTATTCACTATTCACTATTCACCGTAATAATCGCCCGCAGGCGCGACGAGATCGATGTTCAGCGTCTCGTCCGATCTTTTCTGATTGCCTGCGGGGCGAAATCCATTCTGATGTAACGGCGCGCCTCGGCGACGGACGCCGGCGTGTGCGAGAGCCAGGTGATCCAGCCGAACCACCTGACGCCGCGGTAGATCAGCCGGCGCTTCTTCACCGGCACGCCGCTCCGCGCCATCATCTTGAGGAAGGCGACGTCGGCGTCCTTGCGCGGCAGGACCTCGCCGCGGTAGAGGGCGTCGTGGGCGATGGCCGCCGCGAAGATGTCCGGATCGTAGGGGGATCCGAAGACGCGCCACAGGAGGCGCGGGATCGAGGCGCCGTCCGTCCTGAATCCGGGTCGGACGCGCACGACGACATCCCACACCCGGTCGACCGTCGCCCGGAAGAGAAACTTCTGCGCGAGTTCGTAGTCCGTTCCCGAAAGCGGCCGCACGGACGGTTTCTTTGGAAATACTGCTTTGCCCATAACGGGCTGGATTATCGCATTTCGCCATCCGCCCCGCTCCGGCGGGTGCGGACGGTGCGCACAGTCCGCACCCCGCGGGGCGCGCGCGCCCCCGGGTTGGTATCATCTGCGGCGACTCTCAGAGAAGGATCTTCGCATGCAGGACAACACAACCTACTTCATCGTCATCGGCGCGGTCGTCGTCGCGCTCGCCGCCCTCGCGGCCCTCGTCAACTACGTGGTTTCGATCGTGCGCGGTGTCCAGGAGATGCGCCACGCTGTGAACCCGCCGCGCAACCCGCCGCTCCCCGAGGAGATGGCGAGGAACTACGCCACCAAGCGGGAACTCGCGGGGGAGATCGCGGAGCTGAAGCAGGAGATCAAGGACGAGCGCTCCCGCATCGACGGGATCCTCAAGCAGCAGTTCGACTTGATACGGGGACTCACGGCGGACTCGAACGAACGGTTCACCCGCCTCGAGTCCTCGATCAATGAATGGCAGCTCGGCGTCGAGCGCATGATCGGAAGAATCGAAGGAAAGGTGGAAAAGAAATGAACCTCAAGCAACTGATAATCGCATTCCTGTCCCCGCGCTATCCCGCGGCCTACACCGAGGCGGCCATCGCGCAGCGCCTCAACGCCTCGCAGATGCTCGACAGGCGGGTCACGGCAGATGAGGTCGCCGACGACCTGCGCGCCCTCCACAAGATGGGCCTGGTGGATCTGCAGATCGACCAGATGGACAACTCCGCCGTCTGGCAGGTCACGGAAGCGGGCTCGAGGAAGTGGGTCCTCGAAGGAAGGATGACCATCGTATGACCACGCGCTGCTACCGCTCCAAGATCGGCCGTCTCCCGTTCGCGATCCGCAACGAGCTGAACGAGCGCATCCGGGACGGCGTGGGCGGCCCCGAGATCCTCGCCTGGCTCAACGGCCTACCATCAACTCGCAAGATCATCCGCGAGCTGAAGTCCGGCGATATCAATGCGCAGAACCTCACCGACTGGCGATCGAGCGGCTACCGTGACTGGCTCGAGGACCAGTGCCAGGCCGACCGCATCCGCCGCCTCGCCGAGATCTCGCAGACTCTCGCCTCCGCGGCCGGCGGCAACGCGGCGGGCGTCGGCTGCAACATCGCCACCGCGAAAATCATGGATGCGCTGGAGTCCGCCGACGAAGAGCAGGTCGCCGACCTCGCGAAGGCACTCGTCCAGCTGAGGGCGGGCGAGAACGCGGCGCAGAAGGTCGCGCTCGCCGAGGAGAAGAACGCGATCCAGAAGGAGCAGCTGGAACTCTCCCGCGCGAAGTTCGAACGCGACACGGCGCGGCTCTTCGTCAAGTGGGCGCAGAACAAGGACGCTCTCTCGATCGCCACCGACCGCAAACTCGGAGGAGACGAGAAGACGGAACGTCTCGGCCGCCTGATGTTCGGCGACCTCTGGGAAGGTGCGGACGATGGGAAGTGACGCCATCATCAAGATGAGGTCCGGCCAGCGCCGGCTCTTCCAGCTCGTCGAGCAGTACCGTCTCCTCGGCTTCATCGCCCGCCGACAGTACGGCAAGACCACGACCTGCGCGAACATCGCGCTCAAGAAGATGATGAAGATCCGCGACCACACGGTCATCTTCGGATCCGCGAAACTCAACCTCTCCCGCGAAATCGTCCGCAAGGAGGCCGCCGTCTTCGAGAAGGCGATCAACGCGGCGATGGCGCGTCTCGAGGATGGCAAGATGCAGCTCGCCGACGACAAGACCGGCCGCAGCGTGCAGGGCCTCACGCACGACGACTTTGCCGATCTCTTCGAGCATTCCCGCCTGGAGTTCCGCTACTACCACACCCGCACCTCCTATTCCCGCACGAAGGTGGTCGCGCTCCGGCCTGACACGGTCGGCGAGACGGGCGACCTCATGTGCGACGAGGTGGGCCGCATCGGAAACTGGAAGGACGTCTGGGAGGCGGTCGAGCCGATCGTCGCCTCGAATCCCCAATTCCGCATCCTTCTCCTCACCACGCCCCCGCCGAATGACGCGCACTACTCCTTCGAACAGCTTGCGCCGCCGCCCGGCATGACGTTTCCCGTCTCGCCGAATGGCAACGTGTACGAGTCCGTCAAGGGGGTCACCTGTCTGCGCGTGGACGCCTGGGACGCTTACGCCGACGGCGTCACGCTTTTCGACACCAAGACCGCGCAGCCGGTCACGCCCGAGGAGTCCCGGCGGAAGGCCTTCGACAAGGACGCCTGGGACCGCAACTACGGCTGCCTCTTCATCACCGGCGGCACGGCCGCCGTCGGCCTCATCAAGCTCATGGAGTCGATGGACCGCGGCGAACGCGCCGGTTGCGTCTTCGCCCTCGACGACCTTCCGGACGGATGGCAGCGGCTCTTCGACCGCTCCCAGGGACCGATCGGCATCGGCGCGGACCCGGCGACGACCGAGGGCGAGACGTCCAACCCGTTCGGCGTCGCCGTCACGCAGCAGATCGCCGGGCGCTATGTCACGAAGCTGATCATTTCCTTCAAGTCGGCCGATCCGAAGAAGCCGAAGGGAATCCTCCGCGAGCTCTGCACCACCCTCCATCCACGCGCCCTGGCGATCGACGCCACGAGCGAAGTTTACTGGGCAACCGAGGTGCGCGAGGAACTCGAGGGCGTCTGCGACGTCATTCTCGTCAAGAATTCCGAACGGACCGAGGTGATGGGCGAACGCGTCCTTTTCAAGACCTACCTCGGCCAGCTTCTCGTCAACGCGATCGACGAAGACCACGTGGATCTTCCGAAGTCTCCCGAGGTGAAGGACGACTTCCGCCTCGTGAAGAAGATGAAGGGAGGCTTCGACAACGCGCTCGACTCCGCGACCGGCCGGCACGGCGACCTCTTCGACGGCACCAAACTTTCGGTCCACGCCCTCGTCGAAGGGACGGAGGAGGCCAATGCCGACGCTGTCCAGGTCGGTGCCCGCGCTGCAACGCCGACAACACGTGCATCCTATCCGCAGCGCATGTCGATGACGCCCGACCATGCGGCAGACGACGTGATGCAAAGAACCCTTAACTCGTGAGGAGAGACATGAAGGAATACAACGACCAGGTGACGGAGATGGATCCGCGCCGTGAACTGCCGAGCATGGTCCGCTACCTGTCGGCCGACCGTCTTGCCGGGATCATCGAGGAGGCCCAGAACGGCGACACCCGGGAACTCTTCGCCCTCTACCGCGACGTGATCACGAACGACAACCAGGTGCGTTCGGAGTTCTTCAAGCGGAAGATCGCCGTCCTCGGCGATCCCGTTTCGGTCGTGCCATTCAGGAAGGGAGACCCGACGGACGTCGCCGCCGGGGAACTCTGCTCGGAAGTGCTGGACAACCCGACCTTTGCGGACGCCGAGTCGTGGCTGATGAATGCGACGCTCTATCCCGTCGCCGTCGTCGAGAAGGTGTTCGAGGCGCGTCCGGGTGGCGGCTTCGCACTGAAGGCGCTCGTCCCGGTCCACTACCAGCTCCTCGACTACTCGCGGGGAGCGATGCGGATCTTCGACGTGGACGAGGCAGGCACGCCGCTCTCCACCTCGCACGAGGTCACGCCGGAACGCTACATCGTCCACCGCTGCGACCTCATGCCGGCGCCGGACAACTGGGGCGGCGCGATGCGGTCGATCCTCTTCTGGTGGCTGCTGCGCACGATGTCCCGCCAGTGGTGGGCGGATCTCCTCGAGCGCTTCGGCGTCCCGTTCCTGAAGGGCAAGTACTCGGACGAAAAAGGGAAGGCCACGCTCGAACGGGCCTTTCGCCTGGCCGTGCGCCTGGGTGCGATCGTCGTGTCGAAGAACACAGAGGTCGAGGTCGTGCAGGCTGCGAGCGGCGACGCGTCCAACAGCCACGAGCGGTTCATCACCATCTGCAACCAGGAGATCTCCAAGCTCATCGTCGGACAGACGCTGTCCTCCAATGCGTCGCCCACGGGAGAGCTCGGCGGAGGAACTGCGAATCTCCAGGGAGAGGTGCGGGACGACATCCGCAAAGCCGACGCCAAGGCACTCGCTGCAACGTTCCGCAGCCAGCTCTTCGACCAGATTCTCGCGATCAACGGAAAGCCTGGTCGGTCTCCGAAGATTCTCTTCGGATCCGAATCGTCCGCCGAACTGTCCGCCTCGATCACGCTGCTCGGAAAGCTCAAGGAGGCCGGACTCGAGCCGGACGACGACGCACTCAACACGCTCTCGGAACGACTCGGCTTCGGCATCCGCCGCGCGGCAGTACCGCAGCCGGGGATAATGCCGTTCTCCGCCCAACCTGTCCCGCTGTCCGCAGGCGATGCAGTCGACGATCACGCGGCATCCTCGTCCGCCGAGGATCTCCGCCGTGCCTTTGCCGACGACCTGGCACCGCTGAAGGACGTCATCGACGCGTCGACCTCTCCAGACGACTGCATCCGGCGCGTCCAGGAGTGGCTCTCCACCCACAACCCGTCGAATGCCGCCGACGTGATCGAGAAGGCTCTGTACGTCTATTCAATGGCAGGCACCCGCGCCGCCCGTCCCATGCGCCGAAAACAACCCTAATACCATGATGGATGCGCTAAAACGAGACAAGTGTGCGATCCTGTCGTTGGTGCTGAAAGGCAAGTGGTTCGACATGATCGCGCACGGTGGCAAGCGTGAGGAATACCGTGATGCCACCAAGTACTGGCGCTCAAGATTCAACAACTGGGATGCACGAACAACGGCGGAAAGGCCTCCCATTGTCGAATTCCGTCGGGGCTACGCGTCTGACGCGCCACGCATGGCCTACTGGTGCATGGGGCTCGAGACGACTACCGGCATGAAACCCTACGCCTATGTCGATCAGACTTCAGACAAGCTCCGCCACCCGTCCTGGGGCGAGCCATCCACCCATCATTTCGTCATCGAATTAGGCGGCTGCGTTGTACTGTTTTGAACCCTAACCATTACTTTCTGCCGAACCCTAATGGACGTTCCCCACGCAGTTTCCGCCCCAATCCCTCCATATCCGCAAATTTCCGCAGACAGTCAAAGGTCTTCAAGCTTTATCAAGCCCCATCAACCCTCATCAACCACCCGCCATTTCTTTCTGAAGTGGGTGGCGTTCTCACGGTGCCGCGCGGCGAGTACCGGATCTCCTCCCCGATCCGCGCCCTGAACCGCTGCTCGTTCGACCTGAACAAGAACGCCATCCTGCGTGCCGTCAAGCCGATGGCGTGCGTCCTCCTCATCGACGGACGGCGCGGCAGCGGGGTGCGCCCGCACGACTACAACGTCTTCTTGCGGGGCGGCGTCGTCGACGGCGACGGCCTCGCCTCCTGCGTGAACGTGAAGGGCTTCGCGCACTACACGCTGCGCGACTGCACGTTCCTCAACGGACGCGAATACGGTCTCCGCGTGGACGGCGGCTACGAGATGATTGCCGAGAACGTCTACTGCAAGTGCGTGAAGCCGGGTCTCGCCGGGAACGCCGGCATCGTCGTGAACGGGGGCGACAGCCACTACACGGACTGCATCGTCGTCGACTACACGATCGGCTTCAACCTGCTGAAGGGCGGCTCGAACCGCCTCACGCGCTGCCACGTGTGGGGCGGCCCCATCCCGCCGCCGAAGCCGGGCGAGCTGCCCGAAATGCTGAAGGGCTCCATCAACTTCAAGATCGATTGCTCCTCCGCCATCCTGCGCGACTGCTACGCGGATACGGGCGAGATCGGCTACCTCGTGAACGGCTGGGATACGCGCCTTCTGGGGTGTTCCTACTTCAACAACAAGCACTTCAAGCTCGACCGCATCACGATCATCAAGCACGTGCGCGGGCGCCTGCTCGTCGCGGACGGCGGCTTCATCAAGACGACGCCGAACTACACGGTCTACGACGGCTGCGGCGAGGTGGAGTGGCGGAACATGATGTACTCGGGCTTCGGCCCGGACGACGACTGCCCTGGCGCGCTTTCGTTCCGGAGGCCGTCCGCCAAGGACCCGTCCGCCCTGAAACTCGCGGAATGACGGGAGACGGAGGAATGGCAATGAAGGACAGGATGAGGAACGGTCTTGCAGTGGGCGCGGTCGCGCTGGTCCTGGCGTGTGCCGTCGGAGGGTGCGCCTTGAAGATGGAAACGGCCCCCGAATCGCCGTATCTGCCCCCGGTGACGGCGCGGCAGGCGCCGGAGGCGGGTCCGCAGTGGCAGCCGACGAAGAACCGGAAGATCCGTGCCGTCCTGTGGGGCATCGTCCACAACCACGCGCGCGGAAAGTGGGACGCGATGCGCCGGCTCAAGGACGACTACGAGATCGTCGGCTGGGTGGATGACTCCTCTTCGCCCGCGATGCGCATGGTCGAG
>OJAM01000556.1_pt1 | contig 16145 bp, 11 predicted proteins | sample 1589071 | NCBI WGS metagenome assembly OJAM01 (sample SAMN03283243) | human gut metagenome | biome: human-associated habitat; material: feces | host: Homo sapiens | place: Peru | collected 2012
GCCAGTCACATCCCATGTCTTGAAATCGAACCCGGTGCAGACATCTGAGAGTTCCAGACCGGAAGCCTCAACCCCGGACGGAAGCGCATCAGAGACGATATTGATACGGGCCAACACCCGCGTGAGCGTCACGCCGAGAGAGCCTTGTCCACCTTCCACATCCGCAACAGCGCAGAACGCGTCAAGAGACCGGTCATTGCAGGCAAGAGCCGACGCGTTGATGCTGACACGGGCCCGGGAAGCATCAAGCACATAACGCTCAGTGGCGCCGCCTGCCGGGCAGGAATCAGCCCAGAGAAGCAACTTGTACCGCCTGCCCTTCACCAAACGCAGAGTAATGCCGGCCTTACCGCCGGACATCGATGCCAATCCCCCAGCCTCAGGCAGAGGAATCCAGTCACCGGACTCAAGTTGATATACGAGATAACGGACACGGTCAGCCTCAACCCCGGAAAGCGTCTCGGCGGCAGGCACTGCATGGCCGCCAGCCCTGGTCGCGATGATGGAAGCGTCCGCCTGCAGCGAACACTCGGTCTCAGCCCACAGTTCACCCTCCTCCCGTGTGCAGGAGGCGAGTGCGACGAGCAGCGGCACCACGGTCACGGCATCGCCGGGCAGGATCTTGGAGTTCTGGGTCAGGCCGTTTTCCCCGTTGGCGGTAAAGCCGGTGTTCATTTCACACAGTTCCTTCACGGTCAGGCCGTTTTTCTGGGCAATAGACCAGATGGTATCGCCGCTCTGCACCGTATAGGATTTTTCCGCCTGCTGCACGCCGGAGAGCAACTGCTCCACCTCGGCTTCCTCCTGGAAGCTCTCGTTGAAGTAGATGCCGTTTTCCAGCGTGACATCCTTGTTAAAGCCCACGGTGGTGTTGGGGTCATCGGGGTTCTCGTAGGGTTCCAGCAGGCTGCTGATGTACCGTTGCAGGCTGTTGCCGTCCGCACACACGGCGGTCAGCTCACCGTCCAGATATAGGGCAGTGCCCTCGCTGATCTGGTCGCTGGAATTCTTGAGGATGGCGTCAGCCACGTCATTTTCGTCCATCACGTCATGGGCGACGGTCACGGAATAAGTAGGCTCCACGGTAAAGTGCGCCTGCTCTGCGCCGGAATAATTGATACGCTGCTGCACAGCTTCCAGTGCAGAGTTAAACACCTCTTCGTTGGCCACATAGCCCACGGTCTTGTCGTCCACCTGCACCTGCAAAGCGTAGGGCTGGCGGATGGTAGTCTGGAACACAGTCACCATAACAGCCAGCGCTGCCACCGGCAGCACATACATAGCCATACGGGGCACAAGGCGGATGTTATCAGCGATGCCATGGGCAAGAAAGTGGCCGCTTGCGCGCAGCGCAGCGCCAAAGCCGTTTTCCTTGCGTACCCGGTGTGCGTGGCGCAGCAGCGCCCCGGTGCCCCGCAGGGCAAGCACTACCGGGCCGAACAGATCCCGCAACAGCTGCGCTGCCCCGGGAAAGGCCATAGATGCAATATTTTTCAGCAGTTCTCTGACCGTTTGCAGTAGACGCTGCAAGCCGTGCTGCAAGCGGCGTCCTGTGCAAACAACGGCATACTCGGCAGAAAAGCCTACAGCGTACAGCGTCTCGCCCACTATGGGCGCTACGGGGTTATGCAGCAGCTTACGCCACAACGTTTCCCGGCGGTGCTGGCGCTTGCGCCGCAGCCTGTGCCGCCGCAGCACACCCCGGCACTGGAACTGCGCCCACAGCGAGCGCAGCTTCTGGCGGCGGGGCTGCCGTACAGGCTGCGCAGCAGGCTGCTGCTCCTTTGTTTTATCTTCAGTCAACGGGATTTTCTCCTTCCTGCGCCGCTGCAGGGCATTTTTTCGGCCCGGAACACAGCAGCTAGATGGTGTACGTTCCCCTGTTCAAAAGGCCAACAGGGCCTGTACACAATACGCTCTCTTTTTATTATACACTTTGCATGGTTTGAAACAAGCGCTTACATAAAATTTGGCTACTTTTTTCACGCAGTTTTCACGAAAAAAGCCCTTCCATATCCGGCGGCAGCGGGCTTTCCACCGTGACGGTGCGCAGCTGCAAGGGCATTTCTACCCGGATACCGTCCGGCAGCGGGGTGTATACAGGCACCGTAAAGCTTTGTCTGGCGCAGTGCAGCGCCTGCCGGCCAATGCGCTCCCGGCTGCCGCCGTAAAGATCGTCCCCGGCAAGAGGATGGCCGATGGACGCAAAGTGCACCCGGATCTGATGGGTGCGCCCGGTCACCGGCACGCAGGCTGCAAGGCTAAGGCCGTTTTCTTCCTTTATAATAGTATACTCGGTGCGGCTGGGCTTGCCCTCGGGGGTAACGCAGCGCCCGATGATGCTGTCGCTCCAGCGGCCGATGGGTGCATCGACGACCCCTTCCCCCAGCGGCAGCGCACCCTGCGCAATGGCATAGTACAGCTTTTCCACCCCGCTCGCCAGCAGCGGCGCGGCGTAGGCGTTTTTGGCCGCCAGCACAAGGCCGCTGGTGTCCTTATCGATGCGGTTCACCGGGCGGAACACCGGGCTGTGGCCGTGGGCAGCTGCCCACGCCGCATAGCCGTTGGCCAGCGTGCCCACGGGGTAGTTCAGGGTGGGGTGCACCGCCAGCTGCGGCGGCTTTTCCAGCACCACGGCAAAGGCGTCCTCGTAAACCACATTGACCGGAATTTCCGGCTGCGGGGTCACGCCGTCTCCCTCCGGCGGCAGCGCAAAGGAAAGCACCTGCCCGGGGAAGATGCGCCGGTTTGCCAGCACGGGCACGCCGTCCGCAAAAAAGCCGCCGCCCCGGAACTTGACCGCCCGGGCGAGATCCGTAGAGACGGCACACTGGCGCAGAAAGCTGCGCACCAGCACCCCATCGTGGGTGGTGGCCGTATCCGGCACGGCAAAATACAGCTGCATGGCCTGCCCTCCCCCTGCAAAATTCACAAAAACACAAATGATATTATAACAAAAATCCGTTTCACTTGCAAATCTTACTTTTTTATGGTATCATGAGGAACGGAAAACGAGTGGAACATACGGCGGCGGGGCGGCTTTGACCGCTCTGAGGAAAGTCCGGGCCTCACAGAGCACGGTAACTGCTAACGGCAGCCGAGGGTGACCTTAGGGAAAGTGCAACAGAAAACAAACCGCCGCAGCAATGCGGTAAGGATGAAACGGCGAGGTAAGAGCTCACCAGCGCATGGGTGACCATGCGGCTTTGTAAACCCTACCGGAAGCAACGCCTATATGGGACGTACAGCGCTGCTCGCGTGTCCCGAAGGCGGCACGAGCCTGTCAGCAATGGCAGGCCTAGACAGATCGTCGTTTAATACAGAACCCGGCTTACGGTCTATCTCGTTTTCCTCTTTTTGCTTTTGCGCTGTCTGCTGTTGCAGGCAGCTTTTTTGTTGCAGCAACGTAAAAAGAGGCCACCGCACAGGATTTGTGCAGTGACCTCTTTGTTGCATGCAAGACTATTGAAAATGCCCGCTGCGTGCGCTTTGGGCATTTTCAGCGGAATAATCATTTTTAATTGCAACCCGGGAAAATCCGCGGATTTTCCCGGGTTGCCTTTTCACAGAAAGGGGTTGCTCAGTTCCCGCTTGCGCCCAGAATGGCGTCCAGCACGGTGGAGGCGGCGCTGTACAGCGAGCCCGCAGCCTGCTCTACCTGCTCCTGCGTGGGCAGGCTGACGGCGGGCGTCTCAGTACTGCCGCCCTCGGCGGGGGTATCCGGCTGGGGCGTCTCGGTGGCAGCGGGCTGCTCGGCGGGCGTTTCCGCGGGCTGCTCTGCCGGCTGCTCAGCGGGCTGCTCTGCAGCCTGCTCCGGCACGCTTTCCGCCGGTACTTCCACGATCACGCTGTCGGCGGGCGTCTCGGGCACCGAGACAGCGGCATCGGGGTCGGTGGTGGGGGTGTACACATCCGTCTTTTCCGGGGTCTGGGTGGTGGAACTTACCGTGCCTTCGCCGCCCATCACCGCCGCGATCATCTCTTTGGCCTTTGCCACAGAGGCTTCGTCCGGCTTCATAACATAGAGCTTCTGCCCCTTGGCAGAGTAGCACTTGGTGCTGCTGCCGGAGGTTCCAGTAACGGTATAGCGTTCAATATTCCACTCTGCAAAATCGCTCAGCTGCATGCGCACCAGCGCGCTGATCTGGTTGGTAGAAAGGCTGGTGACAAAGCTGTCGGCAACAGCGTCCAGAATTTTGGTAAAGCCCATCAGCAGCGCCGGGGACTTGATCTTGTTCAGCATGGCGTCGATCACCTTCATCTGGTTGATGCCGCGCTGCACATCGCCGGTCTTGAAGGCGTGGCGCTCGCGGGCAAAGGCCAGCGCGGCCTTGCCGTCCAGATGGTTCCAGCCCTCCACAAAGGTGGTGGGGTCATAGTAGCCGGGGCTGCCCACCGAGGTGAACGCCTGATCGGAATACACGTCCACACCGCCCAGCGCATCAACAATGTCGATAAACCCTGCAAAATTGATGCGGATATAGTGCTCCACGTTCACACCGTACAGGTTGCCGAGGGTGTCCATGCTGGTCTGCACACCGTAAAGCCCGGCGTGGGTCAGCTTATCCTTGCTGTTTGTTCCGGCAAGGTCCACATAATAATCGCGCGGGGTGTTGATCAGCACCACCTGCTTGGTAACGGGGTTCACTGCGGCAATGATATTCACATCGCTGCGCGCTTTTTCGGTCAAATCGCCGCGGGTATCCACACCGCTCAGGTACACCACAAAGGGCTCCTTGGTGATCTTTTTCGCCTCAGCGTCGCTCAAAAAGCCGTTGGTCATGTTGCCCAGCGCGGTAAGGCCCTGCTGCGCCCAAACGCAGCCCACTGCCATGGCGGCGCACAGCACCACCGAGAACGCCCGGGACACTGTGCCTGCAGTTTTGTACTCCTGACAGCGCTTGACCAGCAGCCACAGCAGCACCAGCAGCGCCGCCAGCACCACCAGATACAGCACCGGCAGCATCTGGGTGCGCCACAGCTGCACCAGCGCCAGAACGCTTAAAATTGCCTGTACGATCAGCAAGATCTTCCCTCGTTTCGGGGGCAGGTACGCCCCATTATTCCCGGCAGCAGTGCTGCGGGGGGTGTTTTGCTGCGGGCGGCGGGGCGGGGCGGCTTGCTCCGGCGGCAGCTCCGAGAAAAATGCGGCGCTGTCCACCACCACGGTAGCGTCCTGCTGCTCAGCCTTGTGCAAAAGACGGTGCAGGGAACGACCGTCCTCCTTGCGGGAATGCTCGTTTTCGTCCAACATGAGAATACTCCTTTTTTCAGCCCACCGGAACGATGGTCAGCACGGCGCGGGCAGGCAGACAGGTGGCGGTCTGATCCTCCGCCGACAGCCAGCCAAAGCCCTCGCAGATGTGATCCGGGCAGGGCGATTCAATAAACCGCGCTCTGCCGTCCTTTACCTCTATATGCACCGTATAATAACCGGTGTCCACACTGTAAGTTTCGTCCTTTTCCAGCGGAATGTCCAGCACGGCGTTCGCGTCGCCGTAAATCAGCTGGGCAGTCAGTTTTCCGCCGGTGGCGTTGTGGCTGCGCACGGCCAGCAGCACCGCTGCGATGGCCAGCACCACCACTGCAAACAGGATATTGGTCAAAAGCTTTTTGTTCTTCATGGCTTACTGCTCCCCGGGCTTGAGCTGCTCCAGCTCTGCCAGCCAGAGGGTGGCGCAGGCATCGCTGGGCATGCGCCAGTCGCCCCGGGGCGAAAGGGTCACGCTGCCCACCTTGGGGCCGTCCGGCAGGCAGCTGCGCTTGAACTGCTGGGCAAAAAAGCGCCAGTAAAAGTTGCGCAGCCACTTGTACAGCACGGCGTCCGTGTACTCTGCCCTGCCTGCAAAGGCCACCTTTGCCAGCCGGTAGATCTTTGCCGGGCCAAAACCGCAGCGCAGTACATAATACAGATAAAAATCGTGCAGCTCGTAGGGGCCCACCAAGTCCTCAGTGATCTGTGCGATCTCGCCGTCCTTGGCGGGCAGCAGCTCCGGCGAGACCGGGGTGGCCAGAATATCCAGCAGCACATCGTGCAAAGCAGCGGTGGCAGCAGTCTCAGCTTCGTACTGCACCAGATAGCGCACCAGCGTTTTGGGCACACCGGCATTCACGCCGTACATGCTCATGTGGTCGCCGTTGTAGGTCGCCCAGCCCAGCGCCAGCTCCGAAAGGTCGCCCGTGCCCACCACAAGGCCGCCGGTGCGGTTGGCAAGATCCATCAGCTCCAGCGTGCGCACCCGTGCCTGCCCGTTCTCAAAGGTGACGTCCAGCACAGTCTCGTCCTGCCCGATATCGGCAAAGTGGCTGCGCACGGTGTCGGCGATGCGAATTTCCTGAAAGCTTACGCCCAGCTCCCCGCACAAAATTTCGGCGTTGCTGCGGGTGCGCTTGGTGGTGCCAAAGCAGGGCATGGTCACCGCCAGCACATCGGCGGCGGGGCGGTAGCCCTGCGGGCAGACGCAGCTGACGGTCATCCCGGCCAGCAGACCGCCCACGATGAGGCTGTTCGCCATGCTGCATCCATCGCCGATGAAGCAGAGCTTCTGGTCTTCCAGTGCGCCGCGGCGCTCCCGGATGGTCATCAGGTCGGCCAGCACCTGGCAGGGATGGGCGTAGTCGGTCAGGCCGTTGATCACGGGCACACCGGCCAGCTCGGCAAACTCTTCCAGATCGCTCTGGCGGTAGGTGCGCCACACCACGCAGTCATAATAGCGGCCCAGCACGCGGGCAGTGTCCTTGAGGGGCTCGCCCCGGCCGGACTGCAATTCGGTGGCGGCGTTCATGTAATTTCCAAGGCCGCCCAACTGATACACACCCACCTCAAAGCTGGTGCGGGTGCGGGTGGATGCCTTGGAAAACAGCAGCGCCACGCTTTTGCCCGCCAGCAGCGGGGCGGTGCGGCCCGCCTTGCAGTCCGCTTTCAGCTGGTCTGCCACATCCAGAATGTGGGTCAGCTCAGCCGGGGAAAGGTCGCCCATTTTCAGCAGATTTTTCATGCCTGCTCCTTCGGAGCCGTCGGCTCCATCGTGCCCAGCACCTCGGCCAGCACCTCCAGCGCCATGTCTACCTCGTGCTCGGAGACGGTCAGCGGCGGCAGCAGACGCAGCCGGGTCTTGGCGGTAAGCACCAGCAAGCCCTTTTCCCGGCAGGCAGCCAGCACATCCGCAGCCTGTACATCAAAGAATTCGATGCCCACCATCAGGCCGATGCCGGAAATGTTCTTGACGTGGGGCAGCTTTGCCAGACCGGTGCGCAGCTGTACGGCGCGCTCGCTGACCTGTGCAAGGAAGCTCTGGTCCAGACGGTCTACCACCACGTTGGCACCGGCGCATACCACCGGATTGCCGCCAAAGGTGGAGCCGTGGGTGCCGGGGCCCATGCCCTCGGCTACCTTTTCATTCATCAGCACCGCGCCGATGGGCAAGCCGCCGCCCAGCCCCTTGGCAAGGGTGACGATGTCCGGCTTGAGGTTATAGTGCTCACAGCACAGGAAGGTGCCGGTGCGGCCCACGCCGGTCTGCACCTCGTCCACGATGAGCACAAGGTCTTTTTCGTCGCACAAAGCGCGCACGGCCTGTACATAGTCCGGGTCCAGCGCCATCACGCCGCCCTCGCCCTGAATGAGTTCCAGCATCACGGCGCAGGTGTTGCGGTCCACCAGCTCCTGCAGCGCTTCCATATCGCCTGCCGGAGCATACAGGAAGCCCTCGTTGAAGGGGCCGAAGTAGTTGTGGAACACCTCCTGACCGGTGGCGGTCAGGGTGGCAAGGGTGCGGCCATGGAAGCTGTTGACCAGCGTGATGACGTTGTAGCGGTCCTTGCCGTAATGGTCTACGCTGTACTTGCGGGCGGCCTTGATGGCGCCCTCGTTGGCTTCAGCACCGGAATTGCCGAAGAACACCTTGCTCATGCCGGTGCGCTTGCACAGCTTTTTCGCCAGCTTGCCGCAGGGTGCAGTGTAGTACAGGTTGGAGGTGTGCTGCAATTTGTGTGCCTGCTGGGACACGGCTTCTGCCCATGCAAGGTCGCAGTAGCCAAGGCTGTTCACCCCGATGCCGCTGGTGAAGTCCAGATACTTCTGTCCCTCCGGGCCCTCGGCGTACAGCCCGTGGCCTTTTTCCAGCACGACGGGATTGCGGTTATAGGTGTGCAGGACGTACTCGTTGTCCCGCTTGATGACTTTTTCAGAATCCATAGGTGTACCTCCTGTGAATAGAAGTTCCGCGCATGCGCTGCTCCCCCGGAGGGAGCGTTTTTTCTATTATAATACTGCTTTTTCGCTTGCGCAATCTTTTTATTCGCGGTGGCTGCGGCGGTAAAAGCGGGTACCGGAGCCGCGGTCGGAGAACAGTTCCAGCAGGATGGAGTGCGGCACGCGGCCATCAATGATGACCGCCTCGTGCACGCCCTGATAGATGGCGTCGGCCATGCCGCCGATCTTGGGGATCATGCCGCCCGCAATGATACCGGCGGACTTGTAGCCCTCGATCTCGGTCACCTCCACCTCGGGGATGAGGGTGGTCTCGTCCTCCTTATCCCGCAGCAGACCTGCGATATCGGTCATGGACACCAGCTTTTCGGCCTTGAGGGCAATGGCGATCTGGGCCGCGGCGGTGTCCGCGTTGACGTTGTATGCCTGCCCGAGGTCGTCCATGCCCACGGTGGCGATCACCGGGATAAAGCCGCCGTCCAGCAGGCTTTCGATCAGGGTCGCATCCACATGGACGATCTCGCCCACATGACCCAGCTGGGGGTCCAGCTCGGTGCAGCGGAGCATCTGTCCGTCCATGCCGCACAGACCCACGCCGCGCCCGCGCAGCTTTGCCACAAGGTCCTTGTTCACCTTACCGGCCAGCACCTGCTGCACGATCTCCATGGTAGCATCGTCTGTCACCCGCAGACCGTTTGCAAAGTGGCTCTCCACGCCCACCTTCTTGAGCATCTCGTTGATGGCAGGGCCGCCGCCGTGCACCAGCACCACCCGCACGCCCAGCAGCGTCAGGGTGACAAGGTCGTTCATCACGGCGTTTTTCAGGGTCTCGTTGATCATGGCGTTGCCGCCGTATTTGATGACCATGGTTCTGCCATGGTATTTCTGGATATAAGGGGTGGCCTCCGAAAAAAGCCGCGCCATTTCTTCGTTTTTCATCTGTTCCGCGCTCCTGTCAGGTTCTGTAATCGCCGTTGATCTTCACATAGTCATAGGTCAGGTCACAGCCCCACGCCTTGGCGCTTGCCTCACCGGTGCCCATATCCACCTTGACCAGAATATCGTGCTCTGCCAGCACCTTGGCGGCTTCGTCCTCGCTGTAGGGGTGGTAGGCTGCGTTCTCGCACACATACACCTCGCCCGCCTTGCTGGAAAGCCAGACGCAGACCTTATCAATGGAGAAATCGCCGGGGGTGTAGCCGATGGCGCACAGGATGCGTCCCCAGTTGGCATCGCGGCCAAAGACCGCCGCCTTGAACAGGTTGGAGCAGACCACGCTGCGGCTGACGGCACGGGCGGTTTTCAGGTCGGGCGCATGGGTCACCTCGCAGGTGATCAGGTGGGTGGCGCCCTCGCCGTCTCCGGCGTGCTCGGCGCACATGTGCTCTGCAATGGCGGTGAGCGCGGCAACAAAGGCTTCGTAGTCCGCGTTCTCCTCGCAGATCTCCGGGTTGCCCGCAAGACCGGACGCCATGATGATGAGGGTGTCGTTGGTGGAGGTATCCAGATCCACGCTCATCTGGTTATAGGTGCCGGGCACAACGGTCTTGAGCGCCTTTTCCAGCAGCGCGGGCGAGACGGCGGCATCGGTGGTGTAGAACGCCAGCATGGTAGCCATATTGGGGGCGATCATGCCGCTGCCCTTGCCGATGGCACCCACGGTGCACACCTTGCCGCCCAGCTCAAACTGGATAGCGTACTCCTTTTTATGGGTGTCGGTGGTCATGATGGCGGTGGCAGCGTCCGTGCTGCCCTGCGCGGTGGCAGCCAGCTTTTCCGCTGCCGCCGGGATGCCCCGGGCAAAGGGGTCGATGACCATGGGCTGACCGATGACGCCGGTGGAGGCGGGCAGAACGTCCTTTTCGTCAATGTTCAGTGCCTTGCCTACCAGTGCACAGCACTCCTCGGCCAGCGCCACGCCGTTGGCGGCGCAGGTGTTGGCGTTGCCGCTGTTTACCACAATGGCCTGTGCATAGCCATCTGCCAGATGGGCGCGGTCCACCTTGATGGGCGCACCGCAGACCTTGTTGGTGGTGTACACGCCCGCAGCAGCGCAGCGCACCTCGGCCTTGATGAGCGCCAGATCGTATTTTTCGCTGTGATTTGCCCGGATGCCGCAATGGACACCGGCGGCGGCAAAGCCCTTGGGCGCGCAGATGCCGCCCGCAACTTCCTTATACTGCATAACGATTTTCCTTTCCCACAAAGAAAAACAAGTTTATTCCAACCCTTTGGTCTCTTCCAGACCCAGCATCAGGTTCATGCACTGGACGGCGGCACCGGAGGAGCCTTTGCCCAGATTATCAAACAGCGAGACCAGCATCATCTGGTCTCCCGCGGCGTTCACGGTCAGGTACAGCTCCATGCGGTCGGTGCCCGCCATGGCGTTGGAGTACAGACCGTTTTCCGGCAGCGGCTCGTTCAGGCCGTGCACCTTGACGGTGGCGGCGTCCTTGTAGTAGTCCGCAAGGGCGGCAGCTACGGCCTCGGCGGTAGTGCCCGCAAGGGTAAGATCCAGCGGCACCAGCACCTGCATCCCGCAGTAGTAGTCGCACACCACCGGCACGAACATCGGCGTGTGCGCAAGGCCGCTGATCTTCTGCATCTCCGGCAGGTGCTTGTGGCCAAGGCTCAGGCCGTAGCTCTTGGGCGCATCCAGCTTGCTGTGCGCCGGGCGGTCGGGGCTTTCGTAGTCCGCGATCATCTTTTTGCCGCCGCCGGAGTAGCCGGAGATGCCGGTGCAGCTGAAGGGGTAGCTTTGCGGCACCAGCCCCAGCTCCACCAGCGGGCGGGCAATGCTGATAAAGCCGCTGGCATAGCAGCCGGGCACTGCCACGCGGTAAGAGTTCTGAATTTTTGCCTTCTGTCCCTTCAGCTCCGGGAAGCCGTAGTCCCATGCGGCATCGGTGCGGAAGGCGGTGGAGGTGTCCAGCACCTTCACGTCCGGACGCAGCAGGGGCATGACTTCTTTAGAAGCTGCATCCGGCAGGCAGAGGAAGGCAAGGTCGGCAGAATTGATGACCTTTGCCCGCTCGTGCACGTCCTTGCGCCCTTCGGCAGAGATGGACAGCAGCTCGATCTCCGGGCGCTCGGCCAGACGGTCGGCGATGCGCAGGCCGGTAGTGCCGGAAGAGCCATCAATAAACACCTTTACCTTCATGCGTTTTCCTCCTCCCATGCGTCCAGCCGTGCCGTTGCCAGCGCGATCTGGCGCTGGACGCTGGCGGCGCTGGGCCCACCGTAGCTGGTGCGTCCCTCGCAGCAGTGCACAAGGTCGATGGCATCATAGATATCGGCCCCGAACAGCGGGCTGTAGCTCTGGAACTGGGTCAGGGTCAGCTCTTCCAGCGTTTTGTCGGCAGCAATGCAATCCGACACCATGCAGCCGGTCAGCTTGTAGGCATCCCGGAAAGGCATTCCCTTCTTGGTCAGGTAGTCGGCGCAGTCGGTGGCGTTGATAAAGCCCTTTGCGGCGGCGCGGCGCATATTGGCAGGCAGGGTCTTCATGGTATCCAGCATGGGGGTGATGGTCTTGAGACAGAGCTCCAAGGTATCCACTGCATCAAAGATGGCTTCCTTGTCCTCCTGCATATCCTTGTTGTAAGCCAGCGGCAGACCCTTCATCATCACCAGCAGGGTGTTCAGGTCGCCGTACACCCGGCCGGTCTTGCCGCGGATCAGCTCCGTGACATCCGGGTTCTTCTTCTGGGGCATGATGGACGAGCCGGTGGTAAAGGCATCGTCCAGCTCAATGAACTTGAACTCCCAGCTGCACCACAGAATGATCTCCTCCGAAAGGCGGGACAGGTGCATCATGCAGATGGAGATGGCGCTTGCCAGCTCGATGCAGAAATCACGGTCGGACACGCCGTCCAGACTGTTGGCGCAGGGGGCGGCAAAGCCCAGCTTTTCGGCGGTGAAATCCCGGTCCAGCGGGTAGGTGGTGCCCGCCAGAGCGCCCGAGCCCAGCGGGCACTGGCTGTCCATGCGGGCGGTGGCGTCCGCAAAGCGGTCAAGGTCGCGCAGCAGCATGGAAGCGTAGGCCATCAGCGCGTGGCCGAAGGTGATGGGCTGGGCGCGCTGCAAATGGGTGTAGCCGGGCATGACGGAGGCGGTGTTCTCCGCTGCCTTTTTGCACAGCACCCGCACCAGCTCCACGATGTAGGCCTGCAAAGTCTTGCTGTAATCCCGCAAAGTCAGGCGGATATCCAGCGCCACCTGATCGTTGCGGCTGCGGCCGGTGTGCAGCCGCTTGCCCGCATCCCCGATGCGGGCGGTCAGGGTCTGCTCCACAAAGGTGTGCACGTCCTCGGCGGCGGGATCAATGGTCAGCGCACCGCTGGACAGGTCGTCCGCGATGGAAGCCAGCCCGCTGAGGATATCCGCACAGTCCTGCTCCGAGATGATGCCCTGCCGTGCCAGCATGGCGGCATGGACGCCGCTGCCGCGCATATCCTGCGCGATCATCCGCTGGTCGAAGCGGATGGAGGAGTTGAAGTCGTTGACGCGGCTGTCCACCGCCTTGGAAAACCGACCCTTCCAGAGTTGTTCTGCCATAATATAAACTCCTTATAAAAACGGCAAAGCCGCCGCAGGGGAAAACGCTCCTGCGGCGGTGCCGCCGGCTACGATGCCGGTGTGAGAACCCGCGTGTGAAAGTGTGAAAACACACGCAGTCGAAAATGTTGCGATTACTTGACCTCCGGCCAGTTCTTGGACAGCTTTGCGCGCTCCTTGATGGACAGGCCGAACAGGTTGATGAAGCCTGCGGCATCGGCCTGATTGTAGTCCTCGTCCTCACCGAAGGAAGCGGTCTGCTCATCGTACAGGGTGTACGGAGAGGTGACGCCGGCGTTGATCATGTTGCCCTTGTAGAGCTTCAGCTTCACATCGCCGGTCACAGTCTTTTCCAGACTATTGGCAAAGGCATCCAGTGCCTCGCGCAGCGGGGTGAACCACTGGCCGTTGTACACGATGTCGGCGTACTTCTGTGCCAGCTGTGCCTTGAAGTGAGCGCTCTCCTTATCCAGCGTGATGGTCTCCAGCACGTCGATGGCCTTGTACAGGATGGCACCGCCGGGAGTCTCGTACACGCCGCGGCTCTTCATGCCCACCAGACGGTTCTCCACGATGTCCAGCAGACCAATGCCGTTTGCGCCGCCCAGCTTATTCAGGTACTCTACCAGCTCCACAGCGCCCATCTCCTTGCCGTCCACAGCGGTGGGAACGCCCTTTTCAAAGTGGATGGTCACATAGGTGGGCACATCGGGTGCCTGCTCGGGGCTGACACCCAGCTCCAGGAAGCCGGGCTTATTGTACTGGGGCTCGTTGGCGGGGTTCTCCAGATCCAGACCCTCGTGGCTCAGGTGCCACAGGTTCTTGTCCTTGGAGTAGTTGGTCTCGCGGTTGATCTTCAGGGGGATGTGGTGCGCCTCGGCGTAGTCGATCTCCTCGTCACGGCTCTTGATGTCCCACTCACGCCACGGAGCGATGATGGCCATATCCGGGCACAGTGCCTTGAGGGTCAGCTCAAAACGCACCTGATCGTTGCCCTTGCCGGTGCAGCCGTGGCAGATGGCATCTGCACCCTCCTTGATGGCGATATCCGCCAGTGCCTTGGCGATGCACGGACGTGCAAAGCTGGTGCCCAGCAGGTAGTCCTCGTACTTAGCGCCGAACTTCAGGGTGGGGAAGATGTAGTTCTCCACAAAGTCCTTCTTCAGGTCCAGCACATACAGCTTGGATGCGCCGGTAGCCTTGGCCTTTTCTTCCAGACCGTCCAGCTCGGTGCCCTGACCCACGTCACCGGAAACAGCAACGACCTCGCAGTTGTTGTAATTTTCCTTCAGCCAGGGAATGATGATGGAGGTATCCAGACCGCCGGAGTAAGCCAGCACGACTTTTTTGATGTTTTCCTTTTTCATGATAAACGCGCTCCTTTAATAAAAATACACTTTTGTTCTCTGATGCGCATTTCCCTTCGCATCCTCTGTCTTTCGTTTGCGGTTGATGCTTTTATTATACGCAGCGCGGGTTTTCCGTCAATGCTAAAAACTGCCAAACATAGCGCCCGTTTCGCTTTTCTTTTGGTTCAACATGTATCTTTATGCAAATGTTTTTAAATATATGCGTATTTTATGCAATTTGAGTGTATTTTTTCATGAGGTTTTTGGGGACTCCACCAGTCAAAGCACCCCCCTCGGGGGAGCTGTCGAGCGTATGCGAGACTGAGAGGGTTCGTCCCCCTACAAACAAAACCACCGGAGCATCCGCAGATGCTCCGGTGGTTTAACTATAACTATTTAGTTCAGCTTCAAATCGCCGTCCTTGATCCAGCCCAGCTTGCGCTCCACCTCGCAGAACACCACGCTGAGCACGGCGGGCAGTACAAAGCACAGCAGCACCATGGCGGCCCAGTCCATGGGGGTAATGACAGCCTTGGTACCGGCGGCAATATCGCTGACCCAGCCGGTGTAGACGCCGATCTGCCCCACCAGACCGCAGGTGCCCATGCCGGAGGAGACCGCTGCGCCGTTCATCTCAAAGTGGAACAGGCAGGTAGCCAGCGGGCCGGTGATGGCACTGGCCAGCGTGGGGGCGATCCAGATGCGGGGATTCTTGATAATGTTGCCCATCTGCAGCATACTGGTGCCCAGGCCCTGACTGACAAGGCCGCCCACACCGTTTTCCTTATAGCTCATCACGGCAAAGCCCACCATCTGGGCGCAGCAGCCCGCCACGGCAGCGCCGCCTGCAAGGCCGGTCAGACCCAGTGCGGCGCAGATAGCAGCGGAGGAGATGGGCAGGGTCAGTGCCACACCCACGATGACCGACACCAGAATGCCCATGACCAGCGGAGCCTGCTCGGTAGCCCACATAATAAGAGTGCCCACCTGACTTGCGGCTGCACCGATAGGGGCGGCGATGAGCATGGAAAGCCCGACGCCCGCAAAGATGGTCACCAGCGGGGTGACAAGGATATCCACCTTGGTCTCCTTGCTTACCGCCTTGCCCAGCTCTGCCGCCGCGATGGCAATGATGAGCACAGCCAGCGGGCCGCCTGCACCGCCCAGCGCATTGGCCGAGTAGCCCACGGTGATCAGGCTGAACAGCACCAGCGGCGGGCAATGCAGTGCCCAGCCGATAGCACAGGCCATGGCGGGGCCGCTCATGGCCGTGGCATAGCCGCCCAGATCCACCAGCAGTGCAAGACCGGTCTGCTGACCCACCGTTTTGATGATGGTGCCGATGAGCAGACTGGCGAACAGCCCCTGTGCCATTGCGCCCAGCGCATCAATGAGGTAACGCTGCGGAGAGATGACGATATCCTTCCGCACCAAAAATTCTTTCAGCTTCGACATAAAACTTGCCTTTCTATCCAAAACAGATCGTTAAGGTTACAAACGTATGTCCTGTATCATACCATACACCTGTCAAGACAGCAAGAGATTGCTGGAAAAAATGTGAAATTTCGGCTTTGTGCAATGTTCTGCCCTGCCGGAACGTATTCTATTTGGAACTTTTTCCGACACACTGCCCCGGTGGAGAATTTGTGTAGAAGCCCGCTGTGCCGTTGACGGCTCCCCGCGTGCGGGTGTATACTAGAGGAAGCGTAAAGTTATCATCCGCCGTCCTTTTTATCCTGAACCCATGGGCGGCGTGGAATAAAAGCGGGCCCGCCCCGGGCAAGGGGCAAAGACCCGGTGCAGCACAGCGCTGCATCACCGGGAGATTCGAGAAGGTAATATTCTTATAGACAAAAGCGGAACTGTAAAAGTAATTGACTTTGGCATTGGCAAAATAGCTGCAAAAGCTGAGGATGGTGCTACCGACAGTCTCATGGGCGAAATCAACCGCGAGATGTCAGACACTTTACCTCAAGAATACTACGACGGTATATACACCAGTCATACTGATATGTTCTATCTGGCCG
>OJAM01000560.1_pt1 | contig 16090 bp, 18 predicted proteins | sample 1589071 | NCBI WGS metagenome assembly OJAM01 (sample SAMN03283243) | human gut metagenome | biome: human-associated habitat; material: feces | host: Homo sapiens | place: Peru | collected 2012
CATAAAATTTGATAGCGCAAATTTACACGAATATTTTTGGAAGCATTACACAATACGACACGAACCACGTTTAACGGACAGGGAAGGCCATCGGCAATAGCCGATGGCCTTCCCAATTTACTGCTTTTTCATGTACTTTTCGTAAGCGCACAATAATCACCCGGGCCGAACAAAATTACGGCAGAGTCCCGTTCGCAGGACTCTGCCGTTTGTTCATTTCCGTATATGTTCCCGGTGCCGGACTGCCGGGTGCCAGGGCATCAGCTTTTCCAGCTCCTCATGGGTCGGAGATCTGCCCAGATAGGGTAGCATACTCAGCACCAGCAATAGATGCCCATAAGTCTCAATGCCGTTGGCCTTGGCCGTTTCCACCAGCGAATACACAATGGCGCTGGATTCGGCGCCCTTGACACTGTCGCAGAACAGCCAATTCTTTCTTCCCACCACAAAGGGCCGGATCGCGTTCTCAGCCAGATTATTGGAGATAGGGACATCTCCATAGTCCAGAAATGCCATAAGCTGCTGTTTCCGGTTCAGGGAATACCGTACCGCATCCTCCAGCTTGCTGCCCTTTTCCGGGTGGATCGATTTCAGCCATGCAAAATACTCCTCCAGAAGGGGCAAAACCTCATTCTGGCGGTGCTCTTTCCGAGCCTTGACATCGGCATAGTAGCCATCCGTTATCAGGCATCCGCTAAAGCCTTTCAGAAAGCTCTCCGGGCGTTTGCCGCTCCGGTCAGGCTGGTACTCAAAGATGCGAATATGCTGGCTGCTGTATTCTCCGCTGGCATAGAGCCACATTCTGGATTCTGAGGCGGCAGGCTTGTTGTCCTCTTTCAGCACCTGCACCACTGTTTCATCCGCGTGGATCACGGATTGTTCCAGAAGCTGTTGCTTCATATGCTTGTACAGCGGCTTCAGCTGAGCTTAAAAGTGCCGCCGCACTTGTCACAGGTAAGCCTGGATTCCGGAAGGTCAATTATAATTTCTTCTACAGGAAGATTCTTTGCCAGCTCGTCAATGGTTCTTTTCTTCTTCCGGGCATGCGCTTTTACGGTAAGGGTTTCCTCCGTAGGTTCCTCCGCCTTGCTGTCCTGACAGATCTCTGCCTCATTGAACAGGCTCATTTGGTCTTCGCTCAGAACATAGCTCCTCTTCTCACTGGACTGGCCGAAGCGGGCTCTCTGCGCATTGGCAAGGATTTCATTCATGTGTTCCAGTTTCTGCTTCAGCTCCGCGTTTTCCTTCTGCAGTGCTTCTACAGACTGGGTCAGCGGGCGGATGAGCTCCGCAACTTCCGCGGCAGTATATGTGATTTTCCTGTCTGCTGCGGCCATGAATTCTCCTCCCAAAAGCAACTTTTACCTGCCTTCATTATACCATAAAGGCAGGTTAAAGTACAGAAATATATGCAATTTTCAGAACATTTTTGTCAGAATAGATCCCTTGGTTTTCCTTTGCGGATAGCCGTTTTCTGCTCGATCCGAAGCCCTTCCATGAGCCAGCGGAAACTCTGGGGATCCAGTAACCGCAGTTCTGCTTCTGACCTGGGCCATTGAAATCTCCCGTTGGATAACCGTTTATAAAGCAGGATATATCCGTCGCCGCACCAGTACAGAGCCTTGATTCGATCCGTTCGTCTGCCGCAGAACAGGAACAGACTTTCTTCGTCAAAATGACTGGCATACTGTGCAGAGTGCGGCGGCAAGGCCGTCGATCCCAAGACGGAGATCTGTATAGCCGCAGGCAATATAGAAATTCCGGACTTTTGTCAGATCTATCATAGCGATTGAATGGACCGAAGCAGTGCAGCGACAGCCTCAATATCCACATCGGCCGGCAGCTTCAATTCTGCACCCCGGTATTGGATCTGGAGAATCTCCGTTGAAGTCACAGAAGATTCCAGCTGCACGATCTGAGGCTCGGCAGCTTCTGCCATCTGACTGCGGAGTTTCCGGAGCCAGTAGTAAAAGCTTTTCTCGGAAATCCCACGCCGCCGGCAAAACTCCCGTTTTGTCAGTCCACTGTTGCTGCATTCCTGAATAAGCATTCTCCATGTCTGCGCCCGATAGTCGTCCCGCACTGCCAATACATCTGCCATTTGATAGCATCTCTCCCTCCTTCTCGAAAAACTCACCGTGCGTTTTTCAAGTTTTGGGATATTATCTCACATCCTTGGCCGGGATTCTAGGCGGGTGGTTATTGTGCGCTTGCATTTTTTCTGCCTCGCGCTTCAAGTCAGCACGGAAATCCGGATGGGCGATGGCGATTAGTTCCTTCGTGCGCTCTCGTACGCTCTTTCCAATCATCGTAGCCACACCATACTCCGTCACGATGTACATGCACTCAGTGCGCTTTGTGCTGACGATAGCACCAGAATTGAGCATCGGGACGATGGTGGAGATGGTTCCGCTTTTGCGGTGGAGTTTGTGCACAGGAAGGACTTTCCTCCCTCTGAATAATAGGCGCCACGGCAGAAATCAGCCTGTCCGCCAACACCAGAATACTGCCGGAAACCGATCGGCTCGGAGCAGCACTGATCCGTCAGATCCACCTGCAGTGTTGCATTTATGGAAATGACATTTTTATTCTTGGCAATCACGGCAGGATCGTTGATATAGTCTACCTCGTACGCTTCCACGCCAGGGTTTTCGTCAACGTAATCATACATTCTCTTTGTACCCATGGCAAAAGTAAATACGGACTTGCCACGGTTGACCTCCTTGCGTGAATTGTTGACAGCGCCGCATTCAATCAAATCAATCATGCACTCACAGAACAACTCAGTGTGAATACCAAGATCTCGCTTGTCTCGCAGCAGACCAGCGACAGCGTTGGGAACACCACCGACACCGACCTGAAGGCAGGCTCCGTCAGGCACCATATCGGCAATATAACCAGCCATAGCCATAGCGTTCGGATTGGTTCCCTCTGCGTGGAGTTCCACCAGATCATGGGTATGTTCCACGATGCAGTCTACCTGCGAGATATGCACAGCAGTATCGCCGAACACACGAGGCATCTTATGATTGACAATGAAGATAACTTTTTCGGCGCACCGAAGAATCGTCTGGGAATGGGACAGTGCCAGCGAAAGATTAAAGTATCCGTGCCGATCCATGGGAGCTACTTCGGCAATAAATACCTTTACCTTTCGATAGCCTCTGGTAAAGAGACGGGGTACATCCGTATAGTTTGCGGGGACAAAGTGTCTAGCACCAGCACCGACCGTCCAACGATAGGCGTCGCAGATAAAGGTCGAATCAATCTCTACCTGATTGTGGAACTCCTCAGAAAAGAGAGGATTCTCCTTGCCCAGCGTCCAGACATTGGTGATGGTCATGTTTCTGAGATCGCCGCTACGAAGCTGGTTCGCGATGGTCTCGCAAAGCTGCACGGGCTCACCCTGAACAGGGGGGACGGCAACATAGTCACCGGATTCGATGATCTTTGCTGCCTCATCCACAGTACAGAGCTTACTCAGATATTCTTTCTGATAACGTTCGTTCATTAGAATCCCACCTGATCGGCACCCTTTGTGCCAAGAAACTTGCGGGCCTCTTCAGGTGTTGCAGCCTCAAAGCCCATTTCGCGAATCATTTTAACTGCCTTCTCGCACAGCTCACCATTGGACTTCGCGAGCACGCCACGATTAAGATAGAGGGTGTCTTCCATACCAGTACGGATATGACCGCCCATATGCGGCGGGCTTTTATATTCCGCAGCCGCGGAAAATGCGGGGCAAAATGACCGATGCCCCCTTCGCACCGTATTGCAAGATGCCCCGCGGTTTGCTATAATGTGGGAAAGGACTGAACACAAAAGCGCGGCAAGGAGGAATGAGCTGTGGGCGACGGCTATTTTCTGTTGACAAATCTACTTTCCGAGGACGAGAAAAAGGTGGTCACCAGCATCACCGCCCATATTGAGCGGGGCGAAAAGCGCGTTGGCATCCAGCAGATCGCCAGCGAGAACTTTCTTTCCCCTACCTCCATCGTCAAAATGTGCAAGCGGCTTGGGTTTGACGGATACAGCGAGCTGTACTATTACCTCAGCCGTCAGTTTAACTCCCACGGGGAAACCCGCGACAGCGAGCTGCTGAAGAATCTCATCGATAACTATTCCGAGTCGCTCATCACAGAGTTCTGCGAGCTGATGGATCGTTCCCGCACAGCCAAGCTGTTCACCACAGGGGAGGGATTTTCCAACATCGTCGGCTCCTATATCGCCCAGCGGCTGTCCATCTGCGGCTTTATGGTATTCAATAACGTGCATTTCTACGATTATATGCTGTTCCGGGATGCGCACCATCTGCAGGACGGTCAGGATGCGCCCCCGGTAATGTTTGCCGTCAGCCAGAGCGGAGAGACCAGCCCGGTGCTGAACGATGTGCGCAATGCCCGGCAGAACGGCCATAAGATCGTCACCTTTACCAAGCGGAGCGATTCTACTCTGGCGCAGATGTCGGACATCGTGTTCGTGGTGGACGGTTCCAGGCAAACACTGGCGGGGAGCCTGCCCAACACCTTCTTCGGACATGTGATCCTGGCGTTCGAGGAGCTGGTGGCTTTTTACTTCGCCAGAAAGGATCGCTGACAAGATATTACTTTTTTTACCAAAACAGAAAAACTTTCTCCGGGAAGGTGTGCTATACTGAGCATCGGTGTGGCACGCTTTTCCTGTGCCGCACTGTGGAGGCGTCCGGCGGGAATGGCCGGTACGCAGGAACAACAAGACAACTATGGAGGAAAAAAGATGAAAAAGATCATTGCGCTTCTGTTGGCGCTGGTCATGGCGCTGGGCCTGCTGGCAGGCTGCGGCGACAAGGCCAATACCGAAGGCACCGACGATACCGACGGCGCCAAGAAGATCGAGACGCTGAAGGTCGCTTTCGTGCCTTCCCGCGAGCCTGAGGAGATCATCACCGCTACCGAGCCCCTGAAGCAGATGCTGAAGGACGAGCTGGCCAAGCTGGGCTACGAAGTGGGCGATGTGGAGATCACTGTCGGCACCACCTACGAGGCGGTGGGCGAAGGCCTGGAGGCCGGTACCATCGATGTGGGTCTGATCCCCGGCGGCACCTATGTGCTGTACGATGACGGCGCTGAGGTCATTCTGACCGCTACCCGCGACGGCCTGAGCAAGGATTCCGACAATGCCAAGGACTGGAACGACGGTCAGCCCACCGAGGCTTCCGACAAGCAGGCCGTGTCCTACCGCGCCCTGTTCATCGCCGGCCCCTCTGACAAGGGTCAGGAGCTGGTGAAGAAGGTCAACGCCGGTGAGGAGCTGACCTGGGAGGATCTGGACAGCGCCAACTGGAGCATCATGGGCACCTCTTCTCCCGCCGGTTACATCTATCCCGCCCTGTGGCTGCAGGATCATTACGGCAAGGGCATCTCCGATCTGAAGAGCGCCGTGCAGTCTGATTCCTATGCCAGCGCCTTTGCCCGTCTGGCCTCCGGCCAGGTGGACGTGCTGGTGACCTATGCCGATGCCCGCCGCGACTATGCGGAGCGTTGGAACACCGAGTTCGGCCGTGAGGGCTCCATCTGGGAGGAGACCGGCGTGATCGGCGTCACTGCCCCCATCTACAACGACACCATCTCCGTCAGCAAGAACTCCGAGATCATGGATGCCGACCTGATCGCCGCCCTGCAGCAGGCGTTCATCAACATCGGCAACACCGATGCCGGTAAGGAAGTCATCAAGATCTACAGCCACAACGGCTATCAGGTGGCACAGGCTTCCGACTACGACAACGAGCGCGCCGCGCAGAAGCTCGTTCAGGAGCTGACTGCCGCTAACTAAAGCACTTTCCCAAGCGCGGGGAGGACTGTAAGGATCAAACCTTCCGCTGTCCTCCCCGCGTTTTTATTTCACGAAAAGAGGAGACCGTATGATCATTTTCGACCATGTATCCAAGGTATACCCCAACGGAACGGTGGGTCTGGACGACGTGAACCTGACCATTCAGGATGGCGAGTTCGTGGCCATTATCGGACGCTCCGGCGCCGGTAAGTCCACGCTGCTGCGGTCGGTGAACCGGATGCACCAGATCACCGCCGGCACGCTGACGGTAAACGGCACCGATGTCAGCACACTGTCAGGCAAGAGCCTGCGCCGCTTCCGCCGGGGCATCGGCATGGTGTTCCAGTCCTTCAATCTGGTGACACGAACCACCGTCATCAAGAACGTGCTGTCCGCCTGCGTGCCGGACATGCCGTTCTGGAGGGTGCTGCTGGGCACCTTCCGGAAGGAGGACAAAATCAAGGCGCTGGAGTCGCTGGACAAGGTGGGGATCCTGGATAAGGCCTATATGCGCGCCGACCAGCTGTCCGGCGGTCAGCAGCAGCGTGTGGCGCTGGCTCGCACGCTGACGCAGGATCCTCGTATCATTCTGGCTGACGAGCCGGTGGCCGCCCTTGATCCGGTCACCGCCAAGCAGGTGATGCAGGACTTTGTGCGCATCAATCAGGAGATGGGCATCTCCATCCTGCTGAACATCCATCATGTGGAGCTGGCGTTGGAGTACGCAGACCGCATTATCGGTATCCGCGCCGGCAGGATCGTCTATGACGGCCCCTCTGCAAATGTGGATCAGAAGGTACTGGATGCCATCTACGGGGATGACGCGCAGGCGGAGGAAACCGTATGAGCCTGTACGACCGTCTGTTCAAGCCCCGCCGCTACACGCTGCCCAACGGAACGGTGGTGGAGGAAAAGCGCAGCCGTGCGCCGCTGGTCATCCTGATCGTGCTGGCGCTGGGGGCGCTGTCTGTCCATATCACCGGCTTCGACTTTGCGGTGCTGGTGAAAAAGGGCGGCAAATTCTTTGACATTCTCACGGCCATGTTCCCGCCAAACACCGGGTATCTGGCCAAGATCTGGCAGCCGCTGTGGGACACCGTCAAGATGTCCTTCCTGGGCTCCTTCGTGGGCGCGGTGCTGGCGATCCCCTTCGCTATCGCTGCCGCCAGCAATATTGTGACAAATCGCGTGGTGGTGTTCATCGTCCGGCTGTTCCTCAGCCTGGTGCGGACGCTGCCCGCGCTGGTGTGCGCGCTGATCGCCACCTATATCTTCGGCCTGGGCACCATGGCCGGTACCTGCGCCATCGCGGTGTTCACCTTCGCCTATGTGGGCAAGCAGCTTTTCGAGATCATCGAAACGGTGGACATGGGTCCCTACGAGGCGATGGAGGCGTTGGGCGCCACGCGGCTGCAGGCCTTTACTACGGCGGTGTTCCCGCAGGTGCTGCCTACGTATCTGTCCGTATCCCTGTTCTGCCTGGAGGGCAATGTGCGCTATGCGTCGATCCTGGGCTATGTGGGCGCAGGCGGCCTGGGTCTTATCATGAATGAAAAGATCGGCTGGCGGGAATATGACAGTCTCGGCATGATCCTGATCGTCCTGTTTTTGACCGTTATGGTCATTGAGGGCATCAGCCACTGGCTGCGCAAGCGCTTGACGTAAGGAGGCACATTATGGAACAGAGAATTCAAAAAGCCTATGCCTCTGCGCCGAAAACCTGGCTGTGGCAGCTGCTGGCGGCGTTCATCGTGGCCTGCCTGCTGGCCTGGTCGGGTACGGCCGTGCAGACCAGCAACCCCACCAGCAACGGGCTGGAGGTGGCGGGGAACATCATTTCCGGCATTTTTCACCCCTCCGGCAAGCTGCTGTTCACGCTGGGCACCAACGGCGTGCCCTACCTGCTGCTGGAGACGTTTTGCATCGCCTTTCTGGGCACCATCGTGGGCGCGGTGATCTCGCTGCCCCTGTCGTTCATCTCTGCCAGCAATCTGGTGCCGAAGCCGCTGGCGCTGGTGGGGCGAATCCTCATCGCCGCCATCCGCACCATTCCGGCTTTCGTCTATGGCCTGATGTTTATCCGCGTCACCGGCCCCGGCCCCTTTGCGGGTCTGCTCACCATGTCGCTGTGCTCTATCGGCATGGTGTCCAAGATGTTCATTGAGAGCATCGAGGATCTGGACAAGCGCATTCTGGAATCGCTGGACGCTGCGGGCTGCACCACGTTCCAGAAGATCCGCTACGGTATCCTGCCGCAGCTGACGGCGGATTTTACATCTACCATCATCTACCGCTTCGACATGAACCTGCGTGATGCCACGGTGCTGGGTCTGGTCGGCGCCGGCGGTATCGGTGCCCCGCTGATCTTCGCCATGAGCTCTTACCGCTGGAACGAGGTGGGCGCTATCCTGCTGGGGCTGATCGTGCTGGTGCTGATCATCGAATGGATCTCGTCCCGGATCCGCGTCAAGCTGGCACGGGGGTGAGCCATGGAAGCAAAAAGATTTACCATTTATTTCACCTCTGACCTTCATGGATATATCTACCCCACCGACTACCGCAGCCGGGAGGAGCGGGACATGGGGCTGTTCAAATGCGCCAGCCAATTCCGGAAAGACGGCAACACGCTGGTCATCGACGGCGGCGACATTCTGCAGGGCTCACCGCTGGGTGCCTTCTGCCACGATACACTGGGCAATGCCAGCCGGTTTGCGGAAATGATGAACCGCTGCGGCTATGACTATGTGACGCTGGGAAATCATGATTTCAACTACGGCATGGCGTATCTGGACAGCTATCTCGACACCCTCCGCGCCCGCTGCGTTTGCCAGAACGTCCGGTGGGACGGGGCGGGCGTTTGCTTCCCCGCCCGGGTCCACACGCTGGAAAACGGGCTGCGGATCGGCATTGTCGGCATCGTTACCGACTATGTGAACATCTGGGAGCGGCCGGAGCACCTGTCCGGCGTTACCATCAGCGATCCCATTCCTGCCGCGCGTGCGGCGCTGGATGAGCTGAGAGATCAGGTGGACGTGACGCTGTGTATCTATCACGGAGGCTTCGAGCGGGATCTGGCCACAGGCCGTGTGCTGTCCGCCACCCACGAGAACGTGGCCTACCGGCTGTGTCAGGAGCTGGATTTTGACATCCTGCTCACCGGACACCAGCACATGACCGTCCACGGTCAGACGGTGTGCGGCACCTTTGTGGTGCAGCCCACCGACCGGGGACAGGAGTTCCTGCGCATTGAAGCGGCAGTCGTCGAAGGGGAAAAGCGCTTTACAAGCGAAACCGTCCCCGCGGCCGGCACCTGCCGGCGGGAGTGGCTGGAGGAGTTCGCCGGTATGGAGCACGGCGCGCAGGATTGGCTGGATCAGGTGGTGGGCCACCTGCCCAAGCCGCTGCTGCCGGATACGCCGTTGCGGATGGCGGCGGAGGGAAGCGGCCTTGCGGATCTGTTCAATGCGGTGCAGCTTTGGGCGACCGGCGCGCAGCTTTCCGCATCCAGTCTCGCCAACGATGTGGCGGGGCTGCCGCAGGTGGTGCGGCGGCGCGACCTGTTGATCGCATATCCCTACACCAACACGCTCTCTGTATTGCAGATCACGGGGGCTGTTCTGCGGCAGGCACTGGAACGCAGCGCGGAGTATTTCACCCGGAACGATGACGGGTCGCTGCGCGTTTCCGACTGCTTCCTGGAGCCGAAGGTGGAGCATTACAACTATGACTATTACGCAGGCGTGTCCTACGCCTACGACATCTCCCAGCCGGTGGGACAGCGAGTGATCCGGATGACGGTGGCTGGGAAGCCGGTTGCGCCGGACGATGTGTTCACCATCTGCCTGAACAGCTACCGCGCCAGCGGAACCGGCGGATATGATTGCTATGTAGGCTGCCCGATGGTGCGGGAGATCGGCACGGAGATGTCCGACCTGATCCTGGAGTACTTCAAGCAGTATGGCGATGCCATACAGGACGTCCATGGGGATTTCCAGGTGCTTCCCGCCATAAAGGCGTAAAAGCAGGAACCATAATACAAAGAGAAGCCCTCCGGCTGCGCCGGAGGGCTTCTCTATATGCCTGCGTACTGCCCTGCGCCCTGCGGAGCGCCGCGGACGCCGACAGCTAACCGCGGCAGACAGGGTGCTTTCGCTTACCCCGCATGCTCCACCGGGAATTGCCGCCCGGTGTGGTCGATGGTGTAGGGCGCATCGAGGATCAGCTGGCTGATGGGCACCACGGTGTAGCCGTCGTTGATAAGACAGCTGAGGATGGTGGGCAGCGCCTCCGGCGTGTGCAGCGCGGCATTGTGGAACAGCACGATGCTCCCCGGCTGCACCTTGGACGTCACCCGCTTGCATATCGTCTCCGCGTCGTAATGATTGCACACTTTATTTTTTGCCCCATAAAAACGCATCCGAAAAGCATTTTGAAGAAGGACGGAAAATTTGTCCTGCAAAGGGGATTGACATGATCAGAAAATATGGTACTGTAGAAGTATAATTACGAAGTTTTTTTATTAGGGAAAGAGGGTTATCCTCTTTCCAATTTAAAGACACCACATGTTTTTGAGACAAGGTTACCTTAGGGTGACTTTGTCTTTTTTTACTAAAAAATAGGCTTTTACCATATTTTCTGACCGCGGGTGCGGGGAAGAAAGGAGGGGAGGACAGCCGCTGAAAGATTCATGATCATATATGTGGAAATCTAAATGATCCCACATTCACGGAGAGAAATAGTATAAAGCATTCCAAATTTTGCTGCATTTTCTGTTGCTTCATATCCCCAAATACCAGGTTTTGAGACTCTGGAAACACGACTCCAGACTGGAATAGACATGACGTATAACAACCCCCAATACCTCCCCTCCTGCGGCTGCACCGCATGAGGATTTAAAATATGTCTCTCCGTACGATTGATTTTTTCGGCCTGCCTGTTACTTTTCGTGTTGAAGCTCGTAAGAATGCTGTCGCAGTTATTCTGTCGTTGCGTTCTCGTAATAAGGAACGCATCGATGGTAACGGTGCGATTGTCTATGAGCATCCCCCGCGTATCGTGCGCTTCACGGACGAGGCTTCCGTGGAGAAGCGCGTATGGGAACTGATTCCCGAATGCCTTCAGCGGGCCTTTGACCCTGCTACAAAGGAAGGACGTGCGCTGCGGAGGAATTTTGCACAGAACTTACCACTGGCCGCATTGATCGCGGTGGACTTTGATCGGGTCGTCCAAGATATAAAGTGGGCAACATCTACGAAAAAAGAATATATGCGTTCGTTTGAATTGCTCGTGAGCAAACTCGGTTGGACGCCTTTTTGTGCGATTACACAAGAGCTGTTCGCCTTTCATTTGCGCGAAGGTGGGTTCTCTAGTTATCAAATCAATGGGCAAATCTGCGCCTTCCGGGCATTGATTGCGTATGAGCAAGCTCACCATTTGATCTCAGAGCACTTCATAGACACTTTTACCATGGGAAACCGCCGCACAGTCGTTGGCCCGCGGGACGCGAGTCGGCATTTCGAAAAAAACATTCTGACGCACGCTCAGGCAAGGCGGATTATTGCGAGTTGCGCCGAAAATCTTGAGAGTAACCACGGCTACCTATATTTGGGCTTAATCTTGATGTTGACTACAGGCATCACGATCAACGAGCTGTGTGCGTTAACGTGGGGATCATTTTCCTTCTCAAACACCTATACGGGAGTTGTTGCTATTGAAATTTCGGCAGAGGCAAAGTCTGCAGGAGAAGTCTATCGTACCGAAGAGTTAAATGGGCCGCGGCGACGGACTATTCCACTGTCGCCGACGATGGCAAAGCTTTACCACAAGGTAAAGAACAATGCGCCGAACGTACAAGAAAATGCGCCGTTTATGCGTAGCTTCAAAAACGCGGCACGGCGGATGCGCCCCGACGAGTTTGATCGGTGGTTAAAAGGATTTTTCAAAAGCTTCGATTTCTCAAAACAGACAGAGTTAAAGAGTTTGACGAAAAATCCAGAACGAACTTTAAGAGCTACTTTCAGGTCGGCACTGGAGTCTTGCGGATGTGATGAGGAAGAAATCCGTTATCTGTGCGGTAATGCGCCCAAAAGCGTATTCGCGCGGAATTACTGTGCTTATGACGATCCTCGGGAGCTGGCAAAACTGGCCGCAGTGGTGGGGCACTATATCTTTTCGCTGATGAGTGCTTCCGACACTGCACTTGATTTCAAGATCAATCGCAGTGGTGAAGATTACGCTATTGCGGCTGCACCTGGTAGCAGGATCAGCGGCGATTTGACTGTGGATCTCAGTAAGATTTCGCATGACAACCTCGAGGCTGGAAGGGACCTGATTATCGACTTTAAGGCAAATGACACCATTTTCGTCACGACAGAACTAGATTTGGAGGAGAATTAGCATGGAATTTAAAGCTGATGGTGATATGTCCCTGAAGGAATACTGGGGGAAACATTGTACTTTTATCGCAAAAGATCGCCACTGGGCGATCCAGACGGGAGACCAATACAGTTTTGAAACCTGTGCGACGCTGCGCCAATACGACGACTACATTCGGAAAGTCGCAGGTTGCTTGGACATGCCCATCGCTGAGATCACACCAGCAAATATTTTGCGCGCTGTCTCTGAGGTCGCTAAGGAATGCAAATACCAAGAAGCCACTGTCAAGACGATCATCTCGTCATTGCGGGACGTCTTTTCCTACGCCGCTACATGCGGACATGCTTACAACATCCTTTCAAAAAATCGTGCGGGAGACAAGTCAAATAATCTTACGACTTTGATGATGCAGAGGATCTTAGCCCCGGCAGTGGCAAACGCGGAGCTGAACGATAGTTGCCCGCGAGCCTTGACAATTGGGCAGCAGGGACGTTTGGCGCTATATACGGCGGAACATGTGCTGGAGGATGGCCGCTTCTGCGGCATTTTGATCTCATTGTACACTGGCATGCGCCCCGCGGAGTGCCGTGGACTGCGGTGGAACGATTTCCGATCGTTTCCCGATCATCCAGGTCGGCATTACCTGAAAATTGACGAAATTTTGAATGATAAATTGATGTACAGCAAGCAGGTGAAAACGAAAAACGCGCTACGGTGCGTCCCCGTTCACATTGAAATTGAGGATGCTTTGCAGAAGCGAAGGGAATTTGTGCAGCAGAACATGGGCGCGAACAAGGATATCGGGGAGTTACCCATCGCCTGTTTTGGAAATCAGTTTAAGGACCCGTGCCGCGGGCCTGATTATTCAAATTTTGCTTTCAAATTGTTGAAGGAATTTGGCGTTTCCAGCGAGCAGTTAGGCTTTTTCTTGCTCGACGAGCCTGATAATTTTACGCCATCGGATTCACACCCGCCCATGCGGATATTGCGCCGGAATTTTGCGACAGTAATCCAGGCGTGTACAGACATGTCGCTGGAGGAAAAAGAATATATTTTCGGCCACAGGATCTCCGGTAAGGATGGTGCGAAAAAGCGCATTGAGTACAGCCGTAACATGGATCGACTATGGCGCATTGCGCAGAAGCTGGACAAGGCGCCCTTTTGCAAAAAGCTCTATGAACTTCATTTTCCTCAGATTATCGTAGGTGACGGTATCGTAGTACAAGAAGGCCGTGGGCAGGGAACAATCAGGATTCCTTGGAAGTCAGCCGTGTATGGGCAAAAATTACATCTGCATTTTGAAGGCGGCCCAAATACGTCTGTAAGCATCTCAACTCCGAACGCCGTGCGTCCCTTCGGCGGACTGCCGGTCGAGGTAAAGATGGCTGACGCACCTATCTTCTGGGGTGACCCTTTACCGCCGATCAACGCAGAGGCGATGCATTGGGAAGCAGTGAAGAAAGTGCGGTATTTGAAGAAAAATGATAAATAATTAATGTAAGAAGCCGGCGCAGGATTTTCCTGCGCCGGTTTCTTACACTATTGCGTTTAAGTTGCAGAATCATCCCGCTGCATGGCTTCATCAATGGCACGGTTGATGTAGGCATTGACGGATTCCCCCTGCTGCGCTGCATGCGCCTGAATGACATCTTTTTTTCCTTTGGGCATACGGAGTTTCACCTCATCATAGTTGCTTTTTACGTACTTGTTTACCGCACGCTGCTGCGCTTTTGAAACAGCCATAGTCTCCTCCTTGCCCCATATTCCTTGTCTGATATTCTAAGCGAAAAATATACTGGGGGCAATATAAAAACTGCACATATATTGACCCCGATATTTGTGGAAATTCACTATTGTATATTGTCCCCAATATGCTATAATGTGAATAGAAAAAAGAGCAACGGCAGCTTTGAGGAGCGCCAACTCCTCAAAGCCTGCGCAGGTGGTATCAGCACCTACACAACGGACAAATCCGCACCGCATGGGGTTATTATACCCGTTTGACCCCGATTTTGCAAGCGGAATCCGGTCTATTTGTCATACTCATGACACCGTGTAGTGCCTCGGCCTGCACGGTGTTTCTCTTTTCTCATTTCACCGAAAGGAGGAAAACGCATGAGTCAAGATCGTATTCCGTTTCCCGCGTCCCCGGCATGTTCTACGTCCCCGGCTCATAGGCTGTGGCGAGGGGGAATGAACATGGAAGTCAAACACACCCATCCGCAGTATGAGGATCCGCAGGTGCGGCAGCAGCAGATGAAGGATGCCTACGCCGCCTGCATGGCGAAGCTGCGGGCGCTGCGGACGGCCCAGCGGGAAAAGACCGCATGAAAACAGACGCGGTATACGCCCGCCAGTCCGTGGAGAAAAAGGACAGCCTGTCCATCGCGGGACAGATCGACCTGTGCCGCCGCACGGCGGGCGGTGGGGAACTGCGGGTCTACAAGGATGCCGGCTACTCCGGCAAAAACACCGAGCGCCCCGCCTTCCAGCAGCTGATGAAGGATATCCGCGCTGACCGCATCGGCACGCTGTACGTCTACCGGCTGGACAGGTTTTCCCGCAGCGTGGCGGACTTCGGTCAGCTGTGGGAGGTGCTGCAGGAGCACCATGTGGAGTTCGTGTCAGTCAACGAGAACTTCGACACCAAGACGCCCATGGGACGGGCCATGCTGCACATCATCATGGTGTTCGCTCAGCTGGAGCGGGAGACCACCGCCGAGCGCGTGCGGGACAACTATTACCGCCGCGCGGCGCTGGGCGCGTGGCCCGGCGGCCCGGCGCCCTACGGCTTTGACAATGGCCGGGCCCGGGGGCGGGATGGCAGGGAAGTCCCGTCCCTCATCCCCAACGACAAGGCGGCGGTGGTGCAGCGGATCTTTCGGGAGTACGCCGCAGAGGGCATGTCGCTGGGGCTGCTGGCCCGCAAGCTGACCACCGAGGGCATCCCCGCCCCAAAACGCGCCACATGGGACAACGTAACGCTGTCCCGCCTGCTGCACAATCCGGCCTATGTAATGGCGGACGAGCAGGTGCGGCTCCACTATCTGGGGCAGGGCGTGGAGGTCACCAGTCCGCCGGAGGTCTTTGACGGCGTACACGGTGTGCTGCTGGTGGGCAAGCGGGAGGCCAACGCGCGGAAGTACACCAAGACCGAGAACCATCGGGCGTCTGTGCTGAACAGCGTGGGCATCGTGGCATCACCGCTGTTTCTGACGGTGCAGGCAAAGCTGGCTCATAACCGTCAGGTGGGCAACAGCGGCAAGGGCAAGCACACATGGCTCTCCGGTCTGCTGAAATGCGCCAAGTGCGGCTACAGCCTGTCCGTTGTGGTGGACAAGTCCTATCGCTATCTGGCGTGCAGCGGGCGGTATAATATGAACCGCTGCGACGCCGCCATCCACGTCAAGCTGGCGGAGTTGGAAGCGGTGGTGCAGACGGAGATCGAAAAGCTGCTGACTCAGTGCCCGCAGGAGCCCGTTGTGCCGAAGCCGGAGGAGGACAGCTATACCCAGCGGCTGCTGGAGCTGGATCGCCGCGCTGAGCGCCTGATGGACGCCTTTGCCGAGAGCGAGGATCTGCCCGCGTCCTATCTGCAGAAAGCGCTGGGGAAGATCGAAAAGGAGCGCGAAGCGCTCCGGCAGGCCCAGCGGCGTGAAGCAGGCCGCGTTCCGCTGCCGGAAAAGCTGGTGTTCAGCGAGTTGTCCTTTGAGGAGAAAAAGACCGTGGCCGCCCAGTTCATTCGCCGCATTGAGGTGGCGGAGGACAGCGCGGAGATCATCTGGACGGTGTAAATCTAAATTGATACAAAAGAGGAGTAACCATTATGAACGACGAACGTAAAGCAACTATTGAAGTAGACATGACCGACGACGAGTGGATCGAGCTGCTGTGTCTGTGCGAG
>OJAM01000561.1_pt1 | contig 16061 bp, 14 predicted proteins | sample 1589071 | NCBI WGS metagenome assembly OJAM01 (sample SAMN03283243) | human gut metagenome | biome: human-associated habitat; material: feces | host: Homo sapiens | place: Peru | collected 2012
CGCCGCTGATGCTCATCGCGGCTATCGGCGTGAAGCTGTCCTCCCCCGGCCCCATCATCTTTAAGCAGGAGCGGGTGGGCAAGGACAAGAAGCCCTTTTACATGTACAAGTTCCGCTCCATGAAGGTCAACAGCAGTCAGAACACCGGCTGGAGCAAAAACGAGGACGACCGCAAGACGTGGTTCGGCTCCCTGATCCGCAAGTGCTCCGTGGACGAGCTGCCCCAGTTTTTCAACGTGCTCAAGGGCGACATGAGCCTTATCGGCCCCCGGCCGGAGCTGCCGTTCTTTGTGAAGCAGTTCAAGGAGGAGATCCCTCGCTACATGGTGAAGCACCAGGTGCGGCCCGGCATCACCGGCTGGGCGCAGGTCAACGGCTTCCGGGGCGATACGTCCATCACCAAGCGCATCGAGTTCGACCTGTACTATATCGAGAACTGGTCGCCGGCCTTCGATCTGCGGATCCTGCTGATGACGGCGTTCTGCATGTTCAACAAGGAAAAGATCAACGCCCGCCGGGATAAGGCGGGAAAATGAACTGTGAATAAGAAACGACGCCTGTGTTTGGTGCAGGCGTCGTTTTTGTTGGTGTCTTCAGGCGTGGGGAAAAGCAAATTTGGGAATTTTACACCGATCACAGCTCCGGCATTGCACCGGACGGCGGAAAGGGTATGCGCCACCGGCAAGGAGATAAGTACCGGCAATCGCATCCGCCGCGCCACATGACTGCGGTGCGCAATGGGGGGGCGATCGCGGGGGGCGAAGCAGGTGAGACGACATGTACTTGCTTTCGCTGCCGCATATGCGGCGGCGCGGCAGGGGAGTGTCTGCATCCAAAAGCTGGGGCAAGATGCACGGATACCCGTCGGGAAGGCCAATAGCCTACAAGACCGCCAACATAAGCTGCACTATATGAACTGCCTTTCTTTGTGTTTTGCACATTCCCGCTGATGTGGCAATTTGTGATGGTGGTAGCGCCATACACGGTGCCGACCAAACCACCCGTTCCGCAGCTTGCGCTTGCCGCCGTTGATGTCAGGGCAACCTCAACCTTAAGGTTTTTAATAACTGCGTTTTTTCCCGTTCGCAAAAACAGGCCCGCATTCACGTTTCCCGTGGAATCATACGTAAATGCGATCGTATGGTTATCGCCGTCAAAGGTGCCTGTAAAGTCTGCCTTCTTATAGGGCGCTGTAACGGTGATATCCTTCGTCAGCTTATAGCTGCCGGTGGCGCTCATGCCGGCGAATTCCGCCGCTGTGCTGATCTCCGTCACGGCCGCCGCCTGCACCATGATATCGGCGCTCTGCACGGCAGACTGCGGACCAGCTTCCTGCTCCGCGTCGTCCGTATTTTCCGTATCCTCCGGAACCTCCGGCGTTTCCGGGGCTTCCGGTGTCTTCGATCCCTCCTGTTCCTCCGGCTCCTCCGGGACGGCCGCGTCCTCGGTGAGAGGCTGCTCCACGGCTGTGCTCGCCGCCGCGTCCACCATCTCCGCCAGGACGGAGGTAGGCAGTACGCTGGTGAGCATCAGCACCACCAGCAGCCACGATACCACACGTTTCTTCATTGTCTCAGTCTCCTTTATGTGAATTTTCTGTTTACATCTGTATAAAGAGAGGTAGGTGGAAGGGGCCGGCAAACCCCTTCCACCTTATGGAAAGCAGACGGCTGATGCCGTCTCGACTTGACTACAACAGAAATGCCTATCCCTGTACAGGGATAGGCGGTACATTTTTGATAAGAAAAACGCCGTTTCTGCATTGCAAAAACAGCGTGGTTTCCATGGTGCCAAACGGAGAAAACGCCCGCTGTGCCTGATCCTCAGACGTGCAATTCTTCTGCCTCGCGCCCTGAAGCTTTCGCTCCTCGTTTGCCGCCTACCTTCTCAGGCTCTCGCCCAATGGCTGACTTTCGTCACACAGCTTTCGCTGTTTCGGTGCATCCTTGCGCTCACAGTGCCGTTCGCGGTGGGTTTTTCCCATTTCCTTCTAAACTGCCGCCTGATCAGCTAAACCTGATCTTTGCAGCGGACAGCCGCACGACTTCACCGGATCGTATTCAATTAACGAATATAGTATATCACCCTGTCCCGATCCTTGTCAACGACATTCGAAAAAATACCCGAAACTCCCTGCGCAGCAGACGAGCCAGACAAAAAATAGGCCCCCCTGTCGGATCGGCAGAGGGGCCTATTTTGACTTTTACATATCGCGGATGTCCTTCAGCAGATCCTCCAGAGACATGGTGCGCACATCCTCCTCGTCCTCGGGGGTGGGCGCATCGCTGAGCGTGCGGTCCACCGTCTCCTCCATCAGCGGGAGGTCAGGGGCGGCAGACTGCTGGGGTGCGGCCTTGGGCGCGGGAGGCGCCGCAGGCTCGTCATCGTCCAGCGGGATGTCGAAGTCCGCCCAGTTCCGGGCCGGGGGCGCGGCCTTCTTTACCGGCTGCGGCTCCCGGGGCACGATGCGGGGCGTGGGACGGGAGCGCTCCGGCGCCGGGAGGGGACGGTGCTCGTCCCGATGCCGGTGGTCCCGTTCGTCGGGGCCGTCCGGCCCGTCATCATCGTCACCGCCGCTGCCGCGGCCGATGAACAGGCCCAGCAGGAACAGAAGTCCTGCTACCAGCACCATGCCGCCGATGATGGCCACCGCCGTGCGGACCTCGCCCAGCAGGGGCAGCTTGACGTTCAGGGGGATCTCAAGCATGGGGACCTCCGGCTCCGGCTCAGGCGCCGGTTCGGGGTCAGGCTCCGGTACGGTGACGTCGGGCACGATGCCGGTGTACTTGGGCATACGCACCACGTGGATGGTATACGCCTCCTTGGAGATCTTGTCCTCGGCGGTGCAGGTGACCGTCACCAGATTGTCGCCCTCCTTGTCGATGGCGATGTCGCCGGTGCCGCTGACGCCGCTGGCCTTGCTGTCGTTGGCGGTGGCGGAGAGCGTCACCTGCTCCGTCTCAAAGGGGACGTAGGCGATGTAGTCCTTGACGCTGCTGCTGAAGGCGGGGCTGAGAGACGCGCCCTCGATGCCCAGCTGGGAGAGAGTGGCGTCGGAGGAGGGCTTGTAGTTGGGGTCCTGCTCCCGTGTGACCTCGATGGTGTAGGTGCGGGTGGCACCGTTGGCGGCGGTGACCTTCAGGGTCACGGTGTTGAGCCCCACCGCCAGCTGGGTGCCGCTGATGGAGACGGTCTGGGTCTTGTCGGCCCGGTTGTAGTCCAGATTCAGCTTTTCCACGCTGTAGGGCACCTTGGCGGTGTAGTACGTTGTGTTGGCGGAAAACGCCGGGTTCAGCGTGAAGTTGCCGGCAATGATGGCGGACAGGGAGCAGTTGTCGCTGAGGGTGGCGGCCTTGCCCGACCAGGAGGCGGAGCCCATGTCGATGTCCTTCTCGCCGTCGGAGGCCACGATGTTGTCAAAGCTGGCGCTGAGAGCCGTATCGGCTGAGACGCCGGAGGCCGCCTTCAGCGTGACGGTGATCACCGCGCCGCTGGCACTGGAGGTGCCGTAGACGCTGAAATGGTTCTGGTTCACCAGGATGCTCCACCCGCTGACGGAGCAGGTGTAATTGGTGAAGGTCAGATTGCTGCCGCAGTTGAGGTCTGCCGTCAGGCCATAGATCTTGCTGTCCACGGACAGGGTCAGCGTCACGGAGCTGCCGGCCTGCACACTGCTGCTGCCGGAGAGCGAGGCGCCGGCGGCGTAGGCCTGCCGGGGCAGCACGGTCAGTATCAGCAGCAGGGCGGCTGTCAGGGACAGTGCGGTGCGAAGGAGTCTGTTTTTCATGAGTTACCTCCCACTCAGATGGTGCGCTGCCCCACAGTGACCTGGGCGGCCTGCACCACATCGGTGATAGTGATGCGTCCGTCGCCGTTGATGTCGGCAGCCTTCATGGCGGCTTCCTGCAGGCTGCCTGCACTGGCGACGTAGTTCTGCAGCTTCACCACGTCGGTGATGGTGATGCGTCCGTCGCCGTTGACATCGCCGGTGACCACGATGGTCAGGCTGGTGCTGCCGCTGACGGCGATCATGCCCGTGCCCACATTGCCGGAGACTACCTCGGCCCTGCCGTCATACACGGTGTAGCCGGAGCTGTTCAGGGTCTTGACGGACGTACCGGGGGCGATACCGGTGAGGAAACCGCCGGAGGGTGCGGAGGGACCTGTGCCGCCACCGCCGCTGCTGCCGCCGCCACCGCTGTCACTGGGCTTGGCGGCCCTGTTGAACTGGGCGACATAGGTGAGGTCGGAGGCATCCATATAGGTGGCGTCGGCGACGAAGATATTGCCGTTCTGATCCACCCAGTGCGTGAAGCTGTAGGTATAGCTGCTGTCCGCCGCCTTGACGGGGTTGGCCGGGGCGGTGATAAGGCCGCCCTTGGCCAGCCTGACCGTGCTGACCACGGTGTCGTCCACCTTGAAGGTGACGGTGTGGAGATCGCCGAACTTGGCGAACAGCGTGTGGTTGGAGGCGGCCACCGGGGAGTTGGGGGAGACCTCCGTGCCGTCCTCACGGAACCAGCCCTGGAAGCCGGCCTCGCTGACGGAGGGCAGCTCGCCGTAAGTGTCGGTCAGATTGTAAACGCGCGTTTCGATGATGGTATCGCCGATCTGGAAGGATACGCTGTACTTCTCGTCGGCAAGATCGCCGGAATCGGGCGAGGTGTTGACGTCCACGGTGAAGCGGCTCTCCGCCAGCGTCACCGTACCGGCGGCGTTGGTGCCGGTGATGGTCATGGTGTACTGTCCCGCGCTGAGCTTACTGAAGGCGCAGGCGCCGTCCAGGTTCCACAGGTCGTAGTAATATACGGTGCTCTTGATGCTGCTGGAGGCGGTGAAGCCGGTCTTGCCGTCGGTGGAGGCCACCCTCACCGTGATGTTGGAGATGGGCAGACTGCTGGTGACCACGCCGCGGAAGGGGTAGGAGGACTTGCCGGCCACCAGCTCGGTGGTGGAGTCCTCGCTGCTGGGATAGAACATACCCTCCGTGCCCCACGTGCTGCCGATGGCGGAGAGCTGGAGCGGGGTAGCGGCGCCGCTGTCACCGGTGGTGGCCACAGAGCCGGTGCTCAGCGCCAGCAGCAGGCCGGTGCCGCGGTTTTTCAGATAGTAGGTGCCGTCGCCCACCAGCTGCCACATCTGGTCGTTCCCGGCAGTGGGAGCGGCCAGCGTCACCTTGCCGCCCGCGTCGGTCAGACGCTGCCCGCCGATGCTCAGGGTGTAATAGCCGCCGGCGTAGTAGGTCAGCTGAACGGAGGCGGCGCCGACAGCCGCCGTCAGGCCGGACAGATCGGCGGCCAGCGCCTGATCGGTGGCCCCGTGGGGGGAAACGCGGTAATCGCCGTCAGCCAGGGGCGCCTGGGAGTTGGCGTACAGCATCACCAGGGCGTCCGCTGGTTCGTTGACGTGCAGACGGCGGTAGACGCTGAGCTGCACATCGCCGGAGCTGCCGATGAAGTAGGCCATGGACTGGCCGGACACGCCGTACTTGTCGGCGGTATCGCCGGACATGCGCTGCTTCACACTCTCGGAGGGGGCGGCGCTGAGACGGCTGCACTCGTCATAGATGGCCTGGATCAGCTGGGCCTCGCTCTGGTTCTGGAAGCCGCCCAGCTTGTCGAAGGCCCGAAGCACCACGCCGGTGGCGCCGCTGCGGCCGTCGCTGCTGTTGGCACCCTGGATGACGCCGGCGCCGTGGTGTACGCTGCGGCTCCACAGCACGTTGCGCAGCGCCACGGAGTAGTTGTTCAGATCAAAGGCGGGGACGGCGGACTTCAGGTTGCGCAGCAGGTCCGCGTAGGCGTGGGTCTCCCAGTAGTCCTTCTGGGCCTGGGTGAACTCCTCCGGATAATCGTCGCCCACGCTGCGCCAGTTGGCGTTGAAGTTGCTGCCGTAGCCGGGGGCGTATTTGCCGTTGACGTCGTAGGCGTAGGCGTTGTACAGCTTGTCGCCCATGTAGCGGTAGAGGGAGCCGGCGTCGAACGCCTGCAGCCACTGGATAAAGCTCAACGGCGTGCCGGCATTGCTGGCGAACATGTAGATGCCGTAGGACGTGCCGCCCAGGTCGCCGTCCACCGTGGAGTAGTAGCCGGGATCGGCGTGGTTGCCCGTCTCGTAGTACTGGCTCAGATCGCCCAGACCCGCGCCCAGCCAGTTCTTGCTGGCGGCCAGCAGCGCGGTGGCCAGCAGACTCAGCACCAGCGCGGCGGTCAGCACCGCGGCGGCCCCTCGTTTCATCCATTTCATCGCAAACACCCTGCCTTCGCAAAAGAATCGGTAGAGCGGTGCAGAAGCACCGGTTGATTTACATAACAATAATCATTGACAGTATACCATCGGTTTTTGTCGTTGTCTACCTGAAAACCGGGAGAAACACAAAAAATATGAAAAATTTGTCAGCAGCACCACAACATTTGGGTAGAAATACGGCGTGAAATAGCGTATAATGACTTGCACGATATCAAAGGAGCACAAGGAGAGCTATGCTTATGTCAACAAAAGAGAGAGCCGGCATGAAGATGTGATGTGACATGGCGGTAAGGACTATAAATCAGAAACGACGCCTGCACCATGTACAGGCGTCGTTTTTGGATATAAAGGAGGGCCTCCTGGAATGACCCGGGGGCCTTCGTAAATAAAATATAATATATATCCGAAAGACGAGGGAAAGTCGGAAAAGCTGGCGAGAGATCTGCCGTGGACGCAATTACGGGTGCGCCGTCTCGTTTTCCGCGGCCAGCACGTCCTCCGTGTCGGCACCGCACAGGCGGATCAGCTTCTCCGCCAGGATTTTGGAAAAGCCTGCGATCAGCGCGCTCTCAATGACCAGCAGCTCCACGGCATTGTCGCCGCTCTGCCCCGGCGTGCGGATGCCCTCCGCCCCGGTCTGCACTTGCTGGTTGAAAAACAGCGCCAGACGCCGGAACTTCTCGGAGTAGTCATCGTAGACGGCCCGCACCTCCTCCTCGCTGCTGTCCGGCGGGATGACCTTCTGCACGTCGCTGATGCTGAGACTCTGCTTCATGGTCAGGATCATGATGAGATAGGCGATGTGTACACGGTGGTATTTGCGCTTCACCGGCGCCGGCATGATCTTCAGCCGGACGTAGTTGTTGATGGTGGAGGAGGTCACGAAGTGCTCCTTCGTTCCCGCCGGGGCGGGAATGAAGCTGAGATACTGCTCCAGCAGCACGATGACCTGATCCATATACAGCCCCAGATCCGGAATGGCGTTCCAATCCGGCAGGTGATAGTCGGTGATGAACTTGTCCCACCGCCGCAGCTTATGAGCCACAAGATCCTTGTCGTACTGCATAAAAACGCCCCCTGACTTATAAACGTAATACACTATATCACAAATGGCTGTGCTTGACAAGAAAAACGTGAATATGATATCTTGACGCATATCACCTAATATGTTATATTATGAAAAATCGCTGAGGAGGGTATACTATGGAACGGGCGTATGTGTATGGGGATTCGCTGCTGAAGGCCACCGTGCCGGATGAGGCCATGCGGTATCATTTCCATCTGGCGGAGGTCATGGCCCGGTACCCCACGGAGCGGCTGGAGGTGGTGAACCGGGCCAAGATGGGCTCCACCATCAGCAAGGGGCTGTCGCTGGTGGCGCACGACGTGCAGCGGGGCATGGACGCCCGCTGGGCGCTGGTGGCCTACGGCGGCAACGACAGCGATTTTGACTGGGCGGGCATCGCCGCCGACCCGGAGGGGGAGCACAAGCCCCGCACGGAGCTGCCGGAGTTTCTGACCAAGCTGAAAAAGACGGTGACGGAGCTGCTGCGAGCCGGGGTGCAGCCGGTGCTGATGACGCTGCCGCCTATTGACGGGAAGCGTTATTTGGATTATATTTGCAGAGACGGGCTAAGTCGGGAGCGCATTTTACAGTGGCTGGGCGACGAGGGCCGCATCTACCGGCATCAGGAGCTGTACTCCGACACGGTAGCATCCTTCGCCATGAGCGAGGGGCTGCCTCTCATCGACGTCCGCCGCCGCTTTCTGCCGCTGCGGGAGCTGCCGCAGATGATCGCGGCGGACGGCATCCACCTGACCATGACCGGCTATCGCTGCCTGTTCGACACGCTGGCCGGTTGGATACGGGAGCGGCTGTAATACGTAATTCCCATGACAAAAGGAGACATATCATGATTCGAGTGATGACAGACAATGCGGCCAACCTGCCGCCGGAGCTGCGGGAGCAGTACGGCATCCGGGAGCTGTGCCTGACCTATACCGTCAACGGCGTACCGGCGGATCTGGCCGCTCCCTTTGACGGCTATACCTTTTACGAGGCCATGCGCAAGGGTGCGGAGGTCAAGACCTCCATGATCAGCCCCCTGACCGCCCGCGAAGCCATGGAGCCCGTGCTGGAGCAGGGCGATGACGTGCTGTATATCGGGCTGTCCGGCGGCGTCAGCGGCACCTGCTGGGGCGTGAGCGTGGTGGCGCAGGAGCTGCGGGAGCGCTATCCCCACCGGGACATCCGGGTGCTGGACAGCCGGGGCGCTTCGCTGGGCGAGGGTCTGGTGGTGCTGGAGGCGGCGCATCTGGCGCAGCAGGGCGCCGATATGGATACGATCACCGCCCGCGCGTCGGAGCTCTGCGGCAAGATGCGGCAGCTGTTCGTGGTAGACGACCTGAAGTTCCTGCGCAAGGGTGGCCGTCTGTCCGGCGCGGCGGCGCTGGCCGGCACGCTTTTGCAGATCAAGCCCATTCTGGAGGGCGATCCGGAGGGTAAGATCGTGGTGCACAGCAAGGAGCGCGGGCGCAAAAAGGCCATGGAGCAGCTGATCCGGCTGTATCAGGAGCTGGTGGAGGACAAGTCCAGGCCGGTGGGCATTTCCCACGCCGCCGCCCCCGCCGAGGCGCTGCATCTGGCCACCGAGCTGCGTCAGGCGGGCTGCACCGGCGAGATACTCTCCGTCTGTCACGAGCCTGTCACCGGTGCCCATGTGGGGCCGGGCATGCTGGCGCTGTATTTTTACAGCGCATCGTGGCGCTGAGCGCTGTCATATATAATAGGAATGTAAAGGGCGGACACCTGTCCGCCCTTTTTGCAGCGCCCCCGTTGCGATTTCGTAGGGGACGGCGTCCTGAGCGGAACAAATGCCCTTGGGGGTGCGACGTCCCGTCAGCGCGGCAGCGCCGCGCTGTCATTCCGAGCCAGTGACCGTGTCACTGGCGTGGGAATCCGTCCCTTCCTTCGTGGGAAAACGGATTGCCGCGCCAGTCTGCGGACTGGCTCGCAATGACAAGGTATGTAGGGGACGGCGTCCTGCAATGGAACGCAGCGGAACAAATGCCCTTGGGGTACGACGTCCCGTCAGCGCGGCAGCGCTGTCATTCCGAGCCAGTGACCGTATCACTGGCGTGGGAATCCGTCTCCTCGTAGGGGCGATGCCCACATCTTCCCTCCGTGAATTGACAAAAAACGACGGACGGCTTATAATATATCTCAAGGACGCTGCAATAAACGGCAGGCGGTTAGTCACAGCCCCGAAAGGGGGTGACATACATGTTTTTCGTGTTTACGATTCATATTCTGGGTCATTCGATCTCGATACGAGTCCAACGACTGAAAAGCAAAAACCGCCACCCTGGCCGGTGACGGTTTTTGCGGGCTGTAAAGCCCATTAAAATCATTTACCAATTCTGGGGCTGACCGCTTGTCGCAGCGTCCCCTTACATCTACTATTATACCCATCCCAACCGGTTTGTCAAGGGGGCGAACGACCAAAGCCTCCCTCTGCGAGGGAGGTGGCAGCGCGAAGCGCTGGCGGAGGGAGAGACGTCACGCGGTTTTTCTCTCCCCCAGTCGGCTGCGCCGACAGCCCCCTCACAGAGGGGGCCTTGCAGCGCGGCGCTGCCGCGCTGACGGGACGTCGAGGACGCCGTCCCCTACGCTCGGTTTACCGCACCTGTCTGTAGGGCGGGACCCATGTGTCCCGCCGCAGAACACCGCGTTTGTCCCGGCGGGGCACACGGGCCCCGCCCTACAAGGCGGCAGCACAGATTCTCGGCGCAAAAAAAGAAAGCCCTTGCGGGCTTTCTTTTTTTGCATTTAGAGTGAAGCTCTAATTAGAACTCCTTCTTCTTGCCGATGACCACAGCGGAACCAGCAACGGAGGTCAGAGCCATGCCAACGTACATAGCGATACCAGCGTCGAAGGTCTTGGGGGAGGGCTTGGTGGTGGTGGAACCGGTGGAAGTGGCAGTGGTGCCCAGCAGAACCACATAGCCGTTCAGCTTGGCGTTGTTAGTGACGGACTGGATATCGCCAGCATAGTCGGAAGGAACCTTGTTGGACGCAACGACCTTGAAAGTCTTCTTGCACTTATCGCAGGTCACAGAAACAGGATTGCCCTTGGTGTCGAAAGCAACGTTCTTTTCGACAGAGAAATCGTGAGGAACCTTGTCAGTCGCCTCGCCGCCATAAACAACAGCCTTGCCGTTCAGCATAGCGTAGTTGGAACCAGTGTTGGCAACATAAGCCTTGCCGCCGATCATATAGACATCATCGTTGTAGTCGCCGCAGGTCTTGTCATCGTCATCCTTCTCCGCAACATACTTGTCAACGATCTTCTCAATACCAGTGTTGCCATCAACGCCGTTGACATCAGCAGAGGTCAGGTAAGCAACGATTGCGCCGCCCTTGACCAGCTTGTACTCAGCGATAGAAGCATCGCAGGCATAGAGGGTGTCATCAGTCACGGTTGCGGTTTCGCTGGCCTTGAAGGACAGGGTGTAGGCGTCAGCAAAATACTTGGTGGTAGTCTCGGAGCCAACGGTGGTCTTCTCAGCATCACGCTTCACGATGCTGATCTTCGCAGACGTGATAATCTGATCCGCGTTGGTCTGGTAAGCCTTCAGCGTATAGTCCTTGGAATCCACTTCAGTCTTGGTGGTCGCCGCAAACGCGGTGGTGCACAGTGCCAGAGCCATGACCATGGCCAGCACAGTTGCAATGATCTTCTTCATGTTTGTTTCCTCCATAAAAATTTTGTTTGTGTCCGGCGCGACCTCCCCGCCCATGCCCACGGTTTACAACGTAATACATCATTATGTTGTAGACCGCAGACTTGAACAGATCGGCTTTGCCTTTCACGGTTGTAAGTATACCACATTCCGCGGATAAATCAAGGCATTCCGCGCGCAGATTTGCAAAAAAACTCGTAAAAAATTATTAAAAAAGGATTAAATTTTCGAATTAGTTGCAAATCAGTGTCAAATATGACAATTTAGAGAACTTTATGTGCCTTTTGAGTTCCGGCGCGCGATGTGAAAAAAGCGCCGGTACACGCGATTTATAAACGATACGCCGCATTTTTTGTAAATTACATGGCGCGCAGTCGTGCATTTGCTGGAATGAAACGGAAATTCTTTTGTGTGCGAAAGCGCCGCAAGCGGACATTTATTCACAATTTGTGTCCGCTTTGCGGACGGCAGCGGGGTACGTCAAGCGCAGATCGCGTAGGGCGGGACCCATGTGTCCCGCCGCGAAGTACGCATTGCTCCCGGCGGGGCACACGGGCCCCGCCCTACAGGGTGCGGCGGTCATACAGGGCGGACGGAGTCGTCCGCCCCTGTTCATTCGCCCCGCTGTATTTTCTCCTCCGTGTCCCGGCGGATGGCGGCGCGCAGCTCTGTCAGGTAGGGGGAGAAGGCCACATTCTTGTTGGCGTAGGTCAGGTTCAGGTCGTACTCCCGGGGCAGCCATGTGGCGATGGGCGCTTCGTTGTGCTGGATCACCGCCTCCAGCTTGTCCAGCGCCTTGTAAAGCTTGGCCTCCGGCGTTTGCAGGGCGTTCATCTCCGCGTACAGTGCGCCCATCTCCGCGTTATAGGGCGCGGGCAGGCCGGACACCCACCGCTCCAGCAGGGAGTCCTCCTTCTCCGTGTCGGCATCGGTTTTCAGAAAGCTGGGGATGTCGCCGGTGAAGCACTCGCCCAGATCGTGTATCAGGCACATGCGGATGACCCTGTCCATGTCCGTGTCCGGGAATTCGTCCCGGAGGAAAAAGGCCATCAGCGCCAGCCGCCAGCTGTGCTCCGCCACGCTCTCGCGCCGCCCCTTGCTGGTGTCGCAGTGGCGGAGGGTGTCCTTCAGCCGCTCGGCGGTGTGCAGGATGTCCAGTAGCTTGTTGGGTTCCATAGAATGACCTCCCGATGCATTTTTCGTCAGTATACCACCGGGGCGGGGTGCAGTCAACGCTTGCGCGGCGGGGAAAGCTGTAGTACAATAGCAGTAAAGAGAGGAGTGTCGCTGTATGGGACTGTTATATGCGCTGGAGAGCATCCGCACGCCGGTGCTGGATAAGATCATGTCGGTCATCACGCTGCTGGGCGGCGAGCTGTTCTTCATGGTCATCGCCGTGACGGCGTTCTGGTGCGTCAGCAAGCGCGAGGGCTATTACCTGATGATCGTGGGCTTCTTCGGCACGGTCATCAATCAATTCCTGAAAATACTCTGCTGCGTGCCCCGGCCGTGGATAAAGGACCCGGATTTCACCATTGTGGAGTCTGCCCGGGCGGAGGCCACGGGGTATTCCTTCCCCAGCGGTCACACACAGAACGCCGTGGCCACCTATGGCGGCATCGCCCGGTATACCCGCCGCGGCTGGCTGCGGGTGGTGCTGGTCGTGCTGACGGTGCTCATCGCGTTCAGCCGGATGTATCTGGGTGTCCACACGCCGCTGGATGTGGGCGTGTCGTTCCTGATCGCGGCGGCGCTGGTGCTGCTGGTGTATCCGCTGATGGAGGAGGCCGACCGGCGGCCGGTGGTGCTGACGTACACCATACTGGCTATGGTGGTGTGCAGCGGGGCCTTCGTGGGGTATCTGTACCTGCGGGGCGATACGGGTGCTGCCGCTGAGGACACCGCCAACTACGTCAGCGCGCTGGAGAACGGCTGGAAGCTGCTGGGCGCCACACTGGGTATGCTGGTATCCAACATCGCCGACCGGAAGCACATACGGTTCGAGACACAGGCGGTGTGGTGGGCGCAGATCATCAAGCTGGCAGTGGGCTTTGGCTGTCTGCTGGCCATACGCTCCGGGCTGAAGGCCCCGCTGATTGCCCTGCTGGGCGGCAGCGCCGCCATCGCCGGGGGCATCCGCTACCTGCTGGTGGTGCTGTTCGCCGGGTGTGTCTGGCCGCTGACCTTCTGGTGGTTCGGCCGGTTGGGAAAAAGATAAACAGAAAAAACGAACATCCCCCGGCATGTGCCGGGGGATGCGGTGCGTTATGGGGGACTGTCTCACTCAGTGACGGTGAGGGTGGGGTGCATGAGGGGGTCAAAGGTGGCGAGGACGCGGTCTCCCTCCACGATATATTCGCTCCACAGGCGGATCTCGGCGCAGCGCTGCACCCGGTAAAGGGTGATGCTGTGGATAGGCGTGGGTTCGGAGTAGGCTTGGTCGCGGCAGTAGACATCGGTACTCTCGTCGCCGCGGAAGACGACGCAGAGGTCGTCACACTGGAGCACACCGGGTATGTCGCAGCTGCCGGTGTAAACGTTCTTGCGCAGCTGGCCGTGGAAGGAAACGGGAACGGTCTCGATGGCAGAATCGAGCGGGCTGGCATGGTACAGGCCGGTGCCGTCGAAGTCGATGGCCACGCCCCTGTCCCGGCAGGCGAAAATAAGTACGGCGGTGAACAGCAGCAGGATGGGAAGCCAGACCTTGCGGGATGTCCATATCTGTCGCATGGGGAGCCCTCCTTTACAGTGTTGTACCTGCTGCAAGTATACCATCAGGCGGGGAGAAAATCAACAAAAAAACGCGGCACGATGTGCCGCGTTTTTATTCGCTTAAAAGTGCGTTTCCACGAATTTATTGAACTTTTTCACGTCCATCTCGTCCTTGTAGGTGTTCTTGAAGCGCTTCACCGTCTCGCTGTTGTACTGCACCAGCGCGCGATACTTCAGCATACCGGCCACCAGACCCACGCCGCCGCAGATGTAGCCCCACGGCTCGGACTTGGTGCAGGTATACGCCAGCACCGCCAGCAGCAGCAGCGAGATCACCACACCGGCGATCTGCTTTTTGGGGTGGATGCGATCCACGGCCTCCTGCGTCACCACGCCCTCCTGCACCATGGCCTTGGCGAACTGCTTCTGGACACCGAACAGGCTGGCCGCCTGCAGCATCATGGGTGCCACCACGAAGAACGCAAAAAACGTATCGACTACGCCGATGATCAAAATACCGAAATCTCCCATTTTCTCCCTTACTCCTCCTGTGCAGACTGGTTTTTGAATATGATGCGCATATCGCTTCGCGCCGTGGCGTACAGCATGTGGCTGTAGCACAGCGAGAATTCCACAATGTCGCCCACCTGCAAGCGCCGGGGGCAGTCCTCCACATCCACGATGCAGTGGTCGGAGGAGCCGCCGATGACCGTCATCCCCGGCTCCCGGGGGATCAGGCTCTCCAGCTCGCCCACGTCGGCGCGTCCCAGCGCCAGGATCGCCCGGCGGCGGATGCCCCGATCCTCGTAGACGGGCTTGCGGCCAAAGGCATCGATGGCGAATTCCCCGATGGGATAGGTGGGCTTGTCCTTGACCTCCACCACCTCGGCGCGCAGCGTCAGCGCGTCCATGCGCAGATAGTCCATATCGCGGATGCCCCAATCCACCTGCAAGTCCTTGCCCAGCAGGATGGCCTCCCCGATGCGCAGGTGGTTCACCCCGGCGGGCATGGTGCCCCAGTGTACCAGCGTGAAGGAACTGGTGGCACCGCCGGAGACGATCTCCAGCTTCCGCCCGATGCGCTGCTCCACCTGCCGCGCCAGCCCCACAAGCTCGTTCATCTTCTCCGGCGTGGGCTTGGTGGAGCCGTAGCAGGTCAGATTGACGCCGATACCCGCCAGCTGCACATGGGGCAGGTCGCGCTCCACGCGCTCGCACACGTCCACAAGCTCCTTTTTATCCCAGAAGCCCTCCCGCAGGTCGCCCAGATCGGTCATGACGATAACGCGGTGGGTCTTGTTCTGCCGGAGGCACTCCTCCTCCAGCGCCAGCAGCGTAGGCCACTCGCTTTGCAGAGACGTCTCGCACAGTGCCACCACATCGGGCAGCTCCGTCAGTCCGGGGATGCGGATCAGTAGCCACGGCCCCGGCACCCCGGCGGCGCGGCACTTGGCCACCTGCTCCAGTCGGCTGGTGCCCAACTCCGCCGCTCCGGCGGCGCGCAGCACACGCGCCGCCTCCGGCAAGCCGTCCACACCCTTTACCACGCCGCACACGCGGATGCCCATTCCGCGGCAGCGGGAAATCACGGCGTCCGCGTTGCTCCGCAGAAGTGCCAGATCAAATTCCAATTGGGGATACTGCCGCACAGCGACACCTCCTGTTTATGTTCCATACGAATTAAATTTAATTTCAATAGAAATACAACAGTAATATTGTATCACAAGTCCGGCAGTTTGTCACACCTTTTCGCAAAATTCCCCTGCTTGTTTGCCCCGGGCAAAAAAAGAAAGCCCCGCAGGGCTTTCTTTTTTTGATGTACGGATGTCTTACTTGGCAGCCATAGCCTTGTTGGCCTCAGCCATTTCCTGGAAGATGCCAGCGTGCTTCTTGCTGACGATCGCCTTGATGACCAGCAGGGTAGCAACCATCAGGATGCAGGCAATGATCAGGCAGATGACCACGTTCTGGATCAGACCGGCCAGAATGAAGCTGACGAAGGTCACACCGGAAACCGTCAGAGCATAGGGCAGCTGGGTGAACACGTGGTTCAGGTGGTAGCAGTGCGCACCGGCAGAAGCCATGATGGTGGTATCGGAGATGGGGGAGCAGTGGTCGCCCATAACGCCGCCAGAGCAGGCAGCCGCCAGACCGATGGTGCACAGGATGGGCTGGGTGTTATAGTCAAACACCTGGACAACGATGGGAGCCATGATGCCGATGGTGCCCCAGGAGGTACCGGTGGCGAAGCCGATGGCAGCACCGATGATGAAGATCACAGCGGGCAGGAACTTGGCCAGATCGCCGGCGCCGGACATGGCGTTGACAACGAAGTCGGCGGAGTTCATGCCGTAGCG
>OJAM01000562.1_pt1 | contig 16047 bp, 14 predicted proteins | sample 1589071 | NCBI WGS metagenome assembly OJAM01 (sample SAMN03283243) | human gut metagenome | biome: human-associated habitat; material: feces | host: Homo sapiens | place: Peru | collected 2012
CGCAGCGTCTTTCAGGTCTTTGTACATCCCGCTATCAGTCAATCTTCCCTGCGACAGCTCATTTGCCTTCTGTAGTAGGTTGAGTTCATCGGCGAGGTATTTTAGGCGCTCCTTGTGACTTTCTTTTTCTTCGGCTTTCATTACAAGATTGTTGTAGTTATAAGGAGCTATCTGCTTGATTTTCTCCTTATACTCGTCGATCATGTTGTCTATTGCCCTGTCGTCACCCTCTGCGATAGCCTTGCTTGCGTCATTCTCTTTCATAAAGTCATTGAGCTGCTTGTATCTGTCCTGCAACTCGTCAGCCGTCTGCTTCATGGAATTTTTAAGATCTTCGTTCTTGGAATACCAATATCCCATACCCATCGTTACTCCAGTTATGAGAAGACCTGGCAAACCGCCTATTGCCGTCCAAAGCGTTGTTGCAAGTGTCCTTGCGCCTGCCGTCACGATGTTGATTGCAGCAGCTCCGCGCATACTGAAAGAAGTCCACAATCCTGCAAAGCTCGCCCTTACGGATGTCGTTCCGGCCCTAAGACCGGCAAACCACGATGCGGTAGACACTGCTGCTGCGCGAATTTTCCCAGGAATTGCCTTTATTGGGCCGAGGATGCCGCTTAGCGCTCCTTTAAGAGTCCATGTCTTGCTAACAAGCCCCATCTCAGCAAGCGTTTGCTTGTACATCTCCGGCGTAATGCTCTTTGTTATAAGCATACGGTCGAGTTCGGCCTTTGTCAACGCTTTCGCTGCCGTCAGCATCTTTAAATCCTCTGCCGTAATCTGCTTCTTCGTTTGAAGCAAACGGAGTTCCTGAGCGGTTACGCTTTCCCCAAGCAGAACTCTTTTCTGTACATCAGCAGCCATACTCGACTTGCCCGACAATAGCGCTGCGCCAATACCGCCGCCAAGAGCCGTTTGCATTTTCTTCAAAGCAAATCCAGCAAAAGCCGCGGCTACCACAGGAGCCATAGAGTGCATTGCCTGAACAAGTTCCGTAACGAGATTTAAAATACCCTTCAACCCCTTACCGACGATACTGTTTCCGCTTGCAAAATCAGAGAGCATGATTTCCCACGCATCTTTAAGTTTGTTGTATCTACCGAGAAGGGTTTCCGAAAGTACAAGCTGCATGTTATAGAACTGACCGCCAGCATCTGTCATCTCCCAAAATACGTTCTTGACATCCTCGAAATCAACACCACGCCCCGATATGCGGGTTTTTACATCGCTTGTAGTAACCTTGCGGCCTTCACGTTTTGAGTAATATTCTGACAGCTTCTGCAACAGTGGAATACCCGCATACGAAATCTGACGTAACTCCTTGCCGTCAAGCCAACCGCGCGAACGCACCTGTCCGAACGCCAGGGCTATTCGCTCGAAGCTGACTCCGAGGCCCGACGCCATATCTGCGAGTCGCTTTGTGGTGTCATACAGCTGGTCGTACTCTACTCCGTAAGCCGCCAACTGCTTCACGTCTTTATTCAATTCAGAGAAAGTGAACGGAGATTGCAATGCAAGTTCCTTGACCTGCGAGAACATAGTATTGGCATTCTGTATATCGCCCAAAATACTCTGCAATGCGATGTGCTGCTTTTCAAGCTCACCACCAGTCGTTATCACACTCATGGCAAACTGCTGCATACCATAAACAAGTCCACCCTGCATAACCAGGGATTTCAAATCCTGCATTGTGGAGTTAAGACCACCGGCGGAGTTTTTCGCCTGCTCAAAAGCGCGAACAAGGTCGCTACGCACCTTTGCCGCCGAATTTGCAATCTCCTGCTGGTGCTTTCGCTCTAAATCAATACTCTTTTCTTTCTCGCGGTTTGTCTTTTCTTGCGCCGCATTAATCGCTCTTTGGTCTTGCAGCGCTCGCCCTGCCTGCGTTGTGTCGTGACCTGCACCGATACTTCCTATACGACCAACAACATTCTGACCTTCTACAAGCCAAGTGCGCATCTGTCTAAGATAGCGCATAATGTCGATAAGACGATGTATCTCAGCCTCCGCTTTGCTCACATCGGCTCCTAACGATATACCACGGCTAAACTCACGTCTGAGCGCCCTTACCTTATTGCCAAGCGAGTCGTAACGAGCCTCTGTCGCCTTTATTTCAGACAATCTCTGCTTGTTGTCGCGTGCTTCCTGTCTTTCGTTCTTCCTGTCCTGCTTTTTGTTAGCTCTCGTAATGGCATTGTTCAGCTTGTCCTGCTCAGACTTGGCATTGCCGATTTCGTTTTTGAGTATCTTGTACTCCGAAACCAGTTCCGCCACCGCGTTCTTGCTGCCAATGTCGGCATTGTTGAACTTGTCGCGCATTTCCGTCAGTCGCGAAATGGCACTCTCCGCTCTTGATGTGTCAGCACCGACTTTAAAGCCTTGTCTGGCAGAGTCGTTGAGTTCGCGTATCTTTCTGTTCACCTCGCTTATAAGTTCCTGCAAGCGTCTGTATCTCGCCTCCATTGTTTCGAGGTTGCGGTCGGTTGCTTTCGCGCTCTGATTGGCACCGCTTTGGTCTTTCAGAGTCCTATTCACTCTTTCTTTCCAAAGTTGAAGCTCGTTAAGAGCATCGCCGAATCCTTTGTTTAGCAACTGCTTGCCCGAGAAACTCTCAATAGTAGTCTTTATTCGTTCTATCTCGCCGCGTACCGCCGTAAGCTTTGAAGTATCCGTGCCAATTTCAAGACTCTTACCCTTTAGTTTGTCTATATTGCCGAGAATAGTGTTTATCTGCTCAACAGCCAATTTCTGCTTACTAAAGGCCGAGTCAACGGAAGCTGTCTCGCTTGCGGTTCTCTTGTATTCCTGAACCTTGCCAGTAGCTTTCGTGTATGCGAAGGCTATATCAGACAGTAGGGACTTGACTTTCGCGCCGTTAGCCAAGAGATTATCGTCAGCAAGCATGGTTTCCATTCTTCGCTTGACACCGCGCAGCGTATTTCCGCCAGAGAGTAGCGCTGTGGTGTCTATTCTATTACGTATACCCCTTGATTGCAGGCTTTGAATTTCAGCAAGTTTGTTTTTTGTCGTTTCAAGCTCCCTGTTTAGTCTTGCAGCGTTATTCTTTGATGCGGACAGCGTATTCTCCTTGTCAAAGGCCTTTTCTATTTGTCTTACGTCAGTGATTAGGTTTCTGAACTTTGCGTTATAGGCAGACATAAATGCGTTATCAACACCGCCCGCCGTCTTTCCTGCTTGCAAGTTTATAAGCTCATTACGGAAGTCCATAAGAGCTTTCTTTGCACGGTCAAGTTCGCCGGTATTAATGCCAGCATTGACATTCTTGATGCCGCTAATTTTGTTGAGTTCGATATTGACCTTCTGAAGAAGATGGAGATAGTTGAGGGCGTTCGACAACTGTTCTTTCATTTCCTTCTTCTTCTTTGGGTCTTGCTCTTTATTAATGCTAAGATTTAACGAATTAATCATGCCCTCAAGTCTCTGAACGTCTTTCAACATGCTATTCAAAGCCTTGTGGGAATTATCCTTTATTCCGAGCTGGAACCACAAATCGCCTAAATTTCCGCTTGCCATATCCTGAAATATTTATCGTTTAGATTTTGTTGTTTAAATAATCGGAAAGACTAATCTTCTTGCCGACAAGACTGCCCTCCTTCTCCTTCTTCTTTACCCAGTTATCCCAAAGGTCGTCCATCTCCTTTGCGGTGTGCTTGACACTACCGTCGGGGTTGCGCTTCTTGTCTTTCTTGTACACAATAATGGGCTGGTCTGCAACCATGAGGTCTATCTGTACCGAAGTGTAGCCCCACCAGTAGTCGTATGCCTTGATGCCGTAGCGCGTGGCAAAGAGGAACGGGAACTTTTCGGCTAACGAGAAGGCTGCTCCCCAGCTTGTCCTGCTCGGGTAGCTTTCACTTCTTTCTTCGTCATCGTCATCGCCAGATCCGTCATCCCTGTCGCTAATATGGTAGTCAGCGAGCACACTACCAATGGTACTTTTTTTTTAGCTGCGTCAACGACCCTCAGAACCTCGATGGCATCCAAGTCCTTGATATAGTACAACCAACGCCAGTAAGCCCAGTAGAAGAAGCGCAGCTTCCAAACATTATTGAGAAGAACGATGGCACACAACTTTACGCCGCGCTTCCACTCGTCTTCCTCATTCGCTGTGACGTGCGAAAACTTTCTTATCGCACCTCGTTTAAGCCAATCGATTTTGCGCTTCCTGCCCATAAAGACAACCGCTTCGGGTTCCGCCTCCAATACGCTGTCAAGAGCTTTCTGCAACTCGTCACTGGGCTGTTCTATCTTCTTTTCTTCCATGCTGTTTTCTTGATGTTAAGTCTTGTAAAAACAAAAGCGGAAAACCGCGACCCTTGATAAGTCCGCCGCTTTCCGCTTCATATCCGATTGCGTTACGCCGCTTTTTGCTTTAAGCTGCTGCCTTTGTAAGCCAAGCGATGCTCTTCTTGCCAGCACCCTCGATAGAACCCGAGAACTTGAACGCAACAGGCTTGGTGCCAGTTTCGTCCCACTGCAAGGTGGCGTAGAGGGCGATGTTGGTGATGACCATGACGTTTGCCTTGGTTTCGTCAACGATTGCGATTGTGCCCTGAATCTTGTACTTCTTAATCTCAAGAGCAACGCCTGTAAAGCCGGTGGTCGCGTCGAGGTCTGTATCGCCTGTCTTTAAAGTGACCTTTGTAAGTTCGCTCACCGCATCGCTGCCGAACATCGCAGCGAGCAGATCCTTTGCCTTTGACGGAACAACAAACTCAACGTTGAAGTCGCCAAGCTCGGAGGTTGTCGCCCAGTCGCCTGCAAGACCGATAACCTTGTAGTGGTTGATGGTCGGGTCTTCCATTGTCGCCTTCAGTGAGTCAACCTCAACTGGCAGTTCGAGGTCTGCTGTAATTTCGAGTGTAGCCTTGTTGAGGTCTGTAGGTGTCTTAGAGTACAAGAGGGTCTTGAGACCTACAAAAATGTCCTTCAACTCTTCGATTTTCTTCATTGCCATAATTCAAAACTTTTTTAGTTAAACCTTATTTTGTGTTATTTGGTTCTTAAAAAACCTTGCACTATCGTTACTGAGAAACCGTCTCCGTCATCTGTTTGCAGAGTGACGCGCGGCTTGGTTACGATGATGTTGTCTGTTGAGATTGGAAACTTTGTCATTACCGCACCGACTTTTTCGGATACCGCAGATACGTTTAACGTATTGGGGTTCCTGGCGGATGCCTTGTCACGGACATATATCTCTATCTGCGCGGTAGTCGTATAGTCGTTGAAACTGCCGTCGTCGTTCATCTCATTGTTGTAGATGCTCGACGGGAAAGACACAACGATATAGCTGTCGGGCCTGTCGCAGACAGACTTCGGACGGTTTCTTGCGTAAACCTTGTCGCAAATACCTTTTACGGCATTGCCGACATCATAATACATGTCTTTTATACTCATCGTTACGTATACTTTGATAATGTTGAAATCGACTTCACGTTATCCGCTACCTTAACATGTATTGCGCAGTTCGCAATCGCTACAGCCATGTCGTCCCTTGCCGCACTGAGCATATTGTGGATACGGTTAAGAGCGTCATACTGAGCATACTCCACCGGAACGATACACAACATCTGCCATCTCGCACGGCTCTTGGGCTTGAGCGAGTGTATTCTCGCCCTTCCTAAAGTCGGACCATACTGGCCACCATGTCCTTCCGTTCCGACATACCTGCCAAGGCTTTTCGCATCTGAGCCGTCGTAGTATCTGTCAAGCGGATAAGCCTGACCTCTACGGAGAGTACGCATCGTCGGGTCTTTACCCTCGGTGGTAACTATGTCTATCAGTTTTCGGTCTTCGTAGATTCCTATGGTAAAGGAGCGGTAGGTATTGCCGGTGATATTCCTCATACCTACCTTCTCTTCATAATCTTGCACGCTCGCACATATTTCACGAGCCGCTCGATGCAGCAAATCCCTCATGGTTCTGCTCGATATTACCCTAACGGCAGATGCCACGGTAGCCCTAAACTGTTCTCCCAAAGAATCCCTTTTTGCCATAACGCCAAATCATTAATTTATCAAAGGCTCATAAAGCCACCCAAAAGGCTCAGTAAGGCCCAGCCCATACACCTCAACTCCTAAACCCTCCTAAAGTCCCAATAAACAACAGTTCTATTATTGTCAGGCTCGCAGTCCTTCACCATTCCGACCTCGGTGTTGTTGCCGACCGTTGCGTAAATCATGTCGCCATCAAGAGGACATCTGCCAGCATCCCATTCGTCATATCTGACAGGAATTGATGCCTTCCTCTTGTTCTCGTCAACATTCTTGCCGCCCTCGGTAGTCGTATCGGTATAGCTGCGGCCCTCGCCTTCGTAGATAACAATCTCCGTATCCTCGCCGACCTTTGCGTCGTCATCCGCGAACGGGTCGTTCTCGTCCGCCTTGCCGACAAGCGCCCTAACGATTTTTATCGTGTGAGGGTATCTCGGGTTCTTGATGTTCGCCTTTCTCATACATCCTTATTTTATAATGTGAGGAAGCGGGCATCCGAACGCCGAAATGTCGGCACGCTTCACGCCATGAGAGGTTATTCTGAATGACGACTTCTTCTTTAACATCGAACTTGGCTCAAGCTTCGCATAGATTGCGTTGGCTTCCGCCTTGAGTTCAGCACGGTCACGCTCAGATATTTCAAAACCACCTTCCGTATGGCTCCATCCGTTATCGGAGTCGGAAGTGTTGTTCATCTTGCTCGGGCCGAGAACAAGCCATTTTAGAATGTCTGCATAGGCAAGGCGAACATCGGCGGGATTGGCGTCTACATACGCCATGTTTCCGTCCAGCGCTCTTTCAATGAGGATTGTACGCACCGTGTCCTCGGGTATGCTGAAACGTACCTTGCTGAACAGTGCGTCCTCCAGTGTGTGAATTTTATTGCCTTTATCCATAATGCCTATCCTGTCGTTAAATTCAGAGATTGTTTACGCTATCCGTCCAAATGCAGCCGATTGCAGCTACAGGGGGACGGATAGCTTTTGTGTTTAGGCAGCTACGCCTTCGCCCTTCTTGGTGATGTTGATAATCCAACGGTACGGGAAGTCGAGCATCGCCGGTACTGCGGCAAACATGAGGTCGGTATGCCACTCCATGTAGTCGCCGTTGGCGATTGTAGAGTTGCAGAGCAGACCGAGACCCTTGTTCGTCTGCGCGAACACCTTCTGAACGATGTTGTTTCCGTACTTCTCGAACATCGGCTTGTCAGCAACCTGCTTGCGCTCGTACTCGAAAGCATTACCGGCAGGACGGAGAACGACGATGTTGTCATCCCAGCCCTTAACCTTGACAACCGAGCCGTCGAACTTGAGGTTGCGCTCCTCCTCGTCGATAATCTCGATGCGTGAGATACCCTGGATGTCGGCGAACGCCTTGAGGAACATCTCTGTGTTCACGCCGTAGTCCTCAACATAAGCAACATAGTGGGCCTTACACCAGTTGATGTACAGCTCCTTAATCTGCTTGTTACCAAGGAAGGTGTTGTAGAAGGTGTCGTAGGTCATCTGCCATACGAGGGCAAGGCGGTTCTGACCGAACTCCTTGCGCCACTCGCTCTCAATCTTGCGCATCTGTTCGAGGATGTTGCATTCAGCGTTAGCCCATTCGAGCTTGCCGCACTTTCTGAAATTCTCATTCGGAATTGGCACCTTGTGAAGCGGAATCTGAATACCGCGGGCGATGCCTGTATAGTCAAGCTCGCCGGTTGTAGCCAGCTTTGCAACCATGTAGTTCATGGTCATGTCGAGAGAATCCATCAAATCCTGGGTGTCATTGCGCCACTGCTTTACGAGGTCGCGGTCGTTACCAAACTCCTCAAACTGCTTCTCGCGGTAGTTGCGCTCCTCTGCGGTTTCCTTGAAGCCGTCGGTAATGAAGTCGGGAATAGTGGCAGAATAAACTGCCAATGCGCCCTTGTCCTTCTGGAACGAACCTGCGAGCGGAGCACGGAGGTTGGCGAGCGTTGCAGCGTGCAAAGCGGATGCCTCCACTGAGAATGTAGCCACGCCCTTATGGTTGGTAGGCGTGAGGTCGGGCGCGATAGTACCCTGCGTGAGATACCAGCCGTACTTTACATGGAACATGTCCTTCGTGTCGATAAACTTCTGCAAGTATCTTGTATTCTCGGGGTCGCTGAAGAAACGCGCCTTTCGGGAATTATTAAAATCAAACTTTGGCATATCTTTTCGTTTTTGTGTTGTGTGTTTTTCCGATTAGTTCTCTGCGTACCACCACTCTGCGTAGCGGCTCTTGTTCATCGCCTCTACAGCCGGTGGGATCGGACTCATGCGTGACTTCCACATAACCACGTCAGTGCCGAGCAGACAGAAGTCGTTGAGGTAGCGCGGAGCATAGAACTTGTCACTGCCGGCAAGTGTATGGAACGGCATGTCAACGTCGCATGGAGCGAAGCAGTTCGGGTTAGTAACCATAGCAGAAACAGTTGCGCCTGCCTTTTCCGCCTCCACGAGAACTGTACCTGCGGTAAGGGAGCCGAGAGTTTCTGCGAGTGTAACCTTCCAAACATCCTTGCCGTCCTGCACGTCATTTTCAACCGCAGTAACGAGCACGCCTTTACCCTTTGTCTTGAAGTCCTTCGGGCCAACCATGAGATTGTCACCCACAAACGGAATGTGGTGATAGCCGTCGCGTGTGATGTAGATGGCTGTATCCGTAGCATCGGTGGTAGCCTTAGCCACCTCATAGCTCTTGAGTACCTTGATTGTGCCGCCGCTGTTGTCCGCAAAGCCGAGGCTGTGCTCGATGAGGTCGCCGGCATAAATCTTGGCTGGGCCAGGGAACGGGTTTTTCAGGACACCGCCAATCGGAGGGCGACGGAACGCTTCCTTAACGGCGCCAGGCAGGTCAACAAACACATGACGCTGACCGCCGATAGTCATTTCTGACTGCAAGATTACAGCGCCGGTAGCATTGACTGCACCCTGCGCCATCATCTGTCCGTAGTAATCCTTGTTGTTATCCATAACTTTTTACCTTAAAAATTAAAATGTTTACTTTTCTTTCGGTTCGATGATGTCATCCCACTCGTCGTCACGGATTGTCTTGCCGCCGCCAGAAGAAGAGCCGCTGCCCTTGTGCGGTATCGCGGTGTTGCCTGTAGCACGTTTGAAGTCGGTAGTGTAAATACCCTCTGCCTTTGAAACCAGGTCGATTACATCGGCATCCTTGTCGGGAATTTCAAGTTTGGAGATTGCTGTGTCAAGAAAGAAATCGTTAAGTTCGAGCTTTGCCTTGTCAAACTTATCCTTCAAGCCCTTTCTGACCGCTTCGATTGTAGCGGCTCTTGATGCCTTCTTGTCGCGCTCCTCATTTGCCTTTTCGAGGGCTTCGAGCTTTGCGAGCAGCTTGTCGTACTTGTCGTCGGGCTTGTCCTCCTCGCTCTTCTTTCCATTGCGCTCCTCCTCTTCCTTCTTCTTGCGTTCGGCTTCCTCTCTGCTTTTCTTAATCTCGTCAGAGACATTCTTGTGCAGATTGCCGTCCATGCGCTTGAGTCGGTTTGCCACCTTGGTGACTATCTTGGCGTTCGCAGCCTCGTCGTCACCAAATTCGTCCAGTACATCATTAAGTTCTTCGTTAATGGTCTTCTGGCTAAGTGCTTTGAACTTGGTGGTATCAACCTCCTTGTTCACCAATGAAAGCAGTTCTTCTACTGTCATATATAAAAGTTTTTGTGTTGGTTTTCGGTAGTTCTTCTACCATTAATGTATAAATATACGTTTTTCTTTCGCAAAAATATGAATAAATATACAATTAACCAAATATTTTCGATATATTTGCATAAATATTTTGTATATATATGCAGAAAAGTTGTTTTTCAGGGTTGAAATTGGATAACGGAGAGCCTGTTTACACTCAAGAGTATATTCAATCACTAAGAGATAAAGACAAGAAGCATCCCGACAGGTTGAAGATTATCGCTCAACGTGGCGGACAGGAGCGTATGCTTGCCATTGATGCTGATATTAAGATAGTCGGAGGCTCGCGAGGAGGCCCGCTCGATGAGAATACGATGGTTTTAACGTCCAGGGGTTTCGTTAAAATCAAGGAGCTGAAATATGGGGATACCGTAATCGGTTCGGACGGGAAAGGACATCGTGTTTTGGGACTCCTCGCTTATCCGAAAAGAGATTGTTACGAGATTACACTATCCGACGGAGCGAAGATAACTTGCTCTGACGACCATATTTGGAACGTTTACATTGACGGAAGCAGACGGTGTATGCCTCATCTCGCTTGCGAGATTGAGAAATATATCGCCGACGGATACGACATAACCATTCCGTGCGTCAAGCCAGTGGAATTTGATGAAAGCTACGGACTCGCTTCTATCAGTGAAAGAATGTCTACACTCGAAAGACTTATCAGTAATACGGGAAGAAAGAGCGGCGAGTATTGGTGCAAAAAAATCCGCACTTCCAAGCAGGCTACCGACTTTAAGTATTTGGTTGATAGTTTAGGTTCGGTGTGTTATGTGCGAAAAACAGCGAAAAAGAAATGGTTGGTAAGGTTCAATTACAAGAAAAAGGAACTTGTAAGACGTATCGTAAGCTGCAAGAAAATCGGAAAGAGGAATTGTTGTTGCATTGCCGTAGACAACCCGGATGCACTGTTTGTAGTCGAAGACTTCATAGTCACTCATAACTCCAAATCTTTCTCTTCTCTCATGGAGGTGTTAAAGGACATCAAGAACCCTGACTTCCATGCAACAATTCTGCGTAACGAGAAGGATGACCTTCAATCGCTTGTAACGGACTCGTACAAGCTCTTCTCGCAGTTCGGCACATACAACAAGTCGCAGAATGATATGACATGGAACTTCACCAACGGAGGCTGGCTAAAATTCTCATACTACGCAGGCTCGTACCAGGACTTCAAGACCCGCTTTCAGGGCCGTCAGTTCGCATACGTGTGCATCGACGAGGGAACCCAGTGTCCGTACAAGAAGTTCAAGTATCTGCTTACCAACAACCGTAACGCCTCGCAAATCCGCAACCGCTTCTGGATAACGTGCAACCCTGATCCTGAGTCGTGGGTGCGCAAATTCATAGACTGGTGGGTAGACGAGGACGGATACATTATCCCCGAGCGTGACGGAGTCATACGCTACTGCTTCATGGATGGAGATACTCCCGACTCAATCTATTGGGGAGATACGCGAGAGGAGGTTTACGAACAATGCGGAGGTATCATAGATAAGCTGTGGAAAGAAAGCTATGCTGAACTCGGATATACCAAGCTCGATATGTTCATCAAATCCGCCACGTTCATTCGTGCCGACGTATCGGAAAACATCAAACTTATCTCTACCGACGCGTCATATCTCGCCAACCTTGCACAGCAGGACGAGGAGCAACGTATGCGCGACCTCGAAGCTAACTGGAACTGGAAGTCCGCGGGCGACGATATGATAAAAATGGCAGACCTCGAAGAGATATTCGATAATGCCGTACAGGTGGGAGATGGGGTGCGGCGCGCATCCGCCGACATTGCCTTCACCGGCGGCGACAACTTTGTGATGTGGCTGTGGGAGGGATGGCACTGCAAAGACCTTGTAGTAATGCGACTCGACTCTCAAACGCTCGTGTCTGCGGTGCAGGCGAAGCTGCGTGAATGGGGAGTGGAGGAGTGCAACTTCACTTACGACTTGCAGGGTATCGGTCAGTATTTCAAAGGTTTCTTTGCCGATGCCGTACCGTTCAACAACCAGGCAGCACCTGTCGCTATGACACACCAGGAAGAAAAGGGCATCAAGTTCCTGTACAAAGACCTTAAATCACAATGCGCCTTCCTGTTCTACAAGATGATAAAGGAAAAACGAATCTCGATAGAGTCTTCGCTGCTTGAGCGCAAGTATTCGGGAGACGGATTTGACAAGGTGCCGCTGCGTCAGATTTTACAGAAGGAGAGAAAGATGCTGCGCCGCGACGACAACAGCGACGACAGGGGCTTCAAGCTGCTGCCTAAGAAGATGGCTAAACGCTATGTAGGACACTCGCCCGACTTCTTCGAGTCATGGCTGTACATAATGATTTTCAGCTTAACTAAAAAGAAACACAAAAAGATAAAAGGACTATGGATGCTTTGAACAATGTAAAGGACGTGCGGGAGCTGCTCGTCCGAAAGCCGTTTTACGAAGTGACCCCGAAGGGTTATATGAAGCACGGGATTATCGACCGTGAGTTTTCCGAGAACGAAGACCCTTGTATGCCTGCGGATGTGCTGTATCGCAACATCAAAACACAGCAGGACTTCTTGCGCGAGTTCTATCCGTCAGGACACAGGATTTGCGACCCGCAGCAATATTCCGACATCTGGAAGAAGAACCCCGAGACTGGACGTTGGTGCGTGCAGAAAATTCAGCGCACCGCGTTTGCCTTCCAGCAGGTGATTTGGACCAAGCACGTTCTTCATGTGACTGGTAATGACATTCAGTTCGAGCTTGCGGAGGGAACCGAAGAAGGTGGCGAAGAGAAACTACAAGAGCTGCTCACGAAATACAGGAAGGGCTGGCTCATGCACGATATGGAGATACGCTTCTTCGAGGCGGTATCCGCATACATGAAGGTTGCAGACTGTGCCATTGTAGGCTATTTCGACGGCGACGGCAAATTCGGAACAAGAACGCTCTCGTTCGACCGTGGCGACACGCTGTTTCCGAGATACGACCCACTTACCGGCGAACTGATTGCGTTTGCACGCAAGTATGTGGACTACGACGAAGAAGGGGAGGAGCGCATCGAGTGGATTGAAGCATGGGATAAGGATAAGTTCTACCGATTGAAGAAAGATTTGTCGGGAGGCACAGCGAAAAACGTAGTCAGAAAGATTGCGTCAATCTTCGGCGCGTCCGAATATGCCTGCGTCGAGGAGAAACGACACGGCTTCCCGTTCATACCTGTAGCATACGCCCGTAACGAGGACGGCCCTTGCTGGTCTGCCGTACAGCGCAATATCGAGGATTATGAGGAGGCGTTCTCGTATCTCTGCGAGAACAACAAGGCGTACGCCTTCCCGATACTCACGCTTACCGGCGAGGGGGATGAGATAGAGATAAAGGGCGATACCAACGGCGCTGCTAAGACGATCATGATTACCGACACGGACGGCAGGGCGGAGTTCCTCAACGGCACGGACGCGTCAAACGCCTTCGCTACACAGCTCAACAAGTCTTATGACCTCATCTACGAGCTTTCGTTTACCGTAAAGCCACCCGAACTCAAATCGGGAGACCTGCCGGGCGTTGCAATCAAGCTGCTGTATTCTCCAGCCCTCGAAGCTGCCATGAACGACGCGCAGAGATTGCAGCCGTTCCTCGACCAGTTGGTGCGTATAACTAAGTTTGGTATCGGAACGGAGAACAACTGCATGGCCTCAATGGTCGCACTGCCAGTTAATGCGTGGATTGAGAGCTATATCCATCAGAACGACACTGAGCTTATCACTAACCTGGCCACTGCGGTTCAGAACAAATTCCTCTCGAAGCAGACTGCTTCTGAGCGCAATTCCAAGTTCTCGAAGAACGACGAGTTTACTCGTATCATGCGCGAGCAGAAAGAGGAAGACCAGCAGGACTTGCTCATCGACATCCAACGTCAGGAGGCGCAGGTCGAGAACAACATCGAGCAGGAGGAAGCGCTTGCAAAAATTAACAATCAGCAGTCGGGAAGCGATGTTAATACAGGTCGTGGCAAAAAAGGTAGGCCCAGAACCGTAGATACGGATCGTTGGGGTAACAGAAAAGATGGCTCTGAACAAAATTGGGCTGACTGGAACAGTAAACATTAAAAAATACTGCATAAAAATACGAATAAATGGATAATGTGAATTTATGGAGTCACGAGAATACGCACTTAACAGAACGAAAGCGCAGATAGCCTGCGAGTCGCGCGTACAGAAGCGACTGTTTAAGGTTGCCCGTGAGATAGTGTCGCTCGCTTCCAAATACAGGAGGGGAGCGACACTGACAAACGAGAACGGGTTTATTGCAGCCTCGCAGCGCATTGCGTTAGGCGTTGCTGACGGAATAGAAAGCGACATCGCCGTCTGTGCTAAGACCGCGTGCTCGGTATTGAACATCGGCACGAAGAACACGGGAGACTTTCTTGTGTCAAAGGTGTTCGGCAAGACATCAATGGAGCGAACCACCAGTTATCTGAAAAACTTTGCGGAGGACATGGTGCGTATGTGCAAGGCTGGCGTATTGATGAAATACACCGACTCGCAGCTCATGTCCGCAATACGTACTGGATATAAGGACCCGTACACCACATCCGTAATCACGAAGGCAAGAAAGGAGGATATAAACATCGCCACGCCTTCATACGGCAAGGGCATATTTCATTCGGCGTATCAGAACATCGCCCGCAACGCGCGACAAATGGTAGCCGTCGCATGGGGTAGAGCTGAACAGCAGTACGGCAAGGAACATGGGGCGATAGGCTACTATATCTTTCGAGGAAGTTCGTATCCGTGCGCGCACTGCGATGATGAGACGACGTATCTGCACCACTTCGGAGATCCGTTCCCACCACTGCACTACAGGTGCGTTTGCTATGTTAAATTTGTTTACAAAAAAGAGGAGGAGTAATTATGTCAGAATACACATTGTCTGCCTATATGTACAAGTTGAAAAAGCAGTACAACATGGCGGATATTTCATATCTTATATATGCCGACCTGCGTGCGGCAGGTTGGGGTAAAGGCGACGCTTGGAATGTAGCTTTCCAAGGCCAGGGCCTAAACTGGGCCAAAGCTGAACTGCTTCGCGAGATTGAGAAGCTCGAAGCACTCGACTCAGTTCAGGCGCGCATTGCGGATGTACAGGGCACAAACTCGCCGAAGAACGACGAGATAACCGCGGAGGAACTTGCAAAGGAAACTTCAAAGGAATCCATCCTGCGCAAGCTGGTAGCTGCTGAAAAGAAAGCCAAGAAAGGCTCTCCTGACTGGCTGAAGATTGTGTCGCTTGAGGCGGACTATAACAAAATCAAGCAGGATGAGATAGATGTGGAGAACAATACTTGTCACTACTATTTACCAATCAACTATCCCACTTCGTGTAAAAATTGCCTTCTTTATAAAAACAAGAAAGATAAATAAATACAGGAATAGCCTTGCAGTAATCTCTTTGCTGCAAGGCTATTCCTGTTTCTACTTGTACTTCTTGCCGGCAACCTTTTCAAGCGTCGCCATGAACGTTTCTTCAATCAAACTGTCATTGAAGGTCGGCAGAAAAACCTCTTCTGGAAGTGCCTTTCTTTCTGCCGTCTCCATGATGATACGCAGGCCCATTTCGAGAGCATACTTATCTTCGATGATTTTAATGATACACTCTTCCATAACTATCTCTGTTTACTCTTCTTTCTTTGCAGGCAGGTCGTCCTTGATAAAGCTGTATTCCTGCGTCTCTTCCGCGCTCTTCATGTTGGATATAAGGAAGTGCTCCGCAAGGTCTGCTTCCGTGATGCCGTATGTCTCGTAGATAACTCCGCTTGGCGTGCGCTTCTTGTAGAACTTGCATGAGTTCCACATCACTCTGCCAAACTTTTGCTGTGATGGTATCTCCTTTTCCTCAAGATTGTTATCCTCACAGAACTGTCTGAAGCTGTCATACAGCGTCTTGGCGTTTATCCAAACTGGTATCTCGCCCTTCGTTCCCTTGTCACAGCGTATCTCATACGCCTTTAGCCATGCCAGCACGGGCTGTGTGCCGAGATATGAAAGAATGAGCTGCTTGCGCGAACCTTCCGCAGACGGAAACTGAAACTTACGCTCTCTCAACATACGCTCGCCTTTAAGAACCCAGTTGAACACACCAGAAAGCTCCTCCTTGATAATCTCCGCCGCAAGACGCGGGTTCTGCTTCTCCTTGGGGATTGTAACGTCGAAGCTGACATACTGCAAGCGCCGGATAAAGCCGAGCGTGACATCCTCGGGGAACGGAAGCTCGTTGAGATTGAAGATGAGGTATGGAAGGCTCTTTGACTCCAGTACGTTCTCGCCCAGCTTTCTG
>OJAM01000564.1_pt1 | contig 16009 bp, 15 predicted proteins | sample 1589071 | NCBI WGS metagenome assembly OJAM01 (sample SAMN03283243) | human gut metagenome | biome: human-associated habitat; material: feces | host: Homo sapiens | place: Peru | collected 2012
ACCGTGTTCTTCCAGGTGTCCGTGATATACTGATCAACCACGGGCTGCCAAACAGCCTTAAACGCGTCCTTCTGCTCCTCGGTCGCATTCACGACCGTGCAGCCGGCAGCCTCGATCTTGGCGATCTCGGTATCGCGCTCGCTCTCGCAGATCTCGAACTCATACTCTGCAGCCTTGTGGACGCCCTCGCGGAGGATTTCCTGATACTCGGTCGGCAGAGAGTTGAAGAAGTTCGTATTGACCTGCACCAGATAAACGCACTGCTGCTGATCAAGGTCAATGCCGTAGGAAAGAATATCCTGTAGAGCAATGCCCGTCACACCGTCGATCGAGGTGTTGACCATATCCGCCATGCCGGAATCCATACCGGTATACAGATCGCCATAGCTGATGGAAACCATGGAAGTGCCGGTAGCCTTGTACATATCCTTGACCATATTGCCGCCGCTGTCGCGGCAGTTCAGGCCCTTCCAGGACTCAGGCGTGTCAATGACCTTTTTGGTGGAGAAATACAGGTGATAGCCGTTGTAATATCCGCCGAGAACCGTGATACCCACGTCATTGAGTTTCGTAAACAGCGGCGCGCAGGCATCGGAATTATAGAAGGCAAGCATCTGACGGGTGTTATCAAACAGATAAGGCGCCACCGCGTACTCAAGGTCGGGATCGAGCGAGGTCAGCTTCGGAATATTGGTGGAGGTCATATCAATGTTGCCGGCGATAATGGCATCCACCTCGGTGGAGTCGTTATAGAGCTGACCAGCCGGATAGATCTCCATGGTCATATCGCCGTCCGTCTGCTCTTCCAGATAGTCCTTGAGCCAGAGCATGGCACGGTGAGTCGGGGTAATTTCGGACTGGACATGGGAATACTGGATCACATACGTCGGCTTCTTTTCGCCATCCGTATTGTTATTCCCATCGGGAGTGCTCGGGGTTTCCTGCTTGCCGCACGCCGCAAGCGCGAAGACCATTACCAAGCAGAGAAACAGCGATACTAATTTTTTCATGTCCTATTTTCCTTTCTTTTTCCATCTGATGAAAATTATATTCATGTAATGGAATTTATGTTTTTATTATATCGCATATTACTCTCTTGTCAATCTGTGATTTTATAGGAAAAACCGACAATATTTTTGTGCAATACGTATGTTTTCTATTTTTTAACTACCTTATTCCGTCAAAACATCTGCTCCTGTCAAAATAAAGTTTTCCCGGCCAGCAGCCAAGCGCTGCTGGCCGCAGTCTGTCGAAAAAGCCCAGCTCCAGCCGGGCTTTTTCGACAGACTGAGCAAAACCGTCGGCGAAGCCGGCGGTTTTGCTCTTTACGCAGGATCGGCGGGATCAGCCGCCCTCAGCTTTGACGGTTAAAGGGATACTCTTGATGAGGTGCTGTGTGCTGAGTTTACACCCGGCCATTCACCAGCTCACGGACGATGGCCTCGCCCGTCAACTCGCTGGTACGGTAAATATTTTGGCAGAATGGCTTCAAGCTGAAGTCCATGCCTGCATTTCCTTGATCCAGCAAAATGCCCGTGATCGTAAAGCGGCGCACAGACTGTTCCTTCTGCAAATTTGAGATGTACTCCTCCGGCAGAAGGCACTCACCATCGGTGATGAACACAATATCAGCGTTGTCGAAGCCCTCCTCCTGCATCAGCCGCAGAGCTTCGTTCATCGGTGTACAAAAATCCGTGCCGCCGTCAAGAAAAGTCTCTGCCGCACGCAGCTTATCCTCCACCGTTGTCTGCTTCGGAAGAAACCGGTCCGTCTGAAATCTGCCGGGGCCGGAGAAGTGAACGAGGGCAAATTTGCGTCCCTCGCTCTCCGCGATCTCCAGCAGCGTCAGCGCAACAGCCTTGCCCCACGCGGCGCATTCGCCCGCGGTGGAGCCGGATTCATCGAGGCAGCAAATCATAGCGCCCGCACCCTTATAGATGGGCTCACGGCGGCGATATTGTTTGATCTGCCGACGCTGATACTTTCGCAGGAACAGTGGCAGTGTCTCCGGTGCCGCCAGCATGGCAAGCTCCGAGGTCAGCGCGCGGGAGAGGTCGCTGCCAAGCTCCAGCGAATACTTTTCGCCACGGCCGTGGGTGTATCCGTTCCGCTTTCCCTGCGCGAAAATTTCTCGAAAGCGACCAAGATACTTTGCGATGTCTCGCAGGATGTCGCTGGCTCGGACACGCTCCAAGAGAGCCTTGTTTTCCGGTGTCCTTTGAAGGTTGCCGGGCTCATTGCTCCATGCGCCGATGATGCTCTGCACCTCCTCAGCCTTTTCGGACGCGGCGGACAGAGCATGACGGACGATACCACCCACAGCCGCCTTGCCTTGCATCGCGCTGTTGTCGATGAGCTTGGCGACAGCCTTCGCCTGCCGATGCTTGCCTTCCGCTTCATTGGCAGCTTTTATCACATCCCCGTTCAGAGAGGGATCATCCGGACCGAAGCCGTCGAGCTGCTCCAACAGCTCCGAAAGCCGCTGTGCTGCGGCCTCCTGCGCCTGCTCGAGCTTTTCCAACGTGTTCAGCGCGCCTTTCTTCCCGCCGAGCTGACTCATCAGCTCGGTCAGCTCATCAGACACGGTAGACACAAATTCGAGTGCCGCTTCGTAGGCCGGGAGCTCACGCCCCTCGCACACCTCCTTGAGCGTAGGGTATTCCTCGCTCTGCGTGATATGCTCCAGGATCGGCGCGTTGAATTTACGCGCCGCCGAAGAGAGTACCGTCTCGTCATTGTGCCGGGGCATCAGGGAATAAAACGACTGGAATACGTCCTGCGACAGCGCGGGAAAGGATCTCAGCTTTTCCCCTGCACTCCGCTCGATCTCGTCCATGGCGGTGTCCTCAGCGCGCAGGTCATGATAGATATTATTCTCCAGCTTGGTTGAGCGCAGCACGCGGTCAGTCCGTTCCATGCGTTCTGTCTGCGGCCGCTGCGCCCACGGAGAAGCTAAAACATCCTCAATGGTCTGATAAGGCTTCAGCATGACGTGCCGTCCTCCCTCTTATCAAAGGTTCTGATCCACGCCAAGAGAATATCTCCTGCCTTGTTTCGATCATAGCGAAGCCCAGGAAACTCGGATTGCAGGTAGGGCGCAGCGCCGTACATATTTGTCTCTCCGCTCTGCCGCAGCCGTTCCAGATAATCGAAATATTTCTGATTATCATCCTCTTTGATGTAGGCATTTAAGTACATATTGTAGTCCCCCTTGCGGGTAATGAGCCTGATCCAGAAATTACAGCGCTCGCCCACATAGTAAAAGCTGAACTCATCCCCGTACTCCTTTGAGATGCAGGCGTCCATGTGATCGGCGCAGAATTTACGCAGCGCAGCAAGATCCTTTAAGGCGCCCGGAGCAATCAGTGCATCGTAAACGCGGTCGATCTCCGTGCATACCTCCGGTGTGGCAAGCGACTTATGGCACGGCTACACGGTATTGTACCAGCGCCAGCCGTCGTAGTCGGCGCGAATATGCCCGATCTTACGTCGAGGGACCGGAAAGGAGCATCCCTCCACAGTCTCCATATCCTCAAATACCTCAGAAAAGGGACACTCGGTCAAGAGCCTGGATAAGATGTTTTCTTTCATCGTGCCCCTCCATCACGCCGCCTTTGCGGGGAAAAATTGCTCCGCTCGCTTCAGAAGCCACGCCTTGACGCCGTTGCGGCAGGTCATGCCGCTGTCTTGGCTGGTGCAGGCCGGCATCGCGCACATGGAGCAGGCGTAGATATCATTGTTCAGCACGATCTCTTCGGATAACCGGTCGATAAACCACGCGAGATCCGCGGGAAGCGTGTATGGGGCAAGGCCCTTTGCACAGTGTCCGCACAGAACAACACCTGACGTGACAGATTTCTTACAAATAGCACAGCTTGGCATATCGTATTCTCCTCGTATAATATTTAGTGCCGGAGGGAGGGCAAGCTGCCCTCCCTCTCCATTTTTCTTAGAATGGCAGTCCGCCATCCTCTTCGCCGAAGTCCGGTGCAAAGCCGCTGGGCGGCGCGCCGAACCCTGCGCCGGGTTCTCCCTCATAGGCGGGTACATCGCCGCCATCTTTCGGCTTGGAGTCGCCAAAATACACGTTGTCGGCGATGACCTCCGCGCTGCGGCGCTTGTTGCCCTCCTTATCCGTCCAATCGCGGATCTGGAGGCGGCCTCCCACAACGGCCATGCGCCCCTTCGTGAAGAATTTGCTCACAAATTCCGCCGTTGCTCTCCACGCAACAATGTCAATAAAGTCCGTTTCCTTTTTTTCGCCGTCCTTCTTATAATCGCGGTCAACGGCAAGAGAAAAGGAGCAGACCGGCGTATCCGACTGCGTTTTGCGCAGCTCCGGGTCGCGCGTGAGTCTTCCCATCAGAACGATTCGATTTAACATGATCGATACCTCCAAATACTTTTGTTTTTTCAGTTCAGCGCCGCGATCTCAGCGAGCGGTGTGTAGGTAAAGCCGGTCTCATCATGGGCTTGTCGGCTGATACCCTCAAGGTCGGCGAGCAGGCTGTCCGTCAAGGCGATCTCACCATCCGACTGCGCGGCAGCACGAAGCTCGCACTGCTTCTGGTAAAGCCGTATCAGTTCCCCGCGCAGCTTGATAAACGCCTTGCGGACGAGATCTGCTCGTCCGTCGCCGCAGGCTTCCTTGAAGTCAGACTGAGACTCCAGCGCCATCTCTCGGATGCCGTTGACCTTTTCCTGCATGGGATTGATGCACAGGCGGTTCAGAACATTTTCCACCTTCTCGCGGTCGGTGGGCAGACGCCAGAGGTAATTTTTCAGCGCCAGCAGATCGGTAGACTCCACCTTATCGTGGCCGGAGAGCCACGCTTTGGCCTGCGCGATGGGATAATAGCCGAGGTACTTACGGTCTGATACCGTCATGCTCTTACGCAGCTCGCAGAGAATATCGTCTGCCAGCTCGTTTGCAGTATCCGGTACAGGGATCGCGGCCACCTCGCGCTGCATCTCGACCAGCTCCTCCAGCGTGATCGTAGAGGAAATCTGGCCGAAGACGCCACTCTGCTTATTTTTGAGAATGGCAAGGCGGGTATCTCGGTCCTCGATGTTGGCCGTCACGACCTTCAGCTCCAGGCGGTCATACAGCGCCTCCAGGATTTTCTCCTGCGGATCGCTGAAATTGGGAATTTCATTGGACGCCGCGAAAAAGGAGATCGTGGGGATGGGATATGTACGACCCTCATTGGTGTACTTGCGCTCGTTGAGCGCAGTCAGGAGCGAGTTGAGCACGCCATCATTGCACTTGAAGATCTCGTCGAGCAGCACGATGTCCGCCTCTGGGATCTTGCCGGAGGTCTGCACGACCGGCTCGCTGCGATGCAGCAAGGTCACGGCCTTTCGGTAGGTCTCCAGCTTGTCCGCGGCTTTTCCCAGCATGGCGAAGGTTTCAGGCGCATTCTTCCTCTGCCCCAAGCCGTCTACCGCGCAATTTAGATCAAAGCGCAGGTTTTGGTATATATCATCATTCTCCAGCGCGGAGTCTGGGATGCTGCCGGGGATCAGGCTGGATAGATCGATGCGCCCGAAAAGCTGTTCCTCATCGCTCTGCTTGGAGAGCAGGCGCTCAAACTGCCGCGCGCCGGTGATGTGTTGGCGGAAAAGGTTGATGGCATAGCTCTTGGCCTGACCCGGCTCACCCAATACAAACAGGTTCTTGCGGGTCAGAAGAGCAATGGCGATCATCTCCACCAGCTCTTCGCGCTCGGCAACGCTGCCGTTCACATCGTCGATCACGGCAAGCATTTTATCGCGCAGGCTCATTTACAGGTCCTCACTTTCTTTTAATCTGTCTATTTGGTACTCGGCATAGCAGCTCGGACAGGCCGCGTCATAACGAAGGCGGCAGCCGGTATGCTCCAGCAATGCGGCAAACACCCATGCGCTCCGTTCATCCTTGAACGAATAGGCACGCATATCACAGCCGCCGAGACCGCAAACCTCTGTCACGACCTCCCATGCAGTTTCATCCCCGGTAGGAGATACCGGGAAGGCACGCAGGGCGCGCAGATCCTCATCCGGCATTTGGAGCACCTTGGCAAAGATGTCTGCCGCAGCATCCATATCTTTGCGTATATCTTCCCGCTTCCCGGGCGGCGTATCCAGCGGCTCAAGCATATCGGGAGACATGATCACGCAGTCAAGGCTGATGTCGTCTATGGTTTTTGCCTCTCCGTATAAGTCTGAAAAGCGTGCCTCCAGCTCGCGGAGCATTTCCTCCGAGGCAGGCGGCTCGAAATCGCAATAAATATCCGGCGTATCATTCTCCGTTTCACGGTCTGCGCCGCTGCGGACCTCCATAACCGTACCGAAAAGACCCTCGTATTCACTCTCACCGTTTGCTGAGATCCTGCCGCCGATGGTAAATACCTTCCCATCCACGCAAAAACGTGCGCCGTTTTCCTGCAAGAGCATTCCTGTCTCCTTTCCTCACGCGGCCATTGCCCGTTCGTATAAGGGGCAACTCTCTGAAAGGGCATCAAGCGAGACCATATCGTCCCTGCGATACTCCTTGGGCGCGCCGGTCAGACCGCAGAGCCGGTAGGCGGACTTGTAGCTCAGAAGCTCATACTTGAGCTGCGCGAAGATGTGCTGCTGAAGCGTTCCCTTCTGCGGGTCAAAGCCCGCCACCGCCTTGATGAGCCGGAGAGCAAGCTGCTGGTACACATCGTCATATTCCAGCTGTGCCGCCCGCATCAGCGGACGGTTCTTTCGGATCACGGTGTCGATGCACCAAAGATACTTTTCCACGAGCTCATTTCTCTGGGTGAGGGAGTAATTGTTGTTCATGTTCATTTCCTTTCTCTGTGATAGGGGTCCAAAGGCGGCAGAAGCCCTTGTCCCAATCCTCCAGTAACATCTCATGCGTGTAGGCGGGGGAGTTGTAGACGGCGTTGCGGCAGTGCTGCAAGCGGACCGTTTTCTTCCCGCCGCTTGGATTTCGCTCGGTTTCGTAATAGGAATCGTTGCAGGTATCGCAGTGCCTTTCGATATTGTTCAATTCGTGTCCTCCATCTTATTTTTTCGTGCGGTCTCCGCGTCAAACAAGGCCAGCAGCTCGTAGCCGTGCTCCGTCTTGTAGAAGAATGCGGGGCTGATCCCGTCGTCGATCTCAACCACATAATGCCGGTGAACGGCTGCGCCAACGGTTTCTGCGTCCGGCTCCTCATTGCATCGCCTTGCAAACTCCACAGGCGAGAAAGGCGTGTGCAGCTCATACAGCACGGCATATCGGTGCGCCTCCGGAGAGATCTCTTTGCCAAGGTCATAGCAGAGCCTCTCGTGCAGCATCCAGTCTACCGTGCTCTTAAAGCAGTAGACCCGCAGCTCGCTGGGCAGCTTTCTCTTTGGACACCAGCTCGGCACATAGATCTTTGGATCATTGCGCTTAAATTTGCGTGCCCGTTTACCGCCGGTGCAAAAGCGCTCTCCCATGTGCATGGTGACGCCCATCTGCTTGGCGGGGCTGCTCTCCATGTAGCGAAGGTGCTTTTCACACTCATAGCAGGTTTCTTTTCGCAGATGCATTTATACCTCCTTCTCCCGCGGTGCGCAGGGTTCTTTTGCGTCCTCGTGAAGCGGACTCTCCAGGATCTCATAGCGGATAAACCAGCCTGCGGCGTAGTTCTTGCAGTACGCCTCCCAAAATTGGCAGTCGTACTCCTCGCAGTAAAACGATTCATCGTAAGGGAAGCTCATCTCTTCCTTTTCCTTCTCGACCAGCTCCCGCAGTCTTTCCGCGGCGAGCGACTCATCGAAAAAGGTGGCGATGGCGTCCGCGGCAGGAAAATCGCCGCGGTCGGCGTAGGCTGCCGTGTGGACGATGGTGTAGGCTTTCTGCCCCTCTGTTTTGTCTCCGGTTTTCGCTTCTCTCTGCACCAGCCAGTCCTCTACAAACAGTCGGTCTTCCTCATGGAACATCGCCGCAAAGCTTTCACGAAAAGCCGGATGGGAGAGAGCGGCATCGAGCCGTCTGTGGAATTGATCGAGCTGCCGGTACACTTCCGCAAGGAAATCCTCCGGGGTCTGTGCGTCAACAGGGTATCGGCCGGCGCACAGGCGCCCTCCGCACTGACGGCATTTGCCCACCGCGCAGAGCCGATGGCCGCTCAGGTCCGCAAGACTTTTGTAGTCCAGCTCCCAGCGGATGTCCTCCATGTTCTCTGCCATGTGAAATACGATTTGGGCCACGTCTCCGCTCTGCACCGAGGCACAGGAGCAAAGAGTCTCCGGTGAATGGGTGCAGTAATGCTTTTCACACATACTATGCCGCCTCCTTGTTTCGTTCCTTTTCGCACAGATTGATGAGCCTTTGGCAGCGATCCATCTCAAAACCGCCGATGTGGGCGAGCTGCTCGGAAAGCCGCAGCTTCTTTGCCATCCAATGGTAAGCCTGCGTCCGCGTCATACCGCGCTCCTTCCAAAAGCTATCAAAGACCTGATGCGTTTCCTTTCGCTTCAGCCGAAGCGTTTCATTAGCCAGATTGCCGAGCGGCCGTGTGGTGCCTTTATGACAGCCGACGCGGGCGTTGCAGTTCTGGCATTGATAGAATTTCTCCCGTTCGATGCCGAGACGCCTTGCCGCTGCCGCTCCGTAGACCTCCGCAGCAGGGGCCAGACGGACAACACCGCCGCAATAGCGGCAGATCTTCGGGATCTCCAAATGCACTCCCCCCTTCATGCCGCTTTCGCTGCGGGCGGCTTAGCCGCCTTGGTTACTTTCTTTTTTGCAGCCGGCGCGCGCATGACATTTTGCAGGTAATAGGCGTCCTGTGTGCTGATGGTCAACATTCCGCCTTGCGCGATGCCAAGGGTGATCGTACCGCCAAGCGCTTTCAGGCAGGATGTAAGCTGCCGTGCGCTGTGCCAGTATTCGCCCGTAGGCGTGCCTGTCAACGCGATTACCTCAATGCCGGCGGAGGCGCTGCCAAGATCGCCGGAGCAGTGAAATAGCAGCCGTTGATCCTGAAAGCTCAGCCGCACCCGCCCATCCAGAGCGACGGACATGACCGAGAATAGCGCGTCGCGCATTTCCTTAATATCCGTGAGCACGGTGAAGCTGTTCGTGATGGTCTTCAGCAGCGAATCCGTGTCGATATAACCGCCGTCCATAAGGCGCGAGCTGAATAGAAAGTTTTCTTTGAAAAAGACAATGCTCTTTCCAGTAGTACCGACGCGGAATACATCCTCATTCCCGCACATCCCGGCGAGCTTTCCCAATGAGGACGCGGGGACCAGCAGACTGATGTCTCCCGTGCTCTGATCGTCGCCCTTGGCGGTCACGATGCAGCTCCCGTTACTCCCTGCCGCACGCAGGCCCGTGCTGGTGAACATCAGGTTCACGCAGCGCAGCAGCGGCTTGCTCTGGTCCTGTGCCGTAGCAAAAACGGTATGCTGCGCCATGTTAGGCACGCCGCTGACCTTGACGGTATCCTCTGGGAATGGCAAATCGGGCTTGGGGAAGGCCCCCATATCCCACACATCCACGCTGTATCCCGCACTGCCGCTTGTGAGCGTCATGCGCCCGCGGTTTTCTCTGCGGCAAAGCTCCGCCGTTTCCTCCGGAAGGCGCTGGAGCATTTCCGCAAGCGTTTTAGCAGTGAAAACGAGAGCGCCATCCTCATGGACGGCGCAGGGCAGCTTTTCCGCCAGCGAGACCTCAAGATTCGTAGAGGTGACGGTGAGCATACCGTCCGCGCTGTCCGCCTCCAGCAAAACACCCTTGAGAACATCCAGCGGGGAGTCCGGCGGCGCGATGGTCGATGCGCGCTTTACCGCCGCAAGCAGCTCGGCGCGGTTGATGGTTATGTGCAAATGATCTCCTCCTTCAAGCGGCGAAATCGAAGATCGACAGCTGGTTTTCATCCACCTCTGCCACCTTCGACCTCTGCTTCTTCTTTTCTTCCTGTGTTCTTGCGAGCAGTCCCTCGTAGAGCTCCCGGCTTGCCGCAGTCTGCACGGATCGCGTGCCGCCGTCCACGGCTGCCGGCGCGATATTCGGAGCAGACAGGACGGATCCCTTTGCCGCAGGCTGTACTGCCGCCTTTCGATTGGGGTTGACGACTGCCATTTTCTTGAATGCCGCAGCGATATCCTCCACATTGTCCCGAATGCCTGCTGCCAACTCCTTCGCCATCTGCGAGGTCAAGTCCTTGACGTCGCTCATGGCGGCAAGTCCCTCCTCGCTGAACGTTCCTTCGATGATGCCCGCGACCGCCAGCTTAGAGGCCATCAGCTTCATCGCCTTGGCCTGCAGGGTGTCCGCATAATAGAGCATATACACCTCCACCTTTGGCGCCGTCTGATTGATACGCCACGACCGGCGCGACGCCTGCCGCAGTGTAAAGAGGTTATAGCCCATTGAGTAGAAGATGATGGTGGTGAAGGCATTGAGGTCGAGGCCGGTCTCCACGCAGCGAGGATTTGTGATGAGGACCTGCAGGCCGTTTTTGACCCGCTTATCCACCCACTCCTCGCGCTTCTCCGTGGCGATCTGCGGCGCGAGGATCTCTGTGCGGTAGCCGTTTTCCTGCAACAGCTTTAATAGCTTTTGCTGCGAATCCGTGCGCGTCCAGCTGGTGTAGATCAGCACACGCTCACCGTTCGCCGTCTTCTGCCGCACGAGCTCCAGCACCTTTTCCTCTTTAGGGAACAAGCGTGAGAAGTCTCCGCAGCTTTTGGGCGTTACGATCGGCATTCCCGTAATGGGATGAATGACCTCCGGCTGATCGTAGGGCTGGTCCGGGTAGACCGTCAGCAGGTTGAGATAAGCCGAGAGGATCTTCTGCGCGGCTTTTCGATCATTTTTCAGGACCTTCTGAAGAACATTCTGCACAGCCTGATAGCACTCCCCAACGTCCTCCGGCATATCCAACGCCACAGGGATCTCCTCATAGCTCGGCAGATCCTTTCCCATGTCCGACAGGGACAAAAAAGCCGTGTATTCCAGCAGAAAGCGCGAAAACACCAGCGGCGAAACGCCGGGGAGCTGGCGTGTGCGCGTTTTCCGCTTACTGGCACGCCGGTTGGCGTTATACTCCGCGTCCCTTGTTTCGTAAGCATTTTCCACCACACCGTACTCCGCGTCAAAATCGCCGGGACTGCCATACTGCTTTCCATCCTTGAGCATAAGCCCGGGGACGATGCGGTAGAGCAGGTGAAAAATACCGGAGGAATAGCCATTGATAAGGGTCGCTGTCATGCCGACAAAGAGCCTGGAGGCGCCGTACAGCTCCGCCATTGCGTCGCCTTGGCCGCTGGCATTGTTGTATTCGTGCAGCTCATCGCAGAGAAAGGAGCCGATCCTGCCGTGCAGCTTTTTCTTGATGTAGGTGCTCAGCGGATAACGCCGCTGTGCGCCGCGAACCGGATAGTAACCGTCCGGATCCTGCGCGATATGCACGAGCTGGTCGCAAACGCGCGCGTTTTTCGTCCGCTTGAGATGAGCTTCAGCGCCATAGCGGTGTACCCATCCGTATTCGCCGATTTTGACCCATTCCATCCGTCTGTCCGGATTGACCGCCGACCATAGCGGAGTGCCGCATTTAGGACAAACATGGTTTTTCTTATGCTCCCTCTGAAAGAAGAACTGATCGGCCGGGACGGTGTAGTGCGCCCCATCCTCGCTGATCTCCATTTCGATGGCCGCATCACAGTCCGGGCAAAGGAACGCGCGGCAGCGCTTGTTCCACCGGACGGCAGGATAGCGCATATAGCCGTCCCGAGCACGTTCCTTGGAAAAGACCGCGTACACACTCTTGTCGCCCCGCTCATAAAGGGCATAAAGCCGGTCCAGGTCCGTGATGCTATGCACGACCATGGCGTAGGTGTTCGGAAGTGTTTCCCCGATCTCACGCACCCACTTTTTTGTGACATGAGAGGGACACATGACAACGCCGAAGGACTTCCCTTCGCTGTCTTTTTTCTGTGCAGCCCATAAGCCGTGCAGCGCGCCAAGGGCGGTCGAGCCGATCTTCGATAGTGATAGGTAACTTTTTGATATAATCTCCAAGTTTTCCCCCACTTCACACCGGACATGAACCTTTCAGCTCATCCGGCGTTCCATCGTTGAAAATTCGTTTTCTAAAATTGATGAATTACTACTGTAATGGTGTCAGACCGAAATAGTCTTGTTTGTCAAATGGCGGCGTTGCCAACCATCCGACGAAATCTGTTCAGTTTTTTTCGCATGGTACTATCAAGATTTAATCGCCTTAGATACCAGTCAATTGTGTCCTGTTGCTTTGCATGGATAAGTTTGTGAACATCTTTGTGGACTATCACCAGATTTGCATACGCATCCGTGCCGCCCCGCTCCACAGGGAGTTTATGGTGGCAATGAATTTCATCAAATTCCAGTTCCAGCCCTGTGACCGCACACTTTCCGTATTGCGCCGCATAAAGGGAAATACGGTTGTCTGCGTACTCAATGCTTCTATCAAGCACAGGGTTACGCATAAGCCGATGCAGAATATCCGTGTTAATCCGCAAATTGCGGTGGATTTCCTTACGCCCCTCTATGGTGTACTTATTGACTGCTTTCCGCTTGTTCTGCGCATTTCGTGTCTGGCAATATCCAATCGGGAGAATTGCCGATGTTCCCATGTAGCGCATTTGTTTGCTTTGGGAATAGTGCGCCCATAGTTCTCCATGCACGTTGATAATCTGTCCTTTGGGGTGTTTGGATAGTCGTCCTCTCATTCGGTTTCTCAATACGAGCCTGATTGACCGTCCGATTTGATAGCAGTCATCGCTAACGAGGGTCGCTATGGCGAAATATTGATGTATGCCTATTACCATAGAGTTGTAAAGCAAAATTGCCTTGTATTCCTCTTTGCGACTGGCCGGATGCTGGATGTAGTCAATCTGTGCTTTCAGCTTTTTCGTGGTATTCTGAATGGCTTTGTCGCACATATGAGAGCGAACAATGTATCTATCACCACGGGGAACAGCTTTCAGCTTGAAGCCCAGAAATTCTGAGTAGTTCTTTTTGAGGTTGACCACCTTTGACTTTTCCTCTGAGATTTGAAGTTTCAGCCGTTCTTCCAACCACTGCTTGACCGCATGGTAGGTTCTTACAGCGTCACTCCGTTTCCTGCAAAAGATGCGGAAATCATCAGCATACCGGACGATATACATTTCCTTGAGATTGCTCCGCCGCAAGGTACGGCATTTGTTAGAGCGATTTTGCGTACCATTTTTCGCCGTGCCCTCCTTGATAACCGTATGTGTCGGTATATCCTCCCATTGACTGCTGATCCACCAATCCAGTTCGTTGAGAACAATGTTGGATAGCAGCGGGGAGAGGATACCTCCCTGCGGCGTACCCTTATCGGGATAAGTCTTTTCACCGTTCGGAAGCACCACTGAGGCTTTCAGCATTTCCTTAATAATGCACAATAACCGCTTGTCCTGTATGCCCAAAGTCCACATCTGCCGCATGAGTTTGGTATGATTGACATTATCGAAAAAGCCTTTGATATCTACATCAACCACAAAATACAGATGTTGTATCTGCACCATTCTCATGCTCTGGGCGATTGCGTGTTCAGTTGACCGATTGGGTCGAAAACCATTGCTCCTGTCATGGAACTTGGCCTCACAAATCGGCTCTAATACCTGCAAGATACATTGCTGTACCAATCTGTCCCAGATTGCCGGAATACCCAGAGGACGGGTCTTCCCATTAGACTTGGGGATTTCCACCCGTCGAACAGGTTTAGGCTTGTACCATGCTAATTTGTGCCGTACCTTTGAAACGACCTCCTCACTCGACAGCTTTTCGATGTGTTTCATCGTGAGGTGGTCTACACCAGCAGTTCGACTTCCCGTATTGCGCTTGATATTCCTGTACGCCAACCGGATATTTTCCTCTGACAAAATCAGCGGCATTAAATCGGTAAACACGGCTTGTGCCTTGCTTTTGGCGTACAAATCATCAAACACTTCCGTTAGGTCATAATACTCGGCGTGTCTTAGGTGACTATCTTTCTTTGCTTTTGTCGCAGTAGCCAATGGACATCACTCCTTTGTGGGTAGTGACTTTTTGGTCTTACTCGAACCCATTGTAAATTCATCTTTAGACTGTTGAGATTTCCAACGACTGGTGCCTATCCCTCCACGGCTTGTTATCACCGCTTCACAGGTACTGTGGCACCACTTTCATCACAGGTTAAGCGGCTTATATGTTTCGACCGCAACGCTCCGAATGGGGAGCGCCCATGACTTACGACGTTCCGATAATCCTATCTGTGCATATACCCGTAGGTGCCTGCTCTGGGCCTGCAAGCTGGACGCCGCCTGTAACGGCGTATGGTGTTTCATAGTAAAAGCTTTTACTCCACCACACTTGCCTCACAAATTCGTGAGATGACACATTTCTGTGCTTGAGCGTTTAGAACCTTTACTTCACAGGTTTGTCAGCCAATTACGGCATACTCACCATAGGTATTTTATAGACCCCCGGCATATAGGCCGCACCACCCACCTCTGGGCAGCTTTCCACATCAGCATTGCGCTATGTTTGGGCAGCTCTCTGCCGACTTCACCGGGCTTCAGACATCAGCCTTTTAGGCTGCGCCTGCCGGAGTATCAGGGAGGGCGTTTCAGGGCGTTACCCCATCATTCCACCCTTTGGATTATCAGTTCTCCTAAGAATGTAGCTTTTGACATTTGATTTTCTTTTTGTTAAACTTATTTTTGAAGATAGAAAAAGGTGGGTAGGTCATATGGGTGTGGGATTTATATTTGAGGGCAACTCTCTACAGATAAGTGATTTTTTCCATTCAAAGCAAGATGCTGAACAGGGAAATCCATATAACTGCACTTTCACCCTCAAAATCAACTCCCATGGTTTTTCTGGCGTTGCTCCCTTTGAGTATGATATAAGGAAGTTACGACTTTTTCTCGTCCAGATTGATGACCTATATCATTTTCGTTGTGAACGCGCCATACTCCAAGATATTGGATATGGTAGTTCTATTACATTCACACGAACTGACAGAACTGGCCATTTTACTGTAAATGGAACTCTTTATGGGGATGGCCGTGTTCATTCCTTGGAATTTGAATTTAGGATCGACCAAACAGTTCTTCTCCCATTTTACAAAACCTTTTGTAATCTTCTTAATCAAGCTACATGATGGATGCCATTCATTGGCATCCATCTTTTTTCTTAGTGCCTAACCTTTTCAGTTAGGAACGTCTCACACTCTTTCCACTCCCGCATTCCGCGATGATGAGCGCCGTCTGCCTGCGGTCAAGCTGCCGCTTGACCGCCTCCGCCACCGCGAGCTGGGCATCGTAAAGGGAATAGCCGGCCCGCTGCATGATAAAGTCATTGATGGACAGCACTTCATCCGAGAGCGGCTCACTGGCGGGATCAAAGAGCGGCATGAACTGATTGCGGATGCGGTCCGCGACGGTCACGCCGAAGGTGTTGAGATACCCTGTGACATTGCTGACCTCATCAAAGCCGTCCGGCGCACCGGGAACCGCGCCGGGGATCTGGATGAGACCTGCCTTCAGTCCCTCTTCCAGTACCTCCACGACATTCTGATCGCCCACTGACAATCTCAGCACCCATGCGTCGATCCGCTCCTTCTGCGAGACGACCTCCAGCTGCCGGAGGTCTCCTCGGCTTTGGAGAGAAGCGAGCACATAGTCCCGAAACGCCGGAATGAGCTGCCGTTTTGTGATCCAGCTCCTCAAAAAGGCGTGTTCGGTCTCCTTCGGGGCAGAAGATATAGCACGTTCGCGGCTGCTCCGATTTTTCAAGCGTTCGCTCCTCGCCGTCGTCCTGTTGACGGCTTTCCTCCTGCGCGTCATCGCTGGCCATAAGTGTAGCCACGGCGTACACGCCATCGTGAGACATCTGACGCTGATAGCTCTTGGCAGAGCTTTGCAGCAGTCTCACCGTATCGTTTTGGGTGGCTTCTATGGTCGCGCCGCCGTAGATGGCGTCCGCCATAGCCCGAACCATTTCGGGGTA
>OJAM01000567.1_pt1 | contig 15905 bp, 6 predicted proteins | sample 1589071 | NCBI WGS metagenome assembly OJAM01 (sample SAMN03283243) | human gut metagenome | biome: human-associated habitat; material: feces | host: Homo sapiens | place: Peru | collected 2012
CACGGCCAGACCTTGCTGCCGGGCAGATGGCCGCCCTCGCCGGGCTTGGCGCCCTGCGCCAGCTTGATCTGGATCTCGCTTGCACTTACAAGATACTCGCTTGTAACGCCGAACCGGCCTGAAGCGACCTGCTTGATGGCGGAGTTTTCCTCCGTACCGAGTCTCGCGGGTTCCTCCCCGCCCTCGCCGGAGTTGGACTTTCCGCCCAGGCGGTTCATCGCAATGGCAAGGCAGCGGTGCGCTTCTTCGGAGATGGAGCCGTAGGACATGGCGCCGGTTTTGAAGCGTTTGACGATGCTGGAGGCTGGCTCGACCTCGCCCAGCGGAATTGCCTTTGTCTCGTCAAACCGGAACCCGAGCAGACCGCGCAGCGTATGCGGCAGCAATTCATCGTCGACCATGGCGGAGTACCTGCGGAAGCACGCAAAATCACCGGTGCGGACGGCCTTCTGCAGCGTCAGGATGGTCATCGGATTATACATATGATCTTCCATATCGCCGCCGGAGCGGAGCTTGTGGAAGCCGGAGGAATCAACAGTCAGATCGACGGTCAGATCCATCGGGTCAAACGCCCGGTCATGCCGCCAGACAACAGCGTCGTTCATCTCCTGCAGGCCGACGCCGCCGACGCGGCTGACCGTGTTTGTGAAATACCGGTCCACGACATCCCTGCAGATGCCGACGGCCTCAAAAATCTGTGCGCCCTCATACGACTGCATACTGGAAATGCCCATTTTGGATGCGATCCGCATCACGCCGTCCAGAATGGCCTGATCATAGGCATCGACCGCGGCATAGTAGTCCTTGTTGAGCGCCCCTTCGGCGACGAGCTCCCCGATGCAGTCCTGTGCGAGATAGGGATTGACTGCGCTTGCGCCGTAGCCGAAGAGCGTAGCGAAATGGTGCACGTCGCGCGGCTCGGCGCTCTCAAGGATCAGGGAAATCGCCGTGCGCTTTTTCGTGCGGACAAGATACTGCTGCACGGCGGACACTGCCAGCAAAGACGGGATGGCGATGTGGTTCTCATCCACACCGCGGTCGGAGAGAATGAGGATATTTGCCCCGGCGTAATACGCCTTATCACAGGCGACAAACAGCCGGTCGAGCGCAAGCGCAAGCGAGGCATTCTTATAATACAGCAGCGAGACCTTCTTCGCCTGAAGTCCCGGCATATGAAGCCCTTCGATCTTCATGAGATCCCGGCTGGTCAGAACGGGATTGTTGATCTGCAGGACGCGGCAGTTTTCCGCGCAGTCGGAAAGAAGATTGCCGTCGGAACCTGCGTAGACGGTCGTGTCAGTAACGATGGCCTCGCGCAGCGCGTCGATCGGCGGGTTCGTGACCTGCGCAAACATCTGCTTGAAGTAATAGAACAGCAGCTGATGCTTTTCTGACAGGACGGCCAGCGGGATATCCGCCCCCATGGAGGCGGTCGGTTCCGTGCCGTTTTTCGCCATGGGCAATATGGCTGAGTGGATCTCGTCATAGGTATAGCCGAAGATCTTATACAGGCGGCTGCGCTCCTGGGCCGTGTATTCCGGGACCTTCCGGTTGGGGATGGGGATATCGGCCAGCTGCAGCAGCTCCTGATCGAGCCACTCGCCATAGGGATGCTCCGCTGCGTAACGGTGCTTGAGTTCCCGGTCTTCCAGAACGGTGCCGGTCCGGGTATCGACCAGAAGCATTTTCCCCGGCTGCAGGCGGGATTTGCGGACGATCCGCTCCGGCGGGATCGGCAGCGCGCCGACCTCTGAGGCCAGAATCAGATAGCCGTCGTTTGTGACCAGATAGCGTGCCGGGCGCAGGCCGTTGCGGTCAAGCACAGCGCCGACCTGCTCGCCGTCGGAGAAGAGGATGGCTGCCGGGCCGTCCCACGGCTCCATCATGGAGGCGTAATAGTGGAACATATCGCGCTTTTCCCGGGACATATTCTTATCCCGTCCCCACGGCTCCGGGATGCACAGCATCACGGCCTTTGGCAGCTCGATGCCGCTGTACATGAGAAATTCCAGTGTGTTGTCCAGCATGGACGAATCAGAGCCGTCCGTCTCCACGACAGGATAGACTCTGGCGATCTCCTCGCCCAGAACCGGAGAGGCCATCGTCTCCTCGCGGGCAAGCATTCGGTTGATGTTGCCGCGGATGGTGTTGATCTCGCCGTTGTGAAGAATGATGCGGTTGGGATGCGCCCGCTTCCACGAGGGCGTGGTGTTGGTGGAGAAGCGGGAATGCACGAGCGCAAGTGCAGAGGCAAAATCCGCGTCCTGCAGATCCGGATAGAATTTCCGCAGCTGCCAGACCAGAAACAGCCCCTTGTATACGATCGTCCGGCTGGACATCGATACAACGTAGGTTCCGGAGACGGAATGCTCATACTCGCGCCGGGCCAGATACAGTTTTCGGTCAAAATCCAGGCCGCGCGCGGTCTTTTCCGGGCGGCGGATAAAGCACTGTGCGATCGCAGGCATACTGCTCCGCGCTTTTTCGCTCAGAATCTCCGGACAGACCGGCACCTCCCGCCAGAACAGCAGCCCCAGCCCTTCGCGCGACAGGATCATCTCCAGCAGCTTTCGGCTGCGCATACGTTTGAGCGGATCCTGCGGAAAAAAGATCATGGCGACGCCGTAATCGCCCGCTTCCGGAAGCGGTTTTCCCGCCTGCCGCGCTGTTTTTTCAAAAAAGGCATACGGAAGCTGCGTCATAATGCCGACGCCATCGCCGGTAGTGCCATCGGCGTCCTTGCCGGTGCGGTGTTCAAGCTTTTCGACGATCTTCAGCGCGTCATCTACTGCCCGATGCGTTCTCTGTCCGCTGATATTGACAACGGCGCCGATCCCGCAGGCATCATGCTGGCTTTCCTGTTCGGTGAATCGTTGCTGATGTACCTGTTCCATGCTTTCCTGTCCCCTCTTCCGCTGTAAAGCCTGTGCCGCTTCACGCTACATATTCTCTGGGAATGCGAACGCCCACCCAATATGTCCTCGCATCATATACATATGTCTTTATAAAAAGAATTTCTATTTATTTTAGTGATGTATATCGTTAATGTCAACAATTTTCGCCCGTTTGATTTATTCATATTGCTGAACGCTGCCTTCAGAAATTCTAATATTGCTTTTTCCCATGCAGCGCTTGACATTTGCCTGCGGCGCGCGTATAATGCGCTCAAACGAACGGTTCGGCAATGTCCTTCCGGCTCATATGGAGACGCAGAAGCGGCGGCTGGATACAATTATAAAGCATATTTCGTGATTCCTCTTTTCATTTGTGTTGACGGCGGCCCGCAGGAAAACCTGCGGGCCGCCGTCATATGCTAAAAAGCCGCTGACCGGTTTCGTCTTGTCATGAAACAGAGATCCTGCAAACAACGCCGGACCGATGCCGCACCGCTGAAATTGAGGACGCACCAGAATATCCTGCACAAAAACGATTGTATGTCCATCCTCTACCACGCGGATCAGTCCTGCAAGCGCTGCCTCCTCATGGGCCGCCAGCGTCAGAAGCGAATTTGCAAAGCCGTATACACTTTTTTATCACATTGCGTTATATCGTAACATTATGTGACGCACTTTGTAAGACACGCCTATTCGGCAAATGCGTGCCTGTCTTACTCCTGATCAGAACGCGGGGGCTTTGAAAAGCTGACGGGGCTGCAGCGAGAAATCGCTGCAGCCCCGTTTAAATTTGTTCAGCGGCCCTGATAGTATCTGTACAGGAAGGTCACGATCTGGGCGCGGGTGCAGTAGGCGTCCGGGCTGAAGGTCGTGTCGCTGGTGCCGGTGGTGATGCGGTTGTCATAGGCCCAGAGGATGGCGTCGTAGTTGTACGCCGTGGTCTTGACATCCGTGAAGGGGTTGAACGTGTTCGGCTTGGCGGCGGAGGCGGCGCGGTAGAGGAAGGCAGCAACCTGACCGCGGTCGACCGTCACATCGGGGCCGAAGGTGGTGGCGTTAAGGCCGGTGGTGATGCCCTGCTCAACGGCCCAGAGGACTGCGTCATAGTAGTAGTCGCGCGGGTTCACATCGGTGAACGGGCAGACGCGGTATCTGGGCAGCGGGGAACCGGCTGCGCGCCAGAGGAAGGTGACGGTCTGTGCGCGGGTGCAGACGGCGTTGGGCGAGAAGGTGTAGCGGCCCGTGCCGGAGGCGATGCCGTTTTCTGCGGCCCACTTGACAGCGTCGTAGAAGTAGTCAAGGCGGCTCACGTCATGGAAGTTGAAGCTGCCCGTATTGCCGCCGATCACGCCGGGAATGTAATCCATGCCGTCGTCGACATAGGGGATGAGCGTGCCGGTGAGGATGGTGTAGTTGTGCGTGTCAGCCGGGGTGAAGGTCCACGCGTATGCCTTGCCGTCCTCAAGAACGGTCGTGAGGGGCAGATCCCATGCGATGGTGCCGGCCGGGCGGATGGTGCCGACGGTGAGCTTGGCGTCGGCAAGGGTCTTGCCGCTCGTTTCGAGCTTTGTGTAGCCGGGCGTGCCGGTCGGGGTCGCCTTGGTGATGGTGAAGGTCGCGGTCTTGTAGCCGAAGCTGGCGTCGCTGTTGAAGGTCACGGCGACGGTGTAGGTGCCGACGGTCAGCGGGAGGCCGGAGGCGTCAAGCGAAGCGCCGGTCGAGGCGTTGGGCGTGTAGCCGTAGCGCAGCGTGCCGGAATAGCCGGAAATGGTCGCATTCTCGTACTTGATGCCAGTACCGGTGTAGACAGCGGAGCCATCCGGGAAGGAGATGCTGCCGGAGACGTTCTCTTTGTCATTGACCACGAAGGTCAGCGTAAAGGATGCATTTGCATAGTTCGACGAACCAGGCTTGACCTTGACTTCAACGAACGCCGTACCCACTGTGCCGTTCAGCTGATAGTTGACATTGGTGCCATCGACAGCCGGGGCAGTCTTGAAGATCTCGTCGCCGTCGTAATCGGTGACCGTGATGGTAAAGCCGGTTTCTTTCTCGTCAGCGAGGAACATATCGGCCGGAACTGCGTAGGACTTTGCATCCGTCTCGGTGCGGAAGTGCGTGACGGTCTGATTTTCCACGCTCAGGTAGGCCTGCGCGATGGCGAAGTCCTTGCTGGCCGTGCCGGTGAAGTTGCCCTTGCCGGTGACGGTAACGGTGGCGGTACCGGCGTTGATGTTGTTGGTGTACGCAACGTCGTAATCCTTGCCAGCCTCGAGCGTGCTGCCTTCGAACGTGACAGTCACATCGGGGGTATGGGCCCTGGTGTTGTAGGTCACGCTGGGAATATTCGCGATCATGTCGTCCGTGATGGAAGCTTCCGTGATCTTGAAGTTCTTTCTGATCTCACCGGTGTAATTGTTCTTACCGGTGTAGATGATGGTCGCCGTGCCGACATTGATGTTATTTTCGTATGTGACGGAAATATCATCGAATGTAAGCTTTGCTTCGGAGTCCTTGACGGAAACGCCCTGCACGCAGGGAGAACCTGTATAGGTCTTGTCGGTCGGGTCATTGATCGTGACAGAGGGTGCGGCAATGGACTTCGGGTTGACAACAAGCGCACCGGTAACGGTATCGATCTTATAATTCTTTACCGCGGTATTCAGTTCGAAGGTGAACTTATAGTTGCCAACTTTGTCTCCCTTCTTGTATTCCGTGCCAACGGTGTACGTAACTTCTTCGCCGTTTACAAGGCCCTCAATAGTAACCTTGTAGCCGTTCTCCGGAGCTGCATCGCCGTAGGTGATGGGGTCATACGAAACGCTGACAGTCAGGCCCTTGGGGGTGATTTTGAAGCTTGCAGAAGCCGTGTAGATCGTGTCGCTGGTTTCATATTTCGCGTTTGCGGTGTAATCGCCGACGGGCGCGTCCGCGATGGTAGCCGCAGTGTACGTCCCTTCGCTGCCGGTGTACGAAACGGTTACCATGTCAGCAGTAACGCCAGCAGGCAGGCTGGTGAAAACCGGAGAAACGCCTGCGCCGTACACAGCATCGGCAACGGTGAATTTCATGGTTTCCGTATCGGCGGTCTTGGCGATAACCTTGATCGTAACCGTTACAGTAACATCTGTGTAGTTCCTGTTGCGATAGACCATCAGGTACTTCGCTTCGGCCGTGTCTGCATCGTCGGCTGTCGTCGCGCGCAGGTCGTAGGCCACGCCGTCGTTGCTGGTCAGGCCCCAAGACGTAACCAGAGACGTACTATCCGACACGAGAGTCGGGGAACCGAGGCGGCCGCCTGCGGGAAGGTTGAAGTCGTTGGCAGTGACCGTGATGGTCTGCACATCACCGACGAGAACTTCTTTCACAATATCTGCCGTGTAGCCTTCCGGCGTGGCTGCATTGATCTGCCAAGTCAGCGTGCGCGTGCAGTCCGACTCGTAGATCGCATAATGCACATCGTCCAATGCGCTGATCGTGGCTGTCGCGGTGCGTGTGCCAACATCCGTCGCTGTGTTGTTTTCGTATTCAACCTTGATCCTGCCCTGCAGGTCTGCCGGAATTACCAGTTCGACCTTGTGTTCAGTGCCGTCATACTGGAAAGCATCTGTGTAGTCCCAGTCCTTAATATCGGCAATAGAAATTGTGGCCTTATGGACGTGCACACGAACGTTGAGCGAAAGCTCGGCATAGTTCTCGCTGTCAGTCGGGACAAACTTTGCCGCGAATGCTCTGCCGTACGGCTCAGATGTGCCGTCGTAAACGGTCGGGTCGCCGACGTCTTCGTTCGGATTTACCCATTCGAAGTGGCCGTCGACCGGCGTTTTGCTTGCATCACCGGCAACGATTACCGTGCCGCCGGTGAAGCTGAGGTCACTGAGCTTCATGCCATAGTGCGCATTGGGCGTAGTGCCGGGAGTCAGAAGCACTGCGAGGGTATCCTTGCCAGCAGTCGTCGCAGTTACAACTGCCTGATATTCGGACACGCCGTTAAACTCAGGCCCCTTCTCGATCTTGGCTTTCTGCTCTTCCCCGTTGATCGTAACGGTCAGATAGCCCGGATCAAGCTCGTCAAACGCATAGTTTGCTGCCGGGTGCAGCGTGATGGCAATGCTATAGGTAGTGCCTACTTTGAAGTTTCCTGCGTTATCAGGATTTCCGGTGGCTTCCGTGCCTTCGTAGCAATTGTAGCCTGTCGGAACGGCCAGACCGCCGGTCACGTTCGTAAACTTAAGGAAGCCCTTTGCCTGGCCCTTGCCAAAGCCTACGACGGTCAGCGTCGGATTGGTGACCTTCTTCGGGGTGATGGTCACAGCGACCTCGTTGGAGGTTGCCGCCTCATTGTTGTCATCCGCAGAGCGGACGGCCCAGAAGGTATAGGTACCGACGTTCAACTGTGTCGATGTACTGTCGTATACTGTACCGGTACTCTCGTCCGTTGTTTTATAGTAGATCACGACATCAGAAGGATTAACCCCGCCGATGGCGATACCGTTGCCGTCGGTGAACGTGATGGAGTCGCCGTACGTAATCGTAACTGCGTTTTCCTCGTTGTTGACCTTCAGCGTCAGTTTGCCGGTGGCTTTTGTGATCTGGAAGGTCGCCGAAACAGTGCCCTGATATTCGCCCTTGCCGGTCGCGGTCAGCGTCGCGGTGCCGACGTTGATGTTGCTCTCATAGGACAGATCATAATCCACGCCGTTTTCAAGGGTCTTTTCGCCAAGCGTGATAGCCGGGGTGGGCTTGATCTCATTGCCGTTATCGTATTCGAAGGGACCGACAGCTGCAATGGAAGCACTGCTGATGTCAGCGGGGTTCACAGTCAGCGTGCCGATCGTTTCCGCAGTGAAGCTGCCGACCGTGACCGTGATGCGCTTGCCATTGTGTTCAGCGACTGTCAGTTCGGTGTTCTTTGCCGGGTCAGTCGCGTACACGCCGGAGCCAAGCTCAACCGTATCGCCGCTTGCGTATTGCGCGGAAACGACAAGACCGGTCAGGTTCAGCTTATCGCCGCTGTTGTAGCTCATGTTGGGTTCGTGTGTGATCGAAATGCCGGTCATGGTATCCGGCTTTACCGTGATCGTGACATCGCAGGTATAGCCGTTATAGCTGGCCGTGACGACGTTCTCACCTTCCACAAGGCCAGTGGCCGGAAGCGTGACGGTGAAGTCGCTAACCGCAGTCGCAATGCCGTTTTCGTCGATGTATTCACCGACAAGGTTTTCTGCGATCTTCGCCGCAGTGGTGGTGGGGAAGAAGTCCGCCGCACCATCCTTGACGCGGGCAGTAAATGCGGGGCATTCAACAATAGTGAAGTCCTTTTCGTTGACATCGAAAATCATGTTGGTTTCCGAGCCGAGGTGGAAAAGTGTCTTCAGTTCATCTTCTGTAACAGTCTTTTTTGCTTCGAAAACCGCCTCAAAGAAGTTGCCAGCCGTAACGAGCTTTCCTCTGTTGGTTCGGATTCCCGATGTGGTTGCAAGCGTAATCGTAAGCAGGCCGTTTCCATCGTTGTTTGGAATAAAGGTTCCCTGATATTCGTAAAAAACACTATTTACAGTGGCCTCTCCCGTATTCGGGATATTGACCGCTTCGGCGTCATATCTCACAGAGATGGTTGCGCCCGTAACCGTGCTATTTTCGTCCGAAGGATTATCGAAAAAAGCCAGTCTGACACAATAGGTCTTTCCTGCTTCAAGCGCCTGTACCGCAGCTCCAGCGGCTTCGTTGTCTTCATCGTACTCAAAGTATTTCCAGCCCAGATGAATTTTTTCATCCTTTGTGCCGGGAATAACCGAGCCCGCAAATACGTTTAAACTAAGAGTAGACATCAACATCATAATTGCAAGAAGCAATGCACATACTCTCTTCAATCTATTTTTCATATGCTTTCAACTCGCCTCCAGATTAGTCTTCAAAGCTCATAATCAGTTTTGCTGCATAGCGGAGAATCTTCACAGCATCCTTGGGGTCAACCGTATTGTCACCATTGACATCAGCTGCCTTTAGTTGATCTCCGCTGAGTGTAATCAATGCAGCAGCGTGTCTCAATACAAGCACCGCATCTTTGGGATCAATGCTTCCATCATTATTTACGTCGCCCAGCATATACGGCGGCTTCTCGCCGTACTTGAACGACGCAACCTTTTTGAGCGCCTTGTCGGTCGTGCTGATGTAGACGTTGTATGTACCCTCCGTCAGTGCCTTGGGCTTGAGGGTGAATGTCACCTTGCCGCCCTCCACACTCGTCTGGTCGATGTACTGGATGTTGCCTTCTGTGGGGACGGCGCTGTCGCCCGCGAGGAGCAGGACGAGGGAATACTCGCCGGTCAGGCCGGTGCAGTTCAGCTCGAACGTGTCTGCGCCTGCGTAGAAGCCGCCGTCCTTCGTGCCGTTCGTCACGGTCAGGGGGCCGGTCACATTATAGACGCCGAGGACTTCCGTGTCTTCCGCAAACGCGGCTGCGGTGAGCATTGTGAGTGTCAGCACTGCGAGCAGCAGCGCAAGCAATCTTCTTTTCATGCCGCTTCCTCCATTGTCATAAATTGATCCGCATACCGCAGCAGGATCGCCGCGATCTGTGCGCGGGACGCGTTGGCCTCCGGCGCGATGCGGCTGCCGCCGACGCCGGAAACAAGCTCGTGGTAGACCGCCCACCATGTCGCATCCTTCGCCCAGGAGGCAATGGTCGTGCTGTCAGCGAAGGTCTGCTCATAGATGCCGGTCAGCGTCAGCTCTGTGCCGCTCTGCCCGCCGTTCAGGCGGAAGAGGATGGCCATGGCCTGCTGGCGCGTGATGGGGGCGTCGGGGCCGAAGCGGGTGTCGGACAGGCCGTTGACATAGCCGTTTTCCACGGCCCAGCTCAGTGCGTCCTGATACCAGTCCGCGCTGGCGTCTGCAAACGAGGCCGCCTTGGCCGCAGCGGGCTTGCCGCACATACGCCAGAGCATGAGAACGAACTGTGCGCGGGTCACGGCGGCGTCAGGACGGAAGGTGCCGTCGGAATAGCCCGTGACGAGGCCCATTTCCGCTGCGCGTTCGACCGAGGCGAAGGCCCAGTGCGCGCTGGTCACGTCGCGGAAGGAGCCGGCTTTGACTTCCTCCTGCGTGGTGTCTGCGGGCTGCTCCTCTTCGGACTTCTTGTCGTCTTCGGATTTCTTGTCGTCGTCGGACTTTTTATCGTCCGCGCCCGGCGTTTCGCCGGTGGAGCCGGAGCCGGTGCTGCCCTGCGCGATCAGCGCCGGGAGCGAATAGGAAAGCGAAAGCGCCTTGCCGTCAATGTCAGAAAGGAGCGCATCGGCGAGGGTCAGCTTCGCGTCGCCCGCCGCCTTGACGCGGAAGGTAAACACGGCGAGGCTGCCATCGGTCTTGACGGCGGTGGTGGTCGCCGCTGCGAGGATCGCGCCGACGCCGCCGCGCGTTGCGTACGGGTTGCTCGCGGCGAGCATACCGGCAACGAGCGCGCCGTTTTCAATGCCGGTGCATTCGACAACGGAATCGTCGTAGCCCAGACTGAGCTGCACGGCGGCAAGACCTGTGTTGCCGGTCAGCTCCGCCGTGACGGTAAAGGTCTGTCCAACGTCCGGCAGCTTGTCCGGGGCTGTGAGCTTGAGCGTCGTGCCTGCCGCGCAGGCAAGCGGCGTCAGCAGCTGCACCGCCAGCAGCAGTGCGATGCCTATGGCCAATATTCGGTTGCGTTTCATTCTTCGCATTCCTCCTCATCTCGGTCGGACGTACAATCGGGGTGAAATTGTAACAGGGTGCTGCAAGAGTCTACACTACCCCTAGTATTCGTAGGATAATTATATACGAACTGTGCCGCAATTGCAAGATGCTGGCTGCTTTATTTCCGGGGATTTTGTAAAATGTTTCTTCAGAATTTCCGGGAGACGGGGCGGGCTGACGCAAATGCCGCCTGCCCTTATCGTGCGGGGCACGACAAGGGCAGGCTTTGGGGGCGTCTCAGGTCTGGAGGTAGTCATTGATGGTGATTGGCGTGTTCAGGCGCGGGGCGGAGGATGCGTTCAGGAGGAACAGGCGGCAGGTGTCCTGCAGGTTGAGTACAACGAAATCCGTTTTGGTACGCAGGACGCCGATGCCCGTAACGCGGCCCTCCGCGTCATAGGAGACTGCGACGGCGCAGCCTTCGTTCAGATCGTCGGTCAGGGTGATCTTTCCGGTGTCCGTGTTGACGCTCCATGACGTTTCGATCTCGTTCCCCTTGTTATCCCAACCGTATCCAAACTTACTCGTACGCAGGTTGTCCCAGCGCGTTTCGCCGTCCCACAGGGCAATCTTGTAGCCAGCATAGGTATCGCCCGTCCAGCCGGACGTGCCGGGCAGGTAAAAGAGCGTCCAATCCGACGGGAACGAGCAGTTGGCGTTCAGCGTCCCGACAATCTGGGGCGCTGCGCCGAGGAAATACGCGCCGAGCGTACCGCTTCCATAATAGGAATATCCATAGAACGCCTTTTTTCCAATCGATTTGATGCTGGCGGGAAGGACGATTGCCTTTTTAAAACGGCAGCCGTCAAACGCTTCGTCTCCAATCGTTTCCAGTCCATCCGGCAGCGTAATTTTTGTCAGGTTATGCGCATGCATGAACGCCTGTTTTTCGATTTTCTTCAGCGTGGACGGCAAGCGGACGGACGGCATATAAGAACACTCGAACGCGCCTTCGCCGATCTCCGTCACGCCCTCCGGAATCGCGACCTCTGTTTTCAAGCCAGCCATAAATGCAAACGACAGCTTTTCAATTTTGGTCAGTCCGGCAGGAAGCTTCAGGCCGGTAAAGCCCTCGCACTGATAAAACGCCCATTCCCCCACCGTTTTGACGCTGTCCGGCAGGGATAGCGTCCCGCCAAAGCCGTCGCATTCGGCAAAGGCGTTCGCGCCAATGCACGTCACACCGTCCGGGATCAGAAGCTCTCCGGAAAAGCCCTCATACGCGAACGCATATGCGCCGATCGTTTTCAGCGTCGACGGCAGCGTCAGGGTGCCGGTGATCTTGCCGTGCGCGGGCGAACCGCTGTATTTGCTGCTGGAGCAAAACGCGCCCTCCGCGATCTCTGTGACGCCCTCCGGGATGGTCAGACCGCCGGAGAAGGAGCAATCGGTAAATGCGCGTTCGCCGATCGTCCGCAAGCCCTTTCCAAGCGTCAGAGTGCCGTTTGATATCACGCTGCCGAAAAAGGCCCATCTGTCGATCGTGGTCACGCTGTCCGGGATCACAAGATCACCGGTCAGGCTTGTACAATTCATAAATGCATTCTCACCGATCACCTGCACATTTTTTCCAATCCTGACTGTAGTGCAGGATAAGCTGGAAAATGACTCTTTCCCGATTTTCGTAATCGAATCCCCGATCACAACGGTTTTGATCTCGCTTAGATATGCACTCCACGGGCGTGGATCGGGATCGCCCCACTGGAATACACAATCGTTCATCGCGCCGCTGCCGGAGATGGTCAGCGTGCCGGTACTGCTGTCAAACGACCAGTAGGCAGACGGGCCGCACTTCCCGCTCGTCCCCGCCGCCGACGCGCCGATGCACAGTGCAAGCAGCAAAAGCGCTGCAAAGAGCAGCCGTGTGATGTGTTTTTTCATTTCAAGGCCCCCGTTTTTTGTTTGTTATTTTATTATATCGTGCCAGGTTGGGAAAATCAACCGGAGCAAAGGCGGCGGTTTAACCGGGAATTGATTTGGATTTAAGATTCTGCGGGAAATATCACGAAGATTTAACGTAATTCTGGACGCGCATTTGACATTCTCTTTCTATATTTATATCAGATAAAACGAATTTGGAAAGAGGTCTGTGCGGATATGACGATTTTTAACTTTTTAACATTGCTCGGCTCGCTGAGTTTGTTCCTGTTCGGCATGAGTGTGATGGGCACGGCGCTGGAAAAGCGCGCGGGCGGGTCCTTGAAGGCCATTCTGGCGAAGCTGACGAACGGGAAATTTTCCGGGCTTCTGACGGGGCTTGCCGTTACGGCGGTCATTCAGTCGTCCTCGGCTACGACGGTCATGGTCGTGGGCTTTGTCAATTCGGGGCTTTTGAGCCTCAAGCAGTCCATTCCTGTTATCATGGGCGCGAATATCGGCACGACTGTGACAGCGTGGCTGCTGTCGCTGTCCGGCATCAGCGGGGACAGCCTGTTCGTGCAGCTTTTGAAGCCTTCGTCTTTTACGCCGATTCTGGCTGTGATCGGCATTGTGCTGTATCTGACCGCAAAGGGCAAGAAAAAGGACACGGGCCTGATCCTTCTTGGCTTCGCGACGCTGATGTTCGGCATGGAATCGCTGTCCGGCTCCGTCTCCGGGCTGCGGGACGACCCGAACTTCACGAAATTCTTCCTGTTGTTCTCGAATCCCATTCTGGGCGTTCTGTCTGGCGCGATTCTGACGGGCATTGTGCAGTCCTCGTCCGCGTCGGTCGGTATTCTGCAGGCGCTGTCCTCGACCGGGGCTGTCAGCTACGGCGCGGCGATCCCCATTATCATGGGACAGAACATCGGCACGTGCGTGACGGCCATGCTGTCCTCCGTCGGCACGAACAAGAACGCGCGGCGCGCAGCCGTCGTGCATCTGAGCTTCAATATCATCGGCACAGTCGTCTGGCTGGCGCTGTTTGAGGCTGCAAACGCAATTTTCCGCTTTGCGTTCGTCTCGACCGCTATCGATACGTTCCATATCGCGCTCATTCACTCGATCTTCAATCTGGCCTGCACGCTGATGCTGCTGCCGTGCTGCGGACTGCTGGAAAAGCTGTCGTACCGGATCATCCCGGATGGCCGCAGCACCGACACCGCAACTGTTCTGGACGAGCGCCTGTTTGCAACTCCCGCCATTGCGCTCGTCAAGAGCGAGGAGCTGGCCAAGCGCATGGCTGCGGACTCCGAGCTTGCGCTGCATGAGAGCTTACAGGCCGTGCTCGGCTTTACGCCGGAGCTGGCCGCCTCCGTCCGGCAGCGGGAGGACGATACCGACCGCTATGAGGACACGCTGGGAACCTTCCTCGTACATCTGGCCACGCAGCCGATGAGCGAACAGGACAGCGTGGAATCGTCCAAGCTGCTGCATCTGATCGGCGATTTTGAGCGCATTGCAGACCACGCCGTCAATATTATCGAATCGGCGGAGGAGCTGAAGGAAAAGGGCGTTTCGTTCACAGACTCCGCAAAGCAGGAGCTGCAGACGATGCTGAACGCCGTGAGCGAGATCGTTGATCTCACAAGCCGGGCGTTCTTGCAGGACGATCTGACGCTTGCGCGGCAGGTCGAGCCGCTGGAGCAGGTTATCGACAAGCTGAAGGACAAGCTGCGTACGAATCACATCGCCCGTCTCCAGCGCGGCGAATGCTCGCTGGCCGCAGGCTTCGTACTGTCCGATCTGCTGACAAATCTGGAACGCGTGGCCGACCACTGCTCGAACATCGCAGGCTGTCTGCTCGACATGAAGAACGAGCGTATCGATCTGCACAAGTACCTCGGCGACGTCAAATCCGGCAGCAACGAATTTTTGATGCAGTACAATACGTTTGAGGAAAAATACAAGCTGGCGTAACCGCGCCGGACGCACAGACAATATCAGCACGCACCAGCGCCCCCTGTCATGTCACAGCATGACAGGGGGCGCTGCGGGTATTCACAGCAGGATGCAGATCATCCCGCCGGTGTTTTCGTTGATCATGCGGCCAAGGGTCTTTGTGAGCTTCTGCCGCGCGTCGTCCGGCATACGCATGATCTTGGCCGTGACGCCCTCGGAGACAAGCTCATAGAGCGATTTGCCGAAGATGTTGCTCTGCCAGAGCTTATCGGTGTCCTCTTCATATTCGCCGAGCAGATAGTCGATGAGCTGCTGTGATTCCTGTTCGCCGCCGACCATGGGGCTGATCTCCGTCTCGATCTGCGCGCGCATCATGTGGATGGACGGCGCGCTGGCGCGCAGCTTGACGGCGTAATTGCCGTTTTTCTTCACGATTTCCGGCTTTTCGAGCTTCAATTCCTCTGCGCCCGGCATGACGATGCCATAACCGGTCGCCTTGACCTGTTCGAGCGCGGTCTGTACCTTTTCGTAGAGCTTTTTCGTCTGCGAAAGCTCCCGCAGCATCTGCATAAGCGCCTCGTCGTCCGCGATCTCCACGCCCGCCTGCTTGGACAGTTCTTCGTAGAACAGCGTCTCCGGCAGATGCAGCTCGCAGGTGACCGTGCCGGTTCCGAGATCGACCTCCCGCACGCGGAACGCGTCGACCGGATCTAGCTCCCGCAGCGACCCCATGACGCTTTCCGCCTCGCTGAGGCTTGTGAGCCTTGAGGCGCGGTCAAGCATTGCGTCATACAGGGCGGCTTTGACCGGGTGATCGTCCGGCAGCGCCCGCACCCAGCTCGGCAGGAAGAACCGCAGCTCCTCGACCGGGAACGCGTACATGACCGCTTCGAGCAGCCGCGCAATATCCTGCGTCTGCATCACCGCACAGTCCATCGTCAGCGCCTGCACGCCGTATTCGGCCCGGATGCGGGCGCAGATCGCGTCCGCCTGTCCCTTTTTCGCGTCCTGCGTATTGACGACGACCACGAACGGCTTGCCCGTTTTCTGCATATCCGCAATGGCGCGGGCTTCCGCCTCGCGGTAATCCTCGCGCGGGATATCCGTGACCGTTCCGTCCGTCGTGACGACCACGCCGATGGAGCTGTGGTCCTCCATGACCTTTTTGGTGCCAAGCTCCGCCGCCTGTGCCATGGGAAGCTCCTCGGAGGCCCAGGGCGTCGTGACCATGCGGGGCTTGCCGTCCTCCGTGTCGCCGACCGCGCCGGGGATCATGTATCCCACAGAGTCGATCAGCCGCACCTGCAATGTCGTTTTTCCGTCCGGGCTGATGCGGGCGGCCTCGTTCGGGACGAATTTCGGCTCCGCCGTCATGATCGTCCGGCCCGAGCCGGACTGCGGCAGCTCGTCGGTGGCGCGTTCGCGCTCATAGACGTTTTCGATGTTCGGCAGCACGAGCTGCTC
>OJAM01000571.1_pt1 | contig 15815 bp, 11 predicted proteins | sample 1589071 | NCBI WGS metagenome assembly OJAM01 (sample SAMN03283243) | human gut metagenome | biome: human-associated habitat; material: feces | host: Homo sapiens | place: Peru | collected 2012
GCGTCGACGATGATCTTCATGGGGTCACTCTCCTTTCCTGTCACTCAGCACGTCCTCGCGCATCGCGTCGATCTTTTCAAGCGAGCGCGCGGCGAGCTGCGCATTTTTCACGCGCTTGCCGCCCTTGATGCGGTAGCCCAGCGGCGGCATGATACCAAAGTTCACGTTCATCGGCTGAAAGTCCGAGACCGTCGTATCGCTGATGTAAAGCCCCAGCGCCCCGATGGCCGTCTCGCGTGGGAAATCGACGGGCGGTTTGCCTTCGAGTCTTCTTGCCATCTCGATGCCCGCCAGAAAGCCCGAAGCCGCGGACTCGATATAGCCCTCCACGCCGGTCATCTGCCCGGCAAAGGCGATGCGGTCATCCGCGATCAGGCGATAGTAGCGGTCCAGCATCCCCGGCGAGCGGAGATAGGTGTTGCGGTGCATCACGCCGTAGCGCACAAACTCCGCATCATGCAGCGCGGGGATCATCGAAAACACGCGCTTCTGCTCGGGAAAGCGCAGATGCGTCTGGAAGCCGACAAGGTTATAGACGCTGCCCTGCGCGTTGTCGCGCCGCAGCTGGACGACGGCATAGGGCTCTTTCCCCGTCTTCGGGTCTCGCAGACCGCGCGGCTTGAGGGGGCCGTAGCAGAGCGTATCGTGTCCGCGGCGCGCCATGACCTCGACGGGCATGCAGCCCTCGAAGACGTTTTTATCCTCAAAGCCGTGTACGCTCGCTTCCTCGGCGGTCGTGAGCGCCTGCCAGAAGGCATCGTACTCCTCCTCCGTCATCGGGCAGTTGATGTAGTCCGCCGTCCCCTTGTCGTAGCGCGAGGCGAAAAACGCCGAATCCATGTCGACGCTCTCAAACGTCACGAGCGGCGCGGCGGCATCGAAAAAGTTCAGCGTGTGCCCGTCGCCGATCTTTTCGGCGATGGCGGCGGCGAGCGCGTCGCTCGTCAAGGGGCCCGAGGCGATGATGACGTTCCCCTCGGGGATGGCCGTCACCTCGCCGGGGACAACCGTGATATTGGGATGCGAACGGATCTTCTCTGTCACGAGCTTTGAAAAGCCGTAGCGGTCGACCGCCAGCGCGCCGCCCGCCTCCACGCGCGTCGCGTCCGCGCAGGCAAGGATCAGCGAATCGAGGCGGCGCAGCTCCTCTTTGAGAAGGCCGACCGCGTTTTCGATCTGGTCCGAGCGCAGCGAATTCGAGCAGCAAAGCTCGGCAAAATCCGCCGTGTGGTGCGCGGGGGTGGTCTTTTCGGGTTTCATTTCATGCAGCGTCACGGCGATGCCGCGCTGCGCGAGCTGCCAGGCAGCCTCGCAGCCGGCAAGGCCGGCGCCGATCACAGTTACTTGCATCAGTTCTCTTCTTTCTCCGCGGTCTTTTTGGCCGCGGACTTGGCGGTCGTCTTCTTAGCGGCCGCCTTTTTCGTGGTCGCGGTCTTCTTTGCCGCCGTCTTTTTTGCGGGCTTTTCTGCACCATCCTCGGCTGCGGCCTTCTTTGTCGTTTTCTTCGCTGCGGCGGTCTTCGTCGCGGTCTTCTTGGTGCTCGCCGCTTTTGTGCTCGTTTTCTTTGCGGTGGTGCTCTTCTTAGCCGTCGTCTTCCTGGCGGCGGTCTTCTTTGCCGCGGTCTCCGCCGCATCGGCGGCTTCGGCGCTCTCCGCGCCCTCTTCCGCGGTCTCGGTGGTCTTCTTTTTCACATAGCCGCGCTGGTCTTCCGGCACAAAGCGCGAACACGCGGGGTTGATGCAGTACGGGCGCTTAAAGCCCTTGCCCGCCTTTTTGAACATCGTCTGGCCGCACTCGGGGCAGTCGTCCTTCGTCGGCACATCCCAAGTCATGAAGTCGCACTTCTTCTCGGGATCACTGCTGGTGGAGAATTCGCAGGCGTAGTACGTGTACTGCTTGTTCGTCTTCTTGCTCACGCCGGTGCGCTTCATCATGCGCCCGCCGCACTTGGGGCAGCGGCCCGGCATTTCGATGACAAGGGGCTTGGTGAACGTACACTCGGGATAGCCCGGGCAGGCCAGGAAGCGGCCAAAGCGCCCGCTCTTGATGACCATGTTGCGGCCGCAGACGTCGCACTTCTCCTCGCTGACCTCATCGGGGACCTTGAGTCTCACGCCCTCAAGCGCCTTCTCGGCGTTTTCAAGGTCGCGCTCAAAGCCGCCGTAAAAGTCGCGGATGACGTCCTTCCACGCGGTCTTGCCCTCTTCGACGGTATCGAGCTTTTCCTCCATGCGGGCGGTGAACTTCATGTCCACGATGTCGGGGAAGCGCTCTTCCATCAGGCCCGTCACCACCTCGCCGAGCGGCGTAGGACGCAGGTATTTTCCGTCCTTGATGACGTATTCGCGGTCTAAGATCGTCGAGACCGTCGGCGCGTAGGTCGACGGGCGGCCGATGCCGTTCTGCTCCATCGCGCGGATGAGCGTCGCGTCCGTGTAGCGCGCGGGCGGCTGAGTGAAGTGCTGGAGCGGCGTGTAGGCTTCGAGCGTCAGGCCCTGCCCCTCGATAAGCGGCGGCAGCGTACCCTCCTTTTCCTCCTTGCTGTCGTCGTCGCGGGATTCCTCGTAAACGGCGGTGTAGCCGGAGAATTTCAGGTTGCTGGCACTCGCGTGGAACTCGTGTCCGCCCGCCATGATCTGCGCGCTCACGCTGTCATACACGGCGTTCGCCATCTGGGAGGCCAAAAAGCGGCTCCAGATCAGGCGGTACAGACGATATTGCTCGCCCGTCAGATCGCCCTTGATCTGCTCGGGCGTCAGGTTGACGTTCGAGGGGCGGATGGCCTCGTGCGCGTCCTGCGCGCCGGCCTTGGCCTTGTAGTGGCGGGCAGTCCCGGGATAGTAGTCCTGCCCGTAGCGGCCTAAGATAAACGTCTTCGCCGCGGCAATGGCCTCTTCGGAGATGCGCAGCGAGTCGGTACGCATGTAGGTGATGAGACCCACCGTGCCCTCGCCCGTGATGTCCACGCCCTCATAGAGCTGCTGGGCGATGGCCATGGTGCGGCGCGGCGTCATGTTGAGCTTGCGCGAGGCCTCCTGCTGTAAGGTGGAAGTGGTGAACGGCAGCGACGGGGAGCGCTGCTTGTCCGTGCGCTTGATGTTCGTCACGGTAAAGGGCTTGTCGCCGATGTCGGCAATGATGCCGTCCACCTGCTCGCCGGAGGCCGGCTCGACCTTTTTACCGTCCTTGCCGTAATAGTGCGCCTCAAAGGTCTTGTGCGTCGCCTCGTCGGTGAGGTCGGCGTCAAGTGTCCAGTATTCCTGCGCCTCGAAGGCCTGAATTTCCTTTTCGCGGTCGTCGACCATGCGCACAGCGACGGACTGCACGCGGCCCGCGGAGAGGCCGCGGCGGACCTTCTTCCACAGAAGCGGGCTCAGCTGATAGCCCACGATGCGGTCGAGCACGCGGCGCGCCTGCTGCGCGTCGACCAGATCCTGGTCGATGGCGCGCGGCTCCTTGATGCTCTCGGAGACGACCTTCTTCGTGATCTCGTTGAAAGTCACGCGCTTGGCCTTTTCATCGTCCAGATTCAAAAGCGCTTTTAAGTGCCACGAGATGGCTTCGCCCTCGCGGTCCGGGTCCGTTGCAAGATACACGGTGTCGCTGCTCTTGGCGGCCTTTTTGAGCTCGCTGATGAGCTCCTCTTTTCCGCGGATGGGCTGATAGACAGGCTCGAAGTCGTGCTCGATATCAACGCCCAGCTTGCTTTTCGGCAGGTCGCGCAAATGGCCCATGCTGGCCTTGACCTCGTAGTCTTTGCCGAGATATTTTCCAATGGTTTTCGCCTTTGCCGGAGACTCGACGATCACCAGATGCTTTTTTGCCATGAATGTTATTCCTCCAGTAGTGTGACGGTCAAAGAAAAATGCTTGCCGCTGCCCTGCTCGACGTAGCCCTCAAGCTCCATCATCGTCAGCGCGGAAAGAACACGGCGCGTGGGGATCTGCGTCTTTTCGATCAGGTCATCCACCTGCAGCGCGCCGTCTTTCAGCGTGCGCAGAATGGCGATCTGATCGTCGGTCAGCCCCGCGTCGTTGGTTTTCAAATTCAGTGTCGGCAGCGACAGTATTTCCTCCGCCGCGGCCTGCTTGGCGCGCGCTTGCTCCTCGCGCGCCTGATAGCCGAGCGTACGCGGAAGCTCCACGCGCTCGCCGAGTATTTTATGCGGATAGATGGCCTCGTACTCGCGCAGCACATCCCAGCTGTCGGTGATGAGGCCCGCCGCGCCGTCCGCGATCAAACGGTTGCAGCCGCGGCTGAGTGGCGCGTCGATCGGACCGGGAACGGCGAAAACATCGCGTCCCTGCTCAAGCGCGGTATTCGCCGTGATGAGCGCGCCGCTCTTTTCCGGCGCTTCGACCACGATGGTCGCGAGGCTCAAGCCGCTGATGATGCGGTTTCGCACGGGAAAATGCCACGCCTCGGCCGCCGTCCCGGGCGGATACTCGCTGATGAGCGCGCCCGAGGCCGCGATATCGCGGTACAGCCATTCATTCTCCGCGGGATAGACAATGTCCAGCCCGTTGCCGAGCACGGCGATGGTCTTTCCGCCCGCGCGCAGCGCGCCGCGGTGAGATGCGCTGTCCACGCCCGCCGCCGCGCCGGAGATCACGACCGCGCCCTGCTTGCACAGGCCGTAGGCGATCTTCTCCGCCGCTTCGATGCCGTAGGGCGAGGCCTTGCGCGTGCCGACCATGGCGACAGCGACCTCCTCGTCGATAACGGGGAGCTGGCCTTTGACATAAAGCAGGCACGGCGGCTCAAAGATATTGCGCAGGCGCATCGGATAGTCCGCGTCCTGCATCGTGAGAAGCCGCAGCCCCAGCCGCGAACACGCGCCGAGGATACGGTCGGCGTTTTCCAACGATTTTTCCGCGAGCAGTGCGATCTGCCGCGGCTCGATGCCCTCGACGAGGCGGTACTCGTCCTCGTCGGCATAGTAGACGTTCTCCGGCGTGCCGAAATAGTCGAGCAGCAGAAGCTTTGAGCGGTTTGTCAGTCCCTTGACCTCCGAGAGCCACACCCAGTATTTAAGGCCCGCCATGAAGAGCACCTCCTTGTTTGTTTCAGCGATACATCTCCCACAGAACGACCGTCGCCGCGATGGCCGCGTTGAGCGACTCGCAGCGCGGGCTCATGGGAATTTTGAGCGTTTTGGCGCACTCATCCAGCATTTGCTGCGACAGTCCGCGCCCCTCGCTGCCGATGGCGACAGCGGCTTTGGATAGATCGGCATCGGCAAGCGGAACGGTGTCCTCGCGCAGCGCCGTGCCGTAGAGCGGGACGCCGCTTTTACTGAGCAGCGCGAAAAGCTCCTCCGGCGTGACGCTGTACGCCTCGCGGCGGAAGATCGCGCCCATCGTGGCGCGCGCCGTCTTGGGATTGAAGAGGTCGGCGCAGGCGTTGACTAAGAACACGCCGTCGCACTCAAACGCGTCCGCCGTGCGCAGGATGGTCCCCACGTTCCCGGGGTCCTGCACGCCGTCCAGCACGAGATAGTGCTTACCCGCAAGCGTTTCGGGCAGCTTCGTCTCGGGAAGCGCGACCGTAAACAGTGCGCCCTGCGGCGTCTCCATCGGGCTCACCGAGCGCATCAGGTCTTCGCTCACGCACACGGCGCGCACGGTATCGGGAAGCGTTGGAATCTCCACACCGTCGGAGAACACCGCCGTTTGGACCGGCGCGCCCCACTTGAGCGCTTCGTCCAAGAGCTTTGTCCCGTCGCAGAGATATTCGCCGCTCTTTTTGCGGTAAGACCGGGAGGAAGCGAGCTTGCGCAGGTGCGTCATCAGCGGATTCTGCCGGCTCGTGATGGTTTCCACGTTCATTTTTCCTCTTCCCTCCCAGTTTCTTATTTAATATGTATCACACTATATTATCAACTGCCGCCCTTTGTCAAGCAAAAGAATCTTTTGCACCGTTTCACTTTTGCGCGGATCGGTGCGCCGCGGCTTTACAGTTCGCCCCCTTTTGTGGTACACTGAGCGTGAAATATCACGCAGCATGACTGCAAGGAGGTACCCCAAAATGGAATCTGCCAAATCGCGTTTTCTGCGCTATGTGACCTATTACACCACCTCGGATGAATTCACCGGCACCTCGCCCTCTACGGAGCGGCAGAAGGACCTCGGCCGCGCGCTGATGCAGGAGCTTGAAGCGCTGAAGCTCGAGGACGTCCACATGGACGACTGCGGCAATGTGCTTGCAACGCTCCCCGCGAGCGAGGGCGTGGACGCGCCCGTCATCGCGCTCATCGCGCACATGGACACCGCGCCCGACGCCTCGGGCGAGAACGTCAGACCCCGCCTTGTGCGCTACGAGGGCGGCGAGCTGAAGCTCAACGACACTGTCTCCCTCACCGAGGCGCTCTGCCCCGGCCTTGAAAGCCATGTGGGCGAAGAGCTCATCGTCACCGACGGCACGACGCTCCTCGGCGCGGACGACAAGGCCGGCGTCGCCGAGATCATGGCCGCGGTCGAGACGATGATTGAGAAAAACGTCAAACACGGCGAAGTGCGCGTCATCTTCACGACCGACGAGGAGATCGGCAACGGCGTGGACGGGCTCGACGTGCAGGAGCTCGGCTGTGACTACGGCTACACCGTGGACGGCGGCCCGCTGGGCGAGATCGAGTACGAGAACTTCAACGCCGCCTCCGGCGATGTGACGTTCCGCGGCGTGGGCGTCCACCCCGGCAGCGCCAAGGACGTGATGGTCAACGCCGCCACCGTGGCCATGGCGTTCCACGCCATGCTCCCGGCGGACGAGGTCCCGGAAAAGACCGACGGCTATCAGGGCTTCTTCCACCTGCACGCCATGTCCGGCGACGTGACGGAAGCCGCCCTGCACTATATCATCCGCGACCACGACCGGGACAGCTTCGAGGCACGCAAGGCCCTGTTCCACCGGTGCGCCGACGCCGTCAATGCCCTGTACGGCCCCGGCACGGCCACCGCCGTCACCACCGACAGCTACTACAACATGAAGGAGAAGATCCTGCCCCACATGGAGCTGATCCGCCGTGCGGAGGACGCCTTCCGCAAAAACGGCGCCACGCCCGTCTGCGTTCCCATTCGCGGCGGCACTGACGGCGCACACCTGTCCTGGGACGGTCTGCCCTGCCCCAACCTGTCCACCGGCGGCTACAACTTCCACGGTGTACGGGAGTGGATCCCCGCCGCCAGTCTGGATACCATGACCAACGTGCTGGTGGAGCTGGTGTCCGGCTTCGTACAGTGACCCCCATCTCACCACAAATATAAAGGAGGCTTCCCCATGATCTCGATGGATATGCTCCGCGACGCCCAGCGGGTGCTGGATCCCGTCATCAACCGTACCCCCGTGGTACCCACCAAGGGCATCGTCCCCGGCTGCGACTTCTACCTGAAGGCCGACTGCCTGCAAAAGACCGGCGCGTTCAAGCTGCGGGGCGCGTACTACAAGATCGCCACCCTCTCCGACGAGGAGAAATCCCGGGGCGTCATCGCCTGCTCCGCCGGCAACCACGCGCAGGGCGTGGCCTTCGCCGCCCGGGACATGGGCATCAAGGCCACCATCTGCATCCCCGAGGGCGCGCCCATCTCCAAGATCGAGGCCACCCGCAGCTACGGCGCCAACGTGGTGCTGGTGCCCGGCGTGTACGACGACGCCTACGCTGAGGCGGTGCGCCTGCGGGATGAGCAGGGGCTGACGTTCATCCATCCCTTCAACGACTACCGCATCATGGCGGGGCAGGGCACCATCGGCCTTGAAATTCTGGAGCAGCTGCCGGACGTGGACATGATCTTCGTGCCCATCGGCGGCGGCGGGCTGATCGCCGGTCTTGCCTACGCCGTGAAGAACCTGAAGCCCGACTGCCGCGTCATCGGCGTGCAGGCCGCCGGCGCCCCCAGCATGGCGGAGTCCCTGAAAAAGGGCGAGATCATCACCCTCTCCAGCGTGGACACCGTGGCCGACGGCATCAAGGTCAAGACCCCCGGTGACCTGACCTTCGATATGTGCCGGAAGTATGTGGACGAGGTGGTGACGGTGACGGAGGGCGAGATCGCCAGCGCCATCCTGACCGTGCTGGAAAAGCAGAAGCTGGTGGCCGAGGGCGCAGGCGCCGTGGGCATCGCCGCCGCCATGTACCACAAGGTGAACACCGAGGGCAAAACGGTGTGCGCTCTGCTGTCCGGCGGCAATGTGGACGTGACCATGCTGGAGCGGATCATCACCCGGGGCCTGGCCAAGGCCGGGCGCACCGCCAACTTCGCCACCGTTCTGCCCGACCAGCCCAAAACCCTGGCCACCTTGTTGAACATCGTGTCCGATATGGGCGTCAATGTGCTGGAGGTAAACCACGAGCGGGGCAATCTGAAGGCTCCCGTGGGCTCCTGTGTGGTCCACCTGCTGGTGGAGACCCGGGACGCCGCCCATGTGCAGGAGATGTACAAGGCGCTGCGGGCCCAGGGTTACCCCATTATGGAGCGGTAAAGCAAACGTATAAAAAACGGGACGCGGCGTCCCTGCTGATAAGACAGTAAAATTCAAATTTCCTGGAACAGGCATGATCTCGGTCATGCCTGTTCCGCTTTTAGCAGCTCATCCGTGGGAATGCAGCCCACAAGGTCGTACTCGATAGCCTGTGCACAATGGCAGGCAGACGGAAAACGGGAAACAAACGACAGACAGAGAAAAAACAGCCACAAGTACGATAGCACGGCGGCTATATCGCTCATGGCTGCTTTTCACATTGCGGAGAATTTTTACGCTTCGGAAATCTCACACGGGGGTAGATAGCTCTGTTCCTCATCGCCGGCGATCTGCCAGAAGGGCATATCCTGTACAGCCGTCGCGGCAGCGTTTCCGGCCTTGACTATGCTCTGATGCTTGCCGATGGCCTTAATGTCCTGATACAGCTGCTCCGATACTTCCGGGTCAGCGGAGCTCTTGAACACGAAGTTGTCCGCCTCGTCCACCAGAATGAACCGGGTCAACTGGCGGAAATCCATCCTATCCGTCTACCACCAACAAAGGCAACTGCAAAATCAAAGGGGCATGTGCCTTAATGGCACATGCCCCTTTTGTCAGCAGCCCCTGTCTGGCAGCTATCACAGTATTTGTTTTTCAAAACCTGTTTTATGGACAGCTGCCCCTTGGCGTCCCGTTTTTTACATATTGCGGATTTCCTCCAGGAGGGCGTCCAGGCTCTCCCGGTCCAGGGTCTTTTCCTCGGATTCCGGGGTTTCCGGCTCCTCCGGTGCGGCAGACTCCGCCTCCGGGACAGGGGCCTCCGCCTCCGGGGCAGGGGTCTCCGGCTCCACAGGGGCAGGCTCCGACTCGGCAGGTGCCGGGTCCGGGGCTTCCGGCTGAGCAGGCTCCGGGACCTCCGGGGGTTCCGAGGGCTCCGGCGGAATCTCCGGCTCCGGGACTTCCGGTTGGGCGGACGCCGCAGGCGCAGGCTCCTGTGCGGATTCCTCCGGTTGGGCAGTCGGTTCGTGTTCAGGCTCCGGCTGGGGCTCCTGAGGCTCCGGCTGCTCCATCCGGGCCAGACGATCCAGGATACGGCGGCGGCGGCGGGAAATGCCAACGGACCGCCCGATAAAGAACAACGCCACCAGCAAAACCACCAGCTGCAAAGCCAGGATGGCGTACAGCGGCACCCAGCGCCCCGTCAGCAGGGGCAGATCCACCGGTGCGCACAGCGCCGTCCACAGGGATCGGAAGGGACCGGGCTGCTGATCGTCAGGCTCCGGCACGGGGGCCTCCGGCTCCGGTTCTCCGATCTGGGGCAGGGTCCCGGCAAAGCCTGGCATCCGCACCACATGGACCGTATAGTCCCGGGTGGTGCCGTCTTCAGCGGTGCAGGTAACGGTCAGCACATTGTCGCCCTGCTTCAGGGCGGCGTCCGGCTGGGTAACACCCAGGGCCTTGCTGTCCTTGGCGGTGGCGGAAAGGGAGAGCTTGGTGGTCTCATAGGGGACATACACGGCATATTCCGTGATATTGGGTGCAAAGGCCGGAGTCAGCTTCCCCTCGGAGGGAGTCAGATCCGCCAGATCCGCATCGCTGCTGAGGGTCGCCGTGGGGTCTGGCTGGCGGGTAACGGAAATGGTATAGCGGCGGGTGGCGCCGTTGGCGGCGGTGACGGTGAGGACCACCGTGTTGACGCCCACGGACAGCTGGTTGCCGCTGACGGATACATTGGCGCCGCCGTCCGCCGCACTGTAATCCAGAGGCAGGCGGGACACATCATAGGGCACGGTGACGCTGTATTCCGTTGTGCCGGCGGAAAAGGACGGCGACAGGGCGTAGCTCCCGCAGGAAAGGCCGGACAGATTGGCGTTGCCGGAAGGGGGCGAGGCCACGCTGGCCGACCAGGAGGCATCGTTGAGACTCTGGTCACTATTGCCGTCGCTGGTCACGATATCGGTGATGGTGGCGCTGACCTTGGTCCCGGCAGCCACGCCGGACTTCACCCGGAACGTGACGGCCAGAACGGCGGAGCTGCCGCTGATGGGGTTGTTGAGAGACTGGTCATAGGCCAGCAGGTTGCCGCCGCTCATGTCCACGGACCAGCTGTCACCGATGAGCTGGCGGGTGCCGGTGAGGGTCAGGGTACTGCTGTCGTAGTGCAGCACAGCGGTGATGCCCTGGATATTGGAGCCGCTGACGGAAAAGGTGACGGTGACGCTATCGCCGGCCCGGACGCTGCCGGAGCCGGAGAAGCTGGCCCCGGCGGCCTCCGCTGTCACCGGCAGCAGACACCACAGCAGCAGCGCTGCCAGAAAGCCCGCCAGGGCAGATGAGATATTCTTTCGCATGGCGTGGTCCCTCATACTCAATTAGGTTGTATGGTACCCCGGCCCAGCAGGTACGCCTGAAGCCGGACCATATCGGTGATGGTGACCTGACCGTCGCCGTTGAGGTCCGCCGCCTGAAGGGCCGCGCCGGTCAGGGACGTCTTGCCCAGCAGGTGAGCCTGGAGCCGGACCATATCGGTAATGGTGACCCGGCCGTCGCCGCTGAGGTCGCCGGTGACCACGGTGGTCAGTGTCTGGATGGTCTGGCCGTCCCTGGCATAGGTGACGGTCATGCCGGTGCCCACCAGGCTGTCACCCTGAACCGGCAGAGTAATGTAATCGCTGGGGGACAGGTTTGCCAGCAGCTGGCGGGCAGTGGTGCCCATGGGGATGGCCCGCAGATAGCTGTCGGCGATGCGGTAGGCCCCGGTGGTGATCTCCTTGGGGACGGACTCCACGGCCTTGGCCGCATACTGAGCGGTAAAGGTCACGTTGCCGGAGATGGTCATGCCGTTGGTGTAGCCCTGCCAGCCGGTGAAGGTATAGGTATACTGGCTGTCGGCGGGACGGGTAGGCGTTCCGGCGGGACGGGGAATGGTCTGTCCCGCGGCGAGCTTCCCCTGGGCATACACGGAACCGTCGTAGTTCACGAACTGATAGGTATACTGCCCCTGATAGTGGGCGTAAAGGGTAATGTTGCTGGCGCCGGTGGTGCTGTTGGCGGTGATCTGCTGGCCGCCGTCGGGCTGGGTGAACCAGCCCACAAAGGCGCAGCCGTCCTTCACCGCCGTGGGCAGATTGCCGTACTTCTGACCGGCGGATACCAGGCGGGTGCTCTCGGAGCAGGTGCCGCCGCAGGGGTCGAAGGACACCACATAGGAGCCGTCGGTAACGTAGAACTTGGACTCCAGGCGGTAGTTGTCCCCGGCGGTATTCTCCGCCGCGATGACCAGGGTATAGCCGCCCACACCCAGCCGGGAGAAGGCCACGGCGTCGTCCAGCCGGGACAGGTCATAGCTCTTGGCGTTGGGAGTGGCTGTGGCGGGGGAAATGGCATTGGAGCCGTTGGACTTCTGGATGGACACCGTCACCCGGCGGATGTCATAGGCGTTGCGCAGGGTGCCCCGGAAGGGGAAGCCCGTCTGCCCCACCGTCAGGGTGGAGTTTACCGTGGGATAGGACGCGCCGTCCAGAGTCCAGCCCGCCCCGGCCAGGGTCAGCTGCCACTGCATGGCCGTATCCGCCAGGATCAGGCGGCCGCCTGCGGCGTTGGAGGAAACGGACAGATAGCTGCCCGTGCCCCGGTTTTGCAGGGAGAAGCCGCTGTTGTATACGGCGGTCTTCCACAGCTGACCGTTATCCGTGGAGGCTTTGGCCAGAGTAACGCCGTTTTTCCCGGCGGTCAGCCGCAGGCCGTTTTCCTGGCAGGTGATGGTATAGTACCCGCTGGCATGATAATCCAGGCGGAACTGCTGGTTTTTGCCGCTGCCCACGGCGTTCAGGGTCAGGCCCGAGGAGCCAGGGGTGGCGGTCAGGTTACTGTTGGCAGAGGAGCGCAGCTGATACACGCCCTCCCCCACCGTGGCATCCTTGAAGCCGTAATCCGCCAGCATGACCTGGGCCTTGGCGGGCTCGTTGATCCGCAGGCGGGCGTATACGCCCAGCTGCACGTCGCCGGAGTTGCCATCGTAATACTTCAGCACCTTGCCGGTGACGCCGTACTTGTCGGCGGTGGGGCCGGTCATAACGCCGTAGGAGTCTGACTGAGGCTCCCGCACGGCGCCGCTTTCGTTGTAAATGGCCTCGATGAGCTGGGCCTCAGGCTGATTGGCAAAGCCGCCCAGAGCGTCGAAGGCCCGCATAATGACGCCGGTGGCGCCGCCCCGTCCATCGCTGCTGGAAAAGCCCGAGGAGCCGCCCACTCCGTGCTGCACGGCACGGGACCAGAACACGTTGCGCAGGGCGATGCTATAGTTATCCATGTCAAAGCCGGGAACAGCGGACTCAATGGACCGGACGATGGGGTCATAGTAGCTGCGGCGGACATAGTTCCGCTGCACCCGCAGGAAGCCGTCGCTGTCCTCGTTGGCCAGGGCCCGCCAGGTGGCGTCGAAATTGGAGCCGTAGCCCCCGTCGGCGTCATAGGCGGCAGAGAGCCGGTTGCCGATGGATCGGTAGTATGTATCCGAGGAGGACTGGCACCACCGGAAAAAGGCCCGGGGGATGTCGCTGCGGCTGGAGAACTGATACGCACCGTAGGACTTGCCGCCGGCGTCGCCGGAGCCGGAGGAAATGACCCCCGGACCGCTGGCTTCAAAGCGCTGGCTCAGTGTGCCCAGCAGCTGCTCCTCCTGGTCATCGGCGGCGGTGGCCGATGTGAACACCGGCAGGATCACCGGAATGGCCGCCACCAGCAGCGCCAGGCAAAGCAAAATACTTGTCCCTCTACGCATGGTTTTCATCGTATCACCCCGTTGCAAAGCATGTAATCGAAAAACACAATACTGTGTCGTATTCAGGAATAGTATAGCACCTTTTTTCAGGGGTGTCCACCGAAAACGGTCGATTTTCCCAACTAATTAGCATATGAAGTGCGTGAAGTTCTTGGAGTATAAAAAAGCGGAAAATCCGTCTCATAAACGTTATCCCGATCGCCCCTTTCTTCGGCTTTCTCCTGCCCGGCCGTTATTTTTGTTAATAATCCATTGCATTGTCCGCTAATATGCCGTATAATGCCCCTATCTAACGAAACAGGAGGGCTTTGCCATGCGCCCTGATGGAACCCGCGTAAAGGACCTGCCGCCGCTGGTGGCGGCCATTCCCTATATCATGCCCAAGCGCTACGACGCCTGGAACTCCGTCACCGAGAACATCGATGAGGAGATCATCAAGGACTTCATCCGCACCCACCGCCGGGCTGGGGTGCGGCTGAACCATATGAGCGTCATCATCTCCGCCTATTACAAGGCGGTGCTGCGCAATCCCAAGCTGAACTACTTCGTCATGAACGGCCGCATTTACCGCCGCAACCACTTCTGCGTGTCCTTCGTGATCCTGAAAAAACAGGCCAACGGGGTAGTCAACGAGACCACGCTGAAGGTGTATCTGGACAAGAACGACACAGTGTTTACCGTGAATCAGAAAATTGCCGACGCAATTGCCGCCAATCGGGCGGAGCACCAGTCCAACAGCACCGACAAGTTCGCCAAGTTCATGTTCTCCGTGCCGGGTCTGCCGAAATTCGTCGTGTGGCTGGCCTATCATCTGGACCGCCACGGTCTGCTGCCCCGGAAGATCATCGAGCTGTCCCCCTTCCACACCAGCATGTTCATCACGAATCTGGCCTCCATCAAGACCAGCTATATCCACCACCATTGTTATGAATTCGGCACCACCAGCGTGTTTGTGTGCATGGGCAAGCCCGTGCCAAACTATATATCCGGCGACCTGACCCGAAAGATGATGCCCATCGGCGTGGTCATGGACGAGCGTATCTGCACCGGGTACGAATATGCCGCCTTCTGCAACGATTTCCGCCGTTATATGCGTCTGCCGCAGATGCTGGAATACCCCTTCTGCCAGGAGGAGCCGGAAAAGAAGCCTGCCGCCGAGACCGCCGCTGTATAACTGAAAATGCTCTGCCCATGGGGCAGAGCATTTTCAGTTATTCTCCTATGGGATCGTCATCGGAGTCGTCGCGGACCGGCGCTCCGCCGCTGGCAGGCAGGGGCGCGATCAGGGTCCGGTACAGCCGCCGGAAGAAGGCCAGGGTCACAAGCAGGGACGCGATCTCCGCCAAGGGATAGCTCCACCACACCAGGTCGTCGTTGCCGATGCTCTGGCCGTACCGGGCCAGGACATAGGCAATGGGCACCAGGAACACCAGCTGCCGGATGATGGAGGTGGTCATGGAGTACACCGCTTTGCCTAGGGCCTGGAAGGAGCTGCCCAGGGCGATGCAGGCGCCGGCCGTGCAAAAGCTCAGGGAGATGATCCGCAGGGCGGGGACGCCCACCTGCAGCATGGTGTCCGTGGCGTCGAAAATTTTCAGCAGGCTCCCGGGAATGGACCAGAACACCGCCATGCCCACCAGCATGATGCAGGAGGCATAGATGGCGCTGCGCTTGATGGTCTCCACCATCCGCAGCCGGTTCTGGGCCCCGTAGTTATACGCCACGATGGGCACCACGCCGTTGTTCAGGCCGAACACCGGCATAAAGATGAAGCTGTTGAGCTTGAAGTAAATGCCGAAGGCCGTGGCTGCCGTCTCCCTGGCGGAGTGATAGGCAATGAGGATCTTGTTCATGCAGAAGGTCATCACCGAGCCGATAGCCACCATGATGACGCTGGGCAGGCCGATGGCATAGATATTCCCCACCAGCCGCCAATTGGGCCGGAAGCCCCGGAACTGCAAGTGGATCTCCTTGTTCTTCTTCAGGTTGAAGATCAGTGCCAGAATACAGCCGCAGAACTGTCCGATGACCGTGGCCACCGCCGCGCCGGTAACGCCCATGTCGAACACAAAGATGAAGATGGGGTCCAGCACAATATTCACGATAGCGCCCAGTCCCTGGGTATACATGGACAGGATGGACCGGCCGGTGCCCTGTAAAAGCCGCTCAAACATGATCTCGCCGAACAGCCCCAGGGAGCCGCAGCAGCAGATCAGCAGATAGTCAATGCCGTTGTCGATGATGTAGTCGATTTGGGTCTGGGACCGGAAGAAGGGCCCCGCAAACAGCAGCGCCAGCACGGCGCTGATGACAAAGCCCACCACCGCCAGGAATACGCCGTTGATGGCCACGGCGTTGGCCCGCTGCTGGTCCTTGGCCCCCAGAGCCCGGCCCATCAGGGCGTTGACGCCCACGGCGGTGCCGGTGGCCAGACCGATCATCAGATTCTGGGCGGGGAAGGCCAGGGACACGGCGGTCAGCGCCTGCTCGCTGACGCGGCTGACGAACACGCTGTCCACGATGTTGTACAGCGCCTGCACCAGCATGGACGCGATGATGGGCAGGGACATATTCCAGA